>OGEN01001153.1_pt1 | contig 19138 bp, 18 predicted proteins | sample 1570671 | NCBI WGS metagenome assembly OGEN01 (sample SAMEA2582128, study PRJEB24529) | metagenome | biome: Human gut stool | place: China | collected 2011 | reverse complement strand
TCACAGGTGAACTGGGTTCCGGCTATATGAACACGCTTATTTATGTTGTCGCCGGTACTGCCATCAGCATGCTGCTTACGTTTTTGGGCGCTTACGTGCTCAGCCGCAAGGGCTATCTGCTCAAGAAGCCGCTGACAATGGTTATCATGTTCACCATGTACTTCAACGGTGGCATGATACCGTTTTACCTGTGGATCAATCAGTTGGGCATGGTGGATACGCGTTGGGCGATATTGCTCCCGACGGCACTGAACACTTATAATATGATCGTGATGCGCACGGCGTTTGCCAGCGTACCCGAAAGCCTGATCGAAGCTGCGAAGCTGGACGGCGCGTCTGATTTCACCTGTTTGTTCCGCATCATTATCCCTCTGAGCAAGGCAACCGTAGCCGTGGTGCTGCTGTTCTATGCTGTGGCCCGCTGGAACGAATGGCTGCCCGCGACGATGTTCCTGCGCAGCCGCGAGCTGTATCCGCTGCAGCTCTTCCTGCGTGAGATACTGCTCACAAGCTCTGCGGACGCCATCGTGAATACAGGCGGAGAGGCGACCAATGTAACGGCTCTGGCGGAGATTATTAAATATGCGACCATCGTGGTTTCCACACTGCCGATTCTTGTGGTATATCCGTTTGTACAGAAATACTTTGTTTCCGGCGTTATGATTGGAGGCGTAAAAGAATAATGGAATACTATTTTCGCAAAAAAGACGATTTGCCCAGCATCCCGGAACTTCCGGACCCCTTTGAAAAACCGGACGGAAGCCGTGTGATGACGCCTGAAGAATGGCCTGCCCAACGGGAATATCTCAAAGAACTGCTTGCCCATTACCTGTACGGACATATGCCTAAAGATTCCGGCGTAACAAAAGGCGAGGTCGTTTTCTCGCGTCCTGTCTACAACGGAAAGGGCGTGGCCGAAACAATAAAGCTCACGGCAGGACGGAAGGGCGAGGTCGTGTTTTATGCAGACCTGATCCGGCCGGTGAAAGAAGGCAGGGTCCCTGTTTTCACATGGAACCAGTTTACGGGCCGTCATGGTTCTCCGGCAGAAGAGGAGATCGTCTGCCGCAGAGGCTATGCCATTATGGAATTCGACAAGGAACAGCTCGCTCCGGACAACGGGGACGCCATTAACGGTGTTGTGGCGAAGGCTTTCCCGGAGTGCGACTGGGGCGCCATTGCCATGTGGGCCTGGGGACACAGCCGCCTGGTGGATTATCTGTTCACAACAGACTGGGCGGATACCGATAAGATCATCGCCACAGGACATTCCCGCGGCGGCAAGGTGGCGCTGTGCGCTGCAATTTACGACGAGCGCATCGCGCTGTGCGCACCCAACGGCTCCGGCTGCGGCGGGGCGGGCTGCTTCCGCTTTTTGGGCGGACGCTACGGCGAAGGCATTGGGCTGTGCGAAACGGCCGGCAGCATCAATGACATGCTGGGATACTGGTGGACGGACGCCTTTGGAGAATTCGGTGCGCGGCAAAAGCGCTATACGCGTTCCAATTTCCCGGTGGCCAAAAATCAGATGGAGTTTATGGCGAACTTTTCTCTGGACAAACTGGGAACACTGCAAGACGAGGACCGCCTGCCCTTTGATATGCACTTCGCAAAGGCGTTGATTGCGCCGCGCGCACTGATCACAACTGACGGCTTGGGCGATGTTTGGGCTAACACGTTCGGCACCCAGGTCACCTGGCGTGCCGCGCAGGAAGTGTTTGATTTTTTGGGTGTCCCCGAAAAAAATGCTCTGCATTTCCGAGAAGGAAAACACGAATTTCAGGCGGCGGATTGGATCGCCATTGTGGATTTCTGTGATGAGATGTTCTTCGGAAAGACGTCTGCGAACAATATCGTCAGCTTCCGGCCTGTGCAGCAGGCGGGAACGCCTATGGACGTCATGATGGAGCGCATGGACTGGAGAAAAACAAAGCTGCACTATACGTGGTCGAATCCCCTGGAAGATATGTAAAACACACCGCCGGCGAGATTCGGCAGACGTATATAACAGAACGGAAAGCTGTTTTAAAGGCAGCTTTCCGTTCTGCTCATTTTCTTTAGAAAATACGTACAAAAGGGTCCCGTATTCTGTGCATGTTCTGTCCGCAAAGTACCGCGTGCAGCATGAAAACGAAGCCGCGAACCTGCTTTTGGGCGAACGCAATGCTTGTTTTGCCGAAAAAGTCGAATTTTAAACATTCGCAATGTATTCTGCAATAATTAAATATGACGTTATATATTCTTCATGAAAAAGTGTGTTTATGTACCGCGCCGTGCGGCGGGGTAGCATCCACTACCGAAAATTTCCGCGCGCCGCAGATGACACCGTCCAAAGAGTCCGGATCGCTGGAGCAGTGGCTGAGCTCCACAGTCTCGCCCTGTTCCTCAAGATGGGCCGCGATGCGCCGCAGCAGGGTAGATTTGCCGCAGCCTGGGCCGGCCTTCAAAAGGGCCGAGGTCTGTGTTTCCGCATCTTTTACAACTTGTGTGTAATAACTAGAAAAACCGGTGGGGGAAAGCGCTCCCAAAAAGAAATCCAATTCCTGCTGTTGCATATGCATACACCCCTTTAGTCCATAGTATGTAAATGCTGGGATTTTGACACAAAAACCCGCTGTTTTACAGCGGGTTTGCAGGATAATGCCTGCGCTTCGGTCAATCATAAGTGTGGGTGCACACGGCTTCGATTTTTTCGCGGATGGCGACATAGTCTGCGAAGCTCAGCGGCTTGTTGCCCGGGCTTCGGAGCAGCGCGGCGGGATGGAGTGTGGCGGTGAAGTAAACGCCGTTCTTTTCCACCCACTGGCCGTGCTCTTTCATGACGCTGTAATCCGGACGGATGATGCGCTGCGCGGCGATACGCCCCAGGCAGACGACGATTTTCGGCTTGATCAGCCGGAACTGCTCGCGCAGATAGGGGATGCATGCGTCCCATTCATTGGGCAGAGGGTCCCGGTTTTCAGGCGGGCGGCACTTGACGATGTTTGTGATGAACACATTTTTTTCGCGGTCCAGGTGAATCGCTTTCAGGTATTGGTCCAGCAGCTGGCCGCTGCGTCCCACAAAGGGAAGGCCCTGCTCGTCCTCGTTGCGTCCCGGCGCCTCGCCGATGAACAGAACTTCGGCGTTGGGGTTTCCCGTGCCGAACACGACGTGGGTGCGGGTGCAGCACAGATCGCACTTTTCGCACACAAGGCAGGTTTGCTTTAATTGCTCAAAATCCATTTTTAATCACCTTTTATTGCTTTATTCTTTTAATTATAGCACATACCCCTTGCGGTTTTAAATGCGGATTGCTAAAATAGTATTGTACCTGGAAGGAGGACTTATAATGAATATTCTTGTGGAAACTTCTGCCCGTCATGTGCATGTAACCGAGGCCGATCTGGAGACCCTGTTCGGCAAAGGATATCAGCTCACTGTGAAAAAAGAGCTTTCTCAGCCCGGCCAGTACGCGTCTAACGAGCGCGTGACGGTTGTCGGCCCGAAGAAGGAGCTTGCCAATGTTTCGATTCTCGGCCCGTGTCGCAGCGCCACGCAGGTGGAGCTGAGCATGACCGATGCGCGCTCCATTGGTATTGTCGCACCGGTGCGTGAATCCGGTGATGTGGTCGGGTCTGCCGGTTGCAAGCTTGTCGGTCCGGAAGGCGAGGTGGAGATCGGCGAGGGCGTTATCATTGCCAAGCGGCATATCCACATGACTCCGGCCGATGCAGCGGCCGCAGGCGTGGCGGACAAGGATATTGTCAAGGTCGTTACAGGCGGCAACGGCCGTAAGCTGGTGTTCGATGATGTGGTCATTCGTGTGAGCGAGAAATTCGCTACGGCTATGCATATCGATACCGACGAAAGCAATGCTGCGGGCGGCCCCAACAGCGGAGAGATCATTAAATAAGAATGCCTGCGTGCAGGCGGGACGCGGCTTTTGCCGCGTCCCGCTTTTTTCTTGCATTCGGCTTGAAAATATAGTATAATATAACCCGAAACACCCGGAGGCGCGGCCGTGGCCACGCATGTCTGCAGTTCCGTATAAAGGCGAAGGTGCGGCGGCCGGGGAGCCGCATCAGAGAACAACCGGACAGGGCGAAGGTTTGTACTGTTCGGCATACAGAGGGCGGGCCCTGTGCGACGGGGCTCCATGAACCATGTCAGGCGGGGAACCGAGCAGCATTAAGTGGCCTGCCTTGTGCGCCGCAGGCAGCCTGTCCTCTGTATGCCGAGCCGTATAACGGGCGTTTAGCGCCGCGTCCTGTCCTGTTTTTTGCCGCATCTTCAAAAGGAGGCCGTGAATATGTACCGTGCGCTTTACCGTAAATGGCGTCCTGCAACATTTGAGGACGTTGTGGGCCAGGCGGGCATTACCACGGCGCTGAAGAACCAGATATTGCACGACAAAGTAGGACATGCCTACATTTTTACAGGCACGCGCGGCACCGGTAAAACGACCTGCGCCAAGATATTCGCCAAAGCAGTGAACTGTCAAAGCCGGAATGGCGCAGACCCTTGCGGACAATGCCCGGTATGTACGGGTATTGACGATGGCAGTGTGATGGACGTTGTGGAAATCGACGCCGCATCCAACAATGGCGTGGACAATATCCGGGATCTGCGGGATGAAACGGCTTACACGCCCAGTGTCTGCACATACAAAGTATATATTATCGACGAGGTGCACATGCTCTCCACAGCGGCGTTCAATGCGCTGCTCAAAATAATGGAGGAACCGCCCAGCCACGTTATTTTTATTTTGGCCACCACGGAGATCCACAAGGTGCCCGCGACGATTCTGTCCCGATGCCAACGCTATGATTTCACCCGCATTGCGCCTCAGGATATCGAGGGCCGTTTGCTGTATGTGGCCGGGCAGGAGAAAATCGAATTGACGCCGGATGCCGCCGGGCTGATCGCGCGGTTGGCCGACGGGGCGATGCGCGACGCGCTTTCCATTTTGGATACATGCGCAGGCGTGACGAACCAGGTGGATGCGGACGTTGTGCGCCGTATGGCGGGCGTGACTGATAAAAGCTACCTGTTTGATTTGGCCGGTGCCGTGGCAAGGCAGGATGCGGCGGGCGCGCTTCGCCTGGTGGCGGAGCTGCGGGAGAAATCCATCGATATCAAGCGCTTGTGCGATGAAATGATCCTGCATTACCGCAATCTGCTGCTTGCCGGAATGTCCGGCGGACAAGGTCTGCTGGTAGGTGTGAGCCCGGAAGAAGAGCGGAAGTATCTGGAGGCTGCGCCCAAAGTTCCTCAGAATGATGCGGTACGCGCCATCAAGATCTTATGCGGTGCGCTGGACAAGATGGGGAAGGGGACCGACGCGCGCATCGAGCTGGAAGTCGCGTTGTTCAAGCTGTGCGAGGATGCGCCGGATGTCCAGACGGTTCATCCTGTTGTTTCGCAGCCCTTTGCTGCTGTGCCTGCCGCCCCGCAGCCGTTTGCGGCGGCTTCTGTCTCTGCGCCGGGAGCGCAGTTAAGTGCGGCTGCTGAAACTGCACCGGCGGTTGTGTCCTCTGCCCAAATGCCTGCTTCAGCCGCCGAAGCCAAACCTGTGGCTGTATCCTCTCCGCAGCAGGCACCGAAGAAGGAACCTTCCGCGCCGAAGCCGGCGGCGCCATCTCTGGCGCCGCCTCCGCCGTTGGCGGACGGTGTGGTACAGGAGCCGTTTGCGGCATGGAAAAAAGTCGTTGCGGCGATGGAGGCCAAGGATCAGCTTTTGTTTGTCTATTTGCGCAATTCCAATGCATTTTATGATGGCAAGCGTGTATTGATCGACGGAAGCGACCTTTTCTTGGAGTATATGCGCAAAAATGACTATTCGGCAGACCTTATCAAAAAAACCATTGCCGAAGTGACGGGCACAAGATATGCCATCGGACCCTACAAGCGCAAAAGGCAGGAGGAAGAGGCCAGACAGAGTGCCGAAGACGTTCTAAGCCAGCTGGAATGGCAGGGTGTTGAAATAGTTTACGAAAACGAATGATATAAAGGAGAAATCGTAATGAAAGCAAGATTACCGCAGGGGTACGGCAAGCAGAGCCAGCAGCAGCTGATGCAGCAGGTGCAGCAGATGCAGGAGAATATGCGTCTGAAGCAGGAGGAACTGGAAAACACGGAGTACAGCGTCACCTCGGGCGGCGGCATGGTAGAACTGAAGATGACGGGCAAACATCAGGTGACAGGGCTGAAAATCAACCCGGACGTTGTTGAAAAAGATGACGTGGAAATGCTGGAAGACCTGATTGCTGCGGCGGTAAACGAAGCTGTGCGTGTGGTGGACGAAGCATCGGAAAAGGAAATGGGTGCGCTGACGGGCGGACTGAATATTCCGGGGCTGGGTCTGTAACGGGAAGAACGCAGAAGGAGCGAGAATCGCATTATGGGATATAACGCGGCGCCGCTGGAACGGCTGATCGAACAATTCGCCAAGCTGCCGGGCATCGGCCGGAAAGGCGCCACGCGCCTGGCGTATCAGGTGCTGAGCATGGATAAAGAAGAAGCTCTGGACTTTGCCCGCGCCATTGAAGAAGCCCATACGAAAATCCATCGCTGCAGAGTGTGCCAGAATTTTACAGAGGATGAGATCTGTGCCATCTGTACCGGAGAGGCGCGGGACCACAGCGTGATCTGTGTGGTGGAAAACCCGCGGGACGTGACGGCGTTTGAACGCACGCGGGAATATCGGGGGCTGTACCACGTGCTGCACGGGCTGATTTCTCCGATGGACGGTGTGGGCGCAGAACAGCTCTGCATCAAAGAGCTGTTGGCGCGTATTCAGGCAGGCGGTGTAAAGGAAATCATTATGGCGACCAATCCCACGGTGGAGGGGGAGGCGACAGCCATGTATGTGGCGAAGCTTGTCAAGCCTCTGGGTGTGAAAGCCACGCGGCTTGCCTATGGCCTTCCCGTGGGCAGTAATCTGGAGTATGCCGATGAGGTAACACTGGGGCGTTCACTGGCAAACCGCGGCGAATTGTGACGTGTGCGGGCGAAGCACTTGACAAAGGGGCCGCAATCGGGTATTCTATTATCCCACGGCAGGAGGTGACAAAATGGCCGGACAGGAAAACAGCAAGTTGATCGCAGTGAACCGCAAGGCACGCCACGACTATTTTGTCATGGAAGCCATGGAGGCGGGCGTCGAGCTGGTGGGAACGGAAGTGAAAAGCATCCGTACCGGCGCAGTAAATCTGAAGGACTCGTGGGTGGAGATCGACGGCGGTGAGCTGTATGTTTTGGGCATGCACATCAGCCCATATGAGAAAGGCAACATTTTTAACCGGGACCCGGTGCGTAAACGCAAGTTGCTGGTGCATAAACGGGAGATCAAACACCTGCAGGAGCAGCAGAAGCTGCAAGGATATACACTGATCCCCTTGCAGCTTTATTTCAAACGTGGTAAAGTAAAGTTGGAGCTTGGTGTGTGCAAAGGCAAAAAGCTCTATGACAAGAGAGCCGATATGGCGGCGCGGGAAGCAAAACGGGACATCGACCGCGCCATGAAAGAGCAGCGCCGTTAAGGCTGTCATCGAACAGCCTTTTATATGGGGATGTAAAGGTTTCGACGGGGAGAGGAAAGCGAAAGCAGCGGGTAGTGCTCGGGGGACGCACTTAAAACGCCTCCAAAAAAATAGCTAACAACAATAAATTAGCTGTCGCTGCCTAATTAAAGGCAGCTGTCTTGCCCGGCTTACCGCGCGCCGGGGTCAAGGCATCATTTAGCGGTGCACGTGAGCAGCATCAAGCTTTGTTTGCTGCCATGAACTGATGAAGCTACCGAAGCGGCGGCCCGTTTACCGGCCTGCCGATGGGGGAATCCTGTAGGTGAACTGCACCCGGAGATACTAGCGTGGACCTCTTTTCGGACACGGGTTCGATTCCCGTCATCTCCACCATAACTGGATACCAATTTTGACACAATGTGTATCAGAGCGGGTGTCCAGTTTCTTTTTGCAAAGTCCCTGCCATTTAACGAAAGCGGGCACTACGGCGACCACTCCTTGGTTGCCGTAGTGCCTTTTTGTGTATAAACTTTTTAATTTTTAGAGCTGGATGTTGTGCATAATACGAACAGGAAGAATTATAAGGTCAACGCACTCCTTGCGTCCTTTCTGCTCGATTATTCGTATTTGACTTCAATAACCGCTGAGTCACCGCCCAACAATCCCGCCAGTTTCTCCGCAGCCAAGTTAATATGCCCCAGTTTGGTGTAGTTCCAAGTGTTTGAGGAAAAAAACACCACAAGCTGATTACCGGAATACAGCACAATATCTCCCGGCTCGGTGGTCATCTGTACATCATTTCTGGAAAAACTCTGAGGCAGACTGCCCACTTGTTCAAAGCCGCCGTAAATCGTAGTGTTTACTGTAATTGTTCCGTTTTGGGCATAGACGAGCAATTCCTCAACTGTTTCATTATCCTCCCACGAGACATCCAACGCCATACCATTTACGATCATCGTGAGTTCTTTTTCCTGTGGCTCGGGCCCAGGCAGAGTGGTGCTTTTCTCAGATCGCGTAGTTCTCGGCTTGGCGGTGATTTCTGCATGCGACGATATACTGTCTGGAACATACCGCTGCTCAGAGCAGCTGCAGAGCAGCGATACAGTCGCTAACAGCAGACAAAGAAAAATCCGTTCTTTCATTTAAGATATTCCTCAAAAAAACTTTTCAGTTTTTCAAAGGGGATTGCAGTCGGGCTGTCATAGAGGTCAACGTGGTTTGCACCCGGAATGATTATCAATTCCTTGTTGTCTCCGGTCAGCTTTTCATATGCACCCTCGCTGAAATAACGGGAGTGCGCCTTTTCTCCATGCACCAGTAGGACGGCAGACCGAATTTCGCTGGAATACTGCAAAATCGGCATATTTATAAAGGGAAGAGAAGAAGTGACATTCCAGCCACTGCCCGAATTGAGAGAGCGAGGATGGTAGCCGCGCCGGGTCTTATAATAGCTATGGTAATCCTTCACAAACAGCGGTGCATCCTCCGGCAGGGGGTCGACCACGCCGCCGGCAAGAGCGTAGATGCCGTTTTTGTAGTCCTCGGTGCGCTGGATGTTCATCGCCTGTTTCTTTGCGTAACGGGCATCGGCGGTGTTTTCGCTGTCAAAATATCCATTGGCGTTCACACGAGCCATATCATACATGGTCATGGCAGCGGTTGCCTTAATGCGGGTATCCATAGCAGCGGCATTGACTGCCATGCCGCCCCAGCCGCAAATGCCGATGATACCTATATTTTCCCATTGTCCGACTGTACATTAAGATTCTGTGTTGTAAACCAGGCAGAAATCTTCCGTGTTGATGTCCGGGGATGCCACATAACGGGGACTGCCGCCGCTTTCGCCGGTAAAGGACGGGTCAAAGGCGATGGTCAAGAATCCAAACTCCGCCATTGTCTGAGCATACAGCCCGGAAGACTGCTCCTTCACCGCGCCAAAAGGACCGCTGACCGCAATGGCTGAGAGCTTTCCGGCAGCATTTTTTGGCGTATACATATCCGCCGCCAGCGTGATGCCATAGCGGTTATGGAAGGTGATTTTCTGATGGTCTACTTTGTTGCTTTTGGGAAAGACCTTATCCCATTCTTGAGTCAATTCTAAATTTTCCACGTTTATACCTCCTTGCCTGACTGATAAGCCTGTTCCAGTGCAGGATGTCCGGCAATATCGCCAACGCTGCTGACACCGCCTGCAAAGATGGTTTCTGCCAATTCACAGCGGTCAAAGCAGTCTACCCAGCCTTGTACCGCCTTGACAGTGCCCTCTACCGTCGCTGCTTCATTCTCCGCCGCCGTTGCCAGAAGATAAGCTTTTGTAAAAGCATAGTCCGTACCGAACAGCGGATTGGCACGATCCAGCATGGTTTTAAACTGGCCGCTGACGCTGTAGTAATAGACCGGAGTGGCAAACACTAGCACATCTGCGTCGTGCATCTTTGCGGCAATCTCCGCCGCGTCGTCTTTAATTACACAATGGCCGGCCTTGAGGCAAGCCAGACAGCCTTTGCAGAACCCAATCTGCTTTTCACGAAGCCAGACTGTTTCTACATGGTTTCCGGCATCCTGTGCGCCTTTTGCAAAAGATGCTGCCAGTGTTTCGGAATTGCCGCCTTTACGAGGACTGGAAGAAATAATCAAAACATTTTTACGCATCGAAAAATCTCCTTTTTCCATTGCATCGGTTTTGCATTTCTGCTATAGTTATGGTAATACATAAACCTGACTTTAGGTCAAGATGGATTTGAAAATTTATTTGTAATTTTTTCAGGAGAGCGTATGTATACGATTGGACAAGTTTCAGAAATGTTCGGTTTGCCCATTTCTACCTTGCGCTATTACGATAAACAGGGACTTTTTCCGGAGATGGAGCGAGTATCGGGCATCCGCAAATTTAGTGATACCGAACTTGAAGCATTGAGGGTTATTGAGTGTTTGAAAAAGTCCGGACTGGAAATCAAGGATATTAAGCAATTTATGGACTGGTGCGTGAAAGGTGCATCCACCTACTCCCAGAGAAAGGCACTCTTTGAAAAGCAAAGGGAAACACTGGAGGCGGAAATTGCCCATATGAACCAAGTGTTGGATATGCTGAAATTCAAGTGCTGGTACTATGGGCAGGCATCGCAGGATGGCAGCGAAGATCGGGTGCGGAGCATGATTCCTAATGGTTTGCCGGAGGATGTACGGAAAGCATACGAGAATGCACACCATGATTAAAAACAAACAATTAAAAGAAGCACATACCGTTTGACCCTTGCACACAAGGTTGGAGAGGTTCACATTTGGTGTCAAAAAGAGTCTTTGTTTTTTCACGTGAATTCGAACTTGTGCCGATTGGCGATGGGTTCGGATTGGTTTATTAACGAAGAAAAAATTTTATAAAGTTTACACTATTGAAGTTCAAGCAAAGCTTTCCATAACGGATGGTGCCGCATACCCATAAATGAAAGACATCCTCCGTATTGCTGGAAACCAATAAGCGGCCGCCGGAATCATTCCGGCGGCCGCTTATTAAATGGTTTTCCCATGTGCTTTCACGCGCTTTTAGTCCAGCACAATGGCATGGACGGCTTCGATCAGATCGACTGCGCTGGTACGCGTCACCAGCGACACCGGCGCACCGTCAACCACCGCAAGGCAGTGAGAGCCGTCGTAGCGATACAGTTTAATCTGAACTTCCGGATGATTTTCATTATCCAGATAAACCGTCAGGCCAATCTCTTCTTGCTGCGAGGGCTGCTCGGACGTAAAGCTTTCCGCAACCAAGCCTTCCAGAGCGCTCTGGAACATGGCGATATCCAGCTCTTCCTCGCCATAGAAATATGTGCGATCGTTGCCTTTTTTTTCGGAAGCAATGGTATACTCCGCACCATCAAGAGAAATGTCGATTTGCTCGATGTCTGCAAAGTCTGCGCTGAGCACCTCAAGATGACGAAGAGAGTTGTACGCCGCGGCTGTCAGCGCTTTGTAATCCGCTGCAGATATCTGATAGACGATCTGCGATTCCCCAACCCGCGCGTAAGCCGTAATCTCTTCCTCTTTGCTGTCTGTCTCTCCCTTTTCGACGCTGCTCTCCGCTTCGGTTGTCTCATCCGCTTCGGCCGCAGTCTTTTCATCAGGAGCCCGGCTGATATTCAGCACAAAGGCATCGGAAAAGCTCTCGCCATCTTCGTCTTCCGAAGTGTAGTTCACCGAAATTGTCAGTTCCGGTGAATCCAGCCCATAGGACTGCAGCTCTTCCTCCGTTGCGTTATAGGTGACATAATCCGTCAGAACCGCGTCGGTTATGCTGTCCAGATAGCTCTGCACGCGTTCGGTGTCCAACGGCAGCATTTCGCCGCCTATTTGGGCAAAATAAACATCATCGGCACAATAGGTGTTATCGCTGCCCTCCTCATAAACGATACTGTATGTTTCATCTCCGGAAAATTGGATCGAAGCCACGGCATCGAAGCGGGGGACATCATCGTGGTCGATCATGTCGCTGAGCACTGCGTCGAACTGATCCAGCGGGTCGTTTTGCACCAGATAGACATTTCCATCTCCGATTGAAACGTACCGTTCGGAATCCATGCTGCTGTAATCGCCCAACTGCACCTCATATTCCTGTTCATCGGTGGAAAACCGGATGGTGCAAACCGGGACATCCAGCCCGTATTGACCGTAATCTTGAACATTCTCAATAATAAAGGACGCGCCGAATTCCTCAAACTGCGCCAGCAGTCCATTTATCTTTTCCTCACTTACAGGAAACGCTTCATCTTCATCGTAAAGCCATACTTCTTCCTTGTGAAAAGAGAGGGATTCCTCCTGATACTCCCACGACAGCGATGTTACTGTGTCGCTGGGAACCTTCAAAATGATTTCATCGCTGTTTTTGATCTGCTCCTGATGTTCTTCGAACCGGAGTACACCGAAGGTTGCGATGCAGGCGACGGCCAGAACGCCCAGCAGCAGATACAGCCTTTTATACCGTTTCATTCTGTTTTTTCCTCCTTGTCAGTACCACGCAGATGCCGATTCCCAGATACAAAAGCGGGAACACGCCGATCATCATCACCTTCAGCAAAGAGGACGTGGACGCGCTGATCGTCAGATAATTGTAATTCAGCGACTTGCTTCGAATCGCCATGGCTTCGCTCTCGCCGACCAGAGATGACAACGCGTTCATGGCCATGTCTCCGTTGGCCCCAGAGGAATAGGCATTGTACATATCCTCAAGGAAGCTCGACGAGGCGAACCAGACGATTTTCCCGCCGCTGTTGGCCTCGACCGAGAGTGCAACAGAGAATGGACCGTCAATGTCGTCCTCCTCTTTTTCATAGGTGGAAAGGCTGTATCCTGCAATTTTGCTGAAGGCTGCGTCTGAGGTCGTGAGCAGCTCTGTCACAGTCCCATTTCCGGAAGAGCCGGTGATCTTCATCCCTTGGGAAATCGGCATGATGGGAAAATAGTTTTCTTCAATCAGAGAGTCTGTAATGTCACTGCCGGCCATATCCGGAAGCAGTACATAAGGCGCCTGAAACGCATAGTGTTCCCGGTCCGCCTCAATTACTACGCCGTCGCTGGCCTCTACGCCATATGCCTCCAACAGACCGTACAGATTTTTCAGCGTCCCTTCCTTTGTGGGCCCTGCCATGACAAGCAGCTTTCCACCGTCTGTCACATAGTTGGCCAGCATTTTCTGTTCTTCCTCGGAAATATCGCTGGTGGGTGCGTAAATCAGCACACAGTCCGCTTCCTCCGGCACGGAATCTACCGTCAACAGTGAAAAGCTGCTGACCTCAATGTTCTCCTTTTCAATTTGTTCACTGAATGTAGCCGGAAGCTCTGCTTCGCCGTGCCCCTCCAGCATATACAACTGCGGCAGTTCCTCGCTGACCACATAATCAATGGCTGAGGTAATGGCGCCTTCGCCGTCAAAGGAGGTGTTGTAGGAATAGGAATACACATCTGCTTCTTGGATATAGATATCGTCATAGCCGATAAACCGGCTGCGGTCTCCGCATTCCACAATCAAGCTGTTGTTTTGAACGGTTTCGTTTGTATACTGTTCCGTGAAAGTCGGGAAAACGTCCGGGTTTTTCTTTACGACCTTGATATGCCCGGAAAGGGTTTCGTACTTGCTGAGCAGGTTTTCAATGATGTCGTCCTCTTTTCCGGATTGAACGATCCAGTAAATCGTCACGTCCTGCTCCAGTGCGTTCACAACCACCTTTGTGTTGCTTGTAACGGAGTACAATTTCGTAGAGCTGATGTCGTATTTTGTCATTGCGGAGGGCAGGGCAGAAGCAAAGACATTTGCCACAACCAAAAGTGCCAGCACTACGGCAGAGATTATCAGCGAGTACGAACCGCCGCGAAAGGCGTTGAGGCTTGGCGGATTTTTCTTTAGCGGGTTCATCTTTTTCATCAGTTATACCTCCGTTTCTCAAGCGATTGCACAGACAGAAACAGGAAGAATACAATAACCGACAGAAAATATACGATGGCCGTCATGTCAAACACTCCGTTGACAAAGGTGTAAAAACGCTCAAACAGCGACAGCTTTTCCATAATGCGCGGCAGCAAACCCTCAAATTTAGAGCTGTCGATAAAGCAGACCGCCGCAATTGCCAGGAGCAGAATAAAACTGAACGCATAGGCGAGGTTATCGTTTTTTGTCAAATATCGGATTACCGCCCCCAAAGCCAGAACAATAACGCCCAGAGCAATCACAGAGCCGGTTGCCGTGGAAGAGACGTACTCTGAAAGGCTGACACTGTAATAATTCAGCAAAATTACAGCAATGCCGATGCCCGCGGCAAAGCCCTGGTTTTCTGTAAGGGAAGAAATAAACACGCCCACTGCAATCAGCGCGGCGCCCAGAACAAAAAAGGCAAAAACAGAACCATAGGATGTCAATAGATAAACGTCGCCGAACTGCGAGAAAATCAGCGGGTAAATACAGATGATGCACAGAGGGATAAGATAGACCGTGAGCAGTGCCAGATATTTCCCGATGACTACCTGTGTGGTGGTGATGGGCAGGGAATACAGGAGCTGATCTGTTTTCTGCTTGCGCTCCTCCGCGATGACGCGCATCGTCAGGATTGGGACGATGACCACAAAGACGAGACAGCCGAAGCTGAGAACATATTCAAAGTTGCTCACGGCTGCCTGAAGATTATACATCATGGCGCCGATCCCAACAAAAGCCAACAGAAATGCGCCGAAAACATAGGCGGTCAGCGAATGGAAATACGCCCGCAATTCATGCTTCAATACCGCAGTCATTTACTCATCCCCTCGCTTTCTCCCTCTTTAGCTGTTTGGGCTCGTCCTTCAGGCGGCTGTTTTTCTCCGTCGTTCTCTGTCAGCTCGATAAACACGTCCTCCAGATTCGCTTTTTTCAGCGACATCTCAAGCAGAGCTGTTTTTCTTGTGGAAAAGGCAAAAAACACTGCGCGGGATACTGCAAAAATGTCTTCACAGTCGGTTTTGATATGCGCCTGCACAAATCTTTCATCCCGCGCCTCGATGCGCACATCCGAGATGTTTTTGACGGAGGAGAGGATCTCCCGGATCTCCTGTTGGGACGAGTCGGCTGTGATGGTGATCTCGTTCGGCGCCAGCAGCCTTTTTTCCAGGTTCTCCGGTTCATCAAAGGCGACCAGCCTTCCTTTGGAGATAATCAAAATCCGGTCGCAGATCGTCTGCACCTCTGACAGGATGTGTGAGCTGAAAATAACAGTGTGCGTTTGTCCCAGCTCTTTGATCAGCGCGCGGATCTCAATGATCTGCATGGGGTCCAGACCGACAGTCGGTTCGTCAAGGACGATGACCCTCGGATTGCCCAGCAGCGCTTGCGCGATTCCGACGCGCTGCTTGTAACCCTTTGAAAGCGAGGAAATCCTGCGGCCCTTCACATCTCCGATTTTTGTCTGGCGGATCACTTCCTCGATTTGAGATTCCAGCTCTGCGCCATGAAGCCCTTTGGCCTCACCTACAAAACGCAGATATTCCATCGGCGTTTCGTTCATATACAGCGGCGGCTGCTCCGGCAGATAGCCAATCAGTTTTTTTGCTTTGCCTGCATCTTCAAAGATGTCGTAACCATCAATTTTAACGCTTCCCTCTGTAGCAGACAAACAGCCGGTCATAATGTTCATGGTGGTGGATTTTCCGGCGCCGTTTGGCCCCAGAAAGCCATATACATGTCCCTCGTCTATTTCGAACGAAAGGTCATCGACTGCCTTGAAGCCGCCATAGCATTTGGTCAAATGTTCGACCGATATCATGTTTTTGCCTCCATTCCTGTTTGCTATGCTTTGTCAGCATTTCCATGTTAACACACAAAGCTGAAATGACGCTGAAAGCGCAGCCTGATGTCAGATAGATCACCGAAGATCGTACGCAAAGAAGGCCAAGCGCCGCAGTGCGTACGGCGTTTGGCCTTCTTTCGATTGTGTTACAGACAGGGAAGCTCCACAAAAAACAGTTGACCCCATCTCTTCCTTCTGCCCATATTTTTCCATGGTGCTGCATTGCAATGCGTTCCGCAATGGACAATCCAAGCCCGAAGCTTCCGGTACGGCTTCTCGCTTTATCGGGACGATAAAAACGCTTGAAAATATCCCGTGCTTCCTGCGGCGAAAGCGGCTCGCCTTCGTTTTCTACGGTCAGAAGACATCGCTTTTTCCCATTCTTTTGAAGGCTCACCCACGTTTTCCCGCTTTCTCTGGAATACTTTTGGGCATTGTCCAGCAGGATATCCACGATCTGTCGGAGCTGTTCCGCGCTGCCTTGTACATGAATATCCTCAATGACCCGTTGCTCCAGCATACGTCCGCGCTCAAAGAATACCGGCTCAAAGGTCAGCAGAGCATTTAAAATAAGCTTGCCCAGCTCCACCTTGCCGGAAAGTTCTTTTCCTCGAGCGTTATCCGCGCGTGCAAGCTCAAGCATTTGCTCAATCAGGTTGCGCATTTGCCTGGACACCGCTGCAATATTGTTCAGTGATGTCCTTCGGACGGATTCACTGCACTCGTTGCTTTGGGCGAGTTCCGTATTTGTGATGATTACGGTGAGTGGGGTTTTCAGTTCGTGCGAAGCATCCGCCACAAACTGCCGCTGCTGCATCCACGCCGTCTCTACCGGCCTTACCGCCCATCGGGAAAGCAGGATGCTGACGCCGAGAAATACGCGGAAGCTAAGCGCGCCGATGAACCCCCAGGTGCCGAGCAGAGCGTTCAGCGTCGCGCGTTCACTGGAGATATCCGCGAACACGAGACAATGGTTCAGCGGCATATCCGAGCGGTAATATCGCAGGTTATATTCCTCAATGATGCCAAGCTGTTTTGGAGACGAAAAAACAGCGTTTACAAGATCATCCAGAAAATCCGTGTCAGATAAGTCGTAATAGCCGCCGCCGGCAGCAATGCGCTCACCGCGCAGTCCCAGTTGGATCGTAAAATAAGGCAGGCGAATATCCTTCTCTCTCTCATTGGGAACTCCGAGATGGAGTGGGTTGGCCGCAATATTCTGCATCATATTGATGCTCGCGGCCTCCAGATTCGCGCTGGTAAAATAAAAGACCAATCCCAGGATGACGCAGAGCATGATGGTCACGATGCTCATGTTGATCAACACAAATTTGAGCCGCAGCTTTTTAAGCATGTACGCATACCTCCAGGTGATATCCCAGCCGGCGGATCGCCTCGATCCGCACGTTGGAGCCAATATTCGCAAGTTTCTTTCTCAAAAAACCGATGTATACCTCCACGTGATTTTCCACCGCATCAGAGTCATATCCCCATACCTGGGTGAGGATCGTTTGCTTGGAAATGTTATTTCCCTCCGCCCGGAGAAGAAGCCGCATGATCTCAAACTCTCTGGAGGAAAGCCGAATACGCTCCGCTCCACAGACCAGTGTGGCGCTGGCTAAGTCCAGAACGGTATTTCCAAAGGAAAGAACGTCCACATGTACGCCCTGTCTGCGCAGCAATGCATTGACGCAGGCCAACAATTCCCGCGTATCAAAGGGTTTCGTCAGGTAGTAATCGGCGCCGGCGTTCAGCCCTGTCACTCGATCGTCCAGTTCAGATCGGGCCGTCAGCATCAGGATGGGCATTTCCATCCGCCTTTCCCGAAGCCGCCGGGCCACCTCATAACCGTCCCGCTCCGGCATCATCACGTCCAGGATCAGCAGGTCATAAATTCCCAGCGCAGCATAATACTCACCGGTTTTGCCGTCGCAGGCGGCATCGGCTTCGAAGCCATTTTGCTCAAGCAGGGCTTTAAGCGAATCGGCCAGCAGTTTTTCATCTTCTATAATCAGGATTCTCATGATGCCTTTTACCTCCAGTGTTCTGTTTTATTATATTACATCAAAATACTGAAGTGAAGCTGAAAATGATATATGCTTAGTGCAGCAAGTGACAGAGATATTTTCACACTATTTTTCAGAAGTGCTTCCGCCTGGCGCGAGTTGAAAATGTCAAACCGGTGCAGGATTTGCCGCCAGGTTTATGAGAGATACCCGACGGATGGAATTTGAAAGGGGATAAGTGGAAAAGTCTGAACTGAAAAGAACTCAAATTCCCACGGTTTTAGACAGCCGAATAAAGTTTACAAAAAAGATATAGACTGTTCCGTCTAAAAGTGATATGCTAAAAGACGCAATAAATAGACGACTTCGTCTATATTTTGGGGTGCTGTTTAATATGGTGTTTTTAGATGTGTTGAAATTGATTTTCGCAGTTTTTGTTGCTTTTTTGTTCGGAAAACTGGTTTCAAAGCTCAAATTGCCGGCAATTCTTGGATGGCTGTTGGCAGGCATGACATTGGGCCCGCACGCACTGGGCCTTCTGAACGAGCCCATGATGGAAGCCGCATGGTATACTACTGCGGAAAGCATTCTGGAGTGCGTCGTGGGCCTCATGATTGGTACGGAGCTTATCTGGCGCAAGATAAAAAAGGCCGGCAAGCAAATCGTTGTCACGACCATCACCGAATCCCTGGGGACATTTCTGGTCGTCAGCCTGGTGTTCGGCGTCATTTTTGGGATAACGGGCGTGCCGTTGTACCTGGCATTCCTGTTCGGCGGTATCGCTTTAGCCACAGCACCAGCCCCGTCACTTTCCATTGTGAATGAAATGAAAACTGCAGGGCCTGTCACGAGCACGCTGATTCCTATGGCGGCGCTGGACGACCTTGTCGGGGCACTGGTGTTCTTTACGGTTGTTGCGCTTGTTTCGGCTCACGTTTCGACGGCAGGGATTCCGGTTTTGGGCGTGCTGTTTCTTGTCTTTCTCCCTGTGCTCATAGGAGCGGCAACAGGCTTTGTAGCGGGAAAACTGCTTCAAAAAGCCCATACGGCAAGCGGAGCGCTTGCCGCAATGCTGTTGCTGCTGCTGTGTTCGGCGGCAATAGGCATGGTGCTGAATCAATATGTTCTGCCTGTACCGGCCATCAATTTTTTGCTTATTGGTATGGCGTTTTCGACGGTGTTTGCAAATATGATTTCAGAAAAACAGCTTGCAGAAATCATGAAAGTGATGGACCCTGTAATCGGAATAAGCCTGATCATCGCGATACTGAATCTGGGGGCGCCGCTGGTCTACCATTTTATTTTCGGAGCAGGCCTTTATACC
>OGEN01001152.1_pt1 | contig 19141 bp, 20 predicted proteins | sample 1570671 | NCBI WGS metagenome assembly OGEN01 (sample SAMEA2582128, study PRJEB24529) | metagenome | biome: Human gut stool | place: China | collected 2011 | reverse complement strand
GAAGTCGCTACAAGGTCTGAATAGAGAGCCTTATCTAATTTCGCTGATTGATGGTTTTCCCCATTTGTCGCAACAATCCCGACTTTTTCACCCGTACCGATCAAAGTTCCGATTGTATCAAAAATATCGGTCAGGGAGAAGGCTAAGATGGCCATTAAGGTCTCAGGCAAACGGGACGTATTGGAAATCAACGAACCCAATCCTTTCGAACCCAAAGCTTGACCAAAGATCGTGCCCAAATCATTAAAGGCAGCTCCTAGATGGTTACTTGCAAAGTCAATTTTAGTGATATCAACCACATGGATGAGAATTCCAAGCACAGTCGTCACTAAGATAGAAAGGATAATGCCTCCCTTAATCCCTTTGACAACAAAGAAAATGGTAATCGCAAGACCAACAAGAGCCAAGAGGACAGCTGGATTGTTAAAATCAACCAAGCCTGGAACAGCAGATGCATTGGCTGAGATCGTTGCATTCCCCTTATCTGCTCCTTCTCCGACCACTGTATAGGTATGAGGGTCAATCGTGAATTTCAAAAATCCTGCATTCTTGATTCCAACATAGGCCAAGAAAATCCCGATCCCCGCTGAAATAGCAGACCGAAGAGCTGTCGGAATCGATTCGATGATCATCTTCCGAACATTTGTCAATGTGATAATTAATGAAATCACACCGCAAATGAAGACCATTCCCAAAGCTTCTTGCCATGAGTAGCCCATACCAAATACAACGGTAAAGGTAAAGAAAGCGTTTAAGCCCATTCCTGGTGCTTGTGCATAAGGTAAATTGGCATAAAAAGCCATCATCAAGGTTCCGACAACGGATCCAATAATCGTTGCAAGGAAGACCCCTTGAGCTGGCATACCTGTTTGTGACAACATTTGAGGGTTTACGAAGAGGATATAACTCATCGCAAAAAAGGTTGTCAAACCAGCAAGAACCTCTGTTCGAACAGTGGTTCCATGTTCTGAAAGTTTAAAAAACTTATCCATTTCAGAATAAACTCCTTTTTTATCATTCTCGCTCCCAATCAATTTGCGAACGTTATATCTATTTTACCAAAAGATCTTTCGCCTTTCAAGAAATCCCGCTTCTCTTCTCTATTTTTAAGCGGTTTTCCGATTTTTCTGATATAATGGTCTCATTCTCCTCGAAAGGAACCAAAATATGCACAAAAAAATGATCGCTCTAGATCTAGACGGAACTCTCTTGAATTCCGAAAGCAAATTGAGCGACTTTACCATTGATACGATTAAAAAGATTAGTTCCCTTGGCCATAAAATCATTATTACGACAGGTCGTCCCTACCGCATGGCACATACCTATTACAAACAATTGGAGCTAGATACCCCGATGATCAATTTTAATGGCTCCCTAACGCATCTCCCAGAGAAAAAATGGGTGGATGAACAATGCTTGACTTTAGATAAAAAATACCTGCTAGATATGGTCGCCAACCGGGATACCATCCAAGCAGACTTTATCGCTGGCGAATACCGCAATAAATTCTTTATTACCGATCCAAATGAGCACGTTGCAGACCCTAAACTATTCGGTATTGAATCTTTCCAACCAGAAAATCAATTCAACCCCGAACGGGTAACGAGCGATCCGAACTGTATTCTCTTTCAAACGAAAGCGGAAGACAAATATGCTCTGGCAGATGAAATGAATCGGCATTATGACTACAATCTGTCTATCAATACTTGGGGTGGTCCCTTAAATATTCTAGAATGCAATCCAAAAAATGTGACCAAAGCTTCTGCTCTGACCTACCTTCTGGATAAACTCAATATGGATCAGAAGGATTTGATTGCCTTTGGAGACGAGCACAACGATACCGACATGCTAGCTCTAGCCGGTCATGGATACGCTATGAAAAATGCCAGCTCCGTCCTTCTCCCCTATGCAGACTCCATCACTGATTTCACGAATAATGAAGATGGTGTCGCGCGCCAATTAATTCAATTATTCTTATAATACTAACAGACATGAGTTACGCCCTCATGTCTTTTTGTCCCCTAAATCCTTAATCGGTTAATCAATACCTCCCTTTTTTCCCATTTTTTTATTGTTCAATAGATAAGTTTGTGATATTATTAACATAGTTATTAAAGAAGCGCTTTCAAAATTTCTAAACCGCTTCTCGTTCACTTAAGGAGGAACAAAATGAAAGCTGTTGTTGTAAATCCAGAAGGTACTGGTGTTGAAATCGTTGCAAACAAAGACGTACGTCCACTTGAAACAGGGGAAGCACTTGTTCAAATCGAATACTGTGGTGTCTGCCACACAGACTTGCACGTCGCTCACGGGGACTTCGGTAAAGTTCCAGGCCGTGTTCTTGGACACGAAGGAATCGGAATTGTTAAAGAACTTGCTCCTGATGTTAAGAGCCTTAAAATTGGGGACCGTGTCAGCGTCGCTTGGTTCTTCGAAGGGTGTGGAACTTGTGAATACTGTACAACTGGTCGTGAAACCCTTTGCCGTACTGTAAAAAATGCTGGTTACTCTGTTGATGGAGGAATGGCTGAACAATGTATCGTTACTGCAGATTACGCAGTGAAAGTCCCTGAAGGATTAGATCCAGCCCAAGCTTCTTCTATTACGTGTGCAGGTGTTACCACTTACAAAGCTATCAAAGAAGCCAAAGCTGAACCAGGACAATGGATCGTTATCTATGGAGCTGGTGGACTAGGAAACTTGGGTGTTCAATATGCTAAGAAAGTCTTCAACGCACATGTCATCGCTGTCGATATCAACAATGATAAACTAGAATTGGCAAAAGAAGTTGGTGCAGACTTTGTCATCAACGGTCGCGAAGTTGAAGATGTCCCAAGATTAATCAAAGAAAAAACAAATGGTGGCGCTCACTCTGCTGTCGTAACAGCTGTTTCTAAAGTAGCTTTCAACCAAGCCGTAGATTCTGTTCGTGCAGGTGGCCGCGTGGTCGCAGTTGGTCTTCCTTCTGAAATGATGGACCTCAGCATTGTGAAAACTGTATTAGATGGTATCCAAGTCATTGGTTCTCTTGTAGGAACTCGTAAAGACTTGGAAGAAGCTTTCCAATTTGGTGCAGAAGGCTTGGTCGTTCCTGTCGTTCAAAAACGTCCAGTAGAAGATGCTGTCAAAGTCTTTGACGAAATGGAAGCCGGAACCATTCAAGGACGTATGGTACTTGACTTTACAAACTAAACAACTGAACCTACAGGACTAGCCCAACTGGGCTAGTCTTTTTTAGTGCTCCCAATCACTCTATTTTACAATTTATTATATATTTATTCTTATTTTTGGAGATATAGATCGATTGTTGGAATCTTTTTATTGAAATTCAAATCCTATGAAACCTACATATCATAGATTTCTTCTGCCATCATCAACTTATAAACGAGATCCATTCAATAGCATTCTTTTTCTATCTAACGATAACTCAATATGATAAATTAATATTTTTACATCGAGATTTTGATAGAAAAATTGACTTAAGTGTGGAAACGATTTATAATAAAGTAGCTTAAAGTTTTCTTAAACTGAAAGTCAAACAAATTTTATAAGGAGGAATGTCAATAATGAGTATTGGTATCATTATTGCTAGCCACGGTGAATTTGCAGCTGGAATCCACCAATCCGGCTCGATGATCTTTGGGGATCAAGAGAAAGTTCAAGTGGTTACGTTCATGCCAAGCGAAGGCCCTGATGATCTCTATGCTAAATTCAATGCAGCTGTTGCTGCATTTGATGCAGAAGATGAAGTCTTGGTTTTGGCTGACCTTTGGAGTGGTTCTCCATTTAACCAAGCAAGTCGCGTCATGGGAGAAAATCCAGATCGTAAATTTGCGATCATCACAGGATTGAACCTTCCGATGTTGATTCAAGCTTATACAGAGCGTTTGATGGATGCAAATGCCGGCGTTGATAAAGTCGCTGCAAACATCATCAAGGAAGCAAAAGACGGTGTCAAAGCTCTTCCAGAAGAATTGAATCCTGTTGAAGAAGCTAGTACAGCTGCTGCTGCTCCTGTAGCCCAAGCTGCTATTCCAGAAGGAACAGTTATCGGAGATGGAAAACTCAAGATTAACCTTGCCCGCTTAGATACACGTCTTCTTCATGGACAAGTTGCAACTGCTTGGACACCTGATTCAAAAGCCGATCGGATCATTGTTGCTTCAGATTCTGTTGCCAAAGATGAACTCCGTAAGGAATTGATCAAACAAGCGGCACCAAATGGAGTGAAAGCAAACGTTGTCCCAATTCAAAAATTGATCGACGTTGCAAAAGATCCTCGTTTTGGTGAAACACATGCTTTGATCTTATTTGAAACACCTCAAGATGCTCTTCGCGCCATCGAAGGTGGTGTTCCGATTAAAACCCTGAACGTTGGTTCAATGGCCCACTCAACTGGTAAAACCATGGTTAACAATGTGTTGTCAATGGATAAAGATGACGTAGCTACATTTGAAAAAATGCGTGATCTTGGAGTAGAATTTGACGTCCGTAAAGTGCCAAATGACTCTAAGAAAGATTTGTTTGACTTAATTAACAAAGCTAACGTTCAATAATCGATTACTTACGAAAGGATTTTAAACATGTCTATTATTTCTATGGTATTAGTGGTCGTTGTTGCCTTCTTAGCAGGTCTTGAAGGTATCCTTGACCAATTCCAATTCCACCAACCCCTTGTTGCTTGTACCTTAATCGGTTTGGTAACAGGTAATTTGACTGCTGGCATTATGCTTGGTGGTTCACTTCAATTTATTGCACTTGGCTGGGCAAACATTGGTGCCGCAGTTGCGCCCGATGCTGCCCTTGCATCTGTCGCTGCTGCCATCATCATGGTACTTGGGGGAGACTTCAGTGCAAAAGGAATCGCTGTCGCTCAAGGTGTCGCTATTCCACTTGCAGTTGCTGGTCTTTTCTTGACAATGATCGTCCGCACCCTTTCCGTTGGTTTGGTCCACACTGCCGATGCTGCTGCTAAAAAAGGTGATATCAAAGGTGTAGAACGCGCTCACTTTGTGGCCCTTCTTCTTCAAGGTCTTCGTATCGCCATTCCTGCAGCCCTTCTTTTGATGATCCCTGCTGACACTGTTAAAGGTGCTCTTGAAGCGATGCCTGCTTGGTTGTCAGACGGTATGCAAATCGGTGGTGGTATGGTTGTAGCCGTTGGTTATGCCATGGTTATCAACATGATGGCTAGCCGTGAAGTATGGCCATTCTTTGCCATCGGTTTTGCACTTGCAGCTGTTAGCCAATTAACTTTGATCGCTGTAGGAAGGAAAAGCCAAGCTCTAGGAATGCTCTACCTTACTCTTTCTAAGAAAGGTGGCAATGGAGGTGGCGGAGCCGCTACTTCTAACGATCCAATCGGCGACATTCTCGAAGACTATTAAGAAAGGTGTGACACTATCATGACTGAAAAATTACAATTATCTAAATCAGATCGTCAAAAAGTTTGGTGGCGTTCAACCTTCTTGCAAGGTTCTTGGAACTATGAACGGATGCAAAACTTGGGTTGGGCCTACTCATTGATCCCAGCTATCAAAAAACTTTACACGAAGAAAGAAGACCAAGCGGCTGCTCTTGAACGTCACATGGAATTCTTTAACACTCACCCATACGTTGCTGCTCCTATCATCGGGGTAACACTTGCTCTTGAAGAAGAAAGAGCAAACGGTGCTGCGATTGACGATGCTGCCATCCAAGGGGTTAAAATTGGTATGATGGGTCCTTTGGCGGGTATCGGAGATCCAGTCTTCTGGTTTACAGTACGTCCAATTCTTGGGGCTCTTGGTGCATCACTTGCTGCGTCTGGTAATATCCTTGGTCCACTCATCTTCTTTATCGCATGGAATGCGATTCGTATGGCCTTCTTGTGGTACACCCAAGAACTTGGCTACAAAGCAGGTTCTGAAATTACCAAAGATATGTCTGGTGGGATCTTGCAAGACATCACTAAAGGAGCTTCTATCCTTGGGATGTTCATCCTCGCTGTCTTGGTAGAACGTTGGGTATCTATTAAATTCATCTTTAATGTTTCTTCTGTCAAATTAGACGACAAAGCTTATATCCACTGGGATAAACTTCCTGAAGGATACAAGGGTATCCAAGAAGCCTTCGCTCAAGTTGGTTCAGGCCTATCTCAGACACCTGAAAAAGTTACAACTTTCCAACAAAACTTGGATTCATTGATTCCTGGTTTGATGGGATTGCTTCTTACTTTTGCTTGTATGTGGTTGTTGAAGAAAAAAGTATCTCCAATCACTATCATCATCGCTCTCTTTGTAATCGGTGTATTAGCACACGTTGCTGGCTTGATGTAAGCAAAGATCAACTAAAAAGAAGGTTTCGGCCTTCTTTTTATTATGATATAATGGAGTGAACAGCAATACAGGAGGATCTCATGGCTCAATCATTGAATAAAACCGTTGAATTCCATACTACAGGGGTTTCTTACCTTGGAGTGGGGGGAAAGGTTGGAAAAATCCTAGTAGGGAATGTCGCTTTTGAATTTTATGCGGATGCAAATGTAGAAGACTACATACAAATTCCCTGGCAAGAAATTGAACAAATCGGAGCCAATGTATCCGGACGTAAAATTAGCCGTCATTTTGAAATCTATACCAGAGAATCAAAATTTCTCTTTGCTTCAAAAGACTCTGGAAAAATTTTAAAGATTGCTCGGGAACATCTAGGAAATGATAAAATTGTCAAACTTCCTACATTGATCCAAACCATCACGGCTAAAATTAAAAATCTATTTGCAAAATAGGATCTTTTCTTGTATAATAGACGCAAACGGATAAGTAAGTTAAGATGCTCTTTCAGAAAGTCTGCGGTTGCTGCGAGCAGATAGAAATCTTAATTGAAATTCTACCGTTTAGTTAAAATATAATATTGAATCAAGTGCACACCTGTGAAGTTGGATGGAACCGTGGCTCTGCCACTCCAACACTCTAACAGGTGTGTTTTTTGTTAAAGGAGAAGCTATGTTAGATATTAAACGGATTCGTACAGACTTTGATGCGGTTGCTAAAAAATTGGCAACACGTGGCGTAGATGCAGCTATTTTGAATGAAATGAAAGAAATCGATGCCAAACGTCGAGACATCTTAGTCAAAGTAGAAAATCTCAAAGCAGAGCGCAACACCGTATCTGCTGAAATCGCACAAGCAAAGCGTAACAAGGAAAATGCAGATGATAAGATTGCTGCCATGCAAACCCTCTCTGCTGAAGTCAAAGCTCTGGATACAGAATTAGCTGAAATCGATGCGAAATTGACTGAATTCACCACTACCCTTCCAAACATCCCTGCTGACAGTGTTCCTGTTGGAGCAGATGAGGATGACAACGTTGAGGTTCGCCGTTGGGGAACACCTCGCGAATTTGGCTTTGAACCAAAAGCTCACTGGGATTTAGGTGAAGACCTTGATATCCTTGACTGGGAACGCGGGGCTAAAGTTACTGGTGCTCGTTTCCTCTTCTACAAAGGACTTGGAGCTCGCTTAGAACGTGCCATCTACAACTTCATGTTGGACGAACATGGCAAGGAAGGCTACACTGAAGTCATCCCTCCTTACATGGTCAACCATGATTCTATGTTTGGTACTGGTCAATATCCAAAATTCAAGGAAGATACTTTTGAACTTAGCGATACCAATTATGTCCTCATTCCAACTGCCGAAGTTCCTTTGACAAACTACTACCGCGATGAAATTCTTGATGGGAAAGATCTTCCAATCTACTTCACTGCTATGAGTCCATCTTTCCGTTCAGAAGCTGGTTCAGCCGGTCGTGATACTCGTGGATTGATCCGTTTGCACCAATTCCATAAAGTTGAAATGGTGAAATTTTCCAAACCAGAAGAATCATATGATGAATTGGAAAAAATGGTTGTCAATGCTGAAAATATCCTTCAAAAATTGAACCTTCCATACCGAGTGGTAGCTCTCTCAACTGGAGACATGGGCTTCTCAGCTGCCAAGACTTATGACTTGGAAGTATGGATCCCAGCGCAAAACACCTACCGTGAAATCTCAAGCTGTTCTAATACAGAAGATTTCCAAGCTCGCCGTGCGCAAATCCGCTACCGTGATGAAGCAGATGGCAAGGTAAAACTCCTTCATACTTTGAACGGTTCTGGGTTGGCTGTCGGACGTACCGTCGCTGCTATTCTTGAAAACTACCAAAACGAAGACGGTTCTGTGACCATTCCAGAAGTCCTTCGTCCATACATGGGTGGAGCTGAAGTCATCGCACCAAAATAAAGTTTAAAAAAACTGAGTCTTGCAAATTGCAAGCTCAGTTTTTTAATATTTACGAAAACGTTGGTAGCGTTGCTCCAGAAGCTCTTCGAGAGGTAAGGTTTGTAAAACCTTTAACTCTTCCTGTAATTCCTTCTTCACTTGAGCCAGTAGTTCTCCATTTGAAAATCCATGCTCGGGAATTACCTTATCGACAATTTCCATATTTAACAATTCGTGAGAAGTAATCTTCATCAACTCTGCTGCTTCCATGGCACGACTTCCATCTTTCCAAAGAATAGAGGCAAAACCTTCTGGACTCAAGACTGCATAGATGGAGTTCTCAAGCATCCAGACCTTATCTGCTACAGCAAGAGCCAAGGCACCACCAGAGCCACCTTCTCCGATGATCATCGCGATAATCGGAACTTTTAAATCACTCATTTCCATGAGGTTACGGGCAATGGCTTCACCTTGTCCTCGTTCTTCAGCACCAACACCAGGATAAGCACCCGCTGTATTGATAAAGGTCACAACTGGACGACCAAATTTCTCTGCTTGCTTCATGAGGCGCAAAGCTTTTCGATAGCCTTCTGGATGGGGTTGTCCAAAATTACGTTTTAGATTATCCTGAAGATTTTTTCCTTTTTGGATTCCAACGACTGTAACCGTTTGATCGCCTAAGCGTCCAATCCCACCAATCACCGCACCATCATCACGGAAGTTTCGATCTCCATGTAATTCGATAAAATCATCAAAAATTCCTTGAGCAAAATCAAGCGCAGTCAATCTTCCTTGGTCACGTGCCTCTTTAATAATCTGTGTTATTTTACTCATGTTTACCTCCATGAAGGGCCAATAATTGTCCAACCGTTGCTCGGATTTGGCTTCTCTCCACGATCAAGTCTACAAATCCATGTTCTTGCAGAAATTCTGCTTTTTGGAAATCATCTGGCAATTTTTCACGCACAGTTGATTCGATCACGCGCCGACCGGCAAAACCAACCAAGGCCTGACTCTCTGCCATGATAATATCACCTTCCATAGCAAATGAAGCCGTTACCCCACCGGTTGTCGGATCTGTCAATACCGTCAAATAGAATAATTTTTCTTTAGAATGACGTTGAACAGCCGCAGAAATTTTTGCCATTTGCATCAAACTCACGATTCCTTCTTGCATCCGAGCACCACCAGAAGCAGTAAAGAGAACGACTGGCAATTTTTCATTTGTCGCAAATTCAAACAATCGTGTAATTTTTTCACCTACTACAGAACCCATTGAAGCCATGATAAAGTTAGAATCCATGATCCCAAGCGCAACTTTTTGCCCTTTAATCAATGCAGTTCCTGTCAGTACAGCTTCATCCAGTCCTGTCATTTCTCGTACTGCTGCTAGTTTCTTCTTATAATTGGGAAAATTCAAGGGATCTGTCGTTTCGATTCCAGTAAACATTTCTTCAAAGCTAGCTGGATCCACTGTAAGCGCCAAGCGTTCTTTAGCAGAAATACGGAAGGTATAGCCACAGTTTGGGCATACCCGTTCACTACCTAAATCCTTTTGGTAAATGGTATGTTTACAACCTGGACATTGTGAAAATAGCTCATCAGGAACTTCAGGTTTTGGCTGAGGTTCTTTCCAGGCTGACCTATTCGGATTGATCCGAATATATTTATCTTTTTTAGAAAATAATGCCATTACTAACTCCTTATAATATGCTACAGCATCTGTAGCATTACTATAAAAGCCTGAAACTGTGAGGATGATGTTCATACTTCCCTCACAAGTCCAGGCTTTTCATCATTCCTTATTATAATTTGGAAGGAATTGTTCCATCAAAAATGCAGTGTCATAATCACCAGCGATCACATGCGAATCTGAGATCAAATCCAACTGGAAACTACTATTGGTTGTGACACCATCGATTTCCAACTCATAAAGAGCTCGCTGCATTTTCATCAGTGCATCAAAGCGATTTTCCCCATGGACAATGATCTTAGCAATCATACTATCATAGTATGGTGGAATCGTATAACCAGGATACACAGCAGAATCCACACGCAAGCCAACCCCACCACTTGGAAGATAGAGATTAGTAATCTTACCTGGGCTTGGTGCAAAGTTAAAGGAAGGATTTTCCGCATTAATCCGGCATTCAATCGCATGGCCTTTAATGACAATATCCTCTTGAGTAACGGATAATTCTTGGCCAGCTGCGATTTTAATCTGTTCCTTAACGATATCAACTCCTGTTACAAATTCTGTGACAGGATGCTCTACTTGCACTCGAGTATTCATTTCCATAAAGTAGAACTCACCCTTGCCTTCATCATACAAGAATTCAATCGTTCCAGCATTCTCGTAACCAACTGACTCAGCTGCACGAACAGCTGCAGAACCAATACGATTACGAAGAGTTTTTCCGATAGCAATTGAAGGGGATTCTTCTAGAACTTTTTGATTGTTCCGTTGGAGAGAACAATCGCGTTCACCTAAGTGAATGACATGTCCATGCTGATCCGCTAAAATCTGTACTTCAATGTGGCGTGCCGGATAAATCACCCGCTCCATATACATGGCACCATTCCCAAAAGCAGCTTGAGCTTCTGAGGAAGCAGATTCAAAAGCAGCAACCAAATCTTCTGGTTTTTCAACCTTCCGAATTCCTTTACCACCGCCTCCTGCAGATGCTTTCAACATCACAGGGTAACCAATGCGCTCTGCAATTTCGAGGGCTTCTTCAGCTGTATAAACTTCACCATCTGATCCGGGAATAACAGGTACTCCTGCTTTGATCATCTGTTTACGAGCATTAATCTTATCCCCCATCATATCCATGACTTTAGCAGAAGGGCCGATAAATTTAATACCAACTTCCTCACACATGGTTGCAAATTTTGAGTTTTCACTTAAAAATCCAAAACCAGGGTGAATAGCTTCTGCACCTGTTAAAACAGCTGCAGACAAGACAGCACTCATATTCAAATAAGATTCTGTTGATTTAGCAGGTCCAATACAGACTGCTTCATCCGCTAGTAAGGTATGCAAGGCTTCTTTATCAGCAGTAGAATACACCGCAACCGTCTCGATGCCAAGTTCACGAGCCGCACGAATAATGCGTACTGCAATCTCACCACGATTGGCGATTAAGATCTTACGAAACATAGATAGGCCTTTCTTAATTTCCAATTGCAAAAGTAAGTGTTCCTGAAGCTGCAAGCTTACCGTCTACCTCTGCTTTCGCTTCAACAACAGCAATTGTTCCACGACGTTTGACAAAAGTAGCTGTCATCACCAGTTGATCTCCTGGAACGACTTGTTTTTTAAACTTCACCTTGTCCATCCCTGCATAAAAGACTAATTTCCCTTTATTTTCAGGTTTTGACAACTCTAGTACACCTGCTGTTTGTGCCAAAGCTTCCATGATGAGAACACCTGGCATAACAGGATATTGTGGAAAATGTCCATTAAAAAACGGTTCATTAATTGTCACGTTTTTGATGGCAACAATCGTATCTTCGCTTGTTTCTAAAACGCGATCCACCAAAAGCATTGGGTAACGATGCGGCAAAGCCTCACGAATAGCATTAATATCAATTGTCATTTGATTCGAACCAATCCTTTTCCAAATTCAACCATTTCTTCATTCATTACCAAAATTTCAGTGACTACCCCATCTTTAGGTGCTGGGACTTCATTCATCACTTTCATGGCTTCGATAATCAAGAGTGTTTGACCCTTAGTGACCTTATCTCCTACAGATACAAAGGCCGGTTTATCCGGAGCTGGTGACAAGTAAGCCACCCCAACCAATGGACTTTCAACGACATCACCTTCGGCCTCTTGAGCTGGAGCAGCAACTGGTTCAGCTGCTACAGCTGGAGTTGCTGGTGCTTCAACAACGGGGGCTACGACAGGAGTTTGAGGTGTTGCTACCACTTCAACTGCAGGAGCTACCGGTGTAGTCGCAACTGAAGTCGTTTGATTTTTACTCAAATTCAATTCTTCGCCATTATTTTTATATGAGAATTCACGCAAAGTTGACGCATCAAATTGAGCCAACAAATCTTTGATTTCAGAAATATTCATGAATTAACCCTCCCAACGTTTAAAGGCCAGAACAGCATTGTGTCCTCCAAAACCAAAGGTATTTGAGATAGCGTACTGAATATCCGCTTCTTGGCCTTCACCATAAACAACGTTTGCTTCGATATAGTCAGACAATTCTTTAGTACCAGCCGTTTTTGGTACAAAGCTGTGACGAATCGCTTCGATGGTAGCAATCGCTTCAACTGCACCAGCGGCACCAAGCAAGTGTCCTGTAAATGATTTAGTAGATGATACAGGAACTTCTTTACCAAGTACAGAAACAATAGCTCCGCTTTCACCTTTCTCATTGGCAGGTGTAGATGTACCATGAGCATTGACATAATCGACGTCTTCAGGCTTAATACCAGCTTCATTGATCGCTAATTTAATTGCTTTGGCCGCACCTGAACCATCTGGTGTCGGTGTTGTCATATGGTAGGCATCACAGTTTGAACCATAACCAACAATCTCAGCCAAAATGTTAGCACCACGTTTTTGGGCATGTTCCAAACTTTCGATGACAAGAACCCCTGCACCTTCCCCCATCACAAAACCATTACGGTCTTTGTCAAATGGAATAGATGAACGTTCTGGGTCTTCCGTTGTTGAAAGGGCCGTAAGGGCATTGAAACCACCGATACCAATCTTAGTGATTGAAGCTTCAGCACCACCAGCCAAGACAACATCGTGCAAACCAAATTTAATTTCGCGGAAGGCTTCACCGATAGCATCATTGGCAGAGGCACAGGCAGTTGTCACTGATTTACATACCCCTTGAGCCCCAATCTTAAGTGCGATGTTTCCAGCACCCATGTTTGAAAGAGCTTTCGGAATAAACATGGGTTGGATTCTCTTCATCCCACGTTCATGCATCCGGATAATTTGGTCTTCCAATTCTTGCAAACCACCGATACCAGATGATACAATCACACCTACACGATCGCGGTCTTCTTCTTCCATATTCAAGCCTGAATTTTCAATAGCTTCCATCGCAGCATAGATTGCATACAATGAGTAAGTATCCATACGATTTTGATCTTTTTTCACAAAATATTTATCGAATGGGAAATCTTGAATTTCACCAGCATTAAAGACTGGAATTTCGGAAGCATCAAATTTCGTAATGGGCTTGATTCCAATTTTTCCTTCATGAAGGCTATTCCAGAACTCCTCTGGTGTATTTCCGATTGGTGAGGTTACACCGTAACCTGTAACAACAACACGATTTGTAGACATATATATTCTCCTTTTGTCGGATGGATATTTAAGTAAGTGATTTTCGATCAGTGAGCATTCATTATTGCATAGTCATTCCGCCATCAATGGCAATTGTTTGACCTGTTAAATATTCTTGACCTGCCAAGAAAGCCGCAACTTCTGCCACTTCTTCAGCTTGACCAATTCGTTTCATTGGCACTTGAGCTAGCATGGCATCTTTCATTTTCTCTGGAATAGCGTCTGTCATATCCGATTCAATAAAACCAGGTGCAATGGCATTCACACGAACGCCACGGGCCGCAACTTCACGCGCTACTGATTTGGTAAAACCAATCAAACCAGCTTTTGAAGCCGCGTAGTTCGCTTGACCAATATTCCCCATTAGACCAACAACACTGGACATGTTGATAATGGCACCTTGACGAGCCTTAGACATTGGTTTCAAGACAGCTTGTGTCATATTAAAGGCACCGGTCAAGTTGATTTTCAAGACCCGTTCAAAATCTTCTTCAGTCATTTTCAACATCAACTTGTCGTTTGTGATGCCAGCGTTATTGACTAAAACATCAACACTGCCAAGCTTTTCAATTGCTTCAGCCACCATACGTTGAGCATCTTCGCCATTAGAAATATCCCCAGAAATACCAACAACAGTTACCCCATAATCTGCAAACTGTGCAAGCAAGTCCTCAGAGATTTCAGAACGTCCATTTAGGATAACGTTGGCACCAAGACTAGCAAATTTATGTGCCACAGCTAATCCAATTCCACGTGTTGAACCGGTTACAAAAACATTTTTATTCTTAAGTTCCATGTTTACCTCGTTTTAAGCATTCAGAAGGGCATCAAGACTAGCTTGGTCTTCAACATTTTGAATTGGTAGGGTTTTATCAATTTTCTTCAAGAAACCTGACAAGATTTTTCCTGGACCAATCTCAATCACTTCATCTACACCAAATTCTTGGATAGTAGCAATCGAATCATAAAAACGTACAGGTTCCATCACCTGACGGGCCAAAAGTGCTTTCACATCTTCTGACTTCATGATAGTAGCTTCTGTATTCCCAACTAAAGGAAGATCAAAATCATTAAATGATACTTTTTCTAGTTCAGCCACCAATTTTTGACTAGCAGATTTCAGTAAGGCTGTGTGGAATGGACCTGACACATTCAAAGGGATCAAACGTTTGACACCTGCTTCCCTCAATAGTTCTACAGCATAGTCCACAGCCGCAACCTCACCACCAATCACAATTTGTGCTGGTGTATTGTAGTTAGCTGGTGTCACTACACCCTTTTCAGATGCTTGTTGACAAATCTCTTCGATCAAACTTGGATCTGTATTCATAACAGCAACCATTTTCCCACTTCCAGCAGGAGCTGCTGTTTCCATGAATTCACCACGTTTCGCAACCAAAGCTACAGCATCTTCAAACGAAAGAGCTCCAGCCGCAACTAAGGCAGAATATTCCCCCAAAGAGAGGCCGGCAACAATATCAGGAGTGATACCATTTTCTGCTAAGAGACGATAAATGGCTACTGACGTTGTCAAAATAGCTGGTTGAGTATAGCGTGTCTGATTCAGTTTTTCTTCGTTAGAATCAATCAATTCACGCAAATCATAACCTAGAATACGACTAGCCGTATCAAATGTCTCTTTAACAACGGGATAAGCCGCATACAAATCGCTCGCCATGCCCAATTTCTGAGCCCCTTGACCAGCAAATAAGAACGCACGTTTTGTCACTATCCTAATCCTTTCGACGTTTTTAGACGTTTACATCTGCCCAACGAGCAGCCTCTCTTTGAATCACCTTGGCTGCACCATAATAGATATCTTCTAGAATTTCAGCACAAGTTTCTTCCTTGCTCACAAGACCAGCAATTTGACCTGCCATTACAGATCCATTGTCAACATCTCCATCAACAACGGCATTGCGAAGAGCACCTGCTCCTAATTCTTCAATTTCTTCTTGAGTCTTCTTACCTGCCAAGAAATCTCTTTCAGCTTGGTTATAGGCAGAAGCCAATTTATTCTTGATCGCACGAACAGGGTGTCCAACAACTGATGCTGAAACTACCGTATCAATATCTTTCGCTTTCAAGATTTTATTCTTAAAGTTCTGGTGAGCGTTAGATTCTTTAGCAACAACGAAACGAGTTCCCACCTGAACAGCTTCAGCGCCTAACATAAAGACAGCCGCAGCACCGGAACCATCAGCGACACCTCCAGCACCAATTACTGGAATAGAAACAGCTTCAACCACTTGACGAACCAAGGTCATGGTCGTCAATTTACCAATGTGACCTCCAGCTTCCATGCCTTCTGCAATTACCGCATCAGCACCCAATTTTTCCCTCCGTTTTGCAAGGGCAACAGACGGAACCACTGGAATGACAGTGATCCCTGCTTCATGGAAACGATCCATGTATTTCCCAGGATTTCCAGCGCCAGTTGTAACAACTTTTACACCTTCTTCAATCACCAGGTCAACAATGTCATCTGCAAATGGGGACAAAAGCATGATATTTACACCAAAAGGTTTATCTGTAATAGACTTCACCTTATCAATGTTAGCCTTAACAACTTCTTTTGGAGCGTTTCCGCCACCAATGATTCCAAGACCACCGGCATTTGATACCGCTCCGGCCAAGTCACCATCAGCTACCCAAGCCATCCCACCTTGGAAGATTGGATACTTAATATTCAATAGTTCAGTAATTCGTGTTTGCATAATTCCTACCTCATTTTTCGCTTAAGTAATAGTTTGAGTTTGTATGACTGTTTCTTTGAGCCTCAAACTATTACCTAAACAAGAGAGAATATCTTTCGATACTCTCATCTATCATTATTTTGTTTTTTCTTCTACGTAAGCGACAAGATCACCAACTGTAGACAATCCTTCTTCAGTTTCGATTTGGATATCAAATGCATCTTCAATTTCAGAGATTACTTGGAACAAATCCAAAGAATCTGCTTCTAAATCTTCGAAAGTAGATTCAAGAGTTACTTCTGATGGTTCTTTACCAAGTTCTTCAACGATAATTTCTTGTACTTTTTCAAATACTGCCATGATTGGCCTCCTTAAAAATAATAAATAAATTTTTAAAATGTGTTTCCACATGTTTAACTAGATTGTAACAAGAAGTGTGCCCCATGTCAAACCTCCACCGAATCCTGTTAGAAGGATCTTTTGACTTCCATCCATCTTGATTCGATGATTCTCGACACACTCCGATAATAGAATGGGGATACTAGCAGCACTAGTGTTCCCATATTCCATCATATTTGCTGGGATTTTCTCTCTAGAGACACCCAGTTTTTTTGACATCTTATCTAACATTCGGTCATTCGCCTGGTGTAACAGAAAATAGTCAATCTCTTCTGCTTCCATAGAGGCGTCTGCTATAATTTTTTGAATACTTTTCGTTACATCACGAATAGCAAAATCAAAAACTGCCCGTCCGTCCATTGTCAGATATTTTCGATCAGAAACTTCATCTGAATAAGGGGAAGACAGACCCAAATAGCAAGATTCCAAACTATTACCTCTACTCCCGTCCGTATACAGATTCTCAGCTAAAAATGTTTTTTGATCACTAACTTCAAGTAAGACACCCCCAGCTCCATCACCAAAAAGCACAGAGGCGGATCGATCCGACCAGTCCAAGACCTTTGAAAGCGTCTCGCTACCGATCACAATCCCTCTCTGATACATTCCAGATGAAATGTATTTTTCAGCTGTCGATAACGCAAATACAAATCCACTACAAGCCGCTGTCAGATCAAAGGCAAATGCTCGCGAGGCTCCAATATTGGCTTGGACTCGAGCAGCAGTAGAAGGCATTAAGCTATCTGGTGTAATCGTAGCAACAATGATGAAATCAAGATCTTCTGCGGATAATTTAGATTTTTCCAACAGTCTCTTAGCAACCTCTGTTGCAAGATCACTTGTCATTTCCGCTCTTGAAATATGACGACGAAGAATTCCTGTCCGACTGCTAATCCATTCATCACTAGTATCCATGATCTCAGCCAAATCATCATTTGATATGACTTGGTCAGGTGCATAATGAGCAACTTGACTTATTTTAGCAAAGACCATTATTTGATTTCCTCCAAGAAACGATACAAATTCTGTAACCCCTTTTGCATCACTTTCTTCTCTTCAGGACTCATATCTCCAATAATTTGGTTGACCATCCGTTTATGGAATTGCTGATGAAGACGATAAAGGAGACGACCATTTTTCGTTAAACTTAAGTGTACAACCCGGCGATCAACCTCTGATCTTCTTCTTTCGATATACCCTTTGCGTTCAAGATTATTCAAACTTGTCGTGACAGTCCCCAAAGTCACCATCAACTCCCGTGAAATATCACTCGGTGTTGCATTCGGTGTCGAACCAATCACATCAATCGTATGCATTTCCTTTATAGAAACATCTTTGAATCGACTTGCTCTTAGGCTCGACTCCTCAATAACCAAAACATTATTAAAGATGGATGTTAAATAATCGTTAACTAATTGGTAATTCAAAACTCCACCTCCTAATTTTACTTTGATAGTCAAATTTTATCAAAAATGAAAATAATTTGCAAGCATTTTTTCAAAAAACACAGAAAAAATACAAATTTATTTTCCTTTAAATTGTGGACGTCGTTTTTCAGAGTAGGCAATAACCCCCTCCTTAAAATCTTCCGTAAAAGCTAGTTTCTTTTGCAATTCCAATTCAAGACCCGCATATTGATCCCAATCTTTCAGGAATGCTTCCCATACCATTTCTTTCATAGCAGCATAAGAATTTGAAGATCCTCTTCTTAATTTTTTAAGCAGTTGATCTACCGTCTTATCGAGTTTATCAGATTCACATACACGGTAAGCTAGGCCATAATCAAATGCCTTTTCAGCGTTCAGGGCTTCACCCGTCATTACTAAATGAGTAGCACGAGACATTCCAATAGATTTTCCTAATAAGAATAAACCACCTGCATCTGGTGCTAAACCAACCCCAACAAAAGCCTGAATGAATTTTGTCCGCTCACTAATAATACAAAAATCAACAGCTACTGCAATGTTTGCTGCTGCTCCTGCGACAGCTCCATCTGCCACCATGATAACTGGCTTAGGCAATTGTTTAATTTTCTTTGAAATAGTATTAACCAATTCCGCAATTAAGACAAGAGACTCGATGTCATCCGCATCAACTGCACGTTTCATTTCGCTCAAATCCCCACCAACTGAAAAGATTTTTCCTTCTGCTGACAGAATAATGAATTTAACTTCCTCATTGGTTTCTGCATCTTCCAAAGCAGCTAAAATTTCTTGACACATTGGAATGTTAAAACCATTTGATACCTCAGGACGATTTAAAGAAATCGTTGCTAGGTCATTTTCAACTGAATACAAAATTGTTTCAAACATCTCAGACTCCTTTTGTTTCAATATTAAATATTTTGATATTAAAACTTATGAATTATAACATATCATACCACAAAAAATAAAATTAGTAAAATATATCTATATGATGTAACAAAATTGTAAAGTTTGAATAGTTTCAACCTTTTTCAGCATAAGTTACAAATACTATTTCCTATC
>OGEN01001141.1_pt1 | contig 19320 bp, 19 predicted proteins | sample 1570671 | NCBI WGS metagenome assembly OGEN01 (sample SAMEA2582128, study PRJEB24529) | metagenome | biome: Human gut stool | place: China | collected 2011 | reverse complement strand
GCTCAGGCTAAAACAGTTCCCCGAACTGTTTTACTCTCAAAACTCCCGAGTGCTAGAAACAATAGTGTTTCTAGCACTTTTCTCACGGCGGAAAGTATTTAATCTTCAAAAAATAAAAGTCATTTTTTGAAAATCATTTAGCTGTTTTATGTAAAACAATAGTTTGTCTACATTCAAAAAGTTTGGAACAGAAGTTCCAAACTTTTTGTTTCTTACATGGTTTTATCCTTATCACGTACCACTAGTAAGTCTACTTTGGCGTGGCGAAGGATATATTCTGAGGAAGATCCGACCATTAACCGTTCGAATGCATTGAGTCCGGTAGCTCCGACCATAATAAGGTCAACCCCTTCTTTACTTGGGATATCATTGGCCAAGAGGACTTTTGGATTTCCCATTTCTACAACAGTCACAACATTTTGAACGCCGACCTTTTCAGCACGTTCCTTGTAGCCTTTGAGCAATTCATTGGCTTCTTCTTGCAATTCTTCGTAGACCTCAGCACCAAACGTTGAGACGCTTTGAAGGGCACGGGTATCGATGACGTGGACAATGGTCAATTTGGAGCCGTTGCGAAGAGAAACATTAACCCCTTTTTCAAAGGCTAATTCTGCTTCATGGGAACCGTCGACAGCGACCATAATGTTTTCGTATTTTTGAGACATAATCCTACCTCCTTATAGCTTGAAAACATGGATAGAATAGAAGGTAACTCTATTCCTTATACACTTATATTTTATCCCTTTTAGGCTAGAATGTAAAGGTAAAGTCTCGCTTTTTCTAGTATATTTTTGCAGGATTTTTAAAGTCCTCGGTTTGTACTCTATTTGAACTAGTGGTATAATAGAGATAATTTCGTGAATCGAGGCAGAAAATGAAGGAATATAATAAATCAAGCAAACTCGAACATGTCGCTTACGATATTCGTGGTCCAGTCTTGGAAGAAGCGATGCGCATGCGAGCAAATGGAGAAAAGATTCTTCGTTTGAATACAGGAAATCCTGCTGAATTTGGCTTTACAGCTCCAGATGAAGTCATCCATGATTTGATCATGAATGCGCGTGATAGTGAAGGTTATTCGGATTCAAAAGGGATCTTTTCAGCCCGTAAGGCCATCATGCAGTATTGTCAATTGAAGAAAATTCCAAATGTCGATATCAATGATATTTACCTTGGAAATGGGGTGAGTGAGCTGATCGTCATGTCCATGCAAGGGCTTTTGGACAATGGGGATGAAGTATTGGTACCGATGCCGGATTATCCTCTTTGGACGGCGGCAGTCAGCCTAGCTGGTGGGAACGCGGTTCACTATCTTTGTGACGAAGAAGCAAACTGGTATCCAGATATCGAGGATATCAAGTCGAAAATTACTTCAAACACCAAGGCTATCGTTGTCATCAACCCGAATAACCCAACAGGTGCCCTCTATCCAGATGAGATCCTGCTTGAGATTGTAGAGATCGCTCGTCAAAATAACTTGATCATCTTTGCGGATGAAATTTACGTTCGTTTGGTCATGGATGGTGAAAAACATACGGCTATCGCAAGTTTAGCGCCTGATCTCTTCTGTGTGAGTATGAATGGCTTGTCAAAATCTCACCGGATTGCCGGTTTCCGTGTTGGTTGGATGGTTCTATCCGGACCGAAACATCATGTGAAGGGCTATATCGAAGGTTTGAACATGTTGTCCAATATGCGTCTTTGTTCAAATGTCTTGGCTCAACAAGTTGTGCAAACCTCTCTTGGAGGCTATCAATCCGTGGATGAACTCTTGCTTCCAGGTGGTCGAATCTACGAACAACGCAACTTTATTTACAAAGCTATCAATGATATTCCAGGCCTCTCAGCTGTTAAGCCCAAAGCTGGTCTCTATATCTTCCCTAAGATTGATCGGGACATGTACCGCGTAGATGATGACGAGCAATTTGTTTTAGAGTTCTTGAAGCAAGAAAAAATTCTCTTGGTTCATGGCCGTGGCTTTAATTGGAAGGACCCAGATCACTTCCGGATCGTTTACCTCCCACGTGTGGATGAATTGGCTCAAATTCAAGAAAAAATGACTCGTTTCTTGAAACAATACAAACGCTAATTATCATGAAGGATTGAAGATGAAGATCTTCAATCTTTTTTTTGATTCATTCTATAAATTCCATGCCATCGAATCGACATTTTTCTGAATTGCACATAATTGTAGGAAAAATAAATAATTTTCAGATAATTTGATTGAAATTCCCACACTTATATGATATACTTTAGCTGACTATATGCGAGGTTTATTATGGCAAACTTATTAGAAAAGACACGTAAAATTACATCCATCTTGAAACGGACTGATGAGCAGTTGCAAGTCGAGATGCCTTACAATGATATTGCCCAACAATTGGCGGATATTATCAATTGTAATGCTTGTATTATTAATAGCAAGGGAACCCTTCTTGGTTATTTCATGCGTTACAAGACTAACAATGACCGAGTAGAAGCTTTCTTTCAAAATAAAAAATTACCAGAAGATTATGCCAAGGCAGCAAGCTTAGTTTATGATACAGAAGCAAACCTTCCCATCGAGCATGATTTGACAGTCTTTCCAGTAGAGACCAAGTCTGAATTTCCTGATGGCTTGACGACAATTGCGCCCATTCATGTTTCTGGGATTCGTTTGGGGTCTTTGATCATTTGGCGGAATGATAAAGAGTTTGACGACGATGATTTGATCTTGGTTGAGATTGCTAGTACCGTGGTAGGAATTCAAATGTTGAACTACCAACGCGAGGAAGATGAGAAGAATATTCGTCGCCGGACAGCAGTGAATATGGCCGTCAATACCTTATCTTACTCTGAATTGCGGGCCGTATCTGCTATCCTTAGTGAATTGAAAGGAAACGAGGGGCAGTTGACCGCTTCTATCATCGCGGATCGTATTGGGATTACCCGCTCTGTGATTGTCAATGCACTTCGGAAATTGGAGTCAGCTGGCATTATTGAAAGCCGTTCTCTTGGAATGAAGGGAACCTATCTCAAAGTGTTGATTCCAGATATCTTTGAAGAAATTAAGAAAAGAGATTACTAATGACCAAAGCCTTGATTTCAATTGACTACACTGTCGATTTCGTAGCAGATGATGGTAAGCTTACGGCAGGTGCTCCTGCACAAGCCATTTCCGAGACCATTGCTCAGGTGACCCAATTGGCCTTTGACCAAGGAGCCTATATCTTTTTTGCCATTGATGCGCATGATGTAGAGGATCCTTTTCATCCTGAAAGCAAGCTCTTCCCACCTCATAATATCATTGGGACCAGCGGACGTGATTTGTACGGCCCTTTGGCAGATTTTTATCGGGAGCACAAAGCGGATCCACGCGTCTTTTGGATGGACAAACGTCATTATTCTGCTTTTTCAGGAACGGACCTAGATATCCGCCTTCGAGAACGTCATGTAGATACCGTTATTTTGACAGGTGTCTTGACTGATATCTGTGTCCTCCATACAGCGGTTTATGCCTGCAACCTCGGCTATCAGATCGAAGTCGTGGAACCTGCAGTGGCATCGCTTACTCCCGAAAATCATCAGTTTGCCTTGAATCATTTCAAGCATGTCTTAGGGGCAAGCTTGGTAGATAAAACTTTAAGTGAAAATAAATAAAGAGTATGAAATTAGTTGAGTGTAGTTCTCAATTAGTCTCATCTCTTTTTCTTATTTTAATGCAACATGAAAAGCTAAAATTATGATAAAATAGAAGGTATTGGAAATCATCATTTCACGAAAGGAAGCAAGATGAAAATTACGCAAGAAGAGGTAACCCACGTTGCCAATCTTTCAAAATTGAAATTCTCTCCAGAAGAGACAGCTGAGTTTGCGACAACCTTATCGAAAATTGTCGACATGGTGGAATTGTTGGAAGAAGTGGACACAACCGGTGTTGCCCCAACAACGACCATGGCGGATCGTAAGACCGTATTGCGTCCGGATGTTGCTGAAAAAGGGACGGACCGTGACCGCTTGTTTAAAAATGTACCTGAAAAAGACAATTACTACATCAAGGTACCAGCTATCCTAGAAGATGGAGGAGATGCCTAATGTCATTCAACCATAAAACCATTGAAGAGTTGCACGACCTCCTTGTCTCTAAGGAAATTTCGGCAACCGAATTGACACAAGCGACGCTTGACGATATCAAGGCGCGTGAAGAAGCCGTCAATGCCTTTGTAACGGTGGCAGAAGAAGCTGCCCTTGCACAAGCCAAGGCCATTGATGAAAAAGGAATTGACGCAGATAACCTCCTGTCAGGGATTCCACTCGCTGTCAAAGACAATATCTCAACAGATGGCATCTTGACTACTGCGGCATCAAAAATGCTTTACAACTACGAGCCAATCTTTGATGCGACAGCTGTTGCCAATGCAAAATCTAAGGGCATGATTGTTGTCGGAAAAACCAACATGGACGAGTTTGCCATGGGTGGATCTGGTGAAACTTCTTACTATGGACCAACCAAGAATGCTTGGGACCACAGCAAGGTGCCTGGTGGATCTTCTAGTGGTTCAGCAGCTTCTGTCGCTTCAGGGCAAGTCCGTTTGTCCCTTGGTTCAGATACAGGTGGTTCTATCCGTCAACCGGCTGCCTTCAACGGGATTGTTGGTCTCAAACCAACTTATGGAACGGTTTCCCGTTTTGGTCTCATTGCCTTTGGTAGCTCACTCGACCAAATTGGACCTTTCGCTCCAACCGTTAAGGAAAATGCCCTCTTGCTCAATGTTATTGCCAGTGAAGATGCTAAGGATTCAACTTCAGCTCCAGTGCGCGTAGCAGACTTTACTTCTAAGATTGGTCAAGACATCAAAGGCATGAAGATTGCCCTTCCAAAGGAATACCTCGGTGAAGGGATCGACCCAGAAGTCAAAGAAACCATCCTTAATGCGGCCAAACACTTTGAAAAATTGGGAGCAACTGTCGAAGAAGTTAGCCTTCCACACTCTAAATATGGGGTTGCCGTTTACTACATCATCGCTTCATCTGAAGCTTCTTCAAACTTGCAACGTTTCGATGGGATTCGCTATGGTTTCCGTGCGGAAGATGCTAAAAACTTGGATGATATCTACGTGAACACTCGTAGTCAAGGCTTTGGTGATGAGGTCAAACGCCGGATCATGCTTGGTACCTTTAGTTTGTCATCTGGTTACTACGATGCTTACTACAAGAAAGCTGGTCAAGTCCGTACCCTTATTATCCAAGACTTCGAAAAAGTCTTTGCGGATTACGACCTTATCCTTGGTCCAACAGCTCCAAGTGTAGCCTTTGATTTGGATTCGCTCAACCATGACCCGGTTGCCATGTACTTGGCGGACCTCTTGACTATTCCAGTCAACTTGGCAGGTCTTCCAGGGATTTCGATTCCTGCAGGTTTTGCGCAAGGTCTTCCAGTTGGTTTGCAGTTGATTGGTCCTAAGTATTCTGAAGAAACCATCTACCAAGCTGCAGCGGCCTTTGAAGCAACGACGGATTACCACAAGCAACAACCCCTTATTTTCGGAGGTGACAATTAATGAACTTTGAAACAGTCATCGGACTTGAAGTCCACGTTGAATTGAATACAAACTCAAAAATTTTCTCACCAACCTCTGCTCACTTTGGGAACGAGCAAAATGCCAATACCAATGTGATCGACTGGTCTTTCCCAGGGGTGCTTCCTGTCTTGAACAAGGGTGTTGTGGATGCTGGTATCAAGGTTGCTTTGGCCTTGAATATGGATATCCATCAGCATATGCACTTTGACCGGAAGAACTATTTCTATCCTGATAATCCAAAGGCCTACCAAATTTCGCAATTTGACGAGCCAATCGGTTACAACGGTTGGATTGAAGTGCAATTGGAAGACGGCTCAACTAAGAAAATCGGGATTGAACGTGCCCACTTGGAAGAAGATGCCGGTAAGAATACCCACGGAACAGATGGATTCTCTTACGTAGACCTTAACCGTCAAGGGGTGCCATTGATTGAAATCGTTTCTGAAGCCGATATGCGTTCTCCAGAAGAAGCCTACGCCTATTTGACAGCCCTTAAAGAAGTCATCCAATACACAGGTATTTCAGATGTCAAGATGGAAGAAGGATCGATGCGGGTCGATGCCAACATTTCCCTTCGCCCATACGGTCAAGAGGAATTTGGTACCAAGACTGAGTTGAAAAACTTGAACTCTTTCTCAAACGTCCGTAAAGGTCTTGAATACGAAGTTGAGCGTCAAGCGAAAATCTTGCGTTCAGGTGGTGTCATTCGCCAAGAAACACGTCGTTATGATGAAGCTAACAAGAGCACGATTCTTATGCGTGTCAAAGAAGGAGCAGCGGATTACCGTTACTTCCCAGAACCAGACCTTCCCTTGTTTGAAATCTCAGATGAGTGGATCGAGGAAATGCGTACAGAGTTGCCAGAGTTTCCAAAAGACCGTCGTGCTCGCTATGTGGCAGAGCTTGGTTTGTCTGACTATGATGCCAACCAATTGACAGCGACGAAAGTTACTTCTGATTTCTTTGAAGCAGCGGTAGCCCTTGGTGGCGATGCTAAACAAGTGTCTAACTGGCTCCAAGGTGAAGTGGCACAATTCTTGAATGCAGAAGGAAAAACGCTGGAAGAAATCCAATTGACACCAGAAAACTTGGTCGAAATGATTGCCATCATCGAAGATGGAACGATTTCATCTAAGATTGCCAAGAAAGTCTTCGTTCACTTGGCGAAAAACGGTGGCGGTGCGCGTGAATACGTCGAAAAAGCTGGATTGGTACAGATTTCAGATCCTGAAGTCTTGATTCCAATCATCCACCAAGTCTTCGCAGACAATGAAGCAGCCGTAGCTGACTTTAAGTCAGGGAAACGGAATGCGGACAAGGCCTTCACAGGCTTCCTCATGAAAGCAACCAAAGGCCAAGCCAACCCACAAGTAGCACTCAAGTTACTTGCCCAAGAATTGGCGAAGTTGAAAGAAGAGTAATAGATAAAGAACCAGCCGAGAGGTTGGTTTTTACTATCCATAAAATTGTGTTAGAATAGGAAAGACCATTACATATCAACTGGCATTAGGAGGAGTTACATGAACAAATTTTTAAGAGCCTTATTTGTTCTAGTTATCATCGCCATGTCTGGAGCGATTATCTTCCAACTATTCTTTCCATCCTATATGGGAAGTCATTCGGGATATGGTGTTTCTGTTGGTTGGCAACGGGAGATTGGGATTTGGAATGTGGCAGTTCTTGTGATTCTCATTGCTGTCAATCTCAAATACGATTGGTTTTATCTTCGGACGGTTCTATTGGCTTTGATCCTAGGTGGGATTGGAATTGGGACGAATCATTTATTTGCTTATCTCAACTATCATTTGCCAGTCAATGGGATCGGTGCGCTTGAAAATTATCTCCTGGTCCTTGGTTGGATTTTGGGGTGGAGATTGGAGGTTTGTCGGATACAGAAAAAGTCTTGTAATGTGGAGAGGAAAAGAAGTCATCACTAGGTTTATTTCTTCATTGTCTTCTTTGTTCAGTTTTTCCTTGACAAGCAGAAAGAAAACGTTTACAATGTGGTATATAAAGTTTCCTGAAAAGAAAACTAAAAATCATGAAAACAAGGAGACCATCCTATGGCTACTATGAAAGCAGCACGCTGGCATGCAGCAAAAGACGTTCGTATTGAAGAGGTGGAAGTACCTGAAGTACAACCACATCAAGTAAAAGTGGCAGTTAAGTTCACAGGGATCTGTGGTACGGACTTGCATGAATATTTGGATGGACCGATCTTCATCCCAACTGAAGAACATGTGTATTCTGGTCAAAAAGCACCAGTTACTTTGGGACATGAATTCTCTGGTGAAATTGTAGAAGTCGGAAGTGATGTCACTCGTGTCAAAGTTGGGGATCGTGTAACCATCGAACCAATTCTTGCAGAGCACAACTTAATTGGTGATTATAACCTTGATCCAAACTTGAACTTCGTCGGCCTCGCTGCAGATGGTGGTTTTGCTAAATATTGTGTCCTTGATGGTGATCTTGTCCATGTGATTCCAGATAGCTTGAGCTATGAACAAGCCGCTCTTACAGAACCTGCTGCGGTTGCTGTGTATGCCGTTCGTCAATCTAAATTGAAAACTGGTGATACAGCTGTTATCTTTGGTTTGGGCCCAATCGGTCTTTTGATCGTGGAAGCTCTCCGTGCAGCTGGGGCATCGAAAATTTATGCAGTTGAATTGTCTCCTGAACGCCAAGCTAAAGCAGAAGAATTGGGAGCGATCGTTGTTCGCCCAGAAGAAGGAGAAACAGTCGTAGAAGCCATCCATCGTTTGACAGGTGGTGGAGCAGATGTTTCTTATGAAGTCACTGGGGTTCCAGTTGTTTTAGGCCAAGCCCTTGCAGCTGTTCATAAAGCTGGGGAATGTATGGTTGTATCTATCTGGGAACGTGAAGCGAGCATCAATCCAAATGAATTCGCTATTCAAGAAAAATCCCTCAAAGGAATTATTGCTTACCGTCATATCTTCCCTAAAGTCTTGGAATTGATGGAACAAGGTTACTTCTCTGCTGAGAAATTGGTTACCAAGAAAATTAAATTGGAAAATATCGTTGAAGAAGGATTTATTGAATTAACACAAGATAAATCCCAAATCAAGATCTTGGTTCAACCTGAATAAGCTAATAAACTTATATAAAATAATGAAAGGCTGAAACGTGTAGTTTCGGCCTTTTATGATACAATAAAAGTAAGGAACAGATTTGGGAGGGGACTATGTCAAAGACGATGAAGGGGACGCTCATGACCTTGATTGCTGGGATCGCTTGGGGCTTATCAGGAGCTTGTGGTCAATACCTGATGGCTCATGGATTTACAGCGATCGGTTTGACAACGATTCGTTTAATTATTTCGGGAGCAGTTCTATTGCTATTAGCCTTTCTAGCGGATAAGAAAAGAGTGAGAGCCTTTCTAACAGACCGTTCGTCTTATTTGCCCTTGCTCTTGTTTGCATTTTTGGGTTTGTTAATGACTCAATTGACCTATTTAGAAGCGATTCATGCGACAAATGCTGGTACGGCAACTGTTTTACAGTATCTTTGTCCAGTAGGTGTCTTGGCCTACTCGTGTATCAAAGACCGGGTAGCTCCTACGGTATCTGAAATCATTTCGATGGTCTTAGCCATTGCAGGGACCTTTCTCATTGCAACCCATGGTCAACTCAATCAATTGGCGATCACTCCTAAAGGGCTAGCTTGGGGGCTTGTTTCTGCCTTTGCCTATGCCCTCTACATCATTCTGCCTATTCAATTAATTCAAAAATGGGGTAGTATGTTGGTGATTGGTATCGGTATGCTCATTCCAGGACTTGTGATGATTCCCTTCGCAGGAAGAAGACTTTTTCATGGCCAATATAGCATGGATAATCTGATGGGCTTAATTGGCTTAGTGGTAATTGGGACCATATTTGCCTATACCGTCTTTTTGAAAGGAACTAGCTTAGTTGGACCGGTCAAAGGTAGCCTTCTTGCTTCGATTGAGCCCATTTCAGCTGTATTTTTTGCTTTTGCCATTATGAATGAACATTTCTTTGCCATTGATTTTATCGGGATGGCCATGATCCTTCTTGCAGTTCTCTTGATTTCCCTCAAGGATCTCATGATTCAAAAAGAAAAAGGAATCTTGTAAAACCAAAACCAATTTTTTTTCAGTAAAAAGGTTGAGACGAAAGTCTTGGCCTTTTTGTGATTCTCGTCCTCTGAGGGAGAGTTATCACTATATAGCGTATACATAGTTAGAAAAAGATGTTAGAATAGGGAAAGAATTTTTTAAGGAGATGAGGATGAAAAAGATTTTAAAATGGATCTTATTTGCTGTGGCGATCTTGAGTCTAGTAGCTTGTGGAACTACTGCTCAAAAGACAAATTCGTAGCAAGCAAAGACAGAAAAAGCAGCGAAAAGTTCCGCATCTGACGGTCAAGTCGAGGTGAGTTTAAAAGGAGGGCAATACATCAAGCCACCTGTCCTCAATGACTCAGAAGACGGGACCTATTTAGCCCTTCAATTAGAATTTAAAAATGTTGCCAAAGAATCTATCAACGTGTCAGATTCAGATATCACCATTTACGATGAGGATAATAACAAGGTCAAATTGCAGTCAGGAATTTATGACCAAAGTGAAGCCTTCCAATTGCTCAAGAGTGATCAGTTGGCCCAGGATAAAAAATTAACTGGCTATATCGTTTTTCCAGTCGAAAAAGGTAAAAAATATGAAGTGCAGTATGAACGAAAAACCTATAGCTCTGATAAAAAATCCAAGCCTTTAAAATTTGCGGTGGATTCTTCTCAGTATGAGGACAAGGTGGAAGCTTCCACTCTTCTAGCAGATGAATACATCAATCAAGTTTACTTCAGTGGCCAACTAAAGGTCAAAAAGGATGATGTTTTTGTTTTGGGAACTGATTTGAAAAAGGAAGCCAGTGATTTCCGTGCGAAATTTGCGGCTGATTTTACTCGTCAATTGCATGATTACCAATTCCCTGAAGAAGAAGTGACCCAGTTTATCGATGCTTATGAAAAGGAAAATGCAAAGCGCGCTAAATTAACTTACAAGGTTAAACAATATCTCCCGGACAAGGGGGTTATTAGTCTAAATCCTGAGACTGTCAGCATGGAAAAGACGATCTTAAACCACATGCAGACCTTTTATCAAGAACATCGTAAAGACTACCCAGGGATCATCGAGGCGAATCAGGCTCAAAACAAAGCCTATAGAGAGGAAATGATGGCTTCTCTTGCAGATCGTCCCTTGACGACGCCGGATCGATACGACTACCAGTTGACCTTTGTTAAGAAAGATGGCAAGTGGGAAGTAGAAAAAGCCTATAATAGTGATAGCTTTATGGAAAAATTCGAGGGAAATCTTTCTTAATGCGGAAGTTGGCACTTCTAGGACATAGATCTAGGAATGTTTTTATCTATAGTTTAAAACTATATCAAAACCCAAGAAACAGGAATTAGACGGAAACACCTATTCGTGATAAAATAATTTTAAGTTTGAAAGGAGATGAAGGCTTGTGTCTTTTTCTTATGAAGAGTTAGCAGAGATTCGCCACTATATCCACCAACACCCGGAATTGTCTGGTCAAGAATACCAGACAACTGCCTTTCTAAAGGAGCGTTTAGAGGAGTTGGGGATTCATATTTTAGAGAGTGGATTAAAAACTGGTCTGATTGCAGAAATTGGGTCCGACCAACCGGTGGTGGCACTTCGAGCAGATATCGATGCCCTTCCAATTTTGGAACAAACAAATCTGCCCTACAAAAGTCAGAATCCAGGAGTCATGCATGCATGTGGCCATGATTTTCATCAAACCAGTCTTCTAGGAGCAGCAGCTCTTCTCAAGGAAAAAGAAGACCAGCTTGAAGGAACCGTACGCTTGATCTTTCAACCAGCAGAAGAAATCTCAGAGGGTGCTTCTGATGTTTTAGCAACAGGACTGTTGGAGGATGTTCAAGGAATTATTGGTTTTCACAATATTCCCCAGCTAAAAGCAGGGCAACTTGCCTTGAATGCTGGAGCTATGATGGCAGGGGTTGAGAAATTCAAGGTTACCGTGACAGGGGTCAGTAGTCATGCTGCGAGACCAGACTTGGGAGTTGACACTGTAACGGCTGTCACAACCATGGTTCAGAACTTACAATTATTAATTTCACGGACCGTTTCTCCCTTTGAAACTGCTGTTTTGTCCATTACGCACCTGGATGTGGGTTCTACTTGGAATGTACTTCCTAAATCAGGTTATTTTGAAGGAACCATTCGTTCCTTTAATCCGAGTGTGCAAAGGGAGTTGAAAGAACACTTTGTTTCTATCGTTCGTCACATAGCGAAAAGCCTTGAAGTGGATGTGGCTTTTGAGTGGGGTGTGACCCCGCCCGTTACCTTTAATGATGAGGAATTAACGAAAGTAGTTTGGGAAGCTTCACAAGATTTGGCTGAGGTGCTTCCAGCAAATCCTTCTACTGCTGGAGAAGACTTCGCCTTTTACCAAGAGCGAATTCCTGGAGTCTTTGCCTTTATCGGTTCAAACGGAGAGCCGGATGCGCCAGACCTTCATCATGATCACATGACCATCGATGATGCAGCCTTTGAGGTATCAGTTCCCTATTATGTTGAAAATGCGCAAGCTTTATTGCGATATTTTAAAGCCAAAGAAGTGTGATAAAGAAAAACTATCACCTCCATAAAAAATATATATTAGGCAAGCAAATGCTTTTTTGATAAAATAAAAAAATACTTTTAAAATGGTGTTTTATGTGTCTGAAACGAATAAGGAGATCCTATGAATCTAAAAAAAGTGATTAAGTATTCTACTTTAGGATTAGTTGCAGTCCTTGCAACCAGTGCTTTAGTAGCATGTTCATCTGGCAAATCAGCCAGTGGTAAGAAAACCATTGAAGTTGGGACTGTTGGGACAACCAAACCATTCTCTTACGAAGAAAAAGATGGCAAGCTAACCGGTTATGAAATCGAAGTTTTGCGTGAAATCTTCAAAGGTTCAGACAAATATGAAGTAAACTTTAACAAAACAGAGTGGTCTTCAGTCTTTGCTGGCTTAGATAGTGACCGTTTCCAAATCGGTGCCAACAACATTAGCTACTCAAAAGAGCGGGAAGAAAAATACCTCTATCCAAATCCATATGCTCGAAATCCATTAGTATTGGTCGTACCAAAAGATTCTTCTATTAAATCTTTGGATGACTTGGGTGGTAAGAAAACAGAAGTTGTTCAAGGAACATCTACTGCTAAACAATTAGAAGATTACAATAAAAAACATTCAGATAATCCAACTAACTTGCAATACACAGATGGAACCATTCAAACCATCATGGCTAATCTAGCGGATGGTCGTACAGATTACAAGATTTTCGAACGGATCTCAGTGGATACCATCATTCGTGATCAAGGCTATGACAACCTGAAGGTTATCGAGCTTCCAAGCGATCAACAACCTTATGTGTATCCAATTATTGCAAAGGAAGATAAAGATCTTCAAAAATTTGTCAACAAACGTATCAAGGAACTCTATGACAATGGAACCCTTGAAAAACTGTCTAAAAAATACTTTGGTGGAACTTATCTACCAGAAGCAAAAGATATTAAAGAATAATATTTAATTAAAGGAGACTTCAAAATGAAATTGAAAAAAATTCTTGGTTTAACAGCTCTTGCAGCTATTGCAACATTTGCTCTTGCAGCATGTGGTTCTTCAAAATCATCTAGCAAAGATGGTGAAACAACTGTAAAAGTAGGTGTCATGACTTTGAGCGACACTGAAAAAGCTCGTTGGGATCAAGTTCAAAAGAACTTGGATGACGCTAAAACAGGAATCAAATTGGAATTCACTCAATTTACAGACTACTCACAACCAAACAAGGCAACTGCTGATGGCGAAGGAGACTTGAACGCTTTCCAACACTACAACTTCTTTGATAACTGGAACTCTAAAAACGACAAGGCCCTTGTTGCAGTAGCAGATACTTACATCGCTCCAATCCGTCTTTACTCTGGTACAGAAAACGGTAAAAACAAATACACTTCAATTAAAGAAATTCCTAAGGGTGGAACAATCGCTGTGCCAAATGATCCAACAAATGAAAGCCGTGCCTTGTATGTCTTGCAATCAGCTGGTTTGATTAAATTGGATACTAAGGATGGACAATTGGCTAACGTGTCAAACATCAAAGAAAATCCAAAAGATTTGAAGATCTCTGAATTGGATGCTTCACAAACGCCATCTGCTCTTCCATCAGTAGATGCTGCAGTCATCAACAATACCTTCGTTCGTGAAGCAGGCGTTGATTTCAAAAAAGCTATCTATGTTGAAAAGAAAGACAACAACTCAAAACAATGGTACAACTTGATCGCTGCTAAGAAAGATTGGGAAAAATCTGATAAAGCAAAAGCTATCAAAGAAATCATCAAAGCCTATCACAAAGACAATGTGAAGAAAGTGATCGAAGAATCTTCAGAAGGAATGGACCAACCAGTCTTCTAAGATTCGATCTCAAGTGTATGAAGGAGGTGGAGAAGCAATTCTCTACCTCTTATCGTGTATTAGGAGGAATGCATGCCTTTTGCAACAGAAGCGGAACAAATCCGTAAATTTGAAAATGATGAGGTCGCACAACATTATTTTGAAGTGTTGCGAACCTTGATTTCAAAAAAATCCATCTTTGCCCAACAAGTTGGTCTCAAGGAAGTAGCCAACTACTTGGGGGAAATTTTTACAGCTGCAGGAGCTAAAGTCGAAGTGGATGATAGCTATACAGCACCTTTTGTGATTGCCAAATTTTTCTCGCCAAATCCTGAAGCCAAAACCATCATTTTTTATAACCACTATGATACGGTACCAGCTGATGGAGACCAACCTTGGACGGGAGATCCCTTCACCTTATCAGTTCATTATGGGACCATGTACGGTCGAGGGGTTGATGATGACAAGGGGCATATCACGGCTCGTCTCACAGCTCTTCGAAAATACATTCGTGAAAGTGGCGATTTGCCAGTCAATATCACCTTTATCATCGAAGGGGCAGAGGAGTCTGCATCGACGGACTTGGATAAATATTTGGCCAAACACAAGAAACACTTGCGTGGGGCAGACCTCTTAGTCTGGGAACAAGGTACCCGAAATAATCAGGGTCAGTTGGAAATTTCCGGTGGTAGCAAGGGGATCGTCACCTTTGATATGGTGGTGAAGAGTGCAGAAGTGGATATCCATTCCAGCTATGGTGGCGTGGTGGACTCTGCTTCTTGGTATTTGTTAAATGCTATCGCCAGTCTTCGTGACAAAGAAGGCCGAATCTTGGTGGATGGGATTTACGATCAGATCCAAGAACCCAATGAACGCGAGCTAGCTTTGATCGAGCAATATGCCAACAAAGGGCCAGAAGATGTTACGGAAACCTATGGTCTAACCCTCCCAATCTTGAAGGAAGACCGAAAAGAATTCCTGCGCCGTTTCTATTTTGAACCAGCCCTGAATATTGAAGGTTTTGGCTCTGGTTACCAAGGCCAAGGTGTTAAAACGATTCTTCCAGCAGAGGCGCGTGCCAAGATGGAGGTGCGTTTGGTTCCTGGACTGGATCCCAAGGATGTCTTAGAAAAGATCAATCAGCAATTGAAGAAAAATGGCTATGATCAGGTCGAATTGGTCTATACTCTCGGTGAAATGAGTTACCGAAGTGATATGAGTGCCCCATCGATTTTAAATGTCATTCGGCTGGCCAAAGACTTCTATAGAGAAGGAGTTTCTGTTCTTCCAACAACAGCGGGAACAGGGCCAATGCATACGGTATTTGAGGCTTTGCAGGTGCCGATGGCAGCCTTTGGAATTGGCAATGCCAATAGCCGTGATCATGGGGGCGACGAAAATGTGAAAATTGCCGATTATTACACCCATATTGAATTGATAAAGGAGTTAATAGCAAGTTATGAGTAAAGCAATGATTCAGCTGGACCACATTGATGTGACCTTCCAGCAAAAGAAACGTCAGATCCAAGCCGTCAAAGATGTGACCATTCATATTAATGAAGGCGATATCTATGGGATTGTAGGGTATTCCGGAGCGGGGAAATCGACCTTGGTTCGGGTGATCAATCTCTTGCAAGTGCCCAGCGCCGGAACCATCACTGTGGACGGAGATGTGATTTATCAAGATCAGGTGACCTTGAAACCGGCTGCCCTTCGGGAGAAACGTCGGGATATCGGAATGATTTTCCAACACTTCAACTTGATGGCTCAAATGACTGTCGCAGAAAATGTAGCATTTGCTCTTAAACATTCTAAATTAAACAAAGAACAAAAGAATGAGAAAGTAGCGAAATTGTTGGATTTGGTTGGTCTATCTGACCGTGCAGAAAACTACCCAGCACAATTGTCTGGTGGTCAAAAGCAACGGGTAGCGATTGCGCGTGCCCTTGCCAACGATCCAAAGATTTTGATCTCAGATGAGTCAACTTCAGCCTTGGATCCAAAGACGACCAAACAAATTCTAGCTTTGTTGCAAGAGTTAAACAAAAAACTTGGTTTAACCATTGTCTTGATCACCCATGAGATGCAAATTGTTAAAGATATTGCCAACCGGGTAGCTGTCATGCAAAATGGTGAGCTGATTGAAGAAGGATCTGTTTTAGATATCTTCTCGAATCCGAAAAATGCCTTGACGCAAGACTTTATCACCGTTGCAACAGGAATCGATGAAGCCATGGTGAAAATCAACCAACAAGCGATTGTTAAGAACTTACCAGATGATTCGGTTCTAGCGCATCTCAAGTATGCGGGTTCTGTGACAGATACAGCTATCATCAATGATATTTACAAGCAGTACCAAGTATCCGCCAACATTTTATTTGGGAACATCGAGATCCTTGATAACACGCCTGTTGGAGAATTGGTGGTCATCTTATCAGGTGAAAATCAAAATCTGGAAACGGCCAAAGCTGAGTTAGAAAACGCAGGAGTTTCCGTGACTATTGTGAAAGATGGGAGAAAAGCATGATCCAGTTAATTCAAACATATTTACCAAATGTCTATAAATTAGGGTGGTCTGGCCAGTATGGATGGGGAACCGCTATTTACTTGACTCTTTACATGACCGTTATTTCCTTCATTATTGGTGGATTTTTAGGTTTGGTGACAGGGCTTTTGTTAGTCTTGACCCGTCCAGGTGGTGTCATCGAAAATAGAATCGTTTTCCAAATTTTGGATAAGATTACTTCCTTGTTCCGCGCCATTCCTTTCATTATCTTGTTGGCCTTTATTAATCCTTTGACCTACTTGCTCTTGAAAAATACCATCGGTCCTACAGCAGCCCTTGTTCCGCTGTCTTTGGCTGTCTTTCCATTCTTTGCCCGCCAAGTCCAAGTGGTCTTGTCCGAATTGGATGGAGGTGTGATTGAAGCAGCGCAAGCTAGTGGGGCAACCTTCTGGGATATTGTTGGTGTCTACCTTCGTGAAGGGCTTCCTGATTTGATCCGTGTGACAACAGTGACCATCATTTCCTTGATCGGAGAAACCGCCATGGCGGGTGCCGTTGGTGCTGGAGGATTAGGAACCTTGGCCATCAACTATGGGAAAAACATGTTTAACAATGATGTCATCTTTGTGGCGACCTTATTGATCCTGATTCTTATCGTTCTAGTCCAATTTATCGGGGACTTCCTTTCGAAGAAAATTAGCCACCGTTAGGATCAGTATCCAATGAATAGAATAAATGTGAATCATATGAAACAAGTCGGAGCCTTCGTCTTCCTCTATTTTCTTGCGATTGGACTGGGGGTCTTAGTTGGAAATCTGGTCGATCATCAAGGAAATATGTTTTATGCTCCTGCCTTTTCAGCCTTGTTTGGCGGGACGATCTACCGCTATTTTCTAGAAAAAATAAAAGGAGTTGGATCTATCTTTATAGTTGGCTGCGTGATCGGATCCTTCTTTCTCCTTTCACGTCATGGTGCAGGGGCCTTTATTCCAGCCTTGATCGCCGGAAGTTTTGCGGAGATGGTCGCCTCAAGTGGTCGTTTTCGCTCGAATTTACGAAATGCCTTGTCTTTTGTCATTTTTGCCTTTGCGACGACAGGGCCCATTCTTATGATGTGGTTCTATCCAGCCAGTTACCGCATGTCGTTACTGGATCGTGGTAAATCGATAGACTATGTCAATCGGGTGATGGTATCACCAGATCTAGCGACCATCACTTGGTTTGTCCTCACGGTCATATTGGGTGCTGGATTAGGATGGGGACTATCGAACATCCTTCTTCCATTATTGGCCAAAAAAGGAGATAAAGATGCACAATAATTTACTAGTTCTTCAGTCAGACTTCGGTCTGGTGGATGGGGCAGTATCAGCTATGATTGGGGTTGCTTTAGAAGAATCACCAACCCTTAAAATTCACCACTTAACTCATGATATTACCCCCTACAATATTTTTGAAGGGAGTTACCGTCTCTTTCAGACAGTAGATTACTGGCCAGAAGGGACAACCTTTGTTTCGGTGGTCGATCCTGGTGTCGGTTCCAAACGAAAGAGTGTCGTAGCTAAAACGGCAAAAAATCAATTCATTGTCACTCCGGATAATGGAACTCTCTCTTTTATCAAGAAACATGTAGGGATTGTTGCTATCCGTGAGATTTCAGAGGTGAAGAACCGTCGAGCCAATACAGAGTTTTCTTATACCTTCCATGGGCGTGATGTCTACGCCTATACAGGGGCTAAGTTGGCCAGTGGCCATATTAGTTTTGAAGAAGTCGGACCAGAACTCAGTGTCGAACATATTGTGGAAATCCCAGTAGTTGAGACGGTTTTTGAGGACGATCTTGTTAAAGGTGCAGTTGACATCCTAGATGTACGCTTTGGTTCTCTTTGGACTTCCATTACTCGGGAAGAGTTCAATCATTAAGCACCCGAATTTGGGGAACGTTTTGAAGTGACCATCTATAACAATGACATGCTGGTTTACCAAAACCAAGTAACCTACGGTAAGTCTTTCGCCGACGTGCGAATTGGACAGCCAATCCTTTATATCAATTCCCTCTACCGTGTTGGTCTTGCCATCAACCAGGGATCCTTTGCCAAGGCCTATAATGTAGGAGTTGGGGCTTCTTGGCATATTGAGATTAGAAAAATGGAAAATTAATAGGAGATATCATAATGAAAAAGAAATCATTATTTTCAATTAAAGATGTTGTAGCTATTGGGGTTGGAGCAGCCCTCTTTGTCGTGATTGCTATGTTGCAAATCCCTGCACCTGCACCGAATACGAGCATTCAGTTGCAATATGCCCTTCAAGCTCTCTTTAGTGTAGTCTTTGGCCCAATTGTTGGCTTCTTAATCGGCTTGATTGGTCATGCCATTAAGGACGCTATGTCAGGTGGTCTTTGGTGGACTTGGATCATTTCTAGTGGCTTGTTTGGACTCTTTGTTGGTTTCTTCCGCAAACAAATCGGTGAATTCAAAGGGGAAGTGACAAAGAAAGAATTGATCGTCTTTAATGTCGTTCAAATCGTATCCAACCTTGTGATCTGGGGCTTGATTGCTCCGGTGGGGGATGTCTTGATCTATCACGATAATCCAAATAAAGTCTTCCTACAAGGTGTTGTAGCAGGTTCTGTCAATGCTTTAGTGGTAGCTATTGCAGGTTCTCTTCTCTTGATTGCTTATGCACGGACTCAAACAAAAGATGGAAGTTTGACCAAAGATTAAATGTACAGAAGATAAGAGAGAGTGGGACAGAAATCGGTAATTCGTTAGAATTCGATTTCGTCGTCCC
>OGEN01001137.1_pt1 | contig 19421 bp, 20 predicted proteins | sample 1570671 | NCBI WGS metagenome assembly OGEN01 (sample SAMEA2582128, study PRJEB24529) | metagenome | biome: Human gut stool | place: China | collected 2011 | reverse complement strand
TGCGCCCGTCCGCCGACCTGCCCGACCGCGACCCGCGCAACGGCCTGACGGACGCATGGCGCGTGGTGCCGGACGACCGTCTCATGACGTTCGAGCCCGGCGGTCTGCCGAAGTCATGGCGAATCTCCGCCGTGAGGCGCAACGCCGCCGACCTGTATCTGGTCGTCAACGACCCTATGACCGGCGAACCCGTCGAACCCGATCTCATGGCCCTTCTGAGGGATGGCTGCTTCGACTTCGACAGGAGCCGCGAGACGCCGGAATGGCAGGGCTTCTGAAGGTCGGAGCGCGGCACGGTGGCCTACCGCGACGCATCAGGGCTCGTCCGCAGATGGACGCCGGGTATGATGAAACCGACCCACGGCAAGGGCAATGCAAACTGAGGCCGTGGGTTGCTTCACCCCCATAGCCAATTGTCATATACGGGTTTGGCTACCTTTGGCAGGCTTCGGTCCAAACCGCTGATTAATATGGCTTCACACCGTTGGAATAAAGCCATTCTTGAAGCCCGGTCGAATCATTGTCGCACAGCGTACGTTATCGGTTAATAGTATGTGGTGATTTTAGCCGAACCAGTAGTATCTAGCTGCGGATTAGCCTCGCCGCAGAGAATCGGCTACTTCGCAACATCATCCTTATTCCGGTGAGAAGCAACGCCCAAACGCTTGTCCATTTCGGTTTCCGAAGCGTTGCGTGCCTGCAGATACATGGCGATGAGTTCCAGCAGCACCAGCACGAATATGATGATTGCTCCGGGCAATTGCGCGTGGTCGTAGAACGCGAGCATGCGAGCATCCATCAGATCTGCGGTGAACGTCAATACGGGAAACGGAATCAGCGCCGCCGCAAACGACATGAAATGCGTTTTCACCATCGACCAGTCGACCGGATCGACCGGCGGTCGCCGGCGTTTCGGCGTGAACAGATGGCCTCGGCTGACCGTTATAGTGATGATGGACACAGCAAAGATGACGGCGACCATCCACAGAACGCCCGGCAACAATCCGACAACAATCCCGTTCACCCGGTCCTCCAATCAGTCATAATAATCACCGCAACATATAAAAACATAAGATGGCAGGCAACAAAAGCAACACATACAACAAAGCGACCTGCCGACCAAAGCCGGCAAGTCGCCAACAACCATACATGTATCAGGCGGTTGCGCGTTGCAAGCGCTGTGCCTCGAGCTTCTTGCGCATCCTCATGGCAGTCAGTTCATCAATCGGACGGCCCGTGGCAATCGTCAGCGGCTTGGCCTCAAGATCAACATATTCTTCCTGTTCCAAGGCCGTCTCAATCTGGTGCCACAACGAACCCACCGACACGGCGAACACTGCCTTACCGCTTTGCAACAGTTCGAGCATCTGTTCGCTGGTTGTGCATTCATGTACGTTTTGACCATCGCACATGATGGTCACATTGGCCAGCTGATCGGTGCTGCGTTGAGTCAAGAATCCGATGGCCGCCGTTACGTTCTGCAGATTCACACCGGCATCAAGCAACTTCTTGGATACAGCGAGAATCACCACATCCTTAAACGAGTATAGTCGTCGTGAACCGGAGCCATGAGACGGCGTGATGGACGGCTCAACAATCTGCTTGCGTGCCCAATAATCGAGCTGTCGGTACGTGATGCCGGCCACCTTGGAGGCCACAGTGCCACGGTAGCCGCGCTTGATCTCCTCAGTATCGACGTTGGAGAACAACTCCCCCTGAATCGCGTCAGCGTTCAGATTCTGACGGTCCTCAAGCGAAACATGAAGATGCAGCCCGGTCTGTCCCATGGCACTCCCCTAACTCATGCGTGTCTCGCATATGACTCACACTGGTGTAATCACATGATTGCAATTTCTGCAATCAGTCTAACCCCGTGCTGGGTGTGGACTATTGGGAAATAATGGCAGATTTCGTGAAGAACACGAGGCGGAATTTACCGATCATGATTTCGTCGCCGTTCTTCAGCGTCGCCTGATCAACACGCTGACGGTTCACGTAGGTGCCGTTCAGACTTCCTGCGTCAACCACAAAGAACTGACCGTTGACCCTGCGGAACACGGCATGCTGACGGGATACGGTGGAGTCGTCGAGCAGAATATCAGCTCGCGGATCACGGCCGACGGTGATTTCATCCTCGTCAAGCAAGTAACGAGAACCTGAGACCGCTCCCCTGGCGGAAATCAGCAATGCCGTTCCCTCGGACAATCTGGTGATGGTGTCCAGATCCTCTTGAGTCAGCGGTCGATCGCCGGTGGTGGTAATGGGCAGTACATTAATCGCGGGCAGGCCGATAATGGTGGTTTCGCCTGCGCTAGGAATCGGGTTGGTCATAGTCCCCTATTCTACCGTCTTTGCATACTGGTTTTGCGTAGCTTCGCGTACTTCGTCGATAATGATGCTGTCAGAAGGCTGTACATTGACGTTGGACCCGTATTTCACCTGGAGCTGAGCGCCCACACCGCCGGCGATATCGACTGCGTTGGACAGTTCCTGCGGATTGCCAATGGCCTTCACCGTGTATGTGGGCTTGATGGTGGTGCCATCCACGATCAAACCTTCCTCGGCGTCCTGAATGTAGGTGGAGGTGATGACGCGCACGTTATTGATGGCGATTACCTCGGCACCGGCATTGCGAAGTTCCTCGATAAGGTTGAACATGATTGAGGCGTCCACTTTAGTCGTCAAGCCTCGTCCGATTCGGATGGTCACGCCTTGACCCTTTGCCGGGAGTCTGCCGGAGATCAAGCCGCTGGTCTCCTCGTTTTGCTTGGCGATCTTACGCGCCTGCTCCTGTTCGTTAGCCGCCGATTTCAGCGAGTTGAGCTGGCTGTTCAACTGGGTTTTACGCTGCTCGAGATTGGAGATTTGCGTATTCGACTCGTTCAGCAGCCTTACCAGTTCACTCTCGTCCATCGTTTCGTACGTGGATTTAGTGTTATTGATCTGGCTCATGTAGGCGAAACCCAACAACGCGCACATCAGAGCGATGAGAATCGAGGATAGTAACCGTGATTTGTTGCTGGCACGGTTGAGATCCTTCCGGGGCTTCTTGCGCACCGTGGGAAACGACCCGGTTTCCATCCGGTCGTTGACCTTGTCTTGTGCATGCTGGTCGCGCATTTTCTCCAGCATGTTGTCTGATTGTGCTTTACGTGCCATACGTCAGTACCCTTGTCAGCCTCGGAAGATGAAGCGTCTGATCGCGGACACGTTGGAGAAGATGCGGATGCCGAGTACGACGATGACGGCTGTCTGCAGCTGCGAACCGACGCCGAGCTGGTTGCCGAGGAACACGAGCAGTGTTGCCGTCACCACGTTGGCGAGGAAGGAGATCACAAACACGCGGTCGGAGAAGCTGCGCTCGAAATAGGCTCGCGCGGCACCCAGCAGGGCGTCAAGAGCAGCGACCACCATAATCGGCAGATAAGGCTGCACGATGATCGGAATGTCCGGCTTGACGAACACGCCGATGACGACGCCGATGATCAGTCCCAGAACGGCTGCCATTATTCATTCCTTTCCGCGTACTTCACTTCGCCAGTGACTGCTGCCTCAAGTGTAATCGAATTGGATTTGCTCACCTGCGGGTAGATACCGGCTTCCTTGAAGGAATCGTAAAGACTTGCAAGTTTCTTCTTCCCCATCGCTTCGGCCAAGGCGCTCTTATCGCCTATGGCTTCAATGGTATAGGGGCTTTGTATCGCGGTCATGCCGATGAGAATATGCCCGCCGGCCTTGCGTATCGAGGTTTGCGCGCCGAGCCTATTACCGTTGATGGCAATGGCTTCGGCTCCGTTTTGGAACATCAGGGAGACCAGTTGCTGCAGATCCAGATCGGTGATGACTCGGATGTTCGTGGAGGTGCCGACTCTCGTCGAGGAGGATTGATCCGACTGGCTTGCCGCGATTGGATCGGCCAGCGTCATGGTGATTCCTTCGCCTTCGACCACCGTGGCACCATTGACCATTTCGTCTTGGATAAGCGTATCGCTTTTCACGCTGCCGGATATTTTCTTGGACTGTTCGTCAACTTGGGAGCGCAAATTATTGACGTCCGTGGTGAGTTCGTCTATCTGCGAGTTGCGATTCTCCAATTGCGTGGCCAAAGTCTGCCGTACCTGCTTACGCGGATCGGATTGCAACTGTTGCACGAATAGGCTGCAGGCAAAGCCAACGCCGACGCAGATGATGAATACGACGATGCGATTAAACCAGATGGAGAAGGTCGAACGATGCTCATGGACCAGTCGTGAGTCGGAGAACATCGGATCCATCGGACGATTGACAAGATCATCGATGAGCTGAAGCGAATCGTCGTTGGTTTTACGGCGACGTCTGGTGCGGATGGCGGCGGCGTCATCCGGGGAAAGCGCATGATGTGATTCCGCGCCTCGGACTGAGTGGGAGAACACGGCGCGGCGTCGTACCGGCTCATTCTCCTTGGGTACGGGGAATGAGACCGGGGCCGTGGCCTCAAGCGCCATACTTCTCCCCCAGTTCCTTGCGTAGCAATCTGATGCCCTGCTCGGTATAGATATATCCGGCGAGCCAATACATGGCGATGCCCCAGATGCCGGCGGCCAGCGCGGCGATGTAGAGCAAGTGGAAGAACGTATTGGTGCCCAAATCGGCGAAAATCAGACTGACGATGGAAATCATCAGCAGCGCGGTACCGGCCTTGCCCACGAAATGCACGGGCAGCGGACCATAACCGTACTGGGCAAGCCATAGCACCTGAATCGCCATCCACAGATCCCTCAGTCCCACGATAATCAGCATCCACCATGGGATGATGCCAGCGACGCTGAGGGCCAGAATCGAGCAGAAAATGAGCAGTCGGTCGGCAATCGGATCAAGAATCTGACCGATCTTGCTCACTTGGTTGAATCTGCGCGCGATGATGCCGTCGAGTCCGTCCGAAGCCGAGGAAATGGCGATCAGGGCTAACGCCGCAATCATCTCGTGCTTGGAGATCAGCACGCTGATGAAAGGAATCGAGATGATTCGCAGCGCGCTGATCAAATTGGGCACGGTGAAATAGATGTCACGTGCTTCCGGACTGTATCTGGTGTTGACTTTCTGGTTGGTCATATCGACTAACAGTCTACATGCGGGAGGCTTGTAGAGCGGTAACGATGATGCCGCGTGCGCCGACTTCGTACAAATCATCCATCAGCTGGTTGACCTTGGCCTTGGGAACCATGACTCGCACGGCGTTCCACTGTTTATCGTGCAGCGGGGAGATCGTCGGGCTTTCAAAGCCGGGGGTCACGGCCACGGCGGCGGCGACCTTGCTGATCGGAATGTCATAGTCCATCAGCACATACTGATGTGCAGTGAGCACGCCTTGCAGACGGCGGGTCAGCACGGCCAGACGTGAGTCCTGCTCGTTCAGACGCGGCGAACGAATCAGGCAGGCTTCGGAGTGCATGAGCGGTTCGGCAAACACGCGCAGGCCGGCGTTGCGCAGGGTGGTACCGGTGGAGACCACGTCGGCGATGAGGTCGGCCACGCCCAGCTGCACGGAGGATTCGACCGCACCGTCCAGATGGATGGTCTCGGCCTGGATGCCGTGCTCGACCAGATAGTCGTGTACGAGCTTATCGAATGTGGTGGCCACGCGCTTGCCCTGAATATCCTCCAGAGTGGTGATCGGGGATTCGTTCGGTGCGGCGAAACGGAAGGTCGAGGTACCAAAGCCGAGCGGCATGTGCTCGAGCGCGGCGGTATCGGAGTTCTTGAGCAGATCCTGGCCGGTGATGCCGACGTCGATGGCGCCGCGGCCCACGTATACGGCGATATCGAGCGGACGCAGGTAGAACAGCTCGATGCCATTGTCGGGATCTTGCACGACCAGCTGGCGAGGGTTGGTGCGCAGACGGTAGCCGGCCTCGGCCAGCATGTTCCACGCGGGTTCGGATAGCATGCCCTTGTTGGGCACTGCGATTCTCAGCATTTGCGTTCCTCTCACAGGTGCTTGTAGACGTCCTCAAGCGTCAGGCCGTGCTTGATCATCATGACCTGGACGTGGTAGAGCAGCTGGCTCATTTCCTCGGCGGTGCGGTCCGCACCCTCGTATTCGGCGGCCATCCAGGTCTCGCCGGCCTCTTCGATGATCTTCTTGCCGATGAAGTGGGTGCCCTTGTCGAGCTCGTCGACGGTCAGGGAGCCTTCGGGGCGGGTCTGGGCCTTTTCGGACAGTTCGGCGAACAGGGATTCAAACGTCTTCATGTGATTCAGATTCTTTTCTTGCGGTTATGGATGAAAGGTGGATTGCGGTTCAGGCTTGGAGCTCAGGCCTTGAACGCGGCCTCGGCCTTGGTGCGGATGTCGTCGATGGCTTGGGCGGGATTCTCGGCGCCGTACACGGCGGAACCGGCAACGAGCACGTCGGCGCCGGCCTCGGCCACGATGTGCGCGGTCTTGGGGCTCACGCCGCCATCGACCTGGATGCGGGTCTTCAAGCCACGGCGGGTGATCTCATCGCGCAGGCGGCGGACCTTGGCCATCTGGTTGTCGAGGAACTTCTGGCCGCCGAAGCCGGGCTCAACGGTCATGATGAGGACCATGTCGAACTCGTCGAGGATATCGAAGATCGGCTCGACCGGTTCGGCCGGACGCACGGCGAAGCAGGCCTTGCAGCCCATCTCGCGCAGCTGTCGGGCCAGACGCACGGGGGCGTGGGTGGCACCCATGTGGAAGGAGACGGAGGCGGCGCCGAGCTTGGCGTATTCGGGAGCCCAACGATCCGGGTCCTCGATCATGAGGTGCACGTCGACCGGCAGATCGGTGACCTGACAGATGCGGCCGACGATCGGCTCGCCCAGGGTCAGGTTCGGCACGAAATGATGATCCATGACATCGACGTGGACCAAGTCGGCGTTGGCGATGGCCTTGAGATCACGTTCGAGGTTGCAGAAGTCAGCGGACAGGATGCTGGGTGCGATTGCGATATTGCTCATGGTTTCCTACCTTATCTGTGCAATGGGACTTGGAGCCCCGTGGTTCGCGCTGTTTCGGCGCTGTTTATCGTGGTGTCAATTAGTGCGATTGGTTTGCTTTTTCTGGCGAAGTTGTTCCTCTCCGATGCGCTGGCGTTCGAGCTCGTCGGCGGTGACCGCCGCAAGCCCGCACGCCTGCGCCTTGGGGTCCGGACCGTACTGGTAGAGCACGACGAACAGGATGCAGCCGAGCACGAAGACGATGATCGCGGTCCACACGTTGGTCCTCAGGCCCAGGATCACCGTGGAATAGTTGATGCGCACGTTCTCGATCCAGGTGCGGCCCAGGCCGTACCACATCAGGTACATGGCGAACTGCTGGCCGGCCTTGAGCCGGTCGGCAAGCTTGTGGCCGAGGTAGATGATGAGCGCGGCGCCAATGAGGTTCCAGATCATCTCGTACAGGAACGTCGGGTGGAACAGCGTGGTCCTGTAGTCCGGGCATTGCGCGCCGGAATAGCAGATTTCGGATTTGCCGATGGCGTCCGCGTCGTTGAGCTTCAGGCCCCACGGCAACGTGGTGGGCCAGCCGTAGAGCTCCTGGTTGAACCAGTTGCCGAGTCGGCCGATGGCCTGGGCCACGGGCAGCGCGGGGGCGATGGCATCGGCGAAGATCGCGAACGGATAGTGCTTGTGACGGCACCACAGGAACGCCACCAAGGTGCCGACGGAGATGCCGCCGAAGATGGCCATGCCGCCTTCCCACACCTTGAGGATGTTGACCAAGTTGCCGGTGGGCGGGAAGTAGTCGGCCGGCGTGGTGATGCAGTGGTAAAGGCGCGCGCCCACCAGTGCGCAGGGCACGGTGACGAGCGTGGTATCGAGAATCTGGTCGAAGGTGCCGCCGTACCGCTTCCAACGTGTGGCGAGGATCCATACGGCCACGCAGATGCCGATCAGGATGCAGATCGCGTACATGTGGATAGTGAACGGGCCGATCTCGAACTTGGAGAAGGTCGGCGAGGGAATATAAGCCAGATTCATCGTGCCTCTACTTGCTGGTGCTCATGGTGTGTGTCCACGCGCGGGTTGTGCTTGACGCTCTGTGACTACCCTACCGTGTCACGGCACAACCCGCGTGAGGCGCACCGGGTGTTTACCGGGCGTTGTGGATGCCTTCGGCCAGTTCCTCGCTCTTGGCGGCGAGCAGCTTCAAGCCTTCCTTCGGGTCGCGTGCGGTCTTGTTGTCGTCCGCGAGCAGGGTGTGCACGAGCGCGGAGCCGACGATGACGCCGTCCGCGTAGGAGCCGACCTTGGCGCCCTGTTCGGCGGTGGACACGCCGATGCCCACGCACACGTTCTCGGCACCGGCCTGACGGGTACGTTCCACGAGGAGTTCGGGCGAGGCGTCGATGGTGGCGCGTTCGCCGGTGACGCCCATGCGGGCGGCCGCATACACGAAGCCACGTGCGTTGCGGGCCACGGTTTCGAGGCGCTCGGTGGACGAGTCCGGGGAGACCAGGAAGATGCGGTCGAGTCCGTGACGGTCGGAGGCTTCGATCCACTCCCCCGCCTCGTCCGGGATAAGGTCCGGGGTGATGAGACCGGCGCCGCCGGCGTTCTCGAAGTCGCGGGCGAAACGCTCGACGCCGTAGTGGTACACGAGGTTCCAGTAGCTCATGATGAGCGGCACGCCGCCGGCGTTGGCCACGGTTTCGACGGCCTCGAACACGCGCTTGATGGTCTCGCCGTTGTTCAGGGCGATGGAGGCGGCAGCCTGGATGACCGGGCCGTCCATGACCGGGTCGGAGTACGGCAGGCCGATTTCCACGGCGTCGACGCCGTGCTCGACCATCGTCCTGAAGGCGTCAAGCGAGACGTCCGGGTTAGGGAAGCCGTAGGGCAGGTAGCCGATGAAGGCGGGCTTGTTCTCGGCCTTGAACTTGGTGAACATAGCGCCCGACTTGCTGGGCTTGTGGCTGATGCCCAGCGGCTGGCCGGACGGCGTGGTTGCTTCGTTGGTCATAATCAAAAATCTCCTCTTCTTGTTCAGGCGACAGTATTGCCGTGGGTGCCGGTCACATCGAGCGCGGCGGCCTGGTCGTCGGTCAGGTAGCCGAACCACTTGCCGGCGGTGGCCATGTCCTTGTCGCCTCGGCCGGAGATGTTCACGATCATCACGGCCTTGTCATAGCCCTTGGCCTTCAGATCGGCGGCGGCTTTGTACGCGCCGGCCACGGCGTGCGAGCTTTCGATGGCGGGGATGATGCCCTCGGTCTGGCTCAGGTCGCGGAAGGCGTTCATGGCCTCCTCGTCGGTGGCCCAGCTGTAGTTCACGCGGCCGATGTCCTTGAGCCATGCGTGCTCGGGGCCCACGGAAGCGTAGTCGAGGCCTGCGGAGATCGAGTAGGTGTCGAGCGTCTGGCCTTCGTCGGTTTCCAGCAGGTAGCTCTTGGCGCCCTGGAACATGCCGAGCTGGCCGGTGCCGGGGGCGAAGCGGATGGCGTGCTTGCCGGATTCGGGGCCGTTGCCGCCGGCTTCGTAGCCGTAGAGGTTCACGCGCTCGTCGTCCAGGAAGGCGTTCATCACGCCGATGGCGTTGGAGCCGCCGCCCACGCAGGCGCAGATCGCGTCCGGATGGTCGATGCCGTACCAGTCCTGGAGCTGCTGCTTGGCTTCCTCGCCGATGATCTTCTGGAAGTCGCGCACCATGGCCGGGAACGGGTGCGGGCCCGCGACGGTGCCGAGCAGGTAGTGCGTGTCCTTGACGTTGGTGACCCAGTCGCGCAGGGCTTCGTTGATGGCGTCCTTCAGGATCTTGTCGCCAAGGGTCACCTCGACCACTTCGGCGCCGAGCATACGCATGCGGGCCACGTTGAGGGCCTGACGGCGGGCGTCGATCTGGCCCATGTAGATGCGGCACTTGAGGCCGAGCATGGCGCACACGGTGGCGGTGGCCACGCCGTGCTGGCCGGCGCCGGTCTCGGCGATCACGCGGGTCTTGCCCATGCGCTTGACGAGCAGGGCCTGGCCGAGCGCGTTGTTGATCTTGTGCGCGCCGGTGTGGTTCAAGTCCTCACGCTTGAGGAAGATACGGGCGTCGAGACCGGTCTTCTCTTTGACAAGTGCGGAGAAGCGCGGGGCTTCGGTCAGCGGGCTCGGGCGGCCCACGTAACGCTGCTGGAGCGTCATGAATTCCTTGTGGAATTCGGGGTCGGCCTTGGCTTGCGTGTACACGCGCTCAAGCTCGTCGAGGGCGGTGATGAGGGCCTCGGGCACATAGCGGCCACCGAACTGGCCCCAATACGGTCCCTGATGTTCGCTGAGCGGGGTCGTTTCGGATGCTTTCACTTGTGCTCCTGCCTTTACTAGTCGTTCCACTGCAAGTTCATGATTGTCGGCGGTGGCCACGCCCTCGCCGACCAGTACCGCGTCCGCTCCCGCGCGGGCGTAGTCTTCGACCTCGACCGCGCCGAATACGCCGGATTCCGCCACCTTGATGACGTCATCGGGCAGATCGGCCGCGAGTTCGTTGTATTTGTTCACGTCCACCTTGAGGTTCTTCAGGTTGCGCGCGTTGATGCCGATCACCTTGGCACCGGCCTTGCGGGCGCGTTCGATCTCTTCGCGGGTGTGCGTCTCCACCAGCACGGTCATGCCGAGCTCGTGCGCCAGGTCGAGCAGGTGCTTGAGCTGGGCGTCGTCCAATGCGGCGACGATGAGCAGCACCAGGTCGGCGCCGTGGGCGCGGGCCTCGAAGATCTGGTAGTCGGTGACGATGAAGTCCTTGCGCAGCACTGGAATGTGCACGGCGGCGCGGACCTTGTCGAAATCGTCAAGGCTGCCGAGGAATTTGCGGCCTTCGGTGAGCACGGAGATGGCGCTTGCGCCGCCCTTCTCGTACTCGCGGGCCAGCGCGGCCGGGTCCGGGATGTCGGACAGGTGGCCCTTGGACGGAGACGCGCGCTTGATCTCGGCGATCACGGGGATGCCGTCGGCGCGCTTAAGCCATCGTGTCGCGTCAATCGGAGCCGGGGCCGCCAGCGTGGCCTTCTTCACATCCTCAAGCGATACGGTGAGCTCACGGGTGCGCTGATCCTCCAGCGCTCCCGCCACCAGTTCGTCCAAAACCGACATGGTCCTCCCTTTGTTGGTGTTCGGTCATGCGCCACTCTAGGTCACGTCCTGTCCCGATTGCCGAACCCGTCCTACATTTTGGGCTTTCGCAGGCGATTCCGGCTTAGGCAGAACATTGGCATAAACTGGCACGCATGTGCAGACGTTTCGCGCTCGACTTGGAATGGGACGCCGTGGCTGGACCGCACAATCGACGGCGCATCCTTGCTCGCCGGCGTGCGGAACTCAGGCACTGCGTTATCCCGCCGCTTGCAATTTCACGAGGTCGCCCCGCTGCAGGGCGACGGCAAACGCCTGATTCAGCCGTTGGATTCGACCGAGCCCATGCGCCTGTTTTGACGGAACATCTTTGACGAGAGATCGTCACTGAATCAATGCTTGCTATATATGTATCACAGTGTCATAACTATGAAATTATATTGTGGAATTGTGGTACATGAAGTTCGCATGACAACGATGTCACCGTTGGTAGGCGGACCAGTAGGTGCCGTTGCTGCCGGTGGTGGTGCTGAACTGCCGATGTGGTTCAGTCCACCAGACCGCGCAGCAGCGCGATTTCGTCGCGGTGCGTGGTCGGCGTCTGCTCCTTGGTTTCGAGAATCATCGGGAGCTTGGCCATGGTCGGATCGTTGACCAGTCGCGTGAAGAACGGGATGCCGAGCTGCCCTTCGCCGATGTTGGCGTGACGGTCCTTATGCGAGCCGAGGCCGAACTGCGAATCGTTCACATGAATCGCCTTGACCCTTGCCAAGCCGATCACCTCATTTAACTGGCGCATCACGCCGTCGTAGTCATTCTCCAAATCGTAACCGGCATCCAACGCATGGCAGGTGTCGAACGTGACGCCGACGTTCGCCTTATTCTCCACGCCATCCATGATCGTGGCGAGCTCATCGAAATTGCGGCCACATTCCGTGCCTTTGCCGGCCATGGTCTCCAGAAGCACCATGACGCCATCCGCACGCTCGAACACCTGATTCAGTCCCTCGCTGATCAGCCGGCAGCCTGTCTCGGAGCCTTGGCCCACATGCGCGCCGGGATGAATGTTGATATACACCTCCTGGCCGGCCTCGCGGATGGCGGTCAGCAGCTCGATGTCCTCGGCCAACGCCTCGATCGCGAATGCGCGCTTGGCCTCATCCTTGCCAGCCAGATTGTAGACGTACGGCGCGTGGACGACCAACGGCCCATAGCCCTCAGCCTTCAGACGCGCACCGAACGCCGCCGCACCGGCCGGGTCGAGCGCCTTCGAACGCTTGCCGTACGGGGAACGCGGGAAGAACGCGAACGCGGTGCCGCCCTCCTCATGGGAGCGTTCCAGCAGCGCATTCCATCCGCCGGCCGTCGACAGATGCGATCCGATATACAGTTCCGTCATTCCAAATTCCTCGTGTTCCACTCGCTGTTCGTGTTACCGCTATCATATGGTAGGAGGCATCGAGCGCCGCCCGCACAACCGACATGAGACACAACTGTTCACCCGACCAAAGGAGACCCGAGCATGGCGGCAGCCGGCACACCCAAGGACGATACCGGCCTGGAACGGAAGATGGAGTCGCGCCACCTGACGATGATCTCCCTGGGCGGTGTGATTGGCACCGGTCTGTTCGTCAGCTCCGGCTATACGATTCATCAGGCGGGGCCGCTTGGCGCGATCATCGCATACGGCATCGGCTCCCTGCTCGTCTACTGTGTGATGGTCTCGCTGGGCGAGCTGTCCGTGGCCATGCCGTATGCCGGTAGCTTCCACATGTATGCGAAGCGGTTCATCGGCCCCGGCACCGCGTTCACCATTGCTGTCCTGTATTGGCTGAACTGGGCGGTGGCGCTCGCCTCGGAGTTCACGGCGGCAGGGCTGCTGATGCAACGATGGTTTCCTCATTCGCCGTCCTGGGTGTGGTCGGCCGTGTTCATTGTGGTGGTGTTCGCGCATGGTGTGGTCGCTGGCCAAGGAGCGGCTGATTCCGGCGCGCTTCGCCAAGACGAATTTCCGCGGCGTGCCCGTATGGGCCGTACTGTTCAGCATGGCGGGTTCGCTGCTGGCGCTGCTGTCTTCCGTGATCGCCGCCTCGACCGTGTATCTGGTGCTAGTCGCCGTATCCGGCTTGGCGACGCTGGTGGTGTGGTTCTCCGTGTGCGTGTGCCACATCCGGTTCCGGCGCGAATGGGCGCGGGATGGACACAGCGCCGACGAGCTCGGCTATCGCGCGCCCGGTTTTCCTGTACTGCCGTGGCTGGCCATCGTGATGTGCATCGGCGCGCTGGTGCTCGTGGTGCTCGATGATACGCAGCGTTCGACCCCTGTATTGCATGATCCCGTTCGTCGCCTGCTGTTATGCGGCCTATTACGCCCTCGAACGGCAGCTCAAACGCGAAAAGAGCGCCTAACTCGGTTTCGAGGGGCTGATTCGGCGTTCGCCGGAGGTCTATCCCCGTTTCAAGGGGCTGATGCCCAAGTAGGCAAGGCTCCACAATGGCGTAATGGCGTTGCCGCAAAGCCATTTATACTCGCGGTTCGGCGTTTGAACGGCCCCTCGAAAGCCAAGTAGATGTCCCCAGCGAGCGAAATCAGCCCCTTGAAAGCCAAGAGCCCCACTTTTTCGGCGAATTACGTCTTATATGAGGTCGTACGGCATCTGATGCTTGACCATCCAGAAGATGCCGAGGCCGATGAACACCAGCAGATTGAATCCGCCGCTATGCCACCACACCACGGCGATCAGCGTCGCCATGCGCGCCACATAGAACGCCGCACGCCGCCAGCCTTCTCGCGGCCGGGTTTCCACTGTCATATGCGTGAAGCTGCCGCCGAGCGTACAGCCGCCGCGCAACCATGGCACCACGCCCTCGAAGAGGATGAGCGCCGCCAGGAAGAGGATCGAGCCGGTCCAGTCGAACGGTTCCATCGACTGCCATGAGCCGTTGGAGCCCGAGGGCAGGTTCGATTGGACGATCATGACGAACAGATGCATCGGCATCACGGCGAACCCGATCAGCGTCATGTCGATGATGAACGTGATCAGCCGCCTCATGAAGCCGGGTGTGGTGGTCGGCGTCGTATCGGCGACCCGCGCCGGAATCAGGCGCAGCGAGAACATGGCCAGCGCGAACCCGATCAGCGCGCCGGTCGTGTTCCACAGGAGATCGTCCACGTCGAACAGACGGTAGGCGCACGGGAACACGCCCATGAGGCCGGTCAGCTGCATCGTCTCCAGAAACAGCGACGTGGCGAACGACAGTACTGCGGTAACCGGCAGCGGCCAACGCCAGATACGGCCCATGATGAAGCCCAACGGCAGGAAGAACACGATATTAAACGCGATTTGCAGTACGGCGGTGAGACCATCGGTACGGATGTCACCGATGAACTGCAGTGGGTTGATCTGCGGTGTCAGATGGTGCGCGGCGCAATAGGCCGCCGCATCGGCCGGCATCGGATACAGTGTGAAGCACAGCAGGCCGAGCAGATACAGCACCGTGCCATACGCCACTATGGCCGACGACAGTCGGATGCGATTGTCGCGGTGATACAGCAGCGCCAGCACCGGCACCGTCAGCAGCATGGACACAAACGGCCACAATGCCAGCGCGAACGCAAACGGTTCGGAAAAGTTCTTAAGAAATCCCATCTTCAATGCTCCCTGCTTCGGCCCGCTCCGTTCGGTTTCGGACCATGACTCTCGACTTCTGATTCCAAGGTACGGAACATGACGGCATGCGGGTATCGGCCATGAGAGCGAAATCATTGGGATGAAAGGCGATTCGTATCATTCGCATGGATGAGGAAGATGCACCAGTTGTGACTGACAATTGCGGCCTGCGAACCGGCAGGATGAATGGGACTGACCCAACTGGCCCGTCTCATCTTGTAGGGTGTTTCGTGCTCTTGTAGGCAGATGATTCCAATGGCGATGATCGGAATACCGCCATTGCAATGACCTCTCGCCAAGGCCAGCTACCTACAAGATGCTGAATCTGCCTACAAGATGAATTCGCCGGTGAACCATGCCGGCATCACCGCTTCGAGGTAAGGGCGCATCACGTTCACGAGCCGAAATTCGCGAGCGTAGTTCATGAGTTTGACCAAGTCAGTGTGCGCGGATCTCATGTAATTCTGGAAGGCGGATTGCAAATCTTGCGGATCCACTGTGCTGCGGGAGCGGAACAAATCGCAAATGGTTCGTTCCAAATCATAAACGCGAACCGTATGCCCGAACATAGTGATAGCCGACGCCAGGCCAATTGTAAAGCGATTGTCGGCCACCTTTCTCACTGTTACGTCTTCATTCTTGAGACGAGCCGTACCTGATGATTGCGGTAAGGTAATCGTCGGTGTCAGGGGGGGCTCGCCCCCTCTCCAAGCAAGAACAACGCAGTTTCATGCGAAAAAATGGCTTTCGGATATCGATACTGCAATTCGAACAGCGGATCGGACTCCGCATTCGGTGAAACATATAAGCCCTTTGCCGCTTTCTCAAGCTTGGCTTCACGCACGAATCGCGAAATCTCCGTGCGGGAAACTCCTCGACGCTCCATTTCCGATACCGGAAGATATCCCATATGCTCCTTCAATACGCTTTCCGCTTCTGTCGCTCTAGTGGACATGGGCACTCCTTCAGATGTTGCGGAGCTCGGAGAGTTGCCTGAAGAAAAGTTTTGCTATCGCCTAACCTAATGCGTTATTCGACTCCAACCGTTGCTCGACTTCGAAATGCTCGAATACTATGAGCGAGTTGTCGTTCAACGGAAAGATTGGGTTGGCGAATTCATCGCGGTATTCCGCCGAATTCCAGAAAGATTCGTGTGCGCTCCGCCATTGGGCCGCCGTGACGTCGCCTTCACCCTCATCGATGGCGTACCGGTCAGTGACTTTTCCGAGCGGAATCACGTCAACCGCAGTGGTGACGAGTACGGCTACGGGTCGTTCATCGGAATCCACCAACACCGAATGCGCGCCAACGCACGGCAGCGGTTCGACCTCTTCCTCATATTCAATCATCAGCGCAGCGGTGGCGGTTTTTACGCCGTCCAGAATGAGCTTCACCAAGCGATCGCGTTCAGGCCCAGGAAACATAAACTCCGCTTTGGGCAAATCACTGGTTTCAAATGCCGTATTGACGCTCATGCAATGCTCCAGATCGTCTTTATGTTCAATTGTGCTGTGCTTTTCTTACTCCCATCATAATAGCCCGAATTCCATGAGTTTCCGGCGCTGATCCAGTGGCCTCCATTACGGTCAATACAACCTGATGCCAAGCAATCACATGACAACAAGTGACACTGTACTCACGAACCGGCCTACTATGGGCGGCATGACGATTCGTATTGTTTCGATTGAGCCGCCATGGTTTGAGGAAAAGGCCCAAGTTCAGTCGTGCACGTGGCGCGAACTCAATCAGGGGCATATTCCGCAGGGAATCGTGGATGCGATCACTCCCGAATTCGCGCTCAAACTGACGCGCAGTCACGCCAAAGACCCCAATCAGGTCGTATTGGTCGCTTTGGAGAACAACCACGTGATTGGTTTTGCTGAGCTTCTGCAAACGCCACGTTCGCCAATCAAACGGTCCGAGGCTGCGGAACTGGCTTCGCTATATGTGCTGGAATCTTGCCATCGTCATGGTGTTGGCCGTGCTTTGGTTGAGGCAGGCCAACGCGCCATCGGCAACGATCGGCTCGCCTTGTGGGTCGCCGGATTCAACACCAACGCCCAAGGTTTCTACCGTCACATCGGCTTCCATGAGACCGGCCTGACTCAAACCGAAGACATGGGCCCGGAACTCGAAATGATCAACTACTCTGACGGCGTATTCCAGTGAGCAGCCCGACCTCCCACACGCGTCCGGCGCTACCATGAAGCCATGTCTTTGAACAGTGAGCAACGCGCGGCGACTATCCGCGAATTTCAGGAGAACATGAGCCGGCTGGGTCTGACCGCCGAACGGCGGCAAGGATTTTGGCGTCAGCGGCAGCAGAGTGGAGCAAATCATCACCCTCAAGTCGGGCGTGCTGGAGTATCCGTGGATTATCCGCGCCTATCTGCTGAGCAGAGCTGAGACACAGGGCGTGGAACTCACGCCGTTCATGGCGTTACGCGGAAATCCGCACGATTATTGGTTCCTCGACGGCGACTCTATCGACCGAGGCGAAATCGATTAAAACCGATTGATAATCGGCCATTTACACGCAAGAGGCGCCGTCAATCGCCTCGCGCATAGAGGCCATCGCTCTCCGTGCAGGTGGCGATGCGTGTGTAGTATTCCGTCTTGTCCTCATGGTCGATACGTGCGCCGCAATGCTGCTGCACCGCAAGACTTGCCGGATTGGTTTTGTGGACACTCAGGTAAGCCTCCTTGATGCCGAGCTCGCGGGCCTTGGCAAGCGTGAGCTTGAGCCCGGCGGTCGCGTAGCCGTGACCGCGGTATTCGCGGGCGACACCGTAGCCGATGTGGCCCGGACCGTTGCGCAGGAAGTCGGTGAGCCGGTGACGCAGGTTGAAGATGCCCACATAGTCGCCCTCATCGTTGACGAGAATGTATTTGGTGGCTGGCACCCAGCCGTCCGGCAGGCCGACGCCAAGCGACTCATCACGCAACCCTCGCACGTATGCGGCGAATTGTTCACGATTCATGCCGGCCGCTGGGTTCTCGAATCCCGTCTCCTCCGCCGGGAATTTCGCGAACAAGTCAAATGCACGTTCTGGATCCGCCAGCCATGTCTCGATCAGCCGCATCGGTCGCACTCCTCCTGTTGATACAGCAGACCATACTACTACTGCTCGGCCAACGGGCGCGAACTTTATCTGGTTAGCCATTCGTCTGCGGTGATGCGGCGTACGAGTTCGTCGCGATATACGTCGCCGAGCAGTTTGAGGTGCACATGGCGGGCGGTGCGCACGGGTGCTAGTCCGAGTTTGTCCATCACGCGGGAGGATTTGTGGTTGTTGACGTCATGCACGCCCCAGATTGCGGTCAGTTGCAGGTCCTCGAACCCGTGATGCAGTATTTCCCGCCCAGCTTCGGGAATCAGTCCTTGGCCCCAATACGGTTCGCCGATCCAATAGCCGATCTCGCGCGTCGACTCCGGCTCGCGACGCTCGGGGTCGACTGCGTCCGACAACGGCGTCAATCCGATACTGCCGATTGGCTCCCCCGTCTCCTTCAGGACGACCGCATATGTTTCGGGAGTGCTCAGCACATTACGGATTACCCGCGCACTGTCCTCGACACTGGCATGCACCGGCCATGCAGCGGCCGGCCCGATGTGCGGATTGCTTGCATACTTGAACAGCGCCTTCGCGTCGGCAACATCATCGATTTTCCACGGGCGTAACAGAAGTCGTTCCGTCTGCAGTTCTGTTTTCAAATTCAATTGAGCTTCTCCCCTTGTTCACGGATATGATTCGCTTCTTCTAGTCAATCAGCTTGTGCCCGAAATTCCTACGGCATGCATGTACTCAAATATATCTTCACATTTGCGGGATGACACACAGATCTGGCCATTTTTTGCGTGACGTCCCGCAGTACTGCGGGATGCCATCGAGATCAATCGTTTGACGCACGTAGCATCCCACATCATTAATTATTAAAATCGCGGGATTACGCCATTTTCCATGTTGAGCCATAATCACTCGTAAGAAATGCTGCGGGATGATAGACGAAAAACGCTGAAATTCACGTTGCATCCCGCACTCATCCCGCAATCTACAACGTCCGCGACTCTCACCATTCAAGGATTCGCACGACTATTGATAAATATCCCGCGAGCAGGAAAACCAGCAACCACACGAGCGACACTAATGAATTCTGCAAAGGCAACGCACCATCAGCCAGCGAGCGAATCGCCGACGAATAGAACAAGTCACTGACAGCCGGCACCAAATAGACGATGAACGGCTTAAGCAGTATGGGCACCAGGAAGTAGATGGATAGTCCGAGCAGCACATTCCCGGCAAGCAAAGAAAGCGACAGTACCGCAACGCCGTTCATCACTACCAGCATCATGTACCGGATCATCAGACGGCCGCTGACGCCGTGTCCGTAGGCGATGAAGTTTCCAATGGCGTTCACCATGGTCAGCATCACCCCGACAACGACGATACTCACGACTTTCGCTGTCATCAGGGAAAACGCCATTCGCCGCCGGGAACCGACGAGGAGAGCCGCTATCGCCGTTTCGCCCGAATTGATTTCGATAATGGCCAGAGCAGCGGCGATGATCACGAGCGCTTGCGAGGCAAGTGTCGTGCTGCTTTCGACGGTCAGCGGGTTGGTTCCGGAATCGTCCAAACTAATCGGCATCAGAGCGACCGTGTACACGAGAGACACCCAGCACATAGCCAGC
>OGEN01001132.1_pt1 | contig 19464 bp, 14 predicted proteins | sample 1570671 | NCBI WGS metagenome assembly OGEN01 (sample SAMEA2582128, study PRJEB24529) | metagenome | biome: Human gut stool | place: China | collected 2011 | reverse complement strand
ATTTCACGACAGATGTGAATAGCTCTGCCTATGGAGAAGTGGTCGCACGCAATAACGCGGGTGGTCATATCGAAAACTTGGTTTACTATACAATCGGAACAGGAATCGGAGCTGGTGTCATCCAACGTGGTGAGTTTATCGGGGGAGCTGGACACCCAGAAATGGGACACTACTATGTGGCTCAACACCCAATGGATGTGGAAAAAGAATTCAAGGGTGTTTGTCCTTTCCACAATGGCTGTTTGGAAGGCTTTGCGGCTGGTCCTAGTCTGGAAGCTCGTACAGGTATTCGTGGGGAAAACATTGAACTCAACAGCAATGTATGGGATATTCAAGCCTACTACATCGCACAAGCAGCAGTGAATGCGACAGTTACCTTCCGCCCAGACGTCGTTGTCTTTGGAGGAGGAGTCATGGCTCAACAACATATGTTAGATCGTGTTCGCACGAAATTTACTGCCCTCTTAAACGGTTACCTCCCTGTACCTGATGTGAGAGATTATATTGTGACACCTGCAGTTGCCGGCAATGGTTCAGCGACCTTGGGGAACTTTGTCCTTGCAAAAGAAGTGAGCGAGAAGCTTAAAAAATAAGAAGCAATTGTCTCTTAGAGGTTAGAAACAAGAGCGAGGAGGCTGGGACAAAAGTCCTAGCCTCTCAATTATTTTTGGATTGTCGAGCAAGACGCAGTGGTTGAGTGGGCTCTACTACGCTGATTTCATCAGCTTTTACAGCCCTACTCAACTGTGCGGAGGTGGGACGACGAAATCGAATTCTAACGAATTACCGATTTCTGTCCCACTCTCTTCTTTCGTCTATCTATCAAGAAGTGAGGAAGGAATGAAAAAGAATATTGTAAAAGATGTCTTATTCTTGGGTCAAAAGTCAGAAGAAGCGACACCTGAGGATCGCACCTTGGCTTTGGATTTGCAGGACACCTTAAATGCTCATCTCCTTGAGTGTGTCGGTTTAGCAGCTAATATGATCGGGGTGAAAAAACGGGCAATTATCATCCGAATGGGAAGTGAAAATCTGGTCCTGTTTAATCCTGTTCTCCTTGAAAAGAAAAAGCCTTACCAAACAGAAGAAGGATGCTTGTCCTTGGTGGGGAGTCGGCCGACCACTCGTTATGAGGAGATTTCAGTGGCCTATCGAGATGTGAATTGGAAAGCCAAAACAATTCATTTGTCAGGTTTTCCAGCCCAGATCTGTCAGCATGAAATGGATCATCTAGAAGGCATTATTATCTAAAGATGAAGGATGGAGTCGATTCGACTCCATTTTTTAGTTCCTATGGAAACTTTTTTCTTGACAGGGATCTTTTTTGTGCTAAAATAGTTCTCATAGTAACTTTAAAGTTCTTATGAGAACTATTTGGAGGAATAATGGACAAACCGTTACAAGAATTTAAAAAAATCGGCCATCTCATTCACCTCATGGTAGAAAGAGAGGCCAAGAAGCAGGGGCTTGAATTTAGCGCAGGACCACAAGGTCAGGTATTGAGCTTCTTATCTCATCGTGAAAAAGAGGGAAAAGTGACCTTGATTCGGGATGTTGAGCAGGAACTTCATATCTCAAAATCCGTGACCAGTAACCTGATCAAGCGGATGGAGAAAAATGGCTTTATTTATTTAGAGGCTAGTCCGACTGATAAACGGGCCAAGTATGTCTACCTAACAGACAGTGTGAAAAACAAGTTGAATGACATGAAACAATTCTTTGAGGAAGTGGACCAGAAGATGATGGTGGGTGTATCAGATGAAGAATTGGCCATCTTTTTCAAGGTCATGCATCAATTTTATGAGAATATGAAAAAAAGGAGCGAGGAATGATCAATATGTTTCGGCGATTAACCGCCAAAGAATGGGGCATGATTGCCCTTAGTACGGTCTTTATCTGTCTGGCTGTTTGGATGGATTTAAAGACTCCTGAATACTTATCTGATATCACGACCCTCTTAGCTAAGGAGGGGACCAAGGTTTCTGATATTATGGATCCGGGAAGCAAGATGTTGCTCTTCTCTTTTGGAAGCTTTTTGATGGCAGTTTTTGTGGGCTTTCTAGCATCACGAGGCGCTGCCAGCTTTACGACGCGGCTCCGAGGAGAGATTTTCCATCAAGTGATGGATTACTCTGATGCCGAGATCAAGAAATTCTCTGTTCCCTCTCTCTTGACCCGGACGACCAACGATTTGACCCAGTTGCAAATCATGATTGTGATGGGGATGCAAGTTGTGACGCGTGGTCCCATTATGGCGATTTGGGCTTTGACCAAGATTTGGGGCAAGAGCGATGCTTGGACAACGTCTGTTGGGATTGCGGTCTTGATGGTCTTGATTCTGCTTTCTGTTCTGGTTCTTATTGCCTTTCCGCGCCAGCAAAAGGTTCAAGGTTTGACCGATGCTTTGAATGCGGCGACACGGGAGAGTTTGACTGGGGTGCGGGTCGTTCGCGCCTACAATGCAGAAGCTTATCAAAATGAAAAATTCCAGACTGAAAACAAGGGCTTAACCCGTCTAAATCTCTTTGTTTATCGTTTGATGTCTTTAATGAACCCGGTTATGACAGTGGTATCAAGTGGGTTGACCCTTGCTATCTACTGGATTGGGGCGCACTTGATCAATGATATCGCCATGCCAAAAGATCCTACAAAGATCCTCACCAGTCCTGCATTAGCGGATCGGACCAAGGTCTTCTCCGATATGATCACCTTCTCTTCTTACGCCATGCAGGTTGTCATTGGCTTTATGATGATGGTGGCCATCTTGATTATTCTTCCTCGTGCCTTGGTATCTGCCAAACGAATCAACCAGGTCTTAGCTTTAGAGCCGTCTGTAGCCTTCCCAAGTGAGTCAAAAGAAACAACAGGCCAAGAGGGTACCGTTGAATTTCAAGATGTTTCCTTCCGATATGGACGGACTTCCCGTGCTGTGATTGAACATGTGACCTTCTCAGCTCAGAAAGGACAAACCGTTGCCTTCATCGGATCAACCGGTTCTGGGAAATCCACTTTGGTCAACTTGATTCCGCGCTTTTACGATGCAACAGAAGGAAAGATCTTAGTGGATGGCATCAATGTCAAGAATTATAGCCACCAAGAACTGAATAATAAAGTCGGCTACATTCCCCAAAAAGCAGTGCTCTTTAGCGGCACTATTCGCTCCAATATGGAATTTGGAGAAAGTAGTCAAGGAAAATTAGAGGATGAAGCCATCTGGAAAGCTCTTGAATTGGCCCAAGCCAAAGAGTTTGTGGCCGCAAAAGAAAAAGGCTTGGATACAGAAGTAGCGCAAGGAGGAAGCAACTTCTCTGGCGGTCAACGGCAACGCTTGGCCATTGCACGGGCCCTGGCTCGCAAGCCCGAGATCCTCATCTTTGATGATTCCTTCTCAGCCCTGGATTACAAAACGGATCGGATTCTGCGACAAGCCTTGAAAGAAGAGCTTGCAGATACGACTAGATTGATCGTTGCCCAACGGATTTCGACTATTATGGATGCAGATTTGATTTTGGTCTTGGATCAAGGGAAGGTCGTCGGTCAAGGTACCCACAAGGAATTGCTTGCGACCAATGAAGTCTATCAAGAAATTGCCTATTCACAATTATCTAAGGAGGAGTTGGAACATGCATAAGACAAAACAAAAAACATCCCTTTGGAGACAACTTTCTCCCTATTTGAAGGGCTTCCACCTATTTTTCCTAGTATCTATCCTTTTTTCAATCGTATCGAGTATTATCACGGTTATTGGACCGGATAAGTTAAAAGAAATCACGGATACCATCACAAAAGGGATGGGAGGAGCCATTGATATTGACAAGATCACTTCGATTGCCCTGACTTTAGCCATCCTTTATGGAGTTGGAGCACTGGTGTCCTACAGCAGTAGTTTCATTATCTCAACGATGATTCAGCGCTTCGCAGAACGCTTGCGCAATGCCATCGCTGAAAAGATCAATCGTGTACCTCTCCAATATTTTGATAGCCATGAACAAGGAGATACCTTGTCTCGTGTGACCAATGACGTGGATTTGATGACTCAATCCTTTAACCAAAGTTTGGTTCAAATGGTCTCCTCTATTGTCTTATTGATTGGCTCCATCTTTATGATGTTTAAGACGGACTGGCACTTAGCTTTGACCGCTATCCTTTCCGTCTTTGCAGGCTTTGCTCTTTCTAGCATCATTATGGTCAAAAGTCAGCCTTTGTTTAAACAGCAGCAAGATAATCTTGCCAAAGTTTCAGGCTATGTTGAAGAAATCTATAGTGGACACAATGTGGTCATTTCCTATAATGGCCGTCATCAGGCCAAAGATCATTTTGATGCCATCAACCAAGATTTGTACCATAGCATGTGGAAATCTCAATTCTTCTCTGGAATCATGATGCCCTTGATGCAGTTTGTAGGGAATTTTGGTTATGTCATGGTCTGTATCGTTGGGGCTGTCCTCACCATTAATGGGGATATTACCATCGGGACCATTGTGGCCTTTATGACCTATGTCCGCATCTTTACCCAACCAATTGGTCAAATGGCCCAAGGAATTACCCAATTGCAATCAGCCAGTGCTGCTATGGGCCGTGTCTTTGAATTCTTAGACGAAGAAGAAATGGAAGATGAATCCCAAAAAACTCGCCAATTGGAAGCGCCAAAAGGGCATGTTACCTTCGAGCATGTGCGCTTTGGTTATGCTCCAGATAAGACTATTATTCATGACTTTACAGCTGAAGCCAAACCGGGACAAAAGGTGGCCATTGTTGGTCCGACAGGGGCCGGTAAGACCACTATGGTCAATCTCTTGATGCGTTTTTACGACATTCAAGCTGGTAAAATTACCATCGATGGTGTGGATACTAAGGCCATGAGCCGTGAAGAAGTTCATGATGCCTTTTCGATGGTCTTACAAGATACCTGGCTCTTTGAAGGGACTATCCGGGAAAACCTGGTTTTCAATCAAACCGATATTTCAGATGAAGCGGTCGAAGCGGCAACCCGAGCGGTTGGGGTCCATCACTTTATTCGGACCTTGCCGAATGGCTATGATACTGTATTAGATGATTCAGTGACCTTGTCCGTTGGTCAAAAGCAACTCTTGACCATTGCGCGTGCCCTCTTGAAGGATGCCCCGCTCCTCATCTTGGATGAAGCAACCTCATCTGTCGATACCCGTACAGAAGAGTTGATTCAAAAAGCCATGGACAAACTCATGGAAGGCCGAACCTCCTTTGTCATTGCCCATCGCTTGTCCACTATCCGTAATGCGGATCTGATTCTCGTGATGAAAGATGGAAATATTATCGAGCAAGGAAACCACCAAGAACTCATGAGCCAAAATGGCTTCTATGCTGATCTCTATAATAGCCAATTCACAGAAGAAGTGGCGTAACAACAAGATACAAAGGGCGTGAAATGTAAAGTGAAAAAATAGGATAGAAGGCAATTCTTTGTGCTTCTATCCTATTTTTTATGCTGGAAGAAGGAATGGAAAAGACGAATCTTGTTGAGAATAAGATTGACTTCAGATGCCTGATAGTGAGAAAAAAGCTAGAAATAAGAAAAAAGAAGCCTTGCTTGACAGGTTTTCTAAGGATCGCGTATACTAGTAGTACGAAAAAATGATGAAAGACAGGGGACCAATATGAAAACGAACCTTCGAGATTATCCGAAATTTTATCGTTGGCTAACCCTGCCTTTTACGAGAGAGCCATATCTTGTTCAGCTCCTTCAAAGGACGAATCGAATTTTGACGTTTGCCATGCCAGGTATTTATGGCCTGGTCTTTTGTTGGCTGTTTTTAAAGAAAACTTCAATGGGAGGCATCAGGCCTTTTATCTGGATTCCTGCGTCGGGCTTTGTCTTGTTTAGTCTCTTTCGTCATTGGGTCAATGTTCCGAGACCTTATGAGAAATGGGACATTCAACCCTTATTAGAGAAAAAATCGTCGGGGCATTCCTTTCCTAGTCGTCATGTTTTTTCGGCAACTATTATATCGATGTGTGTCTGTCGGTTGTCGCTTCCGTTAGGGCTGTGTTCGATGTTTCTGTCTCTTCTATTAGCCCTTGTCCGAGTCCTTGGAGGGGTTCATTATCCCAAGGATGTTCTCGTTGCTTGGGGATTGGGACTCGCCTGGGGAGGACTTTTTTGGCTGGTTTAAATGAACAAATTGCTTAAAAATGACCTTTGTATAATGGTGGCTGGTATTGTATACTAGTAAGATAACATAGAAGAGGAGAGGCGATGAAGTACAGAAAAGCCGAAAAAGCAGATCTAGATCAGGTGGTTCGAGTAGCCAGTACAGCCTTTGAGGACTATCTATTTTTAAAAGTCATCAAGGATTTGGTTCGAGATCCGAAACAATACCCTACTTTTGTTGAGAAAATGATGCGCATCTTGGTGAAGGTTTTTCTCAAGCACCATATGTGCCTTGTGGCAGAAAAAAATAATCAAATTTATGCAGTGGCCTTGTTGCAAAAGGGACCGATACCTTTTCGGGCCTATCTCTTAAATGGCGGCTTTGGTTTACTCAAGTTTATTTCCTTGAAAAATATGTTGGCCTACTTTAAATTTATGGAGGACACGGATAAGGAATTGGAGCAAAATGTAGATTTTGATTGGTATTTGATGCTTCTCGCAGTCGCCCCTAAACACCAACGACAGGGCTATGGTAGTCGCTTTATGACAGAAGGAATTGAACCTTTCTTGGAAGAGATCCAAGGGGAAAAACTAGCCTTTTATACCAATACCAAAGGAAATGTCTATTTTTACACGAAAAATGGTTACAAGGAAGTCTATTCCAGTGAGATTAGCTTTAACCAAGTAGAAATGGGAAGTTGGGATTTTTTGAAGGAACTAAAAAAACACTAAGGTTACAATCTTAGTGTTTTTTCATTGTAGCTGTGAATCTGCTTGAATGCCGAATTTTTCAAAGAAAGCTGTTCGTTCTTCTATGATAGCATCGGTCGGATGTTTGATATTCCGTAAGAGCTCAACAAGGTCCGGCGTGACTTCACGGAGCAGTTGCCCTAAAGACCAGATAGCCGTTGCGATATGGATCTGATTTTGCGAGGTCTCGATGATGTTCAGGAGTTTAGGGATGGCTGAGCGGTCATTGGCATTGGCCAGTGCGATAATGGCATTGCGTTGGAGGATATTCTTACCTCGCCAGCTTCCAGCAACATGCCCGAATTTTTCCTTAAATTGTCCGTTGGACAGTTCTATAAAGGGAAGCAATTCTGGATGAGCCAGATCTGGATCGATTTCTGTTGCTAAGGGATTATCTAGCCCTTTGTTATAAGGGCAGCTAATCTGACAGATGTCACATCCATAGATGACCGTTTTAATTTTCTTGCGAAATTCTAGGTCCATCATGCCCTTGTCCTGAGTTTGGAAGGACAAACAGCGTTTGGCATTCATAGAGCCATCTCCGATTAAACAGGAGGTTGGGCATGCATCTAAACAACGTCGACAGTCTCCACAACCATAGTCGACAGGCTGATCTGGTTCAATTTCGAGATTGGTAATCAATTCCCCCAGAAACATGTAAGAACCGTATTCTTTTGAAATGACCAAGCCATTTTTTCCGATAAAGCCAATACCAGCTCGTTGGGCGACAGCCGTATCAACCAGTGCTCCAGTATCGACCATGCCCTTATATTCAAAATCTTGCGTCATTTCTTCAATCCCAGCAGCTAAACGGTTGAGCTTGTCTTGAAGGACATAATGGTAGTCTAATCCCCAGCTGTTGGGAGTGAATTTTCCTCTTTTATAGGCTGTTTTTTGAGGTTGTTGCTTGAGTTTGTGGGGGTAGGCGACAGCGATTGAGATGATGGTCTTGGCGGAGGAGAGACTTAATTTGGGTTGGATGCGCTCTTCAATATTCTTATGCTCGAATCCAGAGTTCCGTCCTTCCTCAACGGCCAAGCGGAGCGATTTTTCCAAATAAGCGAAGTCATCAGCAGTTGTAAATCCAATTTTTGAAATCCCAATGGAATGCGCCAGTTGGATAATGTTTTCTTTTAGTGTCATCCCTTTCATTATACACAAAAATGAAGTTTCTGGCGAGAGAGGAAAATAATAGAAAGGGCTTTCAAAAACTTTCTTTTTTTTGTATAATAGAAACATGAAATGCGAGGAGGATATTATGGGACAACCATTATTTTTACATTCAGTCATGCAGGAAAAAATTTGGGGAGGAACTCGTCTGAAAGAAGAATTTGGTTACGAAATTCCGAGCGACCATGTCGGTGAATTTTGGGCGATTTCAGCCCATCCGCATGGAGTTTCTAAAGTAGCCAATGGTCCATACGAAGGAATGGGATTGGATCAGCTCTATCAAGAGCATCGGGAATTATTCGGTAATCGTAAAGAGCCTGTCTTTCCTTTATTAACAAAGATTTTAGATGCCAACGATTGGCTCAGTGTACAGGTGCACCCAGATGATACCTATGCAATGGAGCATGAAGGAGAACTTGGAAAAACTGAGTGTTGGTATGTGATTGCGGCTGATGAAGGATCTGAGATTATCTATGGACACAATGCCAAGTCAAAAGAAGAACTCCGCCAGCAAATCGAAGATAAAAATTGGGATGCCTTGCTGACCAAAGTTCCTGTCAAGGCTGGAGATTTCTTCTATGTGCCAAGTGGGACCATGCACGCCATTGGTTCTGGAATTTTGATTCTTGAAACCCAACAGTCGAGTGACACGACCTACCGGGTTTATGATTTTGATCGCAAGGATGACCAAGGAAACTTGCGGGAACTTCACTTGGAAAAATCGATTGATGTGCTAAACATCGGTGAGCCGGCAAATAGTCATCCAGATACAGTTGTGATCGATGATCTTCGAATGACCACCTTGGTTGCAAGTGATTTCTTCACCGTTTATAAGTGGGAACTGACTGGAAAAGCTGATTTTGAAAAGACTGCTGATTACAGCTTATTGAGTGTCTTAGCCGGAGAAGGGAAATTGACGGTAGATGGAAAGGATTATCCTATTCAAAAAGGAAGCCACTTTATCTTACCGAGCGATGTTGAATCTTGGACTTTGGAAGGGCAAGGTTTAGAATTGATCGTAAGTCATCCATAAAAAGAAAGGGTTTGAGTTAAAAGCTGTGGAATAACTCAAGCCTTTTTTATCTGAAAACTTTTTTTATGTTAAGCCTTGACTCTGACCTAAGGGGAGGGATTATACTATCCTTGTAAGGAGGAAATCATGTACCATATCAAAGAAGCTGCAGAGCTGTCAAGTGTCTCTGTCAAGACCTTGCACCACTATGACAAGATAGGACTTCTCGTTCCTGGCAAATCTGAAAATGGCTATCGGACATACAGTCAAGAAGATTTAGAACGATTACAGGTGATTCTCTACTACAAGTATCTAGGATTTTCCTTAGACCAAATAGCAGAACTCTTAGCTGAAGAAAAATCTAACTTATTGCCCCATTTGACCAAACAGTTGGACTATTTGACTCAAGAAAGACAACGTCTGGATACCTTGATTTCTACCTTGCAAAAAACCATTCAAGAACAAAAAGGAGAAAGAAACATGACGATTGAGGAAAAATTCACTGGATTTAGCTATCAAGACACTCAAAAATACCACCAAGAAGCAGTAGAGAAATATGGTCAAGAAGTCATGGACCAGGCTCTCGAGCGCCAAAAGGGGCGTGAAGATGAGGCTACGGAAGTCTTCAACCAAGTTTTTCAAACTTTGGCTCAAAATCTCAAAGATGGACTACCCGTATCAGCAAATGAAAACCAAGATCAAGTCGCTAAACTTTTAGACGCGATTCGAACGTATGGATTTGACTGCTCTATAGAGGTTTTTGGCCATATCGGCAAAGGCTATGTCTATAATCCAGAATTCAAGGAAAACATCGACAAGTTTGGAGCTGGCACAGCCCAGTACACTTCGGATGTTATTGCCTTTTATGTCGAAAATCAAGCAAAATAAAAAATGAGAGTGGGACAGAAATCGGTAATTCGTTAGAATTCGATTTCGTCGTCCCACCTCCGCACAGTTGAGTAGGGCTGTAAAAGCTGATGAAATCAGCGTAGTAGAGCCCACTCAACCACTGCGTCTTGCTTGACAATCCAAAAATAATTGAGAGGCTAGGATTTTTGTCCCAGCCTCGTTTTTTGCTTGGATCAATTTGAAAAGAAGCGGACCGATCTAAGAGAGCTTGAATGAATGAACACAATGAAAGCTTCATGAAAATTTCACAATTTTAGTTGACAGTCTTGAAAAAAAAGAGTAGAATAACCCCTGTTTTATGAAAAGAGGCAGGGAATTCCCGGCCTCATGATCTTTTTTCAAGGAGTTTTTTATGTTTTCAACATTGAAAAAATGGTTTATTGGCCGTCCGTTGAAATCTGGTGCAGAAGGTGAAGGTGGATTGCTAGGGAAAATGCAGGCCTTGGCCATGCTCTCTAGTGACGCGCTTTCTTCTATTGCCTATGGTCCAGAGCAAGTTATCCTGGTCTTGATGACCGTTTCAGCGGGAGCCATTTGGTGGTCCATTCCAATTGGGATTGTGGTCCTGGTTCTCCTAGCAAGTTTAACAATTTCTTATCGCCAGGTCATTCATGCCTACCCTCAAGGGGGAGGGGCCTACATGGTGACTACGGAGAACTTGTCTCCCAAAGCGGGTTTGATTGCTGGTGGTAGTCTCTTGGTCGACTACATGCTGACAGTAGCAGTATCTGTTTCTTCCGGTGCAGATGCCATCACGTCAGCCATCCCTTCTCTACATCCTTATAATCTTCACATTTCCATTTTGTTGGTCTTGATTTTGATGCTGATGAACTTACGGGGGTTGCGTGAATCAGCTACTTCCTTGATGATTCCGGTCTATCTTTTCATTGTCAGTACCATTGCCTTGATCGGCTATGGTGTGATCCAAATCTTGACGGGTCACTTGGCCTATAATGCAACTGCTCATGTGGGGCAAACCATTTCAGGGGTTAGTGTCATTCTCTTATTGCGTGCCTTTACGAGTGGATCGGCTTCCCTAACAGGGGTTGAAGCCATCTCCAATTCGGTTCCTTTCTTTAAGAAACCAAAAGCAAAGAATGCAGCCTCTACCTTGACCATTATGGCTTTGATTTTGGGGATCATGTTTGCAGGGATTACCTTCCTCAATTACTGGGTGGGTGTCGTTCCAGCTAAAGGGGTGACGACTCTAGCCCAAATGGCCCAAGCCATCTTAGGAAATTCCCCAGTCGGTAAAGCATTCTTTTACGTCTTCCAATTGTCAACAGCCTTGATCTTGGCAGTTGCGGCGAATACCGGTTTCTCAGCCTTTCCAATGTTGGCCTTTAACATGGCTAAAAATAAATACATGCCACACATGTATATGGAAAAAGGGGATCGTCTGGGCTATTCCAATGGGATTTTAACCTTGGCGATTGGTGCCATCGTCTTGCTCTTGATCTTTGATGGGCAAACAGAAAGCTTGATTCCGCTTTATACCATTGGGGTCTTCATTCCTTTTGCCCTTTCTCAAACAGGGATGGTGATCCACTGGAAACGCCAATATCAAAAAGGATTTCTTAAGTATTCCCTTGCCAATATCCTGGGGGCAGCCATCTGTTATGGGATTGTCTTGATCCTCTTATTATTCCGTTTGCGTGAGATTTGGCCCTTCTTCCCTATTATTGGTCTCTTGCTTTGGATGTTCTTGAGCATTCGTAATCACTATGATAAAGTTGCGGCCCAATTGCGCTTGGGAGGTAAGATTGAAAAGACAAGTTATGCGGGCAATACCGTGATTGTCCTTGTTGGGAATGTCACTCAGGTAAGTGTGGGAGCTATGAGTTATGCAAACAGCCTAGGAAACGATGTTGTGGCTATGCACGTCTCAACAGAAGAAACCAAGGTTAAGGATGCTGAGGTAGCAGAAGAATTTAAGCATTATTTCCCTCATATTCGCTTTGAAAATGTCATGACGAGTTACCGGGATATTATCCAACCAACAGTTGAATTTGTCTCAAAAGTAGCTGAGGAGGCCAAGGAAAAAGGGAACACCGTCACAGTCTTAGTTCCTCAATTCATCCCTAAAAAACATTGGCAAAATATTCTCCACAACCAAATGAGTTTGAAATTGAAGTATGCACTTCGTTGGCATGAAGAAGTGGTTGTGGCAAGCTATTCTTACCATTTGTCTGAATAACCATCGCATAAAGAAAAGATGTCTGTTTGAGAGGCAATTCGGATTAAAAATAAAGTTGTCTAAAAAACTTTTCGCTGTTAGAAAAGTTTTAGTATATTCTTGATTCATTTTAAATATTAGAACTCATTATGATTTCAATACAGAATCACTTAACTTATTCTACTTAAAAATAGTTTTTTCTATGTTATAAGATGTCTGCTTGGGCAGGCATTTTTTGAATGATCTGAGAGGAATAGTATCCATTCAAAAGTCCTGTAAGACATAGTCTTAATCTTGAAAAAATGTTAGAAAAATGCTAAAATTAAAAGAACATTTTAGATTTTGGAAGTTTCAAAGTAAGGAAAAAAATGGCAAATTTATTAAAAACAATTATTGAAAATGATCGAGGCGAAATCAAACGCCTTGAAAAAATGGCTGACAAGGTCTTTTCTTATGAAGAGCAAATGGCAGCTTTGACAGATGATGAATTAAAAGCGAAAACAGTTGAGTTTAAGCAACGCTACCAAGATGGTGAGTCTTTAGATGATCTCTTGTACGAGGCTTTTGCGGTTGTTCGTGAAGGGGCAAAACGGGTCCTTGGTTTGTTCCCATACAAGGTTCAGGTTATGGGGGGAATCGTCCTTCACCATGGTGACGTTCCAGAGATGCGTACAGGGGAAGGAAAAACCCTGACAGCAACCATGCCGGTATACTTGAATGCCTTGTCTGGCAAAGGGGTGCACGTTGTTACTGTCAATGAATACTTGACAGAGCGGGATGCAACAGAGATGGGAGAACTTTACTCATGGCTTGGCCTTTCAGTAGGGATCAACCTTGCAGCAAAATCTCCAGCTGAGAAAAAAGAAGCTTACCTCTGTGATATCACTTACTCAACCAACTCAGAGATTGGTTTTGACTACTTGCGTGACAACATGGTTGTGCGTGCAGAAAACATGGTTCAACGTCCATTGAACTATGCCTTGGTTGATGAGGTAGACTCGATCTTGATTGACGAAGCTCGTACACCGTTGATCGTTTCTGGTCAGACAGCTTCTGATACGAGCCAGCTCTATCACATGGCAGATGCTTATGTGAAGACTTTGACAGAGGATGATTACATTATCGATGTCCCATCTAAAACCATCGGTTTGTCTGATTCAGGAATCGATAAGGCGGAAAGCTACTTTAATCTTGAAAACTTGTATGATATTGAAAACGTAGCTTTGACTCACTTTATCGACAACGCCCTTCGCGCAAACTACATCATGATCTTGGATATCGACTATGTGGTTAGTGAGGATCAAGAAATCTTGATCGTCGACCAATTTACTGGTCGGACCATGGAAGGTCGCCGTTATTCTGATGGGCTTCACCAAGCCATCGAAGCTAAAGAAGGTGTTCCAGTTCAAGAAGAAACCAAAACATCTGCATCGATTACTTACCAAAATCTCTTCCGTATGTACAAGAAGTTGTCAGGGATGACAGGGACAGGGAAAACCGAAGAAGAAGAATTCCGTGAAATTTATAACATTCGCGTGATTCCAATTCCAACTAACCGTCCGATTGCCCGTATTGACCATCCAGACCTTCTCTACCCAAGCTTGAAATCAAAATTCAAGGCTGTTGTGGAAGATGTCAAGTCTCGTCATGAAAAAGGTCAACCAGTCCTAGTAGGTACCGTTGCCGTTGAAACCAGTGATTACCTTTCTCAATTGTTGGTTCAAGCAGGTGTCCCTCACGAAGTTTTGAATGCGAAAAACCACTACAAAGAAGCGCAAATCATCATGAACGCTGGTCAACGTGGTGCCGTTACCATCGCGACTAACATGGCTGGACGTGGTACGGATATCAAGCTTGGTGAAGGTGTTCGTGAACTCGGTGGACTTTGTGTCATCGGGACAGAACGTCACGAAAGCCGTCGGATCGATAACCAGCTTCGTGGACGTTCAGGACGTCAAGGGGATCCAGGTGAATCTCAATTCTACTTGTCTCTTGAAGATGAATTGATGCGTCGTTTCGGTTCTGAACGGATCAAAGCAGTGCTTGATCGTTTCAAGTTGAGCGAAGAAGAATCGGTGATTCGTTCAAACATGTTCACCCGTCAGGTAGAGGGTGCTCAAAAACGGGTTGAAGGAAACAACTACGATACCCGTAAACAAGTCCTTCAATACGATGACGTGATGCGGGAACAACGGGAAATTATCTACGCTGAACGCTATGATGTCATCACAGCTAACCGTGACTTGGCACCTGAAATCAAGGCCATGATCAAACGGATTGTTGAAGGGGCCAGCCACTCAAGCAAGGAAGAACGCGTTGAAGCGATTCTGAACTTTGCCAAATACAATTTGGTTCCTGAAGATACCATTTCTGAAAGCGATATTGAAGGAAAATCTGACAAGGAAGTCATCGATTACTTGTATGCACGTGCAGAAGAAATCTATGCTAGCCAAGTAGCGAAATTGCGTGACGAAGAGTCTGTGCAAGAATTCCAAAAGGTCTTGATCCTTCGTGTGGTGGACAGCAAGTGGACTGACCATATCGATGCTTTGGATCAATTGCGAAATGCGGTTGGACTCCGTGGGTATGCGCAAAATAACCCAGTAGTGGAATACCAATCAGAAAGTTTCCGTATGTTTAACGATATGATCGGATCGATTGAATTTGATGTGACTCGTCTCATGATGAAAGCTCAAATTCACGAGCAAGAACGTCCACGTACGGAACACAGTATTTCAACAACTGCTACACGTAACATTGCAGCGCAACAAGATATTCCGTCAGGCATTGATTTGTCACAAGTGAAACGTAACGATTTGTGTCCATGTGGTTCAGGTAAGAAATTTAAAAACTGTCACGGACGTAAATTTTGATTTTTTCTCAATGAGAAGAGAGATGAAGGTATAGAAACAAAAGGAGGCTGTATGGTATTCATTACAAAGAGTAATAAGATTGATGAGCAAGAGATCACTTCGCTTTACCGCTTGGAAGGTCCAGCCTTGGAGCGCAAAGAAGCGCGTGATCGAGAGTTGGAAGCTATTATCAAAGGAGAAGACCAACGGATCCTTCTTGTGATTGGACCTTGCTCTTCTGATAATGAAGAAGCTGTGATGGACTATGCCCGTCGCTTGGCAGACTTGCAAGAGCAAGTCAAAGATCAGATTTTCATTGTGATGCGGGTCTATACGGCTAAACCTCGGACCAATGGGGATGGCTATAAAGGCTTGATGCACCAACCAGATACACATGCAGCACCAAGCTTTGTGGATGGTTTGAAGGCAGTCCGACATCTCCACTATCGTGTGATTACAGAAACTGGTTTGACAACTGCGGATGAGTTGCTTTATCCAGCAAGTCTTCCTTATGTTGAAGATTTGATTTCCTATCATGCCATTGGAGCGCGTTCGGTTGAAGATCAGGAGCACCGCTTTGTATCTAGTGGGATCTCTGCTCCGACAGGTATGAAGAATCCAACTTCTGGAAATCTTTCTGTTATGTTCAATGCGATTTATGCGGCTCAACATCCCCAAAACTTTTTGTTCAATGCCCAAGCAGTGGAAACATCAGGAAATCCTTTAGCCCATGCGATCCTTCGTGGAGGCTTGGATGCAAGTGGTAAGAATATTCCTAATTACCATTATGAAGATTTGCTAGCGGCAGCAAAACGCTATAGCGAAATGGGCTTGCAACATCCTTTCATTCTGGTGGATACCAACCATGACAATTCTGGCAAACAATTCGAAGAGCAAGTACGCATCGTGAGAGAAACCATGATGAACCGTGCTTGGAACAAGGATTTGGCAACTTTAGTTCGTGGTTTCATGATTGAATCCTATCTAGAAGATGGCCGTCAAAATGAACCAGTGGTTTATGGTCAATCCATCACAGACCCTTGCCTGGGTTGGGAAAAAACACAGGCCTTGGTCAAAGAAATTGCAACGATGAATAAGTAAAAGGCAGGGGCGGAAGGAGTGATTCTTTAGCCCCTTCTCTTTTGTCAGTAAAACGATACTGAAACAATAAATAAGGATAAAACAAGATGATCAAAGGACATGGCATCGATATCGAATCGATCGCTGCGATTGAAAAAGCCTATCAGAAGAATACTCGATTCGCTGAAAAGGTCTTAACCGAGGCTGAGCGAGAGCGCTTTGAGGAATTGTCTGGAAAACGGAAAATGGAATATTTAACGGGCCGATGGTCCGCCAAAGAAGCCTTTTCGAAGGCAATGGGAACAGGAATTGGACCGGTTGGTTTTCAAGATTTAGAAATTTTAAATGATGCCCACGGAGCTCCCTATTTTTCCAAGTCTCCTTTTTCTGGGAAGGTATGGATTTCGATCAGTCACAAGGGAGACCTAGTGTCGACCAGTGTCATTTTGGAGGAAGAAAATGAAAGCAAGTAAACATAGACCAACTGTTGCAAGAGTCGATTTGGATGCCATTGCCTTTAATGTGCAACAAGTTAGTGAGCATATTCCGAGTCAAGCTTTAAAATATGCAGTCGTCAAGGCCAACGCCTATGGTCATGGGGTCGTTGCAGTAACCAAAAAATTGGCGCCTCAGGTAGATGGTTTTTGTGTTTCCAATATGGATGAAGCCCTTGAAATTCGTGAAGAAGGCTTGCAACACCCTATTTTGATTTTGGGAGTTGTGCCAAGTGAAACAGTGAATCTAGCCAAAGAGCATGACATCCGCTTAACGGTGGCTAGTCTTGCTTGGTTGGATCAATTGCTTGGAGAAGAAGCAGATCTTTCAGGATTGAAGGTCCATATCAAGGTGGATTCAGGAATGGGGCGGATTGGATTCCGAAAGATCGAAGAGATCAAAGAGGCTGAACGCCTCCTCTTGGCAGCTGGAGCTGAAATTGAAGGAATCTTTACTCATTTTGCGACAGCAGATGAAGCAGATGATCGAAAATTCCAAGCGCAATACCACTTTTTCAAAGAAGTATTGGCTGCTCTTGAAACCCTTCCTCCTATTGTCCATGCGAGTAATTCAGCCACTTCTTTGTGGCATGCGGATACGATTTTCACAGCTGTGCGTTTGGGAGATGTCATGTATGGTTTGAATCCGAGTGGTTCTGTGCTAGCCTTGCCTTATGAAATCAAACCAGCTTTGAGTTTGGTGAGCGAATTAGTTCATGTGAAACAGTTAGAAGCTGGTCAAGATATCGGCTACGGGGCCACCTATACGACGGAAGATGCCCAATGGATTGGGACGATTCCTATTGGCTATGCGGATGGTTGGATCCGGGAAATGCAAAATTTCCACGTGCTGATCAAGGGGGACTATTGTCCCATTGTTGGTCGCGTTTCGATGGACCAGGTAACGGTTCGCCTTCCTGAAGAATTGCCTCTGGGGACCAAGGTTACCCTGATTGGACGCGAGGGCGAGAAAGAAATCACGGCAACAGAGGTTGCAGATTACCGTGGTACCATTAATTATGAAGTGGTCTGTCTCTTGAGTGATCGGATTCCTCGTGACTATACAGGTGAAGAATAAGAAGAAGCAGGTGGGATTTTCCCGGATGGACCTGCTTTTTTATAAAAGAAAGGAGGAGAAATGAATCTACACCAACCCTTATCCGTACTGCCGGGAGTCGGTCCAAAATCGGCAGAAAAATTTAAAAAGTTAGGGATTGAAACCTTAGAAGATCTGCTCTTGTATTTCCCCTTTCGTTATGAAGACTTCAAAACGCGCAATGTTTTAGAGTTGGAAGATGGAGAAAAGGCAGTCATCTCTGGGGTGGTAGCAACACCAGCCAATGTCCAATATTATGGCTACAAACGAAATCGCTTGCGTTTTTCGATCAAACAGGGAGACCAGGTCATTGCAGTTAATTTTTTCAACCAACCCTATCTAGCAGACAAAATCGAGGTCCAGCAGACAGTGGCGATTTTTGGGAAATGGGACAAGGCCAAGGGGAGTTTGACAGGAATGAAGCTCCTGGCTCAAGTGGAAGATGATTTGCAGCCGGTTTATCGAGTGACGCAAGGAGTCAGCCAAAACAGCCTGGTGAAATTGATCAAAATAGCATTCGACCAGGGCTTGGATCAGCTTTTAGAAGAGAATGTCCCCCAGATCTTACGAGATCGTTATCAACTCATGTCTCGTTCCAAAGCAGTGCAAGCTATGCATTTTCCTAAGGATCTAGTAGAGTATAAGCAAGCTCTTCGCCGGGTAAAATTTGAAGAACTCCTCTTTTTCCAGTTGCAACTCCAAGTGCTAAAAGAAGAAAACCACGATGCCAGCCAAGGGATTTCCTTGGCCTGGGATCCAGAAAAATTAGCAGAACGAAAAAAACAGCTTCCTTTTGAGCTAACGCAAGCTCAAGAAAACAGCTTGAATGAAATCTTGACAGATATGGCTTCTCCTTATCATATGAACCGCTTGCTTCAAGGGGATGTGGGAAGCGGAAAGACAGTCGTGGCCGGTCTTGCTATGTATGCAGCCTTAAGTGCTGGTAAGCAAGCAGCCTTGATGGTTCCAACGGAGATTTTGGCAGAGCAGCATAAGGAAAGCTTGCAAAATCTTTTTCCAGACTTGCCAATTGCCCTTCTAACAGGAGGGTTAAAGGTGGCTGAGAAACGAGAAGTCTTAGAAGAGATCGCATCAGGAACAGTTCAACTGATTGTGGGAACACATGCCTTGATTCAAGAGGGAGTTCACTACCAAGATCTTGGCTTGGTCATTATTGATGAGCAGCACCGTTTTGGGGTTTCCCAGCGCCGTATTCTTCGAGAAAAAGGACAAAATCCAGACGTTCTGATGATGACGGCGACCCCCATCCCTCGGACCTTGGCTATTACAGCCTTTGGAGATATGGATGTGTCCATTATTGATCAGATGCCTGCGGGACGCAAAGAAATCATCACACGTTGGGTCAAGCATGAGCAGTTAGAAGTGGTTCTCGACTGGTTAGTCAAAGAACTTAGCAAAGGTTCTCAAGCTTACTTTATTTCTCCCTTGATCGAGGAGTCAGAGGCGCTAGATTTGAAAAACGCCCTTGCCCTTCAAGAAGAGCTAGAGGCCTTCTTTGGGCAGCGAGCACGCATTTCTCTTCTTCACGGGAAGATGAAAAGTGAAGAAAAAGATGCCATCATGCAGGCCTTTAAAGAGCACCAAGTCGATGTTTTGGTGTCTACGACCGTTATTGAAGTAGGAGTCAACGTACCCAATGCAACCGTTATGGTCATTATGGATGCAGATCGGTTTGGTCTTAGCCAGCTTCACCAGCTTCGAGGTCGGGTTGGTCGGGGAAACAAGCAATCCTATGCTATTCTAGTAGCCAATCCTAAGACAGATAGTGGCAAGC
>OGEN01001089.1_pt1 | contig 20340 bp, 11 predicted proteins | sample 1570671 | NCBI WGS metagenome assembly OGEN01 (sample SAMEA2582128, study PRJEB24529) | metagenome | biome: Human gut stool | place: China | collected 2011 | reverse complement strand
CAACCGAATAGTCACCAGCAACAGCCGTAAAGTTACCAGCAATAACAATGGCTTTATCCTCTGTAGTAATTGTTATGAAACGTCCCTTATTCCAATTCGTATTACCACTTACTTTCCAGCTGAAAGCAACATCAGGAGTAAAGAGTTCCGGATACGAAGTTCGCAGATCCATTAACTTGCTATACGTATCATACAATCCTTTACGCGTTGTATTCTCAAAATAGTCCCAGCGAATCGGTTTAGGATCAGTACGATATGCACCACCATCATCAACCACTGTTCCATCCGAATTACTGTTTATAGAATAGTCATATCCTAATTCTCCAAATTGCCATATCATCTTAGGTCCTGGTACTGTAAAGAAGAAGGCAGCATTGGTAGCAAGTTGTTTCACACGATTTTCCAGATTATTATCATTCACCGGATTGGCACTGGTACCTCCTCCCTTGATACTTTCAGTACCCCATTTCCAGGCTTTAAAAGAAGTACGTTCCTCATCGTGACTTTCCATATAGCCCATCAGGCTATTCACAGGCATATTGGATGTTCCTCCATACAACCCGGAAAAATTAGATTTATCGGGCCATCCCATAGCCGACTCACAATAAGCGTAGTTCATATTTCTCCAAAGCATAATGCCAGCCTCTCCCAACTCTTTTTCTTCTGTAGTTCCATCCGTCAGATGCTCTATAATGACATAAGCATCCGAATTGCGTTTCCAGATTTCTGAAGAAATCCGTTTCAGGTTCGCAATACGTTCCGTATCGTACTTATTGGCCCACGTATCCTGAGGAGTATTGGAAAATCCTTTGGTAAAGTCATAGCGAAAACCATCTACCTTATATTCTTTCATCCAAAAACCGGCCACACTATCCACCAACGCACGGGTATAGGTGCTTTGATGATTAAAATCATACCCCCACTGCAAATCCTTATTGGGAATATTGGATTCCTTATTATACCAGGGATTATCCGCCGAAGGAGTTCCATCAGCATCACGATAGAGTAAATAAAATGGAGATTGTCCGAAACTATGGTTCAAAACAAGGTCTATAATCACTGCCATCCCCTGTTGGTGACATTCGTCAACAAAAGCACGCAACTCGTTCTTTGCTCCATAATACTTATCTACCGCAAAATAGAATGAAGGATTGTATCCCCAACTACTATTACCTTCAAACTCATTCACAGGCATTAATTCAATCGCATTAATCCCCAACTGTTTTAAATAGGACAATTTATCTTTTGCTGCACTGAAAGAGTGCTCTGCAGTAAAATCACGGATATGCATCTCGTATACCATCAACTGGTTTCTATCAGGTTTCCTAAATTCAGTCACCTGCCATTGATAAGGAGGCTGCCCGGTCTGAAGTACAGAAACGATACCTTCTGCTTTGCCTGTGGGATACGGTTTCAAGTCGGGATACACAGCCGGAGAGATATATGGATCATTCCAGGGATCAAGTACTTTATCTGCGTACGGATCGGCTATATAAATCGTACCATCCACTACATACTGAAAAGCATATTCCTTTCCTTTTTCCAGATCGCTCAATGTAATCCAGAAAAACTCTCCATCCTGTTTCAGTTGATATTCCGATTTAAATTGCCAATCATTAAAGTCGCCAACTACATATACGGTTCTCTTTCCTGGTGCCTGCAATACCAAAGTGGCCTGCGTATCATTTAGATAATTTATACCTGGACGTGCTCCCTGGGGGAGAATCCCCTGCTCTGTTTCTCCCAAAACAGTTACCATTTGAGTGGCAATAGCTGTTTTACCTCCCGTCGTAGCTTCCACACGTAGTTCAAAAGTTCCGGTCTGCGAAAAAGTGTGTAATGATATTATTTCCTGAACATTGGTTCTGGAAACAATCTGCTCATTTGCTACAAACAATTTCATATCTGCCAATACAGAAGCTTTTGCTCTTATAGGAAGCAGATCACCCAAATTCAAAGTGGTAGCAACATCCGGTTGTTCAAAACGAACAGTAACTCCTTCTCTGTGCACATCAATAAAAATATCCCCTCCATCAGCAGTTTTTCCTGTTTTAGAGCCATCTTCACTTCGAAAAACAAACGCCATCTTAAAAATTGTCTCTCCAGCATGTACTCCATAATATTCGCGAATACTGGGAGTTAGCTTGAATTCCCATTTATTATTTCCCAATGAACGCATTTTATACTTTTCAGAATTATCTCCCCATTTGGAAGGAGCATATTTCCAATCGGATTCATTCTTACTATTGTTCGTAATAACACCTGTATGCGCATATACATTTCCGGTATATCCTATCAATCCACCCGATCCCAACGAAGCGTCAAAAACAACAGTTACTTCTTTTCCTTCCAGTGGAAAATCCGGAGTAGTTGTCACAAGTTGGGCGCTGGCAGTAAAAATTCCTCCGAAAACGATCAATAACAAAAAATAAATCTTCTGCATAAACATAAATGTTTTAACTATAAAGGTCATCCGGTGTGGATGACCTTTATAGTTATTTTAATATTCCATTAATTAACGCTACCTGTACCAGTCTTAAAATCAAGTCTTACAGTCTGACCAGCAGCAACTTCTGTCAATTTCATTGCATCTTCCCCACCCCTTCCACGGTAAAATATCTCACCATCTTTCAAGGTAAATTCAGACTGCCACCACTGACAATCAAGAAGTTTTACACACATACGCAACACGCCATTATTAGGACAAGCCGGAGAAATAAATATATTTTCTTGAAGAGTAAACGCATTAGTTTCCTTTATATCCCATGCACCTACACAATCACCAATCAGAAAAGGTTTCACTTTTTCCAGAACAATCTTCTTCAAAACCGATTGTTTATCTTCAGAAAGGGTACAAACAATAGCGACCTGATAGAAACCTGCTTCTGCAATATTCATATTAGATCCACCAGTAGCATGTTCACCATAGTCACAAGGTTCATCGTTTGTTGCACCAAATTCTCCGCCATCCCAGTCTCTGTTTGAGTTAAATTTCAAGCCTGCACCTGCTTCAAAATAGAAGATTCCGAAAAATACTCCATCAAGATCCTGAAGCGAAGTCAGTTCGGGAGCAACGCTCCAATTCCAATCCGCAGAGAACGGACTGCCGTTAATATACATATGTTCCGGTAAAGTAGCTGTTGAAGTATCTTCTTTGGTCAACTTAGCTGTTCCTGTTACATCCTGCGTATTCAAATTAATAACCAATGTTACATCATATTCGCCATTCTTGGCTATTTTAAAGTTTTTACCGCCGCCAACACATTGAACCGCTTCTGTTCCCAATTCAATATCGCCATCATTTTCTCCTACACTACCAAAATTGGTATGAACCCTGGCTTTTACATCGCCATAAGGAAGAGAAGCTCCCCAATCGCCCGAGAAGCGATATTTCAACTGCTTATTACTAAGCGTACCGGACCATTTTGAAGTAACAACCAATCCGGCAGGATCAAAAGACATTTCCATTACTGTTTCACCATTCCATGCATTAGGAGTAGCATCGCCAATAATACCTATTTTTGCAGGAATAACAGTCAACTGGCGCTCTGTATTATTCATAACAACATAATACAAACCATCTTCGGCAACAGTAAATCCTGCACCACCTTCTTTCAAGTTAACCGTCTCAAACGGATCGGTAGAAGTAACATCTCCTTTTCCATACGCAATCCCCGAATCGGTAATAGTAAATTCACCACTTGCTTTTAGCCAGGTAAGGATACCTATCATATCAGCTTTTTCATCGAATCCGTCTCCTTTATCCAAAGGAATCTCTTTTAAAAGAGAAGCTTCTCCAACTTGCGGATAAACAGTGGCAGTACCTGTAATGTTGATGGTTTGAGGTGGTTCCGGTTCATAAGGAATAATTCTCCAGTTCTCATTATCCTTGCAACTGGTATTAACCATCATAAGCAACAGTCCGGCTACCATATATTGAATTATCTTTTTCATAACATTTCTTTATTATAATAGTTAGTTATTCTTATACTTATTTGCCGTATCCTGGATTCTGACTTAGATTCTTATTAACAGAAAGAGTTTTCTCATGAATCGGGAATACCGTTTTATATGCCTGTGACTTCGGCCTGTCAGTAATCGCTTTTGTAAACTCGCCAAATCGAATCAAATCCTGACGTCGAACACCTTCCCAAGCTAATTCGAGTAAACGTTCTTTCAGAATATTTTCCAGACTAATAACAACCTGAGGAGCACCCACACGATCACGTACCTGATTTAATTCGGACTGTCCGCCTTTTCCATCCCGGAAAAGAGCTTCAGCTTTCATTAACAATACATCCGAATAGCGGAACAACACATAGTCATTATGCTGTAATTTGCCATCATTCGTAGCAGCCGGATCAGCTTCATATTTAAACATACGCGCACCCGCAACTTTCATATCCGCATCACTCTTATCAAATTTCAATTTCACCGACAATGGCTTATATTCAAGCACTTTGCCATCCGCTTCCACATATTGTCCGTTTACCATCACCTTGCCGGTATAGTAAGTACGATCCAAACGTGGATCCGGAGTATCTGTTCCATAGCCAAAGGCTTTCATTGCTTCCAAAGTTGCTGATGAACCGTTCCATCCGCCATTACCGAAACCCAAAGCAGCTCCTACAGCATAATGACGAGAACGAGTAAGGTACATCATATTTGCTTTATATAGAGTCGGATCCATCGGAATTACAAAAATATTCTCTATAGAACCTTCGTTTTTTGCTGCAAAATTTGCAGAAAAACCATTCAGACCTTGAGTCAGAGCATATCCCGATGCAGTAATTCTATTACAATACTTCACAGTAGCTTCCCAGCAATTGACTTCTTCACCATCTACGGTAAATTTTATATTCTTTCCATCCGGCTTCACAGCATCCGTCCAGTCATCATCGGTATATATCTCTGCATTTAAAGCCAGTTTAGCTAAAATATAATTCGCTACAGACTGAGTCATTCGTCCATAATATTCGCCTTCTGCTGCACTTTTTGCATCAGAGAGATCAGGAAGTGACTCTTCCAATTCCTTTCTGACAAAAGCAAATACTTCAGAACGTTTGGATTGTCTTACATCTTTGATTTCAATAGTAGAAGATTCTACGATAGGCACACGTGCAAACATATCCAGCAAATAATAGTAGTACATAGCGCGCAACGCACGAACTTCCGATTTATAAGTTCCAAACAACTCATTGTCCGGATATTCTTTCTGCAACATAACTAACTTATCGATTGACTGATTACAAGATACGATCACTTTATACAAATAATCCCATGTCCCAATCACCAAATCATTACTGGTACCCCAGTTATGCTGAAACAAATCACGCCATAACCCACCATCATCCCAGTCACCATCACGAGTAGGCAGAATAGCCTCATCGGCTGTAAATGTATTCAGGTCATACAACCCACGGTCAGTACCGGCGAGACCACCGCCACCATAGTCGGCACCAATCATGGTATACAAATTCGCTACAGTATTCAGATAAATCAAATCGGGATTTTTGTACACTTCCGATTCCGGCATCTGGTCTTTTGGATCCTCCTCCAAGAATGAAGAGCAACCGACAAGGCTCAAAGAAGCCGCTAAAATAAAACTATATAATATTCTTTTTTTCATGATATATTTCTTTTTAGAAGTTAACACTAAGTCCTAATGAATAAGTACGGGTTAAAGGATAGAAGCGTTTATCATCCAATCCAAGATCGCTACCTACCGTAGAGCTGTTAATCATAGGAGAAAGTCCTGAATAATTCGTAATAGTAGCCAAATTATTTACAGAGAAAGTAAGACGTAAAGCGTTGACGTTCTTTAAATTCTTTGTATTCAGATTCCATCCAAGTGTAACATAGTCAAAATGAACATAATCACCTCTTTCCAACCAATAATCAGTAACCGTCTGATCATGAATATTCTTTTCGGGAGCACCGGTCATTACATTATAAGTAGGGAATTGGCTCATATTCATGTAAGTCAAAGAAGTACCCTTATAAATCTTATGTCCAAAAGCACCAGTAAACTGAGTCTGGATATCAAACTGTTTGTAGCGGAAGCTAATGTTACCACCTAAATAAAACTTAGGCATTGCCTGACCAGCGATATAACGGTCTTTTCCGTCTTCAAGTTCAATTTTCTTATTTCCATCTAAGTTTACAACGTGATATGTATATACGCCATTGCCTTCTTTATCAACCAAACCATCACTCTTAGGCAAATAGAAAACACCAACAGGTTGACCTACCATCTGATAAACAACTTTGTTATTACCACCAATAAAGCCTGCACCATTCATACTTGCGAGCGACATATATTTTTCAGCACTCAAAGGCTGCCCATTATAAGTTCCATCCAAAGAAAGTAATTCATTCCTCTGCCATGAGAAGTTTGCAGAAACAGTTAATTCCATATCTTTCTTTTTCAAAGGTATTGCCGTAACCGAAAATTCAACACCTTCATTCATCATAGAACCCAAGTTGGCAAGCATAGAACCGTATGCAAACGGAGGTACAGGAACAGAATAATTATAAAGCAAATCTGTAGTTTTTGAGTAATAATAATCAAATGTAGCAGACAATCTGTTATCAAAGAAAGAAGCGTCAATACCTGCATCAAACATCTTCTTCACCTCCCAACGTAAATCAGGATTGTCATTACGATTAATACCATAAGTAACCACCGGCTTCCCATTAACGGTAGTAGTACCCGTAGGACTCATGAGCATTAAAGAATTGTAGGCAGAAATAGCATCCTGATTACCGGTCAATCCGTAACCAACTCTCACCTTCAAATTAGATACAGCACTTACATCTTTCAGGAAATCTTCTTCTTTCAGTACCCAAGCCAAAGAAGCAGAAGGGAAGAAGCCCCATTTATTATTTGCTCCAAGTTTTGAAGAACCGTCACCACGCATATTAATTGTAGCAATATACTTGTCAGCATAAGAGTAGTTGAAACGTCCCATGAACGACACCAGTTTATTACCGTTGGCATAAGATGTTGCATCTCCGTGTTTGATATCAGCTCCTGCCATCAGATTATTGAAACCAAAGAAATTAGTAGCAAAATAACGTGCATTCGAACCAAATCCGCTATATTGATAATCCTGTATTTCAGCCAAGCCCAATACATCCATATAGTGCTTTCCAAAAGATTTTTTATAATTAGCAGTGAAGTTACCTAAAAGAATATTGGATTTATTGTCATTTTTAGAAGCCAATCCTTTTGTACCAATTCCTTCTTTAATATTATTGGGAACATACTTGGAATTCTCTTTTACATTATAAGTATACGAACCAAATACACTCAATTTCAAACCGTCAACAACAGTCCACGTCAAACGTGCATTTGCATTAACATACGAATTAGATTCCTGATCGTCAATTGTCAAACGTCCCAGTGGGTTCTGGGTTTCATTTGCATTCGGATCTTCCGGCCATGTACCATCGGCATTCGCCACACTGGGAAGTGTAGGATTAAAAGAAGCGGCAGAATAGAATGTCTTTTGATAATCATTAAGATAGCGCATATCCTTTCTTGCCGCAAACATTCCAAAATCAATCTTCAGTTTATTATTGAACATCATTTGAGAAGCATCCAACTTCGCAGTATAATTACGCATATAATTGTTTTTGATGATACCTTTCTGGTCGATAACACCAATAGAGGCTCTGTAGTTTGAGCTTTCGGTACCTCCACCAAATGAAACGCGATGATTCTGAGTATAACCCATACGCTGCATTTCTTCAATGAAGTTAGTATTAGCTCCCCCATCTAAAGCATTCGCATAACCTCTGTCTGTAACCACTTTACGAAATTCATTTCCGTCAAGCATTTTCAGATTCTTGTAAACAGTCTCAACACCGAAACTACCATCATAGCTTAATGTTTTTGTACCATTTTTACCTTTAATTGTTGTAACTACAATAACACCGCTTGCACCACGGGATCCATACTGAGCAGTTTCCGAAGCATCTTTCAAAACAGTAAAACTTTCAATATCAGCGGGAGAAATAGCATTTAGCATGTTTAAATCACCAAACACACCATCAATAATTACTAACGGATCATTACCGCCGGAAAGAGAAGTTGTACCTCTGACACGAATAGAGGCTCCCGCTGTAGGGTCGCCACCGGTCTTCTGGATATTTACACCAGCAATCTTTCCTTTAATGGCTTGTAGTGGACTTACCACCACACCCGCATTCATTTCATCACGCCCCACCTTCTGTACTGCCCCTGAAATAGTTCTCTGACTACCGGTTGCATAACCGATAACTACAACATCGTCAAGTAACTGAGAATCTTCACGCAACACTACATTTACGCTAGAAGCTGCTTTTACCTCGGCTGGAAGATATCCCACAAAAGAAACGACGAGTGTTGCACCTTGAGGTGACTGTAGTTGAAAATTACCATCCAAATCAGTAATTGAACCATTAGTAGTACCTTTGACTACGACATTTGCACCAATGACAGGTTCACCTGTAACATCTTTCACATTTCCTTTTACAGAAATTTGTTGTGCATAAGCGCCTAATGACAAGAATAGCCCCAACAATAAGGGCAGAATCATTTGATAGATTCTAAGATTAACTTGCTTCATGCATTTAATAAGTTAAAGTTAACAATATAAATTAATATGATTTCTCTCTATCGAAACAGGAACGTAACTCAAATTCCTATCTTACGACGAAACAAAAATAGACTTATTGTCAATCAAACGAATGAAAAAAGATGAAAAACACTGTGTGCAACTACGCAATCGTTTGCATTACAAAAACAGAAAGAGATATATAGTTAAGGTATGCGCACAAAGGTCCTTTTTTTTAATAAGATATCTTTGTACTTTGTTTATTTATAAGTATTCAATTTAAGGCAAACAAAGATATACTATTATGATACACAGGTGCTCTTTACCCACATAAGGCACAAGGAGTATTTATCCCTTCATCATAGTCAGCAACATTTTAAACTTTTCTACAGCAGTTAAAGCATGCGGAGCATTAGCCGGAAATACAATGCTTTCTCCTTCTTTCAAGGTAAATGCTTTTCCATCCAACACAATATCTACCACACCTTCCAGCACCTGGACAATAGCATCAAACGGGGCACGGTGTTCACTGAGTCCTTCTCCTTTATCAAAAGAAAACAATGTTACATTTCCAGCCGGACTTTTTATTAGCTGCTTACTAACGACTCCTCCTTCAGAATATTCTACCAATGAAGCCAGATTGAGCACAACTCCTTTTTTAAATGACTGTTCCATATTCAATTTTATTTTTATTAATGTCAAATATAAAACGATTATGAAAACAGGATTGTTCTTAAAAAACATTAGTAAATCTACATTATTAAAATACGTATTTTATAAGGTCAAACTATGCATTTTAACACACTGTTAATATGCATTTTAAGTAACAGTTAAATACGTATTTATACAATTAAGAAAGTCGGGGGCACCTAAAACAACAAAAGCACATACCCTATTTCAGATAAAATTTATATCTTCAATCCGGCAGAGTATGCAAACGTTTGCACTTAATTCTGATACAGAAACGGAAGATTCTTTAAAATTCTTCCTTCCAATTCTCCTATTTTTGCATATAAAGACAAAGATAAGTACCTTTGGCTGAAACTAATAGAAATCTATGAGCAAACCGCAAATTACCATCAAAGACATAGCCCGTGAATTGGGGGTATCCCCCTCCACTGTCTCAAGGGCACTGAAGGATAATCCGGACATCAGCCAGGAAACCCGAAACGCTGTACATACATACGCACGCGAACATAATTATAAACCAAATGCACTGGCCCTAAACCTCCGAACCAGCCGTTCCAATACTATTGGTGTGATTATCCCGCAACTGGTACATCATTTCTTTTCATGTGTATTGAGTGGCATTGAGGAAACTGCATCTCAGGCCGGATATAACATTCTTGTAGCACAAAGCAATGAGAAATATGAGCAAGAGGTTAAGCCCGGGTTTGTGGTGTTATTGCGTCACTCGCCAAAGATACTTCTCAATATGATCATTATCAGGAATTACTCGACAATAATATTCCAATCGTCTTTTATGACCGTATCTGTACGGGTATTAATACCGAAAGGGTGGTAGTGGATGATTACGCAGGTTCATTTTCTGCTGTGGAGTATATGATACAAACAGGCTGCAAACGCATCTTTTTTTATAGTGCTGCACCCCACCTCGAAATTTCAAAAAACCGGAGAAACGGTTATCTGGATGCCATGAAAAAGTATAAAATACCTGTGGACGAGAGCATGATAAAACTTTGTGATACCCGCGAACAAGCCATTGCCATTACCCCCGATATACTGGAAAGAGAAGACCGCCCGGATGGATTTTTCGCCATTAACGACGAAACTGCTTCGGGCATTCTATACTCCTGCAAACTGGTGGGACTGAAAGTACCGGATGAAGTATCCATCTGTGGATTTACCGACGGAGCAATTGCGCAAAGTACCGATCCTAAACTAACAACGGTAGAACAGCACGGTGAGGAAGTAGGAAAAAGTGCCATACATATCCTGATCGATAAAATAGAAGAGAACCCCAATACCAAAAGTGCAAACAAAATTGTAAGAACCAACCTGGTAGTAAGAGGAACAACGAAATAAGGTGCTTCCCGCACAGGGAGGTACGCCAGGCGATGATTACAGTGAGAAATCTGTGAAAACCTGTGGCGAGCTGTATTTAAAACTGAATGGAAAAAGAATGAAACTAAATAATTAACCAATTAAAAAAACGAGTGCCACCCAATTGGTATATTACTACATTGGCATATTGGCACATTATTAATTACCATGAAAGTAAAACCTGATCTGAGTTTTTGGAAGCTGTGGAATATCAGCTTTGGCTTTTTCGGCGTACAAATAGCCTATGCACTGCAAAGTGCCAACATCAGCCGTATCTTTGCCACATTGGGTGCCGATCCGCATAGTTTGAGTTATTTCTGGATATTACCGCCATTGGCAGGAATTATTGTACAGCCCATCATTGGTTCGGCCAGTGACAAAACATGGACACGATTCGGGCGACGTATTCCCTATCTGTTTGTTGGTTCACTGGTTGCTGTATTGGTTATGTGCCTATTGCCCAATGCCGGAAGTTTCGGCATGGTAGTCAGTACAGCTATGATATTCGGACTTGTGTCACTCATGTTTCTCGACACATCTATCAACATGGCTATGCAGCCTTTCAAGATGCTTGTGGGTGACATGGTGAACGAAAAACAAAAAGGACTTGCCTACTCCATTCAGAGTTTCCTCTGCAATGCCGGAAGTCTGGTAGGTTACCTGTTCCCGTTTATTTTCACTTGGATAGGTATCAGTAACATTGCCGATAAAGGAACCGTCCCCGATTCTGTAATCTATTCTTTCTATATTGGAGCAGCCATTCTCATTCTTTGTGTGATTTACACTACTTTGAAGGTAAAAGAAATGCCGCCCAAAGAGTTTGAAGAGTTCCATGGCATCACCGCTGCCGAAAAGAAAGAAAAGACAAATTTCTTCTATCTGCTGAAACATGCCCCCAAAGTGTTCTGGACAGTTGGCCTGGTACAGTTTTTCTGCTGGGCAGCATTTATGTATATGTGGACTTATACCAACGGAGCCATCGCAGAAACCGTATGGAATACAACAGACGTACAGGCTTCAGGATATCAGGAAGCAGGCAACTGGGTAGGTGTACTCTTTGCCGTACAAGCCATTGGTTCTGTTATATGGGCAATTATCCTTCCTATGTTCAAAGCCCGGAAACTGGCTTACTCAATGAGCCTTGTGTTAGGTGGGATCGGCTTTATCTCTACTTTGTTCTTCGATAACCAGTATCTGTTATTCATCTCCTATCTATTGATAGGTTGCGCATGGGCAGCTATGCTGGCAATGCCTTTTACCATCCTGACCAACTCAATATCGGGCAAGAACATGGGTGCATACTTAGGATTATTCAACGGGACAATCTGTATTCCCCAGATTGTTGCTGCCATCATTGGCGGCGGATTACTTCATCTGGTAGGTGGTCAGCAGGTCAACATGCTTGTATTGGCAGGTGTTCTATTAATTATAGGAGCTGTTTGTGTACACTTCATAACAGAGACATTTTCAACGAAAAGCTGAAAACATCTCTGTTGTAGTTGAGAGTTGAAAGTTAAAAGTTGCTATACAGCGTGGCAGTGCAGCTAACTTTCAACTCCCAACTTTCAACTTTCAACTTTTTTCACTATCTTTCTGCGCAATTAAACACATGATAAAGAAGATAGCTATGAAAAAATTCCTCAAGACAGACGAGTGGAACATTATAGAAGAAGGTTTTCATGCAGATAACCTTCGGGCATCAGAAAGTATATTCAGCCTGGGCAACGGACGGTTAGGGCAACGAGGCAATTTTGAAGAAACTTATAGCAGCGACAGTCTGCAAGGCTCCTATGTGGCAGGTATCAGTTTTCTGGACCGTACACGCGTTGGTTGGTGGAAAAACGGATATCCCCACTTCTTTTCACGTATACCGAATGCTCCCAACTGGAGTGGTATCCATCTGCGCCTCATTGATGAAGAAGTAGATCTGGCCCAATGGGATGTGGATAGCTTTGAACGACGGCTGGACATGAAAAAGGGCATATCTTATCGCGACTTTGAAGTCACTTCCCCCAAAGGGAATACACTGAAAATACATGTGGAACATATCAACAGCATGGCCCATCAGAACTTGTGTCTCATTAAATACAGCGTAACCTCTGTCAATTACGAAGGTAAAATCTCCGTTGTCCCTTACATTAACGGAGATGTGAAACACGAAAACTCCAACTTCAACGAAAAGATGTGGAATATACTGCGTGCCGAAACCACCAATGAATATGCTTATCTATGGACACAAACCAAACGAGAGGACTCACAAGTGTGTTGCGCTATGACTTATCAGGTTTTCAAAAACAGTAAAGAGCTAAGCATCAGTCCTATCAAAATAGAGAAAGAGAAACTCACCGGATTCAGTGCCGGTGCCGACGTCAAACCGGGTGAACGAATTACACTTATCAAATATACCACTATCCTCTCCTCACTCTACTATGACCGGCAGGAACTCGTAGAACACGCTGTGGCAGAGAGTAAAGAAGCCAAGGCACAGGGATGGGAAAAACTCCTGCAAGACCACCAAAATGTATGGCAGCATATCTGGGATGAGACAGATGTCACCATTGAAGGCGATCCGGAAGCACAGCAAGGCATCCGTTTCAATATTTTCCAGCTCAGTCAAAGCTACCGTGGAGACGATCCGCGTCTCAACATCGGTCCGAAAGGATTTACAGGCGAGAAATACGGAGGTAACACCCAATGGAACACAGAACTTTGCTGCGTACCGTTCTTCTTACTATCCAGCCCCAAAGAGACTGCCAAGAATCTGCTGCTCTATCGCTATAATCAACTGTCGAAAGCTATTGACAATGCCCGGAAATTAGGTTTTAAAGACGGAGCAGCCCTCTACCCTATGGTGACATTCAATGGAGATGAGTGCCATAACGAATGGGAGATCACCTTTGAAGAGATACACCGCAATAATATCATCGTGCACGAAATAGTGCAATATGTAACGATGACAGGACATACTGATTTCATAGCCCGATATGGGTTAGAGATAATGATAGCCATCTCGCGCTTCTGGGCCCAGCGTGTCTCTTTCTCACAACCTAAACAGAAATATGTGATACTGGGAGTAACAGGGCCCAACGAATATGAAAATAATGTAGACAATAACTGGTATACCAATTACTCTTGTGTACAGACACTAAAAGCCACTATTGAAACCATAGAATTAGTAGCGCATCAATATCCTGACGAATATGCACGCATCCGTAGAGTTACCGGTTTCCAATATCCGGAAACGACTCTCTGGCAAAAAATTATAGATAACATGTACCTCCCCGAAGACCGGGAACTGGGAATATTTGTACAAAACGACGGGTATCTGGACAAGGAACTGAAAACAATAGACGATATTCCTGCGGAAGAAATGCCTATTAATCAACATTGGTCGTGGGACCGTATTCTGCGTTCGTGCTACATCAAACAAAGTGACGTACTATTGGGACTTTACCTTTATTATTCCAACTTCGATGATGAAACCGTACGACGTAATTTTCGGTTCTATGAACCACGAACGGTGCACGAGTCTTCACTCTCTCCTTATGTACATTCCATCCTCGCCTCCCGGATAGGCGATATAACGAAAGCATATAACCTTTTTCTCCATGCCACCCGGTTAGATCTGGACGATTATAACAATGAACTGGACCAGGGGTTACATATCACAAGTATGGCAGGTAGCTGGCTTGCCATCGTCCACGGATTCGCAGGAATGCAAATAAAAGACGATATGCTCTGCTTCAATCCTGTCATCCCTGAAAAATGGAACAGATACACCTTCAAAATCCACTTCCGCCAATGTACCTTACAGATAGGAATTGGAAAAAGCGAAATAAAAATCTCGATGATAGAAGGGGATGAACTGAACTTATCCATAAAGTTGTTTATCATGTCACCAGAGGAGATGTGAAAGTGATTAGTGAGTAGTGGTTAACGATTAGTGATCAGTGATTAATAGCTGCGTTACATACCGCATGGTACTAATCACTCATCACTTACTCACTAATCACTACTCACGCTCCCCTGTTTAAACGACTTTAACCAACCAAGGGAGTATGAAAGAAAAATATGTAATCGCTTTGACTGCGGCCCTTCTTCTGGCTGCATGCGGACAGAAACAAGAAGACAACGGCACTACAATCCGGCCTGTAAAGACAGCAATAGTAGAATCACGATCGGAAATCAACAAGGATTTTTCGGGAATTGTAGAAGCAGTAGACTATGTAAAGCTTGCTTTCCGCGTGAGCGGACAGATTATCAACCTACCGGTCATCGAAGGAGAGAAAGTGAAAAAAGGACAGCTGATAGCTGCCATTGATCCCAGAGACATCGCCTTGCAATATGCTGCAGACAAATCTTCTTATGAAACAGCTGCCGCTCAGGTAGAACGTAACAAACGTTTGCTGGCACGGCAGGCTATCTCTGTACAAGAGTACGAAATCAGTTTATCAAACTACCAACGGGCCAAATCGGCTTTCGAATTATCCTCCAACAATATGCGCGATACCAAGTTGACCGCTCCTTTCGATGGATCTATCGAAACACGACTGGTAGAAAATTACCAGCGCGTCAATGCCGGTGAAGGTATCGTCCAACTGGTAAATACCAAAAAGCTACGTATCAAATTCACCATTCCGGATGCTTACCTCTATCTGTTGCGTTCCAGCGATCAGAAATTCCGCGTAGAATTCGATACATATAAAGGACAGAAATTCAATGCTAAATTAGAGGAATATCTGGATATATCAACTGACGGAACAGGTATTCCTGTGACAATCACGATTGACGATCCGGCATTTAACCGTGCACTGTACGACGTAAAACCGGGATTCACGTGTAGCATCCGCTTCTCTGCCAATGTAGGTCCGTTCCTGGAAGAAAGTATGACTGTAATCCCTCTGAGCGCCCTGTTTAGTGAAGGCAATGGAAAACAGATGTATGTATGGGTAGTAAACGACAACAAAGTAAACCGTCGCGAAGTAAGCGTCATGTCTCCTACCGGAGATGCACAGGCATTCATCACCAAAGGGCTGAAAGCCGGAGAAAAGATAATCACCGCAGGAGTTAACCAGCTCGTAGAGGGAGAGAGGATTAGAGTAGTGAGGAGTGATTAGTGATTAGTGCCATGCGGCATTATAGTGTTACTAACCATCCAGCACTTATCACTCACTAATCGTTAATCACTAATCACTACTCACTAATCACTAATCGTTAATCACTACTCACTAATCACTAATTTACTAAACACTACTTTCATGAATTTAGCCAAATATTCATTAGACAACACCAAAGTCATCTATTTTTTCCTTGCCGTATTGCTACTTGGAGGTATTTTCTCCTTTAGCAATTTGGGAAAGAAAGAAGATGCACCGTTTGTCATCAAATCAGCCGTCATCATGACGCGCTATCCAGGAGCTGAACCTGCAGAAGTGGAACGGCTCATCACAGAACCTATCTCACGCGAAATACAAAGTATGAGCGGAGTATATAAGATAAAATCCGAATCTATGTATGGTCTTTCAAAGATCACTTTTGAACTGCAACCCTCCCTGTCCGCCTCTTCCATCCCACAAAAATGGGACGAACTGCGACGCAAAGTACTCAATATACAGCCTCAACTCCCCAGCGGATCATCCGTACCTACTGTATCGGATGACTTTGGAGACGTATTCGGCATTTACTACGGGCTGACCGCCGATGACGGGTTCAGCTATGAAGAGATGCGCGACTGGGCCGAACGAATCAAAACGCAGGTAGTCACTGCTGATGGAGTAATGAAAGTTGCTCTGTTCGGTGTACAAACGGAAGTTGTCAATATCTTCATTTCCGTAAACAAACTGGTGGGAATGGGTATCGATCCCAAACAACTTGCATCCTTACTGCAATCACAAAACCAGATTATCAATACTGGAGAAATCAGTGCCGGTGAACAGCAACTACGGGTTGTAGCAAACGGAATGTACACCACCGTCGACGATATACGCAATCAGGTGATCACCACTAAAGCCGGACAAGTAAAACTGGGTGATATTGCCGTCATCGAAAGTGGATATATGGATCCGGCCTCTACCATTATGCGCGTCAATGGAAAACGCGCTATCGGTATCGGTGTATCTACCGACCCGCAGCGTGATGTGGTACAAACAGGCGAAATGGTAGATGCCAAGCTTGCCGAACTCCTGCCACTCATACCTGTAGGAATGCAACTGGAGCCACTCTATCTGGAAAATGTGATCGCCAAAGAGGCCAACAACGGATTTATTATCAACCTGGTAGAATCTATCCTTATCGTTATCGTCATCATCATGCTGGTAATGGGGCTTCGTGCCGGAGTGCTTATCGGTTCATCACTGATCTTTTCTATCGGCGGTACAATGCTTATCATGTCTTTCCTGGGAGTAGGACTAAACCGTACCTCATTAGCAGGATTTATCATAGCCATGGGTATGCTGGTAGACAATGCCATTGTAGTAACCGACAATGCCCAAATAGCTATTGCGCGAGGCGTGGACCGACGCAAAGCACTGATTAACGGAGCTACCGGACCACAATGGGGACTATTGGGCGCCACATTCATCGCCATCTGCTCTTTCTTACCTTTGTATCTGGCACCTTCCGCCGTTGCAGAAATCGTGAAACCGTTGTTTGTGGTTCTTGCCATATCACTCGGACTCAGTTGGGTATTGGCACTGACACAAACCACTACATTCGGTAATTTCATTCTGAAAGCAAAGCCTGCCAACGGAGCAAAAGATCCATACGATAAGCCGTTCTATCACAAATTTGCTTCTATCCTGCATGTGCTGATACGAAAAAAAGCATTGACACTAAGTGCCGTTATTGCTCTTTTTGTAGCCTCCTTAGTGATAATGGAAATGATGCCTCAAAACTTCTTTCCTTCTCTCGATAAACCTTATTATCGGGCAGACGTCTTCTACCCCGACGGTTACAGTATCAATGAAGTAGCCAAAGAGATGGAAGCGGTTGAAGCACATCTGTTGGCACAACCGGAAGTGGATAAAGTATCCATCACTTTCGGAAGTACCCCGCTGCGTTACTACTTAGCATCTACTTCCGTAGGACCCAAACCTAACTTCTGCAATATACTGGTAGAACTTAAAGACAGCAAATACACCAAAGAGCAGGAAGAGAATTTCGATGCATACATGAAGGCAAACTATCCGAATGCCATCACCCGCACCAGCCTCTTCAAACTATCACCGGCTGTGGATGCCGCCATTGAAATTGGTTTTATCGGCAATAACGTCGATACGTTGGTGATGCTCACCAATAAAGCACTAGAAATAATGCACCGTAATCCCGATCTGATCAATATACGTAACTCCTGGGGAAATAAGATCCCGGTATGGAAACCGATATATAGCCAGGAACGTGCCCAACCACTCGGTGTATCCCGCCAGGGAATGGCACAAAGTATCCAAATCGGTACAAACGGCATGCCCTTAGGCGAATATCGCAAAGGCGATCAGGTACTTCCCATATTACTGAAAGGAAATACCGTGGATTCATTCAAAATCAATGATCTCCGCACGTTACCCGTATTCGGTACAGGCACAGAAACCACCAGTCTCGAACAGGTAGTATCGGAGTTTGATTTCCAATATCGCTTCTCGAATGTAAAAGACTACAATCGCCAGATGGTGATGATGGCACAGTGTGATCCACGTCGCGGAGTGAATGCCATTACTGCCTTCAACCAGGTATGGTCTCAAGTGCAAAAGGAAATACAAGTACCGGAAGGATATACCATGAAGTATTTTGGTGAACAAGAGAGCCAGGTAGAATCCAACGAAGCACTGGCAGCAAACATGCCGTTGACATTTTTCTTAATGTTTACCGTATTACTGCTGCTGTTTAAAACCTATCGTAAACCGCTTGTTATTCTGCTGATGTTGCCGCTCATCTTAGGCTTACTCGTATTGGGCAAATCGTTCGACTTCTTTGCTGTTCTCGGTCTGTTAGGGTTGATTGGTATGAATATCAAAAATGCAATTGTGTTAGTAGATCAGATAGACATTGAAGCAAAATCGGGTAAAACCCCTCTTGACGCTGTAGTCAGTGCTACAGTAAGCCGTATTGTTCCGGTGGCAATGGCTTCGGGAACCACAATATTAGGTATGCTCCCGCTGTTGTTTGACGCTATGTTTGGCGGTATGGCAGCAACCATTATGGGGGGATTACTGGTAGCATCGGCACTGACACTGTTTGTACTACCGGTAGCTTATTGCACGATACTGAAAATAAAAGGATAAGATTGGTGAAATAGGATTAACTTTGTATCCGCAAAGTTGCCGGACGCACATAGTGCATCATCATCATTAAAACGATTAAAATAATGACAATGAAAACTCAGATAATACTATTCGCATGGTTGTGCTCCGGATTAAACCTCCTGGCACAACCGGCACAACTCACCCGTGAAGCCTATCGTGACCGGGTGGAGAACTACAGTCAGGTACTAAAACAACAGAAGCTGAAAAGTATGGCAAGTACCGAAGGACGCAAAATCGCCTTCACCGGATTTCTGCCACAGATAGATATCACCGGAGAAGGTACATTGAATCTCAAAGAAATGGATGCCTGGAACGGCCCTGCCGGACAATATCGTAACCATACCTATCAGGGGGCGTTTGTTGTGGCTCAGCCTCTCTATACCGGTGGTTCCCTGCAAGCCCGGAACAAGGTAGCCCAGGCAGATGAGAAGTTAGACCGGCTCAGTACGGAACTCACCCTCGATCAGATTCATTATCAAAGTGATGCAGTATACTGGAATGCTTCTGCCGCCCATGCCATGCTCCTGTCCGCCAAACAATATGAGGACATTGTGCAGCAACAATTCAATATTATCCAAGACCGTTTTGACGACGGAATGATAAGCCGTACGGATCTGCTGATGATTTCTACCCGCAAAAAAGAAGCGGAACTGCAATACATCAAAGCACGCCAGAACTATACGTTGGCTTTACAAAAGCTAAATATACTGATGGGAGAAAGTCCCAATACTCCTGTAGACAGTCTGTATGAAATTGGAATACCGTGCGAAGCGGTTACACTCCTTAGCCTGGACGATGTACTGCAACGCCGTTCCGATTACGCCAGTACGGAAATCAACATAGAAAAAAGCGAAGCACAACGAAAGGCCGCCCTTAGCCAGTACAACCCGCAAGTGAACATGTTCCTATCCGGAGGATGGGCTACTGCATCTCCCAACATGGGCTATGACGTTGCTTTCACTCCGATTTTGGGATTAAACGTGAACATTCCTGTTTTCCGCTGGGGCGCACGCTTCAAAACCAACCGCCAGCAGAAAGCATATATTGGTATTCAGAAGTTACAGCAAAGTTATGTGACAGATAATATCAGCGAAGAACTCTCAGCCGCTCTTACCAAACTAACGGAAACGGAACATCAAGTGACTACTGCACAAGAAACAATGGATTTGGCAGAAGAAAATCTCAGTCTGGCCACTTTCTCTTATAATGAAGGGAAAGCGAGTATGGTAGATGTTCTTTCGGCCCAGCTTTCATGGACGCAGGCACACTCAAATCTTATTAATGCACACCTTGCCGCTAAAATGGCAGTAGCCGAATACCAGAAGGTGATAAGCTATTAAGGTGCTTCCCGCACGGGGAGGGACGCCGGGCGATGGCTA
>OGEN01001085.1_pt1 | contig 20417 bp, 12 predicted proteins | sample 1570671 | NCBI WGS metagenome assembly OGEN01 (sample SAMEA2582128, study PRJEB24529) | metagenome | biome: Human gut stool | place: China | collected 2011 | reverse complement strand
GGGGCGCGGCCGGGTGGAAGAATACCGGACGGGCGTGGGCGAACGTCAGGCCAGGGCGAGCTCACGCATCTGGTCGGGCTCGATGACCTTCTTGTGCTCGCGACCTTCCTTGGCGCCCTCGGCGCGCTCGAAGGCGTCGACCTTCTTCCAGCCGGCGAAGTCGATCGGGCGAATGCCGCGCTCGGCCAGCAGTCGATCGATGGATTCGGGGGCGCGGTCGGCTGCCACGCGGCCACCTTCAGCGGCCTTGGCCAGATCCTCGAGCATGTTGGTCACGATGGCGAGCGCATCGGACTTGGTGGAGCCAATCAGACCCACCGGTCCGCGCTTGGCCCAACCGGTGGCGTACAGGCGGTCGCGCACTTCGCCGCCGTCGGCCTCGGTGGTGATGCGGCCGTCGCCGTTGGCGTTGGCCAGGTGAGCGCCGTGCTCGTCGTAGGTGATGCCGGGGGCTTCGGCGGGCTTGTAGCCGATGGCGTGGTAGACGGCCTCGACCGGGTAGTCGGTGAACTCACCGGTGCGGTGCATCTTGCCGTCGGCACCGGTTTCGGTGCGCTCCACGCGAATGGCCTTGACCTTGCCGTCCTCGCCGAGGATCTCGGTGGGGGCGGAGTTGAAGTGCACGTAGTACTTGCGGTCGGCCGGGTTGCCTTCGAAGTCGACGTCGCCGTCATCCTCCATGTCTTCGGCCATCTCGCGGATGGCGAACAGCTCTTCGACCATCTGACGAGTGAGCTTGTCCTTGCCGGCCACCTCGATGGTCTCGTCGTCCAGATCGAAGTCGTCCTCGTTGATGATGAGCTGCACGCCGGGCAGCTTCTCCATCTCGCGCAGTTCCTGCACGCTGAACTTGGCCTGGGCCACGCCACGGCGGATGAACAGGTGGAGCACCTTGGCCTTGTTCTGGCCGATGCCCTCGTACACGTTGTCCGGAATGTCGGTCTTGACCTTGAGGTCGTCGGCGTTGCGCATGAGTTCGCGGGCCACGTCCATGGCCACGTTGCCGCCGCCGATTACGGCGACGTTCTCGGCCGTGAGCGGCCATTCTCGGGCACCGGTGGGGTAACCGTCGTACCATTCGACGAACTTGGCGGCGCCGTACACGCCTTCAAGGTCGGCACCGGGCAGGTTCAGCGGCTTGTCCTTGACCGCGCCGGTGGCGAACAGCACGGCGTCGTAACGGGCCAACAGGTCGTCAAGAGTCACGTCCTTGCCGAATTCCACGTCGCAGTAGAGGTGGATGTTCGGGTTGTCGAGCGTCTTCTCAAGCGCGGAGGCGATGAACTTGATGGACGGGTGGTCCGGGGCCACACCGTAACGCACCAGGCCGAACGGCACGGGCAGCTTCTCGAACAGGTCGATGCGCGCTTCGGTGCCGAGGCCAAGTTCTTCGCCCAGCTTCTTGAGCTGGCGCAGGAAGATATCGGATGAGTAGACGCCGGCCGGGCCAGCGCCGATAACAGCAATGCGGAGTTCAGTATTCACGGATTCAGTCACGCGCTCTAGCCTAACGCAAAGCCTTCCGTTGCGACAGAGGGAGAGTGGTGGGAATTCTGTGTATTAGGCCATAGTTTGTGCGTTTGGGAAACCTACGAGCACTGCTAATGTCAGATTATGGGTTTCCCTATTGGTCAAGTTATTGCCGTTCTCATTCCAAGAAGCATGCAAGGCGGATCAGGCCCTTACTCCGGATACGTTTATGCTGCAAGGCGGTTATCCACGCATTTACGACACGAGAATGCCGCTCAATCTGTTCTTCTCGAACTACATCGACACTTATATCGAACGTGATGTTTCCGAATATCTTGATGTACGCAATTTGGCTGACTTCCGCCGATTCTTGACTCTTTGCGCACTCAGTTCCGGAGCACTCATAAACTACACCAACATCGCCAATGAACTTGGTGTAAGTCCGCGAACCGTAAAGGCATGGATGTCGATTCTGGAATCAAGTTACATCGCATTCCATCTCATACCGTTCTACACGAACGCACGCAAACAGGTGGTCAAAACGCCGAAACTCTATTTTTATGACACTGGCTTGCTGTGCCATCTCTTGGGCATTCGGACGGTCGAAGCACTGGTTGCGCATCCCAAGTTCGGCGATATATTTGAAAACCTCATCATTGCGGAAACCATGAAACAGCATTTGAACGCCAATCAGGAGCCACAATTATTCTTCTACCGCGATGCCAGCAAGGTCGAGGTGGATTTGTTGGATTTCACCGATCCTAACAACCGTATGCTCATAGAAATCAAATCCGGACAAACCTATCATGACCGGTTCGCCCGCCATCTCACTTTAATTGGCAATGTTCTCGGTATACCGTGTGAGCAACAGTACGTAACCAGTCGGGTTGAGCATAGTTATGTCTCACAAGGAATCCGCGTCACCTCCACCCCTCGATTGGCTAGAAGGCCGACGGTAAAGAGCCGCCGCAGAGCAGTAGGAATTCTGTGCAATCAGTGAATCCCTTGAGGCATTAAAGACGTCACCTCCAACGGCTCTTTACGACCTCGATTGCATTCATTAGGTCATTTCTTCGTCCATTAGGTCGGAGGGTGCTGAAGCCATCCCTTGGAACGGCGGGGTTTCAAGGGCCGCTCCGACCAAGGACCGACCTAATAAACGTCAAATCGACCTAATGAATAACTCCGATGCTATTGCTGCTTTCGTGGGTGGGATTTCCGTTTCCGCCACGTCACCAACCGTATCGCCCCGATTATGTTTCGATGCGGTGGACTCGACATACGACCATCCCGGTCAGTCAACTGACCTACAAAAACAGCAGAAGCCTCATATTCTTAATCAGTCCCGATCAATTAGGGCAGTGAGGGCCCAGAGGATGCTCACCACGTCGATGGCCTCCTGGAGGAAGGCACCGACGACGACCGGGATAAGGTTGAACGCGGCGGCAATCATGCCGATGGTGGCAAGCACAAGGCCCGCGATTACGGCTTGAAGCATCACGCGCTTGGTGCGGCGTGCAATGGCGATGGCGCGCGGCACGGCGGCGATATTGTCATTCATAATGACCACCTGAGCGCTTTCGGAAGCGGCGGTGGACGTGCCATCGGTCATGGCCACGCCGATATCAGCGACAGCGAGCACCGGGGCATCGTTCACACCGTCGCCGACCATCATCGTGACGGTTTTGCCGGCTCCTGTAGCGGCCCTGACTGCGGCTACCTTATCCTCCGGGAACAGTTCGGCGTGAACCTCGTCAATGCCGACTTCGCTGGCAATGATATTGGCGGAGGCCCGCTTGTCACCGGTAAGCATGGCGAGCTCGGTGACGCCCAACTCATGCAGTTTGGCGAGCACTGCCTTGGCGTTGGCACGCGGCACATCGCGCAGCACGATGCGCGCGATCAGCTGACCATCAACAGACACATACGACGCCATTTCGTCCGGCTGAAGCAGCCCAAATCGTGTGCGCAGGTCATCCTCAGACCGACTGGGAACAGCCTCGCCGACCGCCAAGAATCCATCCTCCCCGGCGGCCGCGAAAGACAGCCGGCCAACGCGCACCGCGTGTCCGTTCACCTCGCCGGAAACGCCCTTGCCGGCGTCTTCATTGATGTTCTTGACGACCGGATACTCCCGGCCATGGCCAGGCCAGCTGGCCTCCGGCTCTGGGCACAGGCGCTGGCCATCCTCGAACCGCTGGCGCAGTCGGGCCAACGCCTCCGCGCCGGCCTTGGCAATGCCTTTGGACAGGATGTGCACCGAGTAGCTTTCCACCGCGCCGGCCATCATCAGCACATGGTCTTCGTTGAGACGGGTTGCAGCGCCGGGCAACATCTCGACGCGCACCACCTGCGGCTGCTTGACGGTGAGCGTACCGGTTTTGTCGAAGAACACCTGCGTGACGCGGCCAAGGTTTTCCAGCACGTCCTGCGCTTTGATAAGCACGCCGGCTGCGGCGAGGCGTCCGGTTCCGGCGATGTACGCCACCGGTGCGGCGATGAGCAGCGGGCAGGGCGTGGCCAGCACCAGCACCTGGGCGAATCGCGTCGGCACCCCGGACATCGCCCATGCGATGCCGGCAATCATCAGCGAGAGCACGGTAAAGGGCACAGCCAAGCGGTCGGCGGTTTTTACCACGGCCGGGCGCGACTCCTGCGCGGAGGCCACGAGCTCGAGGATGCGCTGGTACTGCGAATCGGCGGCCACCTGGGTGGCACGCATGGTCAATGCAGTCGAGCCGTTCACCGCGCCGGACATCACGCGGGCGCCGGCGAACACTTCACGCGGCACCGGCTCACCGTTGATATTGCTCAGGTCGAGCGTGGCCGTGCCGGACAGCAGCTCGCCGTCAACCGGCACAGTTTCGCCCGGCAACACCATGAGTACGTCGCCCAGCTGCACCTGCTCGACCGGCACCGTGTCGAAGCGGTGCGCGGCGGCGGCAGCCGATGCCAAGCCCACACGCCGGAAGCCATCGGACGAATCGCCCTTATCGGCAGCAAACCCACGCCCCACGCCAGGCAGGTTGACGACGTGCGCGGTTTGCGGCGCGGCCTCCATCAGCGCGGTCAGACTGCGCTCGGCCTTGGCTTGAGCGTATTCCTCAATGGCCTCGCCGGACGTGATCATCAGCGTCACCGCCCAACTTGCCCAGTATTCGGCGACGGCCACGGTGGAGAGGATCGCGACCACGGCCAGCACATCGACTCCAACCTGCCCATGACGCAAATCGTCAATCATGCCGCGCACAGTGTCAATCACAATAACCAGCACCAGTGCGATAACCAGCCACTGGCCGAAACCCGGATTGCCGAGTACCGGAATCGCCATCGCATTGCCCCACGGACGCCAATCGCCTAGTAAAGCCAACGGAATTGCGGCGATGACGACGACCGGAAGCATCGGCACAAGCTTGCAGATGTCGAGAATTTTGGTGAAGAATCTGATGAGTCTGCTCATCATTGCTCCTTACGCTCGTATACGGAGTCGATTGCGGTACGGTAAGCGTGGCCCGCGCAATCGGCGCTACGGTCACGCCTTGTTAACCCACCGGCGGCTTTGCCTGGGGCTTCGCTTTGCTCGGCTCCCGCGAGACCTTCCGATACACGGCGTAAAGAAATGTTCAGTTTTGTATTGAATTATGCGCTTTGTTCGGAGCACCGCCCGAACTCAGTGCTTGACCTACCCTATCAACGAGCGTTGCGCGACATGCCGGATATCGAAACTACGTTGGCGGCATGGGTGCGAGGCACAATCGCGCATACGAAAGGCCTGTGGCAGGAGTTTGCTCACTGCCACGGGCCTTTGCTTGTCTGACACGGTGTTCAGCGGTTACCGCTCAACACCGTGTGACGTTGTCGAGTCGGCTTTACCACAGGCCGAACGGGTCGGAGAAGCCGCCGCCGTCACCGGTGCCGCCATCGCTGTTGCCATTGCCATTGCCGTAACCGTTCTGGCCATTGCCGTTCTGGTTGTTCTGGTTATTCTGGCTGTTGCCGTTGGAATCTGAGCTGGACGAACCGTTCACCGACGACTCCTCCTGATCGAGCGTCACGTCCACATCCATGGTCTTGCCGTCGCGCACGATGGTCAGCGTCACCTTGTCTCCCAAAGCCGCGGCACGAACGTAACCAAGCAGCGAGTAGTTGTTGTTCACGGCGTTGCCGTTGAAGGCCACGATGGTGTCGCCCTCCTTGAGGCCGGCCTTGTCGGCCGGGCCGCCGGAGACGACCGCGCTGCCGGTGGCGCTGGACTTGGTGATGGTCGCGCCGCCGCGGGTCACGCCGTCGGCTTCAACCGTGTCGGACTTGATGACCACGCCGAGGGCAACGTGCTTGACCTTGCCGTCCTTGATGATTTCGTCGGCCACACGCTTGACGAGGTTGGACGGGATGGCGAAGCCGATGCCGATGGAGCCGGCGGAGTCGGAGGAGGTGGCGGTGGAGGCGATCGAGGAGTTGATGCCGATCACCTGGCCGGCCGCGTTGAAGGTCGGGCCGCCGGAGTTGCCGGGGTTGATGGCCGCGTCGATCTGGACGGCGTTGGTGACGATCTCGTTGTTGTTATCGTCGGTCACGGTCACCGGGCGGTTCAGGGCGGAGACGATGCCGGTGGTGGCGGTGTCGTCGTAGCCGAGCGGGTTGCCGATGGCCATCACGTTCTCGCCGACGGCGAGCTTGTCGGAATCGGCGAATTTCACGGCCTTGAGGTCGCTCGGCGGGTTGTCGAGCTTGATGACCGCAAGATCGGTGGTGGTGTCGGTGCCGACGAGCGTGGCGGAATACATGTTGCCGTTGGCAAGCGTCACCTGAATCTGCTGGGCGCCGGAGATCACGTGGTTGTTGGTGATGATGTGGCCTTCGGTGTCGATGATGGCGCCGGAGCCCTTGGCGGTGCCGTTGCTCAACGCGGTCTGGATGGAGACCACGGAGCCGGAGACATCGCTGGCGACGGTCTGCCAGTCGGGGGCTTCGCCGCTCTTGGCGGTGGCGGACCCGGAGCCGGACTTATTCGAGCTGACGTTGGACAGCGAATTGCTGGTCGGCAAGGTGATCAGGCCGCTGGTGAGGGCGCCGTAACCGAGGCCCAGGCAGAGGGCCGCAGCCAGAACGGCGGCGACCACGGCGATGAGGATGTTGCTCGCCGTCTTGGACATGCCCTGCTTGGCGGGGCCGGGCTGACCGGGCTGTCCCGGCTGGGTCGGACCTTGACCGTTCGGCGTACCGGTACCGGGAGTGCCGAAACCGAACAGACCGCCCTGCTGGGGCTGCTGGCCATTCTGGCCATTCTGACCGGACTGGCTGGCAAACGGGTTGCCGTTGTTCTGCTGCGGCTGCGTGGGCGGATTGAACGGATTGCCGTTGCCCTGCGGCTGCGGGTTATTGGTGTAGTAGGGATTGCGGTTGCCCTGCTGGCCCTGTAGGGTTTGCTGTGCAGGCTGACCGAACGGGAATTGCTGCGTGGGCTGGGCATTGCTGCCGGCCTGGCCGCCCTGCTGGCCCTGTGCCTGAGTCGGGGTCGGACCATAAGCGCCATATTCCGGGGCCGGACGATACAGCGGAGTTGTGGCCGAGGTCTGGCCTGCGGCCGGTGCTGCCGGAGAAGCCGGCGAGGAGGAGACCACCGTGCTCTCGCCCTTGGCGGAGGCGTAGTCCGGGATGGGCTCGGTGGCGGCAGTGTCGGTAGCGGCTTGCGTAGGCTGCTGATCGGCAGCGAGGGCGGCCGAGGAAACCGGGGCTTGCTGCTCGCTGGAATCGCTGGCGTTGCCGGCATCAACCGAGTCGCCACCCACAAACGGGTTCTTCGGCTCGACGTTGCCGGTATCGGCAGTACTATTGGGGTTTTCGTTATTCCGCGGGGTCTGGTCGACGCCCTGCGGGTTAAATTCGTCAGCCATTGCTGCTCCTTTTCCTAAATTCCTATCACGTCTGTTCGGCGGCTATTCGGGCACTTGCCCATTGCCACTTCTCGTGTGCTACCTCAGTAGTAAAGGCAGTCAATCTGGAGGTTTTCTGAACGTTGATTGAAAGTCTATGCGTAATCATCGCAGAGTCTTATGGGCATCTCGGCTTCGAGGGGCTGATTTCCTGTTTCGGGAACATCTACTTGCACTTCAAGGGGCTGTTCGCGCGGTCAATTCCGAGTATCAAGGGCCCTCATTTAACGCCATTCCGCCATTTTTGCAGCCGGCCTACTTGACCGGGAGCCCCTTGAAGCGGAAGTAGACGTTCGGGAGCGGCGAAATCCGCCCCTCGAAACCGAGTTCTTCACAATTTCCGGCCCTTTTCTGGCCCTTCTGCCTAAAGTGAACATATGACGATCAGCCTTCTTGAACATCCGTTGGGCGCACAGCCCGGACAGCCCGGCGACCGCAGCGCCTTCCATTTCGAAACGATCACCCGCCTGCCATCCACGGCCAGCGGGCTTGGGCGAGACGGTGCCCGATACGGCCGCACCGGCATCATTCACACGCCCCACGGCGATATTCGCACGCCTGCCTTCGTGCCGGTGGGCACGCAAGCCGCGATGAAGGCCGTGTTGCCCGAGCAGATGAAGGATCTAGGCGCACAGTGCCTGCTGGCCAACGCCTTCCACCTGTTCGAGCGCCCGGGCGAGGACGTGCTGGACGCGGCCGGCGGCTTGGCGCGTTTCATGAACTGGGATGGGCCCACGTTCACCGATTCTGGCGGTTTCCAAGTGATGTCGCTGGGCGTCGGCTTCAAGAAGACGCTGGCAATGGACGTGACCGGCATGAAGTCGGACGACATCATCGCCAAGGGCAAGGAGCGCATGGCCTGGGTGGATGAGGACGGCGTGACGTTCAAGTCGCCTTTGAATGGTGACGCACATCGTTTCTCCGCTGAGATTTCGATGGGCATCCAGCACAAAATCGGCGCGGACATCATGTTCGCGTTCGATGAACTCACCACGCTGATGAACACCCGCTCCTACCAGGAGGATTCGGTGGAGCGCACGTTCCGCTGGGCCCGTCGCTGCGTGGACGAGCACCAGCGGCTGACGGCGGAACGCCTGGGCAGGCCGTATCAGGCGCTGTATGGCGTGGTGCAGGGCGCGAATTACGAGGATCTGCGCCGGCGCGCGGCTTCGCAGATCGCGTCGCTGGACTTCGACGGCGTGGGCATTGGCGGCGCGATCGAGAAACGCATCATCGGCGACACTTGCGCCTGGATCTGCGACGCGATGCCGGAGAGCCGGCCGCGCCATGTGCTGGGCATCGCCTCCGTGGACGATATCTTCGCGTGCGTGGAGAACGGCGGCGACACCTTCGACTGCGTGGCCCCCGCGCGCTGCGCCCGCAACGGCGCGATCTACACGCGCGCCGGCCGGTACAACATCAAGCGCGCCCAGCACAAGTTCGATTTCGGGCCGCTGGAGGAAGGGTGCGACTGCTACACTTGCCAGCATTATTCGCGCGCGTACGTCGACCACCTGCTGCGCGCCCGCGAGTTCAACGGGTTTACGTTGGCCACGATCCATAACGAGCATTTCTTCGTGAAGCTGCTGGACGACATCCGCGCCTCGATCGACGGCGGATACTTTGATGAGTTCCGCGACGAAGCGTTGGCCCACTTCTACGGCAACGGCGAGCGCCGGCCAGGGTTGTGAGTTTTTCTCCTTCGTTGCGGCTTGTGCCGAACTTCTCTCTGCTCCCCTCGCTGAGGCTGAGACGTTAAGCAAACAGCCCAGTGGGCTGTTTGTAGTCGAAGGTGAGACGATAGTCGAACCAGCAGGTTGCAGGCAAGGCCCGTCCTTAATTGCGGACGAGCTGTCACGAAGTGACTGAGGGGAGTGCCGCCACCCTCAAAGATCACGGCGCCCGCAGGAGACCCACAAGCGATATATCCCTGCCTCCCATGCGACACGCCGAAGATTGCATGATTACCCAGCCGGGTGTAAGTTAGTCGATTGTCTGCGAGTGTGGCGGAATGGTAGACGCGCTGTCTTCAGGTGGCAGTGAGTGTATGCTCGTGGGGGTTCAACTCCCCCCACTCGCACCAGCAACTAAAGGGCTGGAATCGGAAGGTTCCAGCCCTTTTGCTTTGTCCGGGCAAGCGCCGTTTTTCAAGTTGCGATGGCCTTGAGGGGGGCTTAGGACTTGAGACTTATGGCCCAACTTTCGTGGCGGAAAATGTCCCGGTACCTGCATCAATCGTTTGACGTTCAAGCCAGGCCAGAATCCGCTGTCCCGGTTCGCGATTTCGGGCGATCTTTGCAAACCGGGACAATTTTTGTTGCCCCGGTATAAATGTCAATCGATTTATGCGAAAACCGGGACAACGTGCCAATTCCAGAATCGGCCTTATTCCGCCGATTCCGTCTGCCAGACGATATGAGTTGAGGAAACCGGAGTGTCCCGGTTCACGAAAACAAGCCGAAATCGCCGACCGGGACAGCGGATTCTGCCCCGGTCGACAGGTCAAACGATTGACATATGAACCGGGACAAATACAGATCAGAGAGAAGCCCATGAAGTAGATTTAACTTTCCTCAACTTTCCGTCCGCCATAAACTAGCATTACATAGCATCATGAACCGAGACGAAATCAACGAAGCATTTGGAGTCACCGACGACCAGCTCGACCGAATGGCCGAGCCGTACGAATCCGACAATTGGCAGGGCGGTGTCGGGAGCATCATTCGCAGCAATCCGAAATCAGGAACCAGCACAAGTCGGACCCCAGCAGACACGCATAATACGAGTTCACAGACTTAGCGATGCATTCCGCAACCGTACCACCGAATACCACACCACGGAAGAACTGTAAGCATTACGAAATCAACCTTGATTATTGCGCGGGCCTATACTAGGTTACGGCAGCGTAAGTTAGTGGCCGGGAGAGCGTCGCCGGCCATAGCGAGGTGATCGGTATGAGCGTTTCCATCAACACGCCATCTGGACGAACCATGGCTTCCGCCGCAACAGTTGTGTCTTCCGCAACCGCGAGTCAAAAATCCAGCGCAAACGCCAACCCCACCGCACTGGACCGTGCATCGGCCCGATACAGGGCCGCGCAATCGCGCTACCGCCAAGCCAAGGTCGCACTGAAGGCGATCAAGCGCCAGATCGTCCCCGTGGATGCATTCGGCAATCGCAAGCCGCGACTGCGCGGATGGCTGCACGTCGTGCTGTGCGGCATCGATTATTCGAACATCTTCCTCATCATCGCCGGCACCAACACACCCGTGCTGTTCGCGCTCAGCCCGGCGATTCGCCGGCCATATCTCACGGTGATTTGGGTGACCACGGCGATTGGCACGATACTGCATATCGTCTGGCTGCGGACGCCGAACTGGGTGTTCACCACCGTATACGTCGTGTTGGGGCTGGCCCCGGTAACGCTTATTCCGCAGCTCTGGACGGCTCCCGCAGTAGGCCCGGCGCCGACCGTGCTCATCGCGTGCGGAGGCGCCGCGTACATCGCCGGCGCTGTATGCTTCGCGCTGCGCAAGCCGAACCCCGTCCCCGGCTGGTTCGAGTTTCACGAGGTGTTTCACTTGGGCACGGTCATCGGGTATGCCTGCCACGTCGTGGCGATTTATCTGATTGTCTGTGCGCTGTAGTCGTCCAGCAATTCATACAGGATGCTTCGAACTCGCTGTATTGCAGCGATTTGAACACGGCGCGGGACAGACAGCGGCCCTTAATTCTCGGAGCCAAGAATCAAGTCCTTGATCAGCCAGCCGTGACGGCCGCCTTCATAGACTTCATCGGTGAGTCGATAGCCGCACTGCTCATAGAACTTGTAGTGGTCGTTTTCCGAGTGCACGGCAGCCATGGTTCCGCCGGCTTGCGCGATGCGGCGTTCGGCGTCGGACAGCAGCCGCGAGCCGATGTGCCTGCCTTGCGCTTCGGTCAGCACCGCGAGCCGCGCGATGACGTATCGCCCGGGCTGGTCGGGATGGTCGGGGTCCGCATAGAACCGGCAAGTCGCCACGGGGCGATTCTGGTCGGGCTGGCCGGACAGAATAGACGAGGCCGATTGCGCGGACAGGCCGGGGCGATCGGACGAATCGACCGAATCGAACGCCAGCAGATGCACGGACGCGGCATCCCATTCATCGAATTCCGGCCGCCAGTCGCGTTCGCGGATGAACACCTGCTCGCGGATGGCGCGGGCCGCGTCGGGCAACTGGTCGTATGCTTCGATTCGTATGGTCATGAGCGCCAGTGTAATGCGTCACGATAACCGACAGAGTGCGGCTTGATGGACGAGTTCTGGCCCAGGTTTGGCCTGTGCCCGATAGGCTCAGGCCGTACGCGCGATCTGCACGGCGGTGCCGGACGCGGTGACCATCAGCATACCGTTGTCGGCACCGAGCACTTCATAGTCGATGTCCACGCCGACCACGGCGTGCGCGCCCATCGCCTCCGCGCGCTGCTGCATCTCGGCGATGGCCTCGTTGCGGGCGCGCATCAGCTCCTCCTCATAGCCCTGGCTGCGGCCGCCGAACATGTTGCGCAGGCCCGCGCCAAGATCCTTGAACATGTTCACACCGGATACCACTTCGCCGAAGACGATGCCCTGGTAGTTGGTGATGGTGTATCCGTCGACGGACGGGGTGGTGGTGACGAGAATCATGGCGAGGCTCCTTTGGCTTGTCTGCGTAGATGAATCACTGCCGAGAGTCGGATCGCTCCCGAATCTCACCTCGGAAACGGATCGCTTCTCTTGGCTACCACAATAGTCGAGAGCGCCTTCCCCAACATCTTCAATCCACGCGATTGCGTAATCAAACGCATGTTTCGCCTCCAAAAAATGCTGATAGACATTGGGCCGCAAAAGGCCAGCCTCAACGGGCGCAAGCCGCTCACCAAACTGAATCGCAGACCCAAATGACTCGTCATGGGCAAACGGCTGGACCACCCAAATTCCGCTGCGATAATCAACCATCACCGAAAGCCCAGGCTGCTCCGTCGATACGACCATCATCGAACCGGACACGTTCTCGACATTGATATTCGGGTGCCCGTACAACGCGTAACTCAAACCATCATCGGCAACACCCTGCTCTTGCCAATTGGCGCCTAAGCACTCCAACATCTCGCTGGGCGAGTACGCACAATCTTCCGCATAATCAATCGGCTGAGCATCCGTATAACAGCATTCACCGCCGTCACCTTCCGCAATGCTGCGCTCCACAAGATAGGCCATCACATCCGGCATCTCCCAATAATCAATGGACAGCTTATCAATACAGCCGTTTTTCCAAGCCATATAATGCGTTTGCTCGTCGCCAAGAATCTCTTCAAACGCCTCGGCTGAGATAAACGTCGACCCGTCCAACTGATAGCACTCGTCCAAAGGATAGATTTCTCGGTTCGCGTATTGTTCCTGAGCCTTGGACACAAGCTTGTCATCCAATGCGCTCATCTGCTGATCAACTTCATCCTGTGAGGGAATGAAAGGGGCGAAGTCCAGCCCTGCTTCGCCACAGCCTCTCTGCCGTTCACGCCTGTACATCACGTCCGCACACGTATCGGTCTGCCGTTCATTCACCATTGATCAGCCTTTCTTTTCGTTCCACAAATGCCCTAGAACACTGCGATTCCAGTAGTTCCGATTGAATCAGGATCGTTCTTGCGAAACTGTCGAGGATCGTGGATCGCTTGTGGATCTTGAAGCGTTGTATCCTGGTTGTTCATGGATCCGGAACGCAAAATCATTAACGTCGTGGGAGCCGCAATCGTCACCAACGGCACCGTACTATGTGCACAACGCGGTCCGGGGAAGTCGTTGGCCGGATACTGGGAATTCCCCGGCGGCAAAATCGAACCTCATGAAACAGCGCGGCAGGCTTTACACCGCGAAATCGAAGAAGAGCTGTTATGCGAAGTTGAAGTCGCGGAAGAAGTGTGCACCAGCGAATACGCCTACGACTTTGGGACCGTACGGCTCACTACATTCGTCTGTCACCTCATCGCCGGCACACCGCATCTCACCGAGCATACTGATATCCGATGGCTGAATCCTGCCGATATGCCGACATTGAACTGGGCTCCGGTAGATCGCGAAGCAGTCGCGATTATCGCCAGCAAACAGCTGACGCTCCGATGAATGCGCCATAGCGCAGCCATGCAGTCATGCAGTCATCAACAAACAATTCGAATCGCAAGGGAACAAGACAACATGTCTATCAATCTGGCCAGCACCTCAAGCTCTCCGGCCAACACGCAACATAGTGATCCTGGCCCGACACCCTCAATCCTCGAAGATGTCATCTCAGGTCTGATCGAGCCGCGCTCAGATGCTCCCGGCGAATATAAGCCGACCCTCATCGCAAATCGCCCCGGTGGATTGACCATGCGCGAGGAAATCGGCAATTCCTTGGCTACTAGCGATTCCTTCGACATTTCTGTCGCATTCGTCTCGGCTGAGGCCGTGCTCAGCTTATTTGAAGACTTCAGAAGTCACCATGAAACAGCGACCCGAGCGGGCACACTGATTACCTCAACGAAAAATCATTTCAACGATCCCAGGGCATTCTGGGAGCTGCTGCATCTTCAGAACACCACTGGTGTTGACGTTCGCGTGTGGGAAGGCTCCCGCAATGCCTCAGTGGCCGCAATGGCTCAAGGACAGCCATTCCATCCAAAGGGATATATCTTTTCTCGCCGCATGAAAGACGGTACGCCCTATTACGACCTGTACGTTGGCAGTTCCAATCTCACTGGAGCCGCATTGACCACGCAACGCGAATGGAATCTCAAAGTCTCATCGCTGGCGGATGGAGAGCTAGTCGGGCAGTTCCAGGATGAAATCGACTCACAGGTGGCCGATTCCGTTCCGCTGACCGAAGAGTGGATCAAACAGTATGAGGAAGATTTCAAGAAATACGCCCCACCGCGTCATGAGATTCTGCAGTCGTTTGAGGGGCATGACATTCAGCCAAACGCCATGCAACAGGAGGCGTTGGCGAATCTCAAGAAACTTCGTGAACAAGGCGAGCACCGCGCAATTATCGTGTCGGCCACCGGCACCGGAAAGACGTACCTTTCCGCATTCGACGTACGCGAATGCCAGCCGAAGCGCATGCTGTACATCGCCCAACAGCAGATGATTCTTCAAACCGCAATGAACTCTTACCAAAAGGTGCTCGGCTGTGATGAATCCGAATTGGGATTGTATTCAGGCACCAGCAAGCAACAGGACCGCCGCTACGTATTCGCCACGGTACAGACGATGCGGCAGCCGGAGGTTTTGGCGCAATTCAAATCCGATGAATTCGACTACGTTCTGGTTGACGAAGTTCATCACGCTGGAGCCGAAGGATATCAGCGCGTCATCAATCATTTCAAAGATGCCGACTTCATGCTCGGCATGACCGCCACGCCAGAGCGCACCGACGGCATCAACATCTTCGAGCTATTCGGGCATAACATCGCGTACGAAATTCGCTTGCAAAAGGCGTTGGACGAGAACATGCTCTGTCCATTCCACTACTACGGCGTTGCGGAATACCTTGGCTCCGACGACGATCCGAATGGAATCGCCCATCGTCTCGATGTCTCCAAGGGTCTTGATGCGAAGGACTCGAAACAGCTCAAGTACGAGATCGAGCAGCTTGCCACCGAAAAGCGAGTCCGCTACATCATTGACAAGTTGCAGGAATATGGGCAGTTCAACATTCCGGTCACCGGACTCGTGTTCTGCAGCCGACAGGAGGAAGCCCATAAGCTGTCCCAGCTGTTTAACCAGCAGTGGAATCAACAAGATGAACGCCCCTATCGCACCGCTGCCGTTACCAGCACGGACGATGACGGCAGGCCCGTGTCCCAAGCGCAGCGAGACGAATACGTCCGCAAGCTCACTGAAGGCGAACTCGACTATCTCTTCACTGTCGATATGTTCAATGAGGGAGTCGATATTCCCGCCGTCAACCAAATCGTCATGTTGCGCAGCACCGAATCCAGCATTATCTTCACGCAGCAGCTCGGGCGCGGACTGCGCAAATTCCCTCACAAAGAAAGCGTTGTGGTTATCGATTTCATCGGCAATTACAACAACAACTATCTGATTCCGGTGGCGTTATACGGCAACACTGGCGACCGCGACAGGGCTCGCAAGAACCTGCAGCGAAAGTCAATCGGCCTGTCGTCCATCAGTTTCGACCCGATCGCCAAGGAGCGCATCCTTAAGTCTTTGGACACCGCCGACTGGTCCGACATGAAAAAGCTGTCCGAACAGTATCGCCAAGTCCGTTACGAGCTGGGCCGCATCCCCATGCTTACGGACATCTATAACTACGACCCCTCACTGCCGTATACCATCGCATCGAAGCGCAGCAACTATCTTGATTTCGTGCGTTCCCGTGAAAAAAGCCTGGGCAAAGGCAAACATCATGAAGCGACATTTGAGGATCAGTTGGAGCCGGTGACCGACGTTGAAGACGCGATACTCAAGATGACAGCGGAGCTGCTGCTGCCCGGATTGCGACCGCACGAATTGGTCATTCTTGCTCAGCTATGCCATTTCGTCAGCGAACGGCTCGACGACGACGTACCTCAGCATTGGAGTGCGGGCTCGTCAATCGGCCGCAGCGAACTGCTCGATGCGATTCGTACTGAATTCCCGCTGGCCGATGGTTCAGACGCGCAATTCGACTCTGCGATCAGCGTGCTCGATTATTCATATTTCACCGGCCCGAACTGCAATCGTTTTGGCAACCAGCCATTGGTCGAAACCTTGAACAGCACCGGCACAGGAAGCGACACCGCATATCGGTTGAGCAGCAGATTCGCCGACATACTTGCCACGAACCGAACGTTCCGCATCTTCTTCGCGGACACTTTGCGCACCGGTATGGCCAATTGCCGAGATATGTTCCGCGAGGCCGCCGCCAGGCAACAGGTCTTCGACCACATGTTCTTGTACGAGCGCAAATATTCCATGGCTGACGTCATGCGCCTGTGCGGATGGAAGAAGGAAAACACTCCGCAAAACGTGGGTGGTTACCTGCTCGACAAGGAAACCAACACCATGCCCATCTTCGTGAAATACGCGGCCAGCCAATACGAGGATGAATTCCTGAGCACACAGGAAATGAAATACTTCAGCAAGAACGGACGCACTCCGCAGTCTCCGGAATTCCGATGGGCGCTTAGCGGCATTGGCCCGAATTGGGACCACACACATTTCGTCCCGCTATTCGTCATGCGCAAGGCGGAAGAGGCCGATGGCAAGTACTACTACGTTGGCCACGTCGCTGCGTTTGAGAATCCTCAGCTCACCACCAAGCCTGACGCAACCGGACAGGGCAGTGTGAAGGTCACCCTGTCGGTCCTGCGTTTGGCCCGGCCAATCGATCCAGAGCTCTATCGGCATTTAGCCGGCTGACCATCAGCTCCTCAACCGTACGGCGGCGGCCATTCCGCCGTCGCCGTAGGTGGGGTGGGCCATGAAGGCTTGACTGGCGGTGGCGTCGCCGCGCATCGACTCGTCGTAGCCGCCACAGCGCTCCCACGCGGCACGGCGAATTATGACGTGGCCGGGCAGCAATTATGCGACACGAACGTGGCGGCGATGCCACGGTTACGCGCGGCGCATCATGCGATGCTCGCCGGCGACCGTGTGCTCATCCTCACGCTTGGCGGGCTTGCGAGCGCCCGCGATATTCTCCATGCTCATGCCTGATCATCCCATCCACAACCGCAATCCAGTCGCCGTAGCCTTCCTCGGCCATGCGCGAGCGCGGCACGAAGCGCAGGGCGGCGGAATTCATGCAGTAGCGCAGGCCGCCGCGGTCGGCCGGGCCGTCGGTGAACACGTGGCCCAAGTGAATCTGTGTGTCCGACGTGCGCACTTCGATGCGGTCGCGGCCCGGAATGCGGTGGTCCTCATGCTCGGTCAGCAAGTCACCGGCAATCGGGCGAGAGAACGCGGGCCAGCCGCAGCCGGAATCGAACTTGTCTCGCGACGAGAACAGCGGCTCGCCGCTGACGATGTCCACGTAAATGCCGGGCTCAAACTCCTCGTCATACTCGTTGACGAACGGGCGCTCGGTAGCGGCGTTCTGTGTGACCGCGAACTGCTCAAGCGTCAGATCCCAGATGCGTTCCACGTACTTCTGACGGCGTTTTACGTTCGCGATTGCGGCGATCGGCACATGGCAGTAGCCGCCGGGATTGTTCACCAGATAGTCCTGATGATGTGCCTCGGCCGGGTAGAAGTTGCGCAGCGGTTCGACCAGTACGGCCGGGCGCTGCGGCTGGCGGTCGACCAGCTGCTCCAAGGCCGCCACATACACGGCGCGCTGCGTCTCGTCCGTGTAGAACATGCCAGTGCGGTACTGCCGGCCGCGGTCTTCGCCCTGCTGGTCCACGGAGAACGGGTCAATGACCTCCAGAAACAGTAATGTCAGCGTCCGCAGGCTGACCTGTGCCGGGTTAAACTCGACTTTCACGGTTTCGGCCGCATCCGTGCCGCCCGCGCATACCTGCTCGTAGGCCGGCGATTCGACGGTGGATTGCGCGTAGCCGACCGTGGTGTCCGTGACGCCGTCGACGTTCTGGAAGTAGCGCTCCAGCCCCCAGAAGCAGCCGCCGGCGAAGTATGCGGTTTGCGTATTTCCGTCATTGTGTTCGTTACGTTCGCTCATGCGCCCCACGTTACTACGTCGAGGCGGCTCGCGATGCAGTCAACGACACCTCTGCACCGGCAAAACCGCTTTCGAGGGGCTGATTCGGCCTTCGCAGGAGGTCTACTCCCGTTTCAAGGGGCTGGTCGGCAGCTAGACCGCATGTAAAAGCCCATCCGCGTCAACGCCATTCCGCCGATTTTGGAGCGTGAATACTCGGCCATCAGCCCCTCGAAGCGGGAGTAGACCTCCCGGAGAGGCCAAATCAGCCCCTCGAAACGGAGATAGCGCCTTCTGCGCCCTTCTCGCTGGGCTTTCGCCGCTCAAAGAGGTACATTCGGGCTTCTGCAGAATGCTTTCTCCGTTCAAAGAGGTACTGAATACGGGAAACCCCGAGTACAAACGCCGTCATTGCAACGCTCATACTCGGGATTTCAGAGTTTAGGTATCTCTTTGAAGGCAGTTAGCTGTCCGCAAGAGGCCAAATGTACCTCCTGAAAGCAGATAGCCCCATCTTGGGCTCGAATCGGTCAGTCTCCGTGTCCGTACGTGAACGAACAGGCAAACGACCTAGAGCCTCAACCGCGAGCACAATTGTCAGGGTCCGCCCCGCACCCTACGACCGCAGCGTACTGAGCATGCCGGCCACTTCGGCGGGCGTCACGCTGGGCACGTAGGCGCGCACCACCGCGAGCCCGATCTGCGGCAACGCCGCCGGGTCCGGGTAGCACACGTAGACCGGCGCTTCGGCGGGCTGGAACTTGCGCTTGAAGTTGAACAGCGAGTGGAAGCCGTAGGCGGGTTCCATCCAGTCGGCCACGATCTGCAGCGCGTGTTGGAGCACCTGCGTGCCTTCGCCGGCCGCCACCCCACCTTCCCGGGCATTGTCTCGCTCGGGGTTCATGCCGGCCAAGGGTGCCGCGGACAGACTCATGAACTCCACGGCATGCTCAGGATCCGCAAGCCCCTCGTCGCGCAGGCGCTCGGCCATGCGCGCGATCAGGAACTCCATAATGCCGTTGGGACTGTCGGTGCGATGGCGCATGAAGTCCAGCGTCCAGCCGACGATGCGCCCGTCGCGCCAGGTGGGCAGCCAGCTGGTGACGCCCAGCACGCGACCGTTCGCGTCAATGGCGTACAACAGCCGCACACGCGGGTCGCGCAGTTCTTCGACGCCGCCGAGCGTGAACTTCATTTCCGGCAGCGCCTTGAGCTGCGCCCACTCCTCGGAAATGTCCTCAATCTGTTCGCGCACGTCGAGCGACGCCTCCAGGAATGTGGACTGCACGTCGGTCACGCCGTCACGCTTGGCCTTGTTGATGGCGGTGCGCACGTCCTGCCATTTCTTGCCGGTCGTCTTCCATCCGCGCGGGTCCACGACCATTTCGCTGCCGACCTCGATGGAGCTCCAGCCGACCTCCAGCAACGCGTCGCGCTGTTCGCGATGCACGCTGTAGAACACCGGCGAAAGCGACCGCTCCACGCAATACTGGGTGAAGCCGGTCAGGTCGTCCATCCACTCGGAGGGCTCGCCGAACGGCCCGGTGCAGGTCAAGGCGATGCCGTTGAGCACGCGATATGCCACGGCCGATTTGCCCGTGGGCGAGAGCCAGTAGCTGTTGCCTTCCCACGTAGTCATGAAGCTCATCGATTCGCCGCCGGTTTCGACCAGCCGCTCGGCGCGTGCCTGCGCCCGCTCGTTCGATTCGCTCACGTCGCTCATCCAGCGGATCACCACGACCAGCACCACGATCCAGAACACCAGGCCGACGCCCTGATACACGATCGAGGCCATCGGGGTACGCGGCACGAACGACAACTTCATATGGCTCAGGAAGCCGATGGGCAGGAAGCGCCCCGGCAGTTCGGCCAACAGCGACGAGGCCGTGGCACGCGGCGAGAATTCATCCGGCTGGGCGATGCCGTACATCAGGTACACGGCGGCGCACGCCAGCAGAACCAGCACGATGGCGCCGACGCCGCCGATCAGTCGCCGCCAGCCGACGCGAATCGGGAAATGCTTCAACGCCGCAGTCAAGGCGACGGCAAAGAACAGCGGCGGCAAGGCGTTCGCCACGCAGGCGGTGATCGCGCCGTGCTGCAGCAGTGAGGTCATGCCGTCCGGCGCAAAGCTCAGCGGCACGATCAGGTAGTAGGCGATGGCTACTCCCGCAGTGAACAGGTTGATGGCCACGGCGCAGGTGGCCGCGAACCGACGGCCGCGATACAGGCCCCACGCCAGCACCAGGGTCACGGCGGTGGGCAGCAGCGAACGCAGTACCGCGCCCGGCATCGAGGCTCGCAATAGGTCGAATTGCAGGAAGCAGCCGCTGTGCGTGGCGCCGGCCAG
>OGEN01001067.1_pt1 | contig 20828 bp, 17 predicted proteins | sample 1570671 | NCBI WGS metagenome assembly OGEN01 (sample SAMEA2582128, study PRJEB24529) | metagenome | biome: Human gut stool | place: China | collected 2011 | reverse complement strand
CCCCGGGCGCTCACCGGACTCGGAGGAGATGAGAGTGCCCTGGAAATCGATTCGCTCCAGGCATGACTGGGAGGCATCCTCGTAGGAGCGCTCATGTTCCTTGGCCCAGGCACCAGGTTGAAAACGCACTGAGAAGGTGCCGTTCATGGAGAATTCAGCGGTGCCCTGTACACTGGAATACCGATGCCGGACATCGTTTTCCCCCTCACGAGAGACATCGCCCAGCAGAGTCTGCGCCACGATGGCCTCGCTTTCTCGGTCCCGGGTGACGGTCATAGTGGAGAGTCCGGCCTCCTGAGGGACCCGCTCCGGGCCGAAGGTGATGCCGCTCTGCTCCAGAACGCGTACGGCCGCCTGGCGCGTATCCTCCTCATAGCGGGCGGCACGGCTCTCCTGCACACCCACCAGAATCAGGAGGAAGGCATTGACGGATACCAGCAGAAGCAGGATGATGTTTTTTAATTTGGACCATTCCACAGGGCATCATTCCTATCTGGCGGCCCAGTCGGCCTCCACAGTGTCACCGCCATTATCCGTATAAAAGACCACTAACTCCCTTCCCTCGGGAGACAGGGCCTCCAGCGCGGCGGCGGCCTGCCGCTCGGGAAGAAGCAGGCTGTGCTCCGCAGTCTCCTCATAGCGGCGGAAGCGCAGGGTATAGTCTATGATCTGTCCGTTCCGCACCGTGAACCGGGCGGCGCAGCCGTCCTCTGGAAGGAGAACGGCCGCTCCGCTCAGGCTGTAGCCATAGCAGACCTCTGTGGTGCCGTCGGCTCCTTCTGTGATATCCATCAGGTAGAGTTGGGCGGCGCCGCAGGAGGCGCCCACAGTATCTGCGGCCAGCCGCCGGGTGGTTTCCACCAGCTCCGACACCGTATAGCCATCTGTGGTTCCGATGGGATAGCGGGAGGCCGCGTCCTCTGAGGTGTGGTAGGACACGGTGCCGTCATTGCCGATCTCCAGAGTTTCCCGTCCTACCCGAAGGCGCAGGCCGCCAGGGATTTCGTACAGGGCATCGCTCTGTGTCTGGAAGGAAACAGCGGCCTGAAGGGCCGACACAGTGGCCTCGTCCGGGGAGGAGAGGGGGTTGGCGGAGTGGTACACCAGGGGGCTCGGCGTGGCGGAGGTGAGCAGTACATAGGGGTCCAGCCCGGCATAGCCCCGATCCGCCTCCAACTCAAAGACAAAAAATGCACCGTTGCTCCCATGGCCGGAAACCAGCTCGTCCATATGGCCAGTGTAGGCGACCTCCGTTTCACAGGCATAATACAGGCCATCTGATTCATTATGATAGTACAGGGAGACCCCACCATCCAGATCCTGGGCCACGGCCAACTGGCGGGCTGTAGCAGTAAGGGAGGGGTTGCTGCCGCCCTCGCCCATCCAGGCGTATAGGGCCTCCAACGGGAGCTCTCCCAGGAAGTCGAACCACACGCCCGGGGCCTGTAGGGCGTCCCGCCAGGCTGACTCCGGAACTGTATGGGGAGAGGCGGCGCTGGAGAGAGCCTCGCTGAGCAGGATGCCTACCGAACTGAACAGGCGGTCGGCTTGGGCTGGGTCATACTGAACCGCAAAGCGGTCCACCCCATCGCAGACAGCAATACGCACGGGCTGGGCGGCGGCTCCGGACTGTCCGGTCGCCTCGGGGTCGTCTGCCGGAACGCTCTGTCCGGGATCTAAAAGTGAGAGAAGATGATCCAGCCAGCCCCGGGGGCCCTTATCCACCAGCCCGTTGAACATCAGCACCCGGACCGTGAGCACCACGGCGGAGAGGGTGAGCAGCAGGATCAGCAGGTTTTTAAGCCGCTCCACGGTGTTTCGTCTGCGGCGGCGCACGCGCTTATTCCCTTCCATGGTGCGGGCCCTCCACCAGCAGGGTGATTCGTACCGTCAGACCGGGACCGGAGCGGTCCACCAACTCGATGGTGCCCTCATGGCGGTCTATGATCTCCTTGGCAATGGAGAGCCCCAGTCCTGTGCCGCCCGACTCGCGGGAGCGGGCCTTATCCACCCGGTAGAACCGCTCGAAGATGCGGGGGCGGTCGGCAGCGGGGATGCCGATGCCGTCGTCATCCACCACCATCCACACCAGGTCCCCCCGCCGTCCGGCAGAGATGGTGATGTGGCCCCCGTCCTCTTTGGGGATGCCGATGCCGTTGTCGGCCACTTCCATCCACACCCGCCGGTCCTGGCGGCCGGCGGAGATACGGATGCGGCCGCCATCGGGGGTGTATTTGATGGAGTTGGATACCACATTCATCATCACCTGTACGATCCGCTCACGGTCCCCGGTAATCTCAGGCAGCTCTTCCGTGATGTCCAGCTCCATGGCGTGGCCGTGGCGCTGGGCCTCCATCAGGTTGGCGTTGTAGACATCCTGTACCGCCTGTCCGAAAGGGAAGGGGGCCAACTTCAGCTCGGCCCGGCCGGAGTCAAAGCGGGAGAGGGTGAGCAGATCCTGCACAATGTGGGTCATACGGTCGGATTCGTTGAGAATAACACCCAGGAAGTTCTTTTCCGTGTTGGGAGGGAGCTCTCCTGCGTTGTCCGCCAGCGTCTCCGCATAGGAGCGGATGTTGGTCAGGGGAGTGCGCAGCTCGTGGGACACGTTGGCCACAAACTCCCGGCGGAGCTCCTCGGTCTTGCGCTGCTCGGTTACGTCGTGAATGACGACAAGAACGCCGCCCAGACGCTCCTGGTCAAAGGGGGTGAGCAGAAGCTCCAGGCTGCGGCCGCCCACATCCCGCTCACCGTCCAGGTAGCCGGGCTGCTCCACGGCCAGCACCCCCTGGAGGGGAGCAATGTCGGAGAAGAGTGTATCGTAGTTCTCGCTGCCGCCAATGGGAATGGATCGGCCCAGCATCTCCTCGGCGGCGGGGTTGGACTGGATTACCGAGCCGTCCCGGGAGAAGGCCACCACACCGTCGGTCATATGCAGAAAGAGGGTGCCCAGCTTGGTGCGCTCGTTCTCCACTTCTTCCAGGGTGCGCTTGAGCTGCTGGGCCATGTCATTGAAGGTGCCGGTGAGCACGCCGATCTCGTCCCGGGAGGCCACCTCGATTTTGTGGGAAAAGTCGCCGTCCGCCACCCGTTCAGCGCCCTCGGTCAGCCGCTCAATGGGGGTGATCAGCGTCTTGGACAGCAGGAAAGAGAGAAGCACGGAGATGATCAGGCCGAAGATCAACGCCTCTACAATCAGCGTGATCAGCTCACTGTTGAGGGCGGACACATTGGCGCCGTTGTCCTGCACATAGACGATGTAGCGGCCCTCGCCCCGCTGTACTGCCACGGCTACGTCCATATAGGCGGCGGCGGGGGAGTTATCGTCGCTGGCATCCTCACCCGCCAGCACCCGCATCAGGTTGCGGGAATCATTGGGCATCGCCTGTCCGGACTCCTTATCGTCGGAGCCTGCCAGCCAGTGGCCGTCGGTACCGTCCAGTACGTAGTATTTCCGGCTGCGGTTGTCAATGCCGAGGGTGCTGTTGGTATCCAGAATGTGGGCGATGCTGGATGCGGCGTCCTCCTCACCCTCGATGGGAGTCTCCAGATCCTTCCAGAAGTCCGGGTCGCCAAAGGCCTCGGACATCTGGGTATAGAAGTCCTGCGTGTAGTAATTAGCAACCGAATTGATCAGAAATGCACCTACCACCGTCATCAGGGAGATAATCAGCAGCGTCATGATGAGCATGAGCTTCATGTGCAGGCTTCGAAACATGGGGACACCCCCTCCCAATTCTTCCAAGAGATGCAACGGCGTCCTGAGCCGAAGCGTTGAAGCAGTACCCGATGGCCTCCCGGTTATGATGAACTACAGGGCCGCGGAGTCGTCCGTTCCCTGCACGCCAGGCCGCACGGAGACTCCATAGGGATGTAAGATTTCAGGCAACACGAATTCAACCTGCGGCTTGCCTTGCTGGAGTTTTATGCGTTGAAGTAATAGCCCAGGCCCCTTCGAGTGACGATAAACTGCGGGACTGCGGGATTGTCCTCCACCTTTTCGCGCAGGCGGCGCACGGCTACATCGACGGCGCGCACATCGCCTACATAACCCTCATAGTTCCAGACGTGCTCCATCAGAGCCTCCCGGGAAAAGACCTTTCCGGGCTGGGAGGCCAGAAATTTCAGCAGCTCATATTCCCGCTGTGTCAGCTCCAGGGGGTGATCATCCTTGTAGACGATCATCAGGTCGACATCAATGACGATACGGCCGTGCTCAATACGCCGACTGCCGCCGAGGGGAGCAGCCGCGCCGGCGGCGCCTACCATCTCATTGCGGCGAATATTGGCCTTTACCCGGGCCAGCAGCTCCCGCATGGAGAAGGGCTTCGTGATATAGTCATCGGCCCCCAGCTCCAGTCCCAGAACCTTGTCGGTCTCCTCTTCACGGGCGGTAAGCATGATGACCGGTGTGCTCCGGTTTTCCCTGCGCAGGCTGCGGCATACGTCAAAACCATTCATCTTGGGCAGCATGAGATCCAGGAGAATCAGATCCGGGTTTTGCTCCAGGGCCAACTGGAGGCCCGCCTCGCCGTCGTAGGCCTCCAGCGTCTCATAGCCCTCCTTGGACAGATTGAAGCTGAGAATATCGACGATGTTTTTCTCGTCCTCCACGATCAGGATACGCTTGTTCATGGCAATTCCTCCACACACTCACAGTCCCAGCAGCTTGGCCTTCAGCACCAGCGCCACGGTTTTGGCGTCCTTGATCTCCCCCTGCCGTACCTGCTCCACCAGGGCGGAGAAGGGGATGCGCTCCACGGAGAGGAACTCGTCCTCGTCCGGATGACAGGCTCCCTCAGTCAGCTCTTGGGCGAGATACATGTGAAGCACCTCCGAGGAAAAGCCGGGGGAGGAGTAGAGACACCCCAGGTAGGTCAGCCTCCCGCAGGAGGCGCCCACCTCCTCCTCCAGCTCACGCAGGGCGGCCAGACGGTGGTCCTCGCCCCGCTCCAACTTCCCTGCGGGCAGTTCGGCCACCACCTCCTGGAAGGGGTAGCGAAACTGGCGGACCAGGCTCACCGTGCCGTCGTCAAACAGGGGCAGAATAGCCACCCCGCCGGGGTGCTCCACCACTTCCCGGGAGGCCACGCGGCCGTTGGGCAGTTCCGCCTTGTCCAGCCGCACCGTGATGATCTTTCCCTCAAAGAGCACGCGGCTCTCCACTGTCTTTTCCATCAGTTCCATCCGGCATATCCCTTTCTTTGCACAGCCTTTGCACTGCGGCATCCAGATTAAACCACATTATATCATAGATTCCGCCCCTTTGCCAATCCCCCCAATCATTACAGCTATCCAAAGTCCACGGCCATCCGGTATAATACCATCAACGGTCGGATTGATTTTTGCAAAAGGAGGCCCGTTATGACGATCCAGCCAATCGGAAGCGCCAGCGTGGCGCTGTACATCACACCTGCGGACTTGAAGGAGCACGGTCTCACCCCGGCAGGGCTGACTCTGGAACGGGCGCTGGCCATTACACAGACCGCCTTCCACGAGGCGGGGATCACTCTGGAGGGCTCCATCGAGATCGAGGCCTACCCGGATGCCTGCGGCGTTCTGGTGTTTGCCCATGTCCGCGCGCCGGAGCGGGCCTGGTTTTCTTTTGACGAGCTGGAGCCTGTGGTGGCCGCGGCCCGGGATCTGCCCGCACCGCGGCCGGATGCGGCGCTGCTCTGGTGGGAGGACCGCTGGTGGCTCTCGCTGGGAGCGGGGGAGGAGCAGGCCATTGCGCGGCTGTCGGAGTTCGGCCGCTGTGAGACCGCACGCCCCCATCTGGAAGCCCGGCTGGCCGAGCACGGCCGCCCCGTGTGGGATCAGGACGCCCTCACCGCGCTGCTCTCCTACTTTCCCGTCTGACCTATTGACAAGCGTGGTATAATAAAAACCTAGGCATATACAGCCGGAACGCAGGCCGGGGGTGAGGACATGGACGGCAAGGGAATCAAGGTGGTTGCAAAGAACAGCAAGGCTTACCACGATTACTTTATTGAAGATAAGTACGAGGCGGGCATCGAGCTGGCGGGCACCGAGGTCAAGTCCATCCGCCAGGGCCATGTCAACCTCAAAGACTCTTTCTGTATCGTGAAAGACGGACAGATGCACGTTCACGGCATGCACATCAGCCCCTATGAGAAAGGGAACATCTTCAACAAGGACCCCTTGCGCTCTCGCCGGCTGCTGATGCACAAGCGGGAGATCCTCCGCCTCTTCGCCAAGGTAAAGCAGGATGGATACGCGCTGGTGCCTCTGTCTCTCTACTTCCGCGGTCCCAGGGTCAAGTTGGAGGTGGGGTTGGCCAAAGGCAAGAAGCTCTACGACAAGCGGGCCTCCGCCGCGGCCAAGGACGCCAAGAGGGAAATGGACCGCACTATGAAATCCCGCCGCACCGGCGGTTATTGATGTCAAAGAGGGGGGCATCCCCCTGGGAAAGGAAGGAATCCAATGGCTCAAAATCCCATTGTCACCTTTGAGATGGAGAACGGCGGCAAAATGGTCGCTGAACTCTACCCGGAAGTGGCGCCCAACACGGTCAACAACTTCATCAGCCTGGTGCAGTCCGGCTTTTATAACGGCCTGATCTTCCACCGGGTGATCCCTGGTTTCATGATCCAGGGCGGCTGCCCCAACGGCAACGGCATGGGTGGCCCCGGCTATTCCATCCGCGGTGAGTTCAGCCACAACGGGGTGCAGAACAGCCTCAAGCACGACCGGGGTGTACTCTCCATGGCCCGCGCCATGAGTCCCAACTACGCCGGTAGCCAGTTCTTTATCATGGTGGAGAAGGCCCCCCATCTGGACGGCGAGTATGCCGCCTTCGGCAAGGTGATCGAGGGCATGGACGTGGCCGATACCATCGTGAACGCAGACCGGGACCGGATGGATAAGCCCAAGCAGGAGCAGCGGATGAAGTCCGTCACTGTGGAGACCTTCGGCGTGGACTATCCTGCCCCGGCCAAGTGCTGATTTTCAGGAGAGCTCAACGACACGACTCAATTCCACGCAGAAATGTCCTGCAACCTCATCTCTCCCGGTGAAGCCCAGCGTCAGCGGGTTCACCGGGAAGGTGAGGAGCAAGGGAGCGGCCTGACGGATGTCCGCCTTTGGCGGGTGTCCGGAAGAAAGCGGACTTTGCGACGAGCCGGGGGCGTACTGGTTTCGACGGGGACGTAGAGGCGGGAATAGCGGGCGGATGCGCCTATCATCCTTAAAATGGGCAGCTTATAAATTAAAGAACAACGATAACGTTGAGCTTGTCGCGGCTTAAGCCGTGACCGTCCCGTCCGGAAGGACCACGAGCCGGAACGGGGCGTCGTTTAGTGGTGCACGTGTGTGCGCAAAGCTTTGAGCGCACCATGAACAATGAAGCTACCAAGCCCTGTAGTTTGACGGCCTACGCCGGGGTAAGGGAATGTAAATGACCGTCTGCGCCCGGAGAGGTTCCCGAGGAAGCGTTTTCGGACGGGGGTTCGACTCCCCCCGCCTCCACCAGAAAAGAAAGACACGACGAAAGTCGTGTCTTTCTTTTTGTGTTCAATCCGCTGATGTGGGTACCAGTAATTATGACACACCCCGGATACCATGTTCTGGGACAGAAACTTTAAAGGGTATTATTATGTACAATTTTGAATCAATTTTATCTCTGGGGGTATTTTGGTATACAGCAAAAGATTTGGACTATACCAAAAAATAAATATGGTACTTTTGCTTGAGGAAAGATACTGATATAATTCTCACAAATTGTTAGACATACTTGGAGAGTGCACAAGACACTTTTCACAAAAGAGAGGGGCTGGGCGGCAGGTGGGAGAAGGATGAACATCAGGATCAATCGCAGCAGCCAGACCCCCATCTATCTCCAAATAAAATGCGCCATTCAGAATTTGATTTTATCGGGGGAGCTCAGCCCTGGCTACAAGATGCCGGCAGAGCGAAAGCTGGCCGGAGAGCTGGATATACATCGGAATACCGTCATCAAGGCATATGGAGAGCTGGTTGACGAGGGATATCTGATCGTCTCCTCGAAGCGGCCGAAGGGTTACTTTGTCAAGGAGATTGCCGACGACGGAGTGCCATTCAAGCGCTTTTTCCCGCTGGAGAAAATGATTCGCTATCATTTTACGGACAAGGAGAAGCTGTTTCTGGACATCTTCAGCCGGTCGGAGCGGGAGGAATGCATCTCGATGGGCGGGATCATCATGGATGATGCGGCTTATCCCAGAGAGGGCGTAGAGAAGATTCTGCAGAACATGTCCCGGGAGCCGCGAAACGAGGCCGAACGGATGAAGAAAAACATCTGTTCTGTACTTTTTCAGGAGAACATGTACGTCAGCCCAAAGAATATTCAGTTGGTTGCCGAGACCAATCAGGCACTGAGCCATATCATGACACTCTATCTGGAAGAGGGGGACTACGTGATAGCAGAGGAGCCGGTGGTACCCGACAACGCCAGCATTTTCCGCAACAAGGGGATCAACCTCGTAACAGTGCCGATGGAGCCGGACGGGATGGATCTGGCCAAGTTGGAGACAGCGATCCGAAAATACGCACCGAAATTCATCTATACCATGCCAAACTATCACAATCCTACGGGCATTGTGATGTCCCTGGAGAAACGGAAAAAGCTGCTGGAGCTGGCGGGAAGGTATTGTATTCCCATCATCGAAGAGGACTCCCAGCGGGATTTTCGATACGAAGGAAACCGGCTTCCCAGCCTGTACGCTCAGGATCGGTACCGGTCGGTGATCTATATCGACTCCTTCACGCTGACCTTTCCTTATGGGATTAAGACGGGGTATATTGTGGGGCCTACCGACCTGATCGAAACGCTGGAACGGCTCATTGTTGTGGACGAGACCTTTGTAAGCAGCCTAGGGCAATATATTCTTAATGAGTATATCGAGCGCGGATATTATCAAACCCATATCGGACACTTGGTGAAGCACTATGCGCACAAGCGGGATCTCCTTTGCCAATGTCTGGACGGGATTGCGGACAAGGGGATTACCTATACCAAGCCCCGGGGTGGGCTGCTTCTCTGGTGTGATCTCGAAGAACGCATCAATGAACGCAGGCTGTATCACGAGGCGGAGAGCCGCGGGCTGTTAATTATGCCCGGCTTCCTGTTTTACCCGAAGGGCTATGAGGGCGGCGGTCATGTTCGGCTGTGCTTTTCCAATATCAGCGATGCCGACATTGAACGAGGTGTCCAAATTTTGAGTGAAGCGCTGGAACACAGCGTGGAATAAACCTGTGGAGGGATAGCATGAACCAGTTAACAGAGTACCGGAGAGAGTTCCATAAATACCCAGAAAACGGCTGGCGGGAATTTCGAACCAGCGCCCGGGTGGCCGAGAGACTGACCGGATGGGGGATGATGTGGCCATGGGACCGGACGTGATCGAGCCCGGAAGCGTGGGGGAGCCTGAGCGGCTGAGCGAGGAGCAGATCCGTCAGGAGATGGAGCGAGCCGTCCGGCAGGGAGCCGATCCGGCATTTGTGAAGCGGACCCAGGGCTGGCCCGGCGTGATGGCGGTGCTGGACACCGGAAGGGAGGGGCCTGTCTCCGCGATGCGGTTTGAGATGGACTGCCTGCCCTACGACGAACCTCAGAGGCCGGGATACCGCCCCTGTGACGAGGGCTATCTCTCCTGCAACCCCCAGTCAGTACACGCCTGCGGCCATGACGGACACACGGCTATCGGCTTGGGCATCGCCGCAGAGCTGATGAAACGGAAGGGGGAGCTGAAGGGAAAGATCAAGCTCTTCTTCCAGCCTGCCGAGGAGACGTTCTATGGCGCCCAGTCCATCGTGGATAAGGGGCACCTGGACGACGTGATGAACTTTATCGCGGTACATATCGCCCTGAGCGCGGAGAACAAGCCTCTGCCCTCCCATACCGTAGCCTGCGGGTGCCGGGATTTCCTCAGCGACCGGCAGTTGGATGTCTATCTGGAGGGAAAGGCCGCCCACCCCTGCGGGGCCTCCCAAGAGGGAAAGAACGCCCTGCTGGCCGCCTGCTCCGCCGCATTAAACATCCACAGCATCGCCCCCCACGAGGAGGGCCTGTGCCGGGTGAATGTGGGCGAGATCCACGCCGGTGTGTGTGCCAATACCATTGCGCCGGACGCCATGATGCGCATTGAGTACCGGGGGCAGAAGCCCGCGATCTCCGAATACGCGGGCCAGCGGATCTTCGATATTCTGGAGGGCACTGCAAAGGCCTACGACCTCAAGTATCACTATGTGGATTACGGAGAGGTGCCCGCAGGCGCCAGCGACTATGCCATGATGGAGGTTGTCCAGCGGGCGGCCCAAAAGGTGCCCTGGTTCCAGACAGTATATTTTGAGGGCAATGTCGGCGGTACGGATGACGCCGCCGTAATGTTGACCAAGGTACAGCAGAACGGAGGAATTGGCTCCTATGTGGGCATTGGTGCGGATACCACCGGCCCCGTTCACAACCCCGAATTTGACTTTGACGAGGACTGTCTGCAGGCCGCCATGGAGCTGTGTGTGTATGCCCTGGAGGAGCTCCATGGGATGGATGCTTGACTTAGAAAGAAGAGGACAGTGTAAAAACATTAGGAGGTAAAGAGAACGATGGCTGAGAAAGTTGTATCCAAGTTGAGGGGGAACATGTGGCGGCTGATCATTCTGGCAGTGGCCGGCTCCCTGATCTACGGACTGCCTTATTTCAGGACCTATTACTATGACGCGTATCTCCAGGCGTATAACCTGACCAACACCCAGATGGGCTCGCTGGGCTCCATCTTTGGCGTATTCGGCATGATTTCCTATCTGTTCGGCGGTGTCGTAGCCGACTTTATCTCTCCCAAGAAGCTGATCTCCATCTCACTGATCCTGACCGGGGTGGCTGGATTCTGCCACCTGTTCGCCACCAACTATTCCATGCTCCTGGTGATTTACCTGGTGTGGGGTTTTACAGCGCTCTTTGCGTTCTGGCCCGCATTGGTCAAGGGTATTCGTAGTCTGGCCTCCTCTGAGGAGCAGGGAAAGGCCTACGGCTTCATGGAGGCTGGACGCGGCGTGACCAACGCGGCCCATCTCGCTATCGCTCTGGCCATCATCACCGCCATCACCAGCAAGCGTGGCAGCGCCGCCGGCCTCAAGGGAGGCATCATCTTCTACTCTGTCGTTGTGATTGTGCTGGGCATCCTAGTGCTCCTCTTCTTTAAGGATCCTGAGACCTCTGACAAGTCCGAGCGCTTCAACTTCAAGCAGGTTCTGACCGTGATGAAGCTGCCCCAGGTGTGGATCCTCTGCCTGATCCTGTGCTGCACCTATGTCATGAACATGTCCTATGCCTACATCAACCCCTACGCCACCTCTACTCTGGGCGTGGCCATGGTGGGCGGCACCATTGTAACGATTATGGCGGACTACATCCGTCCCTTTGCCTCTGTGGGCGGCGGCGTCCTGGCAGACCGTCTGGGCCGGCCCAGGATCATGACCATCGCCTTTGCCATCATGGCGGTCGGTACGTTTGCCATCGCCCTGTTCCCCAAGATGAGCGTGCCCGTCTTTGTGGCCCTGTGCGCCCTGGTGTATGTGGGTATGTACTGCAACTACGGCATCGTGTTCTCCCTGATGGATGACGGCGGTATTCCCATGGAGGTCTCCGGCACCGCCGTGGGCGTGATCTGTACCATCGGCTATCTGCCCGAGGTGGTCTGCCCCGCGACTGCCGGTATCATCCTGGATACATTTACCGAAGCGGGCTATAAGTATTACTTCCTTGCCGTCGGTATCATTATGCTCATCGGTATTGTGGGTATTATGATCTGGAACCGCAGCATGAAAAAGCAGAAAGCAGTGAACAAGTAAACAAAAGAGCTGGTATCCATTCCGGATACCAGCTCTATTTTATTTGTACGTTTCCAGTGCGGCATCTGAGGGGAAACGGAGCCGGAGAAGGCAGACGGCAAACAGCAGGCCGCCCAGGAACCAGGTCAGCGGATAGGCCCAGTAGATCACCCGAATATCGGGAATGAAATGGGTGACGGCGGTGATGTAGGCGATGCGCAGGGCGCACCAGGTGGCCAGCATGATAGCCATGGGGATGATTGGCCGCCCGGTCCCCCGGAGAATGCCTGCACAGCAGTGGGAGAAGGCCAGGAGGAAGTAGAACAGGCTGACGGTCCGGGCGTCGGCCACGCCGTAGGCGATGACCTCCGGGCTGCTGTTGAAGGCGGCAACCAGCAGGGGAGAGAGGACGAAGATGCCCAGCCCGATGGCCTCGGCCAGCAGGGGACTGCACAGCAGCCCGAACCGGATGCCGGAGCGGACCCGGTCATAGCGCCGCGCCCCGATGTTCTGGCTTACAAAGGTGGCCAGGGCCATGGAAAAGCAGGAGACCGGCAAAAAGGCAAAGCCCTCGATTTTGCTGTAGGCACCGCAGCCCGCCATGGCCGCCGAGCCGAAGGCGTTGATGTTGGCCTGGACGATGACGTTGGCCAGGGAGATGACCGAGTTCTGAACGCCGGAGGGAATACCCAGATAGACGACCTGCCGAAGCATATCGCCGTGAAAGCGTACCTGCCGCCAGGACAGGCGGTAGCTGTGCCCGGTGTGGGTGAGCTTGCGGAAAGCCAGGAGGGCGCTGAGGGTCTGGCTGAGGATGGTGGCCAGAGCCGCGCTGGCCACGCCCCAGCGGAAGACGGCCACGAACAACAGATCCAATACCACGTTGGTGAGGGAGGCGAAAATCAGATACTTCATGGGACTGCGGCTGTCCCCCACAGACTGGAGGATGCTGGCGCACATATTGTAGAGCACTACGGCGCTGGAGCCTAGAAAGTACACTCGAAAATACGCAATGGAATTTCCGATGACATCGCCGGGTGTGCCCATCCAGCGCAGAATCTGGGGGGTCAGCAGAACGCCCACCACGGTGAGCACAAGCCCGGCCGCGATGCCCAGCGCTACGGTGGTGTGGAGGGCGCGGGAGAGATTTTCCCGGTCATCGGCGCCGTAAAAGCGGGCAATAACCACCCCGGCACCCAGGGAGACTCCGTTAATAAACCCTACCATCAGCATAATCATGCTGGCGGAGGAGCCCACCGCCGCCAGAGCGGTGCTGCCGATGAAATTGCCAACAATCAGGGAGTCTACGGCGTTGTAGAGCTGCTGAAACAGGTTACTGAGGAAAATAGGCAGGGCGAAGGCCAGCATCTTCCGGGGCACACTGCCTTCGGTCAGACGGTTCTGGTCGGTTTCATCCATGCGGTACGATCACGGCTTTCTGTTTGATAGAGTACAGCCCGGCGCTCCGCCGGCGGCCGCCTGCACTACAGGGAAATGTCCGCGGACTTTGCGGCGGCATCGAGCACGTGGCGGGCCAGCACGGAGGTGGTCACGGCCCCCACGCCTCCGGGGACGGGGGTAACGGCACCCACCACGGCTTCGGCCGCAGCGAAATCCACGTCACCCACCAAATGGCCGGCGGCGTCCACATTGATACCCACGTCGATGACCACTTGGCCGGGGGAGAGGCAGTTGGCACCGATAATCCCGGCCCTTCCAGCGGCGGCGATCAGCAGCTCTGCCCGACGGCATTCGGCCGCCAAATCGGCGGTGCGGGTGTGGCAGAGGGTGACGGTGGCGTTCCGGTTCAGCAGCAGCATAGCTGCCGGCCTTCCGATAACCAGACTGCGCCCCACCACCACGGCGCGCCTGCCGGTAGGCTCAAAGCCATAGTAGTCCAGCAGTTCCAGGCAGGCCTGAGCGGTGCAGGGGGGATAACCCTGCCCGTCACCGGAGAATACACTGGCCAGGGAACCGCTGGTGATGCCATCCACATCCTTGACGGGGGAGAGGGCGGCACACACCGCCGCCTCGTCCAAGTGTCTGGGCAGAGGACGGAAAAGGAGGCAGCCGTGAATGGCCCCGTCCTCGTTGATCCGGCGGATGACCGTCAGCAGTTCCTCCTGGGTGCAATTGACTGGCAGGATAAAATGCTTTACAGAAATTCCGATCATTTCACAGCGCTTGCAGGCCCCACGCTCGTAGGAGAGATCCTCCGACCGCTCTCCCACCCGGACGATGGCCAGGGTGGGAGAAATGCCGCGGGCCCGCAGCCTCTCCGCCTGTCCGCACAGGCGTTCGGTGAGCGCGGCGGCCACTGGCGCCCCCTTCCAAAGCTCTGCCATCAGGTGTACCTCCCCATCACCGACTCATAGATCTGTTCGGCGCGCTTCCAGTACTGCTCCACAAGGCCGTCAGCTTCGTCATTCATGGCCTCCGCATACGGCCGGTCGGCCATGCTCTTGGTATTCACCTTCACGTTGAGCCATGCCCCATAGAGGGCACCCCAGCATAGAACAGCCCCGGTTCCCACATCGGAGAGCACCATCACGCTTCCCTTGTCCAGCATCTCACTGTGAAGGTCAATTGCCTCACAGCAAAGCCGGAGGATCTCCATGGGTGCGGCGGCGGCGTCTCGCAGACAACGCTCCATCACCTCACCCCGGCTCGGGTCCTCCTTCGGGATGGCGTAGGCCCGCGAGAGGGGCTCAAATGCGGCGGCGTCGGTATCCACCAGGCCCAGCAAACGGGCACGGAGGTCCTCCGCCCGCGCCATCAGGGCCTTGACATCCTCCTCCACTGCGGCGTATTTTTGCTTGCCCACGGTGTAGTTGCCAACCATGGTACACAGGGCCGCGCCCAGGGCGCCCGCCAAGGCGGAAGCCCCTCCGCCGCCGGGGACGGGGGCCTTGGAGGCCAGTGCGTCCAGAAACGCGCCGCAGCTCTGTTCCGCGGTATTCATTCGCAATCCCTCCTTCATGATTCAGATAGGTGGCCTACGGCCGCCTATCTGCCGTTTCAATGGGCTCAAAACAGGCCGGAGATTCTGCCGTTCTCGTCTACGTCCACCTTTTCGGCCGCGGGCACTTTGGGCAGGCCGGGCATGGTCATGATGTCGCCGGTGAGGGCGACCAGGAACCCGGCGCCGGCGGACCCCTTAATATTGCGTACCGTGATGGTGAAGCCCCTGGGCGCGCCCAGAAGGGCGGCGTTATCAGAGAAGGAGTACTGAGTCTTGGCCATGCAGATGGGCAGGGAGCCAAAGCCCAGCTCAGTGAGCTCCGCCGCCTGCTTTTGGGCGGTGGGGGTGAGCACCACGCCGTCGCCGTGATAGACCTTCGTTACGATAGCGGCCAGCTTGTCCTCAATGGAGGCGTCCAGCTCGTAGGAGAAGGTGAAGTGGTTGGGCGCATCGCAGAGGCGGATGACCTCCTCGGCCAGGGCAACGCCACCCTCGCCGCCCTTGGCCCACACCTCGGAGAGGGCTACGTTCACCCCCAGTGCGCGGCAGCGGTTCTCCACCAGCTCCAGCTCCGCCTCGGTGTCGGTGGGGAAACGGTTAACGGCCACCACACAGGGCAGGCCGTAGACCTCGGTGATATTTGCCACGTGCTGGAGCAGGTTGGGAAGGCCGGCCTCCAGGGCGGCCAGGTTTTCACTCCCCAGCTCGGCTTTGGGGCAGCCCCCGTGGTGCTTGAGGGCGCGGACAGTAGCCACCACCACCACCGCATCGGGGTGGAGCCGGGCCAGACGGCACTTAATATCCAGGAACTTTTCCGCGCCCAGATCGGCGCCGAAGCCGGCCTCAGTGATCACATAGTCGCCCATCTTGAGGGCCACCCGGGTGGCCATGACGGAGTTGCAGCCGTGGGCAATGTTGGCAAAGGGGCCGCCGTGGATGAAGGCGGGGGTGCCCTCCAGTGTCTGCACCAGGTTGGGCTTGATGGCGTCCTTGAGCAGGGCGGCCATAGCTCCCTCGGCCCTGAGATCGTGGGCGGTTACGGGGGCGCCGGAGCGGCTGTAGGCCACCACCATCCGGCCCAGCCGAGCCTTCAGGTCGGTGAGGCTGTCGGCCAGGCAGAGGACGGCCATGATCTCCGAGGCCACGGTGATGTCGAAACCGTCCTCCCGGGGAACACCGTTGACCTTGCCGCCCAGGCCGCACACGATGTTGCGCAGCTGGCGGTCGTTCATGTCCACGCAGCGCTTCCAGGTGATACGCCGCACGTCGATGTCCAGAATATTGCCCTGCTGAATGTGGTTGTCCAGCATGGCGGCCAAAAGGTTATTGGCTGCGCCGATAGCATGGAAGTCGCCGGTAAAGTGGAGGTTGATGTCCTCCATAGGGATAACTTGGGCGTAGCCGCCGCCAGCCGCGCCCCCCTTGACGCCGAAGACGGGCCCCAGAGAAGGCTCCCGCAGGGCGACAACCGTATTCTTGCCAAGGCGGCGCATGCCGTCCGCCAGACCCACCGTGGTGGTGGTCTTGCCTTCGCCCGCCGGGGTTGGATTGATGGCGGTCACCAGAATCAGTTTTCCATCGGGGCGGTCCGCCCGGTCGTCCAGCAGCTTCAGATCGATCTTGGCCTTGTATTTTCCGTAGTACTCCAGGTATTCCTCGTCCACACCGGCCACGGCTGCAATGTCCCGAATGGGCTTTATCGCACAGGCCTGTGCGATTTCAATATCCGACTTCACTTCCACATCCACACACTCCTTTATACACTTCGGCTGGAAAAGAGAGAGGAAGATGGCGGTGTGCCCCCGACATCTTCCGTTTACCTTCCAGAATTTCAAGTTTATCGTAACATCCTTTGCCCGCCTTGTCAACCGGAGGTGGAACGGGAAATGGAAGGTCCGGGGGACAAAAACGGAAAAGGCAAATTCAGCTTGCCTAGGGCTTGTTTGAAAATTGGCGATGTGTCCAGCGGCGAGGAATTTTGGGCCGCTGGCAAGCAATTTTTTCGCAGGAATCCTGACGGATTTCAAGGAAAAATTGCGCCGTCCAGTGGTCAAAAGGCCCGTCGATTGGGCATGTCGACATTTTTCAAACAAGCCCTAGGTATTAAAATTCAGAAATGTGGAGGTCACCCGTGGAGGCTGGAGTAAAAAAAGAAAGACACGACGTACGTCGTGTCTTTCTTTTTTGGTACGGCTGAAGGGATTCGAACCCCCGACCTTTTGATTCGTAGTCAAACACTCTATCCAACTGAGCTACAGCCGCATGTCATTGAGAGGACTGTATTTGTCCTGCTCGCTGACGGCTTGATTATATTAGCACAGGTTGGAACAGAATGCAAGAGGAAAATAAAAATTTCTCCAAAAATTTTCTTCGGCCGGGAGAGGATCGGGTCAAGTGGAGCGCTCTCCCTCTGCAACAATGCGCTCCAGGCAGGCCATCAGATCCGACATGGTCTCCAGCTTGACATCCATCTGCAAAATGTGCTCCCGGAGCTCGGGTGGCATGGAGTCAAACTTTGCACGGATAGCGGGATTGACATAGGACATGGAAATCACCTCGCCGATAGTATGGACAGGGGTACGGAAATTCATACCATGAAAGGCAATAAAAACGCGCTCCGGAACCGGAGCGCGGGAGTTTTTGGTCTGTCCCCCACAGAGAGGCGTCTGCCACCCTGCGGGGGTACAGTGGTTTTGGGTGTTTGAAAAGAGAGGAAAGAGAGGAGGAGTCTTGATTGATTGCTCTGGTATCCTGACAATCTCTATTTTAACAGGTCTAAGCCCAAAGTGATGAACCATTTTCAAATTTAGTATGAACGTTTTATGAACGCGGAAAACGACTTTTTCCCTGGGTAAAGGGAAAGAAAAATGGCCATATACCGCCAGGCATGCCAATGAGCGAGCGTACTCGCAGCGCATGAAGTGCTACACAGTACGAATGCGGTACAGGGCGTTGAGCACCCGCCAGTTCTGGGGGAAGGGCCGCATCAGGTTCCAATAGCCAACCCCGTATAGACCATATTCGGGGATCAAGGCCAGCTTGGCCTGTATGCTACGGGCATCCTCAAACCAGACCTCATGGGTTATGCCGTAGCCATCAGTATAGCGGTACCAGGGGGCCTGGGCCTGCTCGCTGTATTGGATATCCACACCGTAGCGGACCGCCCTGGCCACCGCTTCCTGGGGGGAAATGGACTGAGCCTTGGTACGTCCCTGCACAAAGGGGAGCGGCCAGTCGTAGCCGTAGAGGGGGACGCCCAGCCAGATTTTGGAGGCCGGGATTTCCGTCAGGGCATACTCCACCACTTGGCGCACATTGGGCAGGGGAGCCACTGCCATCGGCGGACCATAGGTATAGCCCCACTCATAGGTCATAAGGAGTACCTGATTAACTGCCGCACCGATGGCGGCGAAGTCGTGGCCCTCATACAGTGTTCCGGGCTGATCGGCGGCAATTTTGGGGGCCAAGGCGGCGATAACCGGATAGCCCAGGGGATTGAGCCGCTCTGTGAGGCGGCCCAGAAATGCGGCATAGGCCCCCGCATCCTCGGCGTAGACATATTCAAAATCCACATCCAGCCCCCGGTAGCCCTTTTGCACCAGCATGGCCTCCAGATTGTCAACCAGCGTATCCTGTACCGCAGGCTGAGTGAGGGCCAAGTGGGCCAGCTCATTGGAGAAGCCGCCCTCTTCGGTCAGGGTGGACAGGTGCATCAGAGGAGCGGCTCCACCTTGGCGGGCTGCGGCGAGCAGGGCCTCGTCATCCAACTCCACCAGCGTGCCGTCAGGGGTAAAGCCATAGGTAAAGGGGGTCAGATAGGTGAGATAAGGGACGGTGGATTGGAGCAGCGCCGGGTCGATAAAGGGATAGGCGTAGCCGTTGACGGAGAGGGTGGCCTCCGGCGTGCTGTCGTAGGCGAGCACCAGGGTCTGGCCAGGATAGATCTCCGGGATACCGCCATGTATGGGATTGTTGCGGTAGAGCTGGCGCAGTGGGAGCTGATAGGCCGCGGCGATGGAGGCCAGGGTTTCTCGGGGCTGGACCGTGTGGGTCTGGGTTGGAAATTGAACCACCAGCGCCTGCCCTACAGCCAGACGGGAGGAGGTTTCCAGGCCATTGTCCAAGATGAGCTGGGACATGGGAATGCCGTACTCCAGGGCAATGGAGTAGACAGTATCGCCGGGTTTGACTACATGGATGAGCATGGCAGTACCTCAGAGCAGGGTGATGAAATCCGCGTTGGCCCAACCCACCACGCTGTCAAAGCGCACCACATACCAGTTTTGCCACTGGTTGAGGACGGTGAGCCGCGCCCCATCATAGGCCCTGGCCAGGACGGGAGAAGAGGTGTCCGGCTTATCCCGGATATTGAGATAGCCCCAGGAGACATCCACTACGGCAGGACGCGAGGGGCGAGGCTCCAGGAAGGGCACGCCGAAGTATTCGGTCAGGGAGAGCACGATGTTGCGGGCCACGGCCTCCAGATTGTTTTTAATCCACGCAGCATCGTCCGCGTTGTCGTGGTAGCCCAGCTCAAGAAAGACGGAGGGAGCGCGGACACGGCGTACCTCTCCGACGGAGGTAGTGGGCTCCGCCCGTACCTGGTTGGGCAGTGGATAGAGGGTTTTCAGCCCGTCCGCCACCAATGTGGCCGCCCGCTGCCCCTGGACAGAGCCGGGATAGTAGAACACCAGAATTCCACGGGCCTGGCCGTACTGCCTCTCCGGGGCGGCATTGGAGTGGAGGGCCAGGTGCAGGTCGTAGTTGCCAGCGTTAGAGGCACGGATGGACGAGGCGGCGGTCATGTCGGGGGTATTGCGGGAGTATCGGATACCGGATGCGGTGAGATAGGGCTCCATGGCGTCGGCCAGGCGGTTCATCCACTCCTCTTCGGTGCCCCCGTTGACATACAGGTTGTTCTCCTGGGTGGAGGGGGAGAGATAGATGATGGGCATAGGGATACCTCCTTTTTGCTCCATCCTATGCACGGAGACGCCGTAGGGTCATTGCGGAGATAAAAGCAGGGCCCGCCGTGTTGGCACGGCGGGCCCTACTTATTCCCATCGGCTCGATTCAGTTGAGCCGGGCATCCAGGATATCCAGCTCCTCCGAGAGCTGACGGGGCAGCTTGTCGCCGAACTTCTGGTAGAACTCCCGGATGCCCTTGACCTCGTCCCGCCAGAGGGCGGTGTCCACGCCCAGCAGGCCCCTGAGAGTGTCCGGCTCCACGCCGGAGTCCTCTAGGTCGATGTCCTCCGGCCGGGGCTCCCAGCCGATGGGGGTCTCCACCGCCTCGGCCTCACCGAAGCAGCGCTTCAAGATCCACTCCAGCACCCGCAGGTTGTCCCCGAAGCCGGGCCAGAGGAACTTCCCGTCCTCGTCGGTGCGGAACCAGTTGACGTTGAAGATCTTGGGGGCCTTGCCGCCCAGCTTCTCCCCCATGTCCAGCCAGTGCTGCCAGTAGTCGCCCATGTGATAGCCGCAGAAGGGGAGCATGGCCATGGGGTCCCGGCGTACCACACCCACCGCGCCGGCAGCGGCGGCGGTGGTTTCCGAGGCCATGATGGAGCCCACAAATACCCCGTGGGTCCAGTCCCGGGACTGATAGACCAGGGGGGCGGTCCTGGCCCGGCGGCCGCCGAAGACGATGGCGGAGATGGGCACGCCCCGGGGACTCTCAAACTCGGGGGAGATGCAGGGGCAGTTTTTGGCCGGCGCGGTGAAGCGTGAGTTGGGGTGCGCCCCCTTCTCCGAAGAGGTCTTGCCGTTCCAGGGGCGGCCTTGCCAGTCCACCGCGTGCTCCGGAGGATTCTTGTCCAGACCCTCCCACCACACGGTGTTGTCGTCCAGGTTGTGAACCACATTGGTGAAGATGGTGCCCTGTCGGGTGGTGGCCAGTGCGTTGGGGTTAGATTTGACATTGGTGCCGGGGGCCACGCCGAAGAAGCCGTACTCCGGGTTCATGGCCCACAGCCGGCCGTCCTCGCCGATGCGCAGCCAGGCGATGTCGTCCCCCACGCACCAGACCTTCCAGCCCGCC
>OGEN01001041.1_pt1 | contig 21226 bp, 18 predicted proteins | sample 1570671 | NCBI WGS metagenome assembly OGEN01 (sample SAMEA2582128, study PRJEB24529) | metagenome | biome: Human gut stool | place: China | collected 2011 | reverse complement strand
CCGCCGCAGATGCGCGGGTCAACGACCATCCCAGCGAAGCAGATGAAGAGCTGCACGTTCTGACCATCGGAACTGCCGACAGCGGCGGGACCATGTACCCGGTCGGAAAAGCGATCTCCGGGGTCGTTGAGGATTCTGACTCCACCCTCAAACTGAATGTCAGCGCTTCCACGGGCTCCGCCGGGAATGTCCGTTCCCTCGAACAGGGAAGCATCGATCTCGGACTCGTCAGCGGTGATGTGGCCTTTGCCGCAGTAAACGGAAGCGGGGAATTCAAAGATGCCCCGTTTAAAGGACTCAAGGTCATCGCAGCCCTCTATCCAAGCATCTCGAACTGGATGGCCCGGGATGATTCCGGTATTTTTTACGTGCATGATCTGAAGGGGAATAAACTTGGGGTCGGTCCTCATGATTCCACCACGGAGCTCGCCGCAAAGGTTTCCCTGAGTGTTCTCGGTGTCACAGAACAGAATTCTACCCTTGTCAACTGCGGCCTCGGCTCGGGCGCTGAGGAGGTTAAAAACAGGACCCTCGACGCAATTCACGGGTTTACCGGTGTGCCAATTTCCGGACTCGCAAAGCTGGCGGACGCGGTTCCGTGCCATCTTTTAAAATACACGGATTCTGAGCTCCGCTCCATCATCCGCTCCAATCCATTCTATTATATGGAGGAGATCCCCGCCGGTACCTACAACGGTCAGGACGAGAATGTTGCGACCTTTGGGATCAAATGTCTCCTCTGCGTCAGCGAGAACATGAGCGACGATCTCGTCTATGAGATCACCTCGATCCTCTACGAGAACCGTGACCGCTTAAAGGATCTCCATCCCGCCCTCTCCTATGCCTCACAGACGGGATTCATGTACGAGGATCTTCCGATCGAGCTTCATCCGGGAGCTGAACGGTATTATGCGGAACAGGGACTGCTGCAGGAGCATAGCAGATAACTCTTTTCAGTATAAAAGTATAAACAGTCGAAAGCGCACCATCCGGGATATCGTCCCCGGATGATGCGCTTTTTGTTTAAAATCATCTTTGCCCCTTGTCATATAGTTTTTAATACTATATAATAGATGGATGAAAGGAGTTTCACCATGAGAACGAATGAAGAACGACTGAATGAGCTGCTTGCCCACCTGGACAGCCTCGACCACATTCATGTGGATGAGATCCCGCAGATCGACCTCTATATGGATCAGGTGACGACCTTTATGGAGAAGCACCTCGGTGAGTTAAAGCGCTACCCGGAAGACAAGGTTCTGACAAAGACTATGATCAACAACTATGCGAAAAACAACCTGCTTCCATCCCCGGTACGGAAAAAATATACCCAGGAACATATCCTGCTTCTGGTATTTATCTATTATTTTAAAAATCTGCTGAGCTTCACGGATATCGAGACGGTTCTTTCCTATATTACGGAGAACCATTTCGGCACATCGGAATCCTCCCTGGCAGAGATCTACACAAAGATCTTCTCCATGGAACATGATCAGATGGATCGGCTGAAGGATGATGTGAAAGAGAAATTTGAGAAGGCGAAAGAGACGTTTCCCCCTGCTGCGGAAGGTGCCGCGGACCCGGAGAACGAGGAATCGCTGCAGCTCTTCGCGTTTATCTGTGAGCTGGCGTTTGATGTGTTCCTGAAGAAGCAGATGATCGAACGGCTGGCGGATGAGCTTCGGGCCGAGAATCCGCCGAAGAAAAAGAAATAATTCAAAAAGACCTTCCTTCAGAAGCAATCCCCATTTTGCTTCTGTCAGAAGGCCTTTTTTTACATATTAAAAATACTTTCTCTTATTTCTCCGCGCCGTTCTCATCATCGAGTTTCTCGAATCCAAGGCGCTTGAATACCATATCGTATCCGTCACTTCCGTAATTTAAAGACCGGTTTACACGGCTGATCGTTGCGGTGGAAGCACCTGTGCTCTCCGCGATATCGAGATATGTCCGTTTCTCTCTCAGCATCTTCGCGACTTCATAGCGCTGGGACAGGGACAGGAGTTCATTTACCGTGCAGACATCCTCGAAGAATGCGTAGCACTCTTCCGGCGTCTTCAATGTCAGAATCGCCTCAAAAAGGTGATCAACTGCATCTGTCTTGATTTTCTTATTCATGTTTACTATTACCCCTTCTGCTTCATATTTGCAGCAAACTCAGAGCAATATTTTTGCTGCATCTTTATGGATCATTTCATTCAACGCACTAATCACAGTTTAGCACGTTAGATTCAAAAAGTCCAGTATTTCTGTGCAAAAAAGCAAAAAGAGTTATGGCTGCCATATCCCGTTGGAATATAAGCAGCCATTTTCTATGCCAACATAAATTTCTCCACAACCAGCCCAACACCGTCATCATTGTTGGACGCCGTGATATAATCCGCCGCACTCCGCACCGGCAGGACCGCATTTTCCATGGCAACACCGAGGCCCGCATACTTGATCATCGTGAGGTCATTGTAACCGTCCCCGCAGGCGATCATCTGCTCTTTCGTGAGTCCCAGGACTTCCAGCAGGCGCTCCAGACTCTGAGCCTTATCGATTCCCTTCGGCAGGACCTCAAGAAAGAACGGATCTGAGCGGTAAATGCTGAAATTTTTTCCCATGGCCGCCTTCACCTTCGGCTCCACCATCGCAAGGTAATCGCCGTCCTCCATCATAAGAAATTTCGGGACCTCAAAGTTTACATATTCCTTCATGTCCTCCGGTTTCCAGAGCTCCATCCCGTTGATCCGGCTCTCCAGCCTTCCGTACGGGGACTCCGGATTTGAGGAAATGATCCTGCTGCCCTCGTATGTGGCGATGTCCACCTGATGTTCCTCTGCAAGCCCAATGATCTTCTTATTGGCAGAAACCGGCAGAGATCTCGCAAACACGGTCTCCCCGGTCTTGCAGTTGATGATCCGTCCGCCGTTGAAGGAGAGAATATACCCGCTGTACTCGTCCAGGCGCAGCTCTTTCGCAAGCGGCATCACGCCCTGGGTCGGGCGTCCCGACGCGAGAACCACCTTTTTTCCGCGCTCCTGCGCCTTCATAAGTGCCGCCTTCGTCCGCGGTGTGACCACCTTGTCCCGGTTTGTCAGCGTGCCGTCCAGGTCCAGTACGATGATCTCGTATGGACCTGCCATATTTTTTTCTGTCTGCATTTATGACTCCTCTATGCGCAGGATGCGCTCGATTTTATTTTGTAAGATCCGTCTGTCTGATCTTCTCCCGCACTTTTAACAGGAAGGACGGGGACACCGACAGTTCATCGATTCCCATCTTCAAAAAATCTTCCGTGAGATCCGTCTCCGCGCCAAGTTCACCGCAGATTCCAACCATACAGCCGTACTTATGGCCACTCTCCGCCACAAAGCGGATCAGCCGCAGCACCGCCGGATGTTTCGGATCGTAGAATTCATCCAATTTCTCGTTTTGTCTGTCGATGGCTAACGTGTACTGGACAAGGTCATTGGTTCCGATACTGAAGAAATCCACCTCTTTTGCCAGATCCTCGCTGATGATCGCCGCCGCCGGGGTCTCGATCATGATGCCGATGGCCACATTGCCGAATGGAACGCCCTGTTCCTTTAGTTCATCACGGACAGAGGCCGCGATCTCCTTCGCCTTCTGGACTTCCCAAAGGGATGCGATCATTGGGAACATGATGGAAATCTTTCCGAATGCGCTGGCGCGATAGATCGCCCGAAGCTGGGTTCGGAAGATTTCTGGTCTTGTGAGGCAGATCCGGATCGCGCGGTAGCCCATCGCCGGGTTTTCTTCCTTCTTCAATTTAAAGTAGTCCGCCTGCTTGTCGGCGCCGATGTCCAGAGTGCGGATAATGACCTCTTTTCCCGCCATCATCTCCGCCACCTGACGGTATGCTGCAAACTGCTCTTCCTCCGTCGGGTATGTCTTCTTCTCAAGATATAAAAACTCACTCCGGAACAGGCCGATGCCCGCCGCGTTGCTCTTTAAGACCTCCGCAACATCGGAAACATCCCCGATATTGGCGTAGAGCTTCACCTTCGTTCCGTCCAGGGTGACATCCTCTTTGTCCTTTAATTCCTGCAGCAGGCGCTCTTTTTCTTCCTCCGCCTGCTTCTTCTTCTCCATGGCAGCCAGCATCTCCTCGTCCGGATCCACATAGAGCATTCCCGTCTCGCCGTCGATGACCGCCATCTTTCCGTCCCAAGCTTCCTTGACATCCACGGACACAAGAGCCGGGATGTTCATGCTGCGGGCCAGGATCGCCGTGTGGGAGTTCGGGGAACCCTGCTCGGTGATAAATCCAAGCAGCATGTTCTTTTCCAACTGTACTGTCTCACTGGGGGCCAGGTCCTCCGCCATCAGGATCACTGGCTGGGTCAGGAAGCCCGACTCCACCGCGTCACCGGAGAGTATCTTTACAAGGCGGTTCGTGATATCCTTCACATCCGCCGCCCGTGCGCGGAAATATTCATCCGACATATCCGCGAAGAGACGATAAAAGTTGTCACCGGTCACCGCCGCCGCGTACTCCGCATTCGTCTTCTGGTTTCTTATAATGTTCAGCACAGAATCACGGTAGTCCGCGTCCTCCAGCATCATCATATGGACCTCAAACAGCGCCGCCCCCGTCTCTCCTACCTGTTCGCAGGCTTTCTCATGGAGTGTCTTTAATTCGTCCTCCGCGCACGCCACAGCCATCTCGTACCGTTTTACCTCCGCCTCGGTATCCTCCACCGTCCGGCGCTTTACCTGGCTTTCCGTCTTTCTGTGGTAGAGGATCGGCCCGATCGCTACCTTATTTAAGATTGATTTTCCTTTTATGATCTCCATACTCATATATCCGCCTTACAGTTTTGCCTGAAAAAAGTCCTGTACCGCCTCTGCCGCCTCTTTTTCGTCCGGACCGACGGTCTCCACGGTGATCGTCTGACCGTGACGGATCCCGAGGGCCATCACCGCCATGAGCCTTTCGGCATCTGCCTGTTTTGTCTCTGTCTTTATCGTGATCTTCGACTGGAATTCCTTTGCAAGCTTCGCAAGCTCTCCCGCCGGTCTCGCGTGAATTCCGATCTCGTCTGTAATTGTATACTGAAATGTCTCCATAATCAACCCACTTCCTATTTTTCTTTATTATGCAGCTCTAAAAAAGGTTCCCCGCTCCGGATCTTTCCGCGCTTTAAAATATGAACTTCCAGGCAGTCCGGAAGATCTGTGAAAAGAACCGGGGATGCCAAAGATGGAACTTTATCTTTAATTTCCTGAATATCTGCCTTCAAAAGCTTATCCCCGGTCCGTACATGATCCCCATCGTGCACAAAAGCCTCAAAGCTATCTCCTGATAACGATACTGTATCGATTCCAACATGGATCAACATCTCATGTCCACCATCAGTCTGGAATCCGATTGCATGCTTTGTCGGGAATACAAATGTTACTGTCCCGTCCGCCGGTGCGTACACATATTCATCATCCGGAATTACCGCCGCACCGTCTCCCATCATTTTTCCGGCAAATGCTTCATCCGGGACTTCCGAAAGCGGGATTACGGTTCCTGTCATGGGACTTTTTATAAGTTCATGACTATCACCTTCATCACTTTCATCCCCGTACTTTTCCAGATACTCTTCCAGATCCGATTTGATGACCGACACCTGCGGACCATAGATGATCTGAACACCTTTTCCTTTTTTGATGACACCTGACGCCCCGGTCGCTTTTAATACGGACTCGTCTACTTTTTTCTCATCCTTTACGGTGCATCGAAGTCTCGTCGCACAGCAGTCCACATCCGTGATATTGTCCGGCCCGCCAAGCCCCTTAAGGATCTCCCCGGAACGTGTTCCCGTCTTCCCCGCAGATTTTTCCCTGCCGGCCTGTCCGGGACCAGTTCCTTTTCTCTCTTCCTTCCTCTGCTCCACATCGCTTCTCGTATAGAGCTTCGCCGCAGCCCCCACTTCCCGCCCCGGCGTCTTATAGTCAAGTTTCCGGATCAGAACCAGGAACACCGCACAGTACATGAGAAAATAGAAGACTCCGACCACAACGATCCAGAGCCACCCGGTCTTTTTGTTTCCTTGAAGGATTCCAAACAGAAACAGATCGATGAGCCCACCGGAGAATGTCATTCCGACTCCAACGTCGAGCATGTGCATCAGCATGTACGCCAGTCCTGCGAACACGCAGTGAATCCCGTAGAGAAGCGGCGCGGTAAAGAGGAATGTAAACTCCAGCGGCTCTGTGATCCCCGTGAGCATGGAGGTCAGTGCTGCGGAGAGGAGAAGTCCCGATACCTCCTTTTTCTTTTCCGGCAGCGCCGCCTGGTACATGGCCAGGGCTGCTCCCGGAAGTCCGAAAATCATAAGCGGGAACTTTCCTGCCATAAACCTTGTGGCCTCCACGGAAAATCTCGTATTTCCTGGGTCCGCAAGCTCCGCGAAGAAGATGTTCTGGGCACCTTCCACGATTTTTCCGCCGATCTCCATGGTGCCGCCCACTGCGGTCTGCCAGAACGGGATATAAAACACATGGTGCAGACCGAAGGGGATCAGGGCACGCTCCATGAAGCCGTAAAACCATGTTCCAGGATACCCGGAGCGGAGCACGAAGCCGCCGACTCCTGAGATCGCCGCCTGGACCGGAGGCCAGATAAAGTACATGAGAATTCCCACGAGGACATAGAACAGGGCGCTCACGATGGGGACGAATCTTGTCCCGCCGAAGAAGGACAGCACCTGTGGGAGCTCGATCCTGTAATACCGGTTGTGGAGCCATGCGGTCCCAAGTCCCACCAGGATTCCGCCGAACACCCCCATCTGCAGGGACTGGATCCCCGCCACCATGGCACCGGCCCCCTCTTTTAAGGCATCCGTCCCACCGTTTACCGCGATCATCGCACCGATGGCCGCATGCATGACGAGAAAGGAGATGACCGCAGCCAGCGCAGCCACTTCCTTCTCCTTTTTTGCCATGCCGATGGCGATGCCCATGGCAAACAGGATCGGAAGGTTCGCGAACACGATATCCCCCGCCTGACTCATCACCGTGAACAATGCGTTCCAGAAGGTTCCCGGTCCCATGATCCGCGTGAGCCCGTACGTTTCAAGCATCGTGGTATTCGAGAAGGAACCGCCGATGCCAAGCAATAGTCCCGCCACGGGCAGCAGTGCGATCGGCAGCATAAACGACCTCCCGATCCTCTGCAGGACGCCAAAGACCTGATCTTTCATGAATCTCACCCTTTCGTTTCTTTATTAAGAAAAAAGTTCCGGAAAGTGATACCGGAACTTTCTTACCTGGGTTATTATGGGGAGATTTCTGAAATTCTATCCATGTTTCCCGCCTTTAGTCAGTCGTTGGAGCTTCACTCTCCTCCGGCTGTTCTAAATTATCTGTACGTTCTGAGCTCTCTGGAATTCCGGGGTCCTTCATATTATAGACTCTCGTCCACTCTTTCGTCCCTTCCACCTTCACCGTCTCACTCTGGTTCATCCGCAGAAATTTCACGATCTCATAGCAGTTGATCCAGATCTCATTGTTTCCTTCTTTCTGTGACTCATCAAAAATGAGCTGGATTCCGAAGTGAAGGTGCGGTGTCGTGATATTGTTCGTGTTCTCCGTGGTGCTGTACCCGGTCCTGCCGAGATATCCGATCACATCGCCCGCCGTCACGATACTGCCCTCTTTTAAATTCGCCTGATACGGGTAGTTCTGGCGCAGGTGGGCGTAATAGTAATACCTCTTTTTATCGAAGCTTCGTATTCCGATCCGCCAGCCGCCGTACTGGTTCCAGCCCAGAGCCTCCACATACCCGGATTCCACCGCGATCACCGGCGTCCCCACCTGTCCCATCATGTCATGACCCAGGTGCTTCCTCTTAAATCCGTAGGACCGGGACGCACCGAAATCATCAAAATCGCTGTAGGGAAAGTTTTTCGCGATCGGTGAGAACACCTTCAGGCCATATTTTCTGAGCCAGACCTTATCATTGCCGCTCTCCTGCTCAAAATATCCAACCATGCCATCCAGGACCGCCCCATATGCCTCCCGGTAATAGGCATAATATTTCATGTCCTTTGCGATCTCCTCCATCGCTGACCCGGACTTCAGTTTCTCCACCACTGCGTCCAGATCCGCCTGCCGGAACCGCTCAAAATCTCCGCCATACTTCGCCCCGAGATATGCCAGCAGTTCCACCCAATCCAGATGCACCTCTTCCTGCACCGTCCCCATGTCCAGCCGGAACGCCTTCTCCATCACGTCCGCCGGAACATTAAATTCCACCCAGTGGATATATTTTTTCTTTTGGCTGTCCCCCGCTTCCCCGGCTTTTTCAGGCTCCCCAGCCCGACTGCCTTCACCGCTCTTCTCCATCACCGCATATGTATTCTCCGCCGCCGCTTTTCTGATCTGAACGCACAGGGAAACCGTCAAAATAAAAAGGATCACCAGCTGTGCCCCGATCACTGCTGCCGATCCCGAATGCTCTTTTTTCCTCATGGCACACTCTCCTTCCCACATACATCCCAGTGTATGCGGACAGGCAGAGAATTATGCCATGAAACCTATATCTCCCCACGGCGGATCTTCAAAACTTCCTCCACCGCAAGCTTCACATACTCCCCCATAGAAATATCCCTGCAGCCCACGACAAAGTGCTGGCAGCGGTTTACGGGGATCAGAACTTTTTGGGCCAGGCTCTGGCCAATGGCGACGGCCATTTTTGGCGTGATCTCACCCATGAGGGAATCAGCGATGACGATTCCCATGGGACCGACAATGATGTCGGCGGTGCGGCTTGTGACTACCGCCGGGTTTTCCCCTGTGGCGCCGGCATCCGCCCCCGCCTTCAGCATTGCTGCTGTGGCAATGCTGTTCGTTCCGATCGCCAGGATCTCATCTTCCGGGCAAAGCTTCTTTAACTGTTCCACCAGGCCTTTGCCCATCTTTCCGCCCTGACCGTCTATTACCATGATCGTCATGTGTTTCTTGTTCTCCTTTGTCTGAATGATAGCATTGACTCACCGCGCTCAATCCGGAGCGCCTTCTAATTCCTTCAGCTTCTCATATAAAAACGTATTCACAGGAAGAGAAAATCCCTCTTTCTTTGCGATCTTAAGCGTCGTTCCCGCGAACAGGTCCACCTCTGTCGGGCGTCCTGCCAGAACATCCTGGCACATGGAGGTATGTCCCTCCGGGTTTAAGGTCGCAAGAAGCTCCAGCCAGTAATCGATGTCCGCCTCCGTAAGATCAATGTCCTGGGTGTCCTCCACACGGAGAACCTCCCGCATGGCCTCGATCATCATGGTACGCGCCTCTCCCTCTTTCTGGATCAGGCTGTATGGCGCACCGTAGACCGCTGTCACCTGATTCACACCGGTGTTTAACATGAGCTTGTTCCACTGTTCCCGAAGAATATCATCCGGAACCTTGTAGGCCAGCCCCGTCCGGTCAAAAAGCTCCGTCACCGCCTTCAGCTTCTCATCATGGCTCCTGTCCTTATTTCCGATGGTGATATAACCCATATTTTTGTAGGTGACCTCATTTCCGTCCTTTCCTGCGTCCATGCCCTGCACACAGGCGTAGAGCACATGATCCGCGCCGTAGGCTTTCTCGATCATCTCCTCGCTGGAAATTCCATTGAGTACCGACAAGAACAGGGTATGTTCCCCGACAAACGGCTTCACGGTCTCAAGCGCGCTCTCCATTCCCATGAACTTCACCGCAAAGATAATGAGATCCGCCGTCACCGCCTCCGCCGGAGACCGGTAGGAAAATCCACAGGCTTCCCCGTTGCAGACCATATCCGCGCTCCGGTAGCGGTTTACGCGCCCCTCATCCGCGATAAAAAAGACATTCTCATTTCCCATCCGTTTTTTCAGATAATTTCCGTACATGACGCCGAGAGCGCCCTGTCCGACAATTCCGATCTTTTTGATCTCCATAACTTAAAACTTCCTTCCTCCGCCGCCGTGGCTTCTTCCTCCATAACTGTGGGTGGATGATCTTCCTCCGCCGGAAAAACTTCCTCCGCCTGACCCCGGTCTGTTATTCTTTTGTGTCTGAATCACCTGCTGGGTGATATAGGATGTCAGCAGTGCATCCGCCAGGACATTCCCCATGGTGAACCGGCTGTCTCTCCGGTAAGAGAGTTTAAAGTTTGCGGCCATCCGCTTATCTTCCCCGTGAAGACCGTAGCTTCGAAGTACCGATGCCACCGCAGTACCCCCGCAGACCGCCGCCACGCCGAGGGCGATCAGGATCTCATACCATTCGATATGGTGATAACGGCTGATCTTTCCCGTCTCCGTGTCATAGTTGTACTGATCTCTTGAAATCCCGTTGGAATAGCACTTTTCCGTATCCGTCAGAAACGCCGCCGCTGCCCCGTAGTAATCGGCATCTGCCGCGTAATTATAAACATCGTCCAGAACATCATTGATGCGGCTGTCCGTCATGTAACGGATCATCTGTCCGTTTGTAGATATGTAGAGTTCCCTGTTATCCATATCGATGAGAAACAGGATTCCCGAGTGGTCGGAACCGGTTCCGAAACCGCCTTCCATGTAAAATCCGTCCGCGAACACCTGGGCGGAGTCGGAATTCTCCTCGGTGGTGACGATGACTGCTTCCATCTTCATCGTATCTGAAAGGACCTGTGCCTGCTCAGAAAGCTGTTTTTCTTCCTCATCGGTAAACAGATCCGCCATGTCGTAGACATCCGCATAGCTCTCCGTTCCCTCTGCCATCTGATAGGCATCTTCTCCAGCTGCCGCAAAGGCGGTTCCTGCCAGAAGCACTCCAAGAGCACTCGCTGCAAAGACAGTTCTCGCCGATGTCTTTACAGCATGAAAAACGTTTTCCACCGCACTTAACTTTCTTCCGTTCTCCAGGCTGTTCCCTGCTGTTTTTCCATTTATCTGCTTTGTTTTCATTACAGGAACCACCCCCCGATCATCAGAATCGCCGCAACCGGCACAAAGATCTCCAGGAACAGTTTCACAAGTTTTCCCTTCGCCACCGGGAGCTTTCCGCAGATCTTCCCTGTCTGCCCGTTCATGGCAAAGTAGTAGAGCTCGTCTTTTCCCGCCTTATCCCGGTAGGTCAGGATCCACACCGGAAGCAGGGCGTAGTGCCATCTCGCGTCCCGGATATCTGTATCGCTCTGATCCACCTGCACCGAGGAATACTGTCCCATGATGTCAGCCTTCAGCTGCTCCACCGTATACTGTTTTACCTCGCTCTCCACCTCCGGGGTCAGGGACTCTTTCTCCATGTCCCGCTTCTCCGCCTGAAAACCGGAGAGGTATCCCCTATCAAAGGGCTGGAGTTTTTCCATGTCAAAAGGCAGGACGCCTTCCACGAGAGCGCTGTTATTCTTCTTAAGCGCGTTTCTCGTGACATTCTTTACATCAAGCTGTCCCGCGCGTTCCATCCGGTATTTTTTATGCTCCGTGTAGCGGATATTTCCCGTCACCCAGGTCCGGTTCTTCTCGCCTTCCGCCTGGATCCTTCCGTCGACCCTGCAGCTGTACATCAGGTACGGGAAGTACACACCAGAAAACTTCTCGATCTGGTCCTTCGAGAAGAAGTCGTCCGGGATATATTTTTTCTTCTTGATCCAGTCAAGGAATATCCCCGTTGCTTTCTTCTTGTCCATGGCAAAGGGGATCACATAGTCCGGCAGGAATTCGCCGGAAAGCTTTCCTGAAAGCACTACCGGGTTGTGACAGTAGTAACAGAATGTTGCCGCCGTCGTTGCGTCCGTCACGACCTCCGCGCCGCAGCTCGGGCAGATATAGACCAGGGCATCCTCGTTCTGATTCGTGCTGCCCGCGTTATTATTCTGTGCTGTATCTGCCGCACTGCTTTCCTCCTGCGTGCCGCTGGTCTCCGTAGATTTTAACGCCGCGGCTTCCATCTCTTCCTTCGTAAATTCCGACATGCAGAACTCACAGCAGAACTTCTGCTTCTTCGGATCAAAGACCACCGAGCCGCCGCAGTTGGGGCATTTATAACTTACAAGTGCCATTTTCTTTCCCCCTGTATCTGGCTTAAGCTTCCCATCTGCCCTAAAAGGCAGCCAGGAAGCTTACATTTTTTACTGTCTCGGTTTTCCGCAGTTCGCACAGAAGTTTCCTTTATTTTCCTGTCCGCAGGAGCAGGTCCAAACGGCATCCGGGCGTTTCTTTCCGCAGTTGGAGCAGAAATTGCCTGTATTCTCCTGTCCGCAGCTGCAGGTCCAGGATCCGCTCTCCTCCGGTTTCTTCTTTCCGCAGTTGGAGCAGAAGTTTCCGGTATTTCCTTCCTGTCCGCAGGAACAGGTCCATCCGGATAACGGTGCCATCTTCGCCGGACCGCCGGATGCCTGCTGTGCCTGGTCTGCCATAGCAGGATTTCCCTGCTGTCCCTGTCCGGCTGCCATGTTAAACAACCCCTGGGTGTTGAATCCGCCGTTCTGCGCCGCCATATTCATTCCCGCAAATGCCATCATCGGTCCTGTGGAGGTATTCTTTGCCGCGCTCTGCATCGACTCAGCCTGTGCGCTGACTAAATGCGCCGCCGCCATTCCCGGGTTTCTGAATGTGGCATTTCTCTGGAGCTCCTTGATCATCGCCTCATCTTCCTCAGAGGCCTTCACGGAGCTCACACCGATCTTGCTCACAGTAATTCCGTATACATCGTCCCAGCTGTCGGAGAGGATCTCGCGGAGCGCGTTCGCAAGCTCCACCGTATGACCCGGAAGCGCACTGTAGCGGACTCCCATCCCGGAGATTTTCGCGAAGGCCGGCTGCAGAGCTGTCAGAAGCTCGCTGCGGAGCTGGGAATCGATCTTATCTCTCGTGTAATCTTCCTCGATATTTCCACAGATGTTCTTATAGAAGAGGATCGGATCCACCATTCTGTAGGAATATTCGCCGTGGCAGCGGATCGCGATGTCCACGTCGAGGCCGATATTCTGGTCTACAACACGGAACGGGACTGCGTTCGCTGTGCCGTACTTGTTTCCGACGATCTCCTTCGTGTTGAAGAAGTAGACTCTCTGGTCCCTCGCCGTGTCGCCGCCCATGGTGAAACGCTTTCCAAACTGCTTAAAGCTGTCCCCGATGCTCTTTCCAAGGTTTCCGTAGAAAATACTCGGCTCTGCGGAGGTATCATAAACGAACTCACCAGCCTCCGCACATACCTCGACGATAGCGCCCTGGTCAACGATCATCATGCACTGTCCCTCGTTGACTGCGATGATGGAGCCGTTAGAGATCAGGTTGTCGCTGCCCTTTGTGTTATAGCTTCTCTTTGATTTCCGGTTCTCACCTTTCTTTACAAGAACGTCCGCCTCCATGGACGGGCAGTAAAAATACTCGCGCCACTGGTCTTCCAGCACACTCTTTAACGCGCCGGCACCAACTTTTAAAATACCCATATCCCGTTTCCTCCTTTTATCACTCACCGGTCGGATTCCTGGACAGCGGTTTTCGCCGCTTATACCCGCCGGTCCGGATTTTTTCCGAAAATTATCCGATCCTATGATCTTTCAAGAACCTGATCTCCGCTGCATACCCCGGAAGCTCATTCGGCGTCTCCAGGCAGAACGGCAGATTCCTCAGCGCCGGATGGTTGATCACCCGCACAATTGCCTCCGCGCCAATTTCACCTTCCCCGATCCGGGCGTGGCGGTCCTTCCCGGCTCCCCGGACATTCATGCTGTCATTTAAATGGACCGCTTTCAGGCGTTCAAGCCCCACAACACGGTCAAATTCCGCCAGCACTCCGTCGAGATCATTCACGATGTCATATCCGGCATCCCATACATGACAGGTATCCATACATACCCCCATCTTATCAGAAAGTTCAACTCTGTCAAGAATTTCCCGAAGTTCCTCAAAACTTCTTCCGACCTCGCTGCCCTTTCCCGCCATGGTCTCCAGGAGCACCGTGGTGTGAAGCTCCGGCTTCAGGATCTCATTCAACATCTCCGCGATATAGGTGATTCCAACCTCCACACCCTGCTTCACATGGCTTCCCGGATGGAAATTGTAGAGGTTTCCGGGAACCGCCTCCATGCGCTCCAGGTCATCCGCCATGGTCCGCTTCGCGAAATCCCGGATTTTTTCATCCGCTGAGCAGCCGTTCAGTGTGTATGGCGCATGGGCCACCAGAGTCCCCAGCCCCAGCTCCTCTTTTAGTTTCAGGAACGCTGCGATGTCCTCATGGTCTAACGGCTTCGCGCTTCCGCCCCTGGGATTTCTTGTAAAAAACTGAAACGTCGTCGCGCCGATCTTTTCCGCGTCCTTTCCCATGGCAAGGAATCCCTTCGCCGAGGAAAGATGGCATCCGATATAAAACATTGTCTATGACCTCCGTCCTGTTCCTGTGGGCTTTCCAAAGGAACCTGTTTTTTTCGATCTCTCCGGCTTTAAGAAAAATACCGCTCCCCAGGTAAAAAGCACAGAGAGCACCGCCTGGATCACCAGACTGCAGAATACCCAGTGGTTTGTGATAAAATTTCCGCCGTTGTCACCGAGGAGATGTGTGATCGTAAAGTTTCCGCCGCCACCTGCCACCTGATTCTCCAAAAGCTCCGCGAACATGATTGCCGGATTCAGGAGAAGAAGGTATACCGACGCTCCGGAGCTCGCCTTCGGGATCGTCTCCCCGGAATTGAGCGCCATCGTGCTGATCTCTGTCTCGGAGATATTGAGGAGGAACACATTCAGCATGTATGTTCCAACGACAACAACTAACATGATCCCGTAAGTGATCACATTGGAGAATGTGGACCGCTTCATGAGGGAGGACGCGAAGATTCCGAGGCTTCCACAGTACAGCGCCCCCACCACATAGCTCACAAGAAGGATCATGAGATCCCCTGAGCTGATACTTCCATAGATAAAGGTCAGCATCAGGATCGGCAGACTCGATACCACTAAGATCATAAGCTGGGAGAATGCGGACATGAGCTTCCCGACAACGATCTCCACAGGACGGATCTTCGTGGTAAACATGAGTTCCAATGTGTGCCGCTCCCGCTCCCCGCTGATGCTGGCGGAGGTCAGAGCAGGCATGATAAACATCAGAAGCATAAATTCCAGCGCTGCCACAAAGGCGTAGAGCTGGAGAAAATTTTCATAGCGCACCGAGCCGCTGACCTTCACCTGGGCGATGCTCTGGTACATGTTTAAGAGTGCCACCACAGCCAGGATCCCGTTGAAGATCATGATGATGAGCGGAATCCGGAAGCTTCTCGAACGTACCAGCATTTCCCTCTTATAGACCGGATTATTCTTCACTCGTCATCACCACCTTTTCCATATCATGATCCGTGATCTGCATGAAGATGCTCTCAAGGTCACCAGGCTCTCTCCAGAATCCGCAGATTCCAATATTGTGGGCCACAAGTTTTGCAAGCAGCATCGCCTCAGCGTCTTTTCCGCCGTGGAATCCCACGACGATATCGTTTCCCTCCACCGTGATGGTCTGGACCTCCGGCTCCGTTCGGAGAAATTTCAACGCTTCCAAGATATTCTCCACAACCTGGATCCGGATCGGGTTAGAGTCATTCACCTTCTTTAAGATCTCCCCCATGTTTCCCGATAGGACGACCTTTCCGGCATCGATGATCCCGATATCCGTACACATCTGGGCCAGCTCTGAGAGGATGTGGGAGCTGACCACGATGGTTTTTCCCTCAGCGCAGAGTTCCTTTAAAAGCTCCTTAAACTCGATCCTGGCTCTCGGATCCATGCCGGATGTGGGCTCGTCTAAAACAAGGAGCTTCGGATCGTGGATCATGGCCCGCGCCAGGCAGAGTCTCTGTTTCATTCCCCTGGACAGGCTGTCCACAAAGAATTCCTCTTTTCCCGCGAGTTTTACCTGTTCCAGAAGCTTTGTGCACCGCTCTCTCGCCACAAGGCCGGAGAGTCCGTAGCAGGAGGCGAAAAAGTCCATGTATTCCCAGACTTTTAAGTTGTCGTAAAGTCCGAATTCATCCGGCACATAGCCGAACTCATTTTTCACCTGCCCGCTGTAGAGGAACGCGTCCTTTCCGCCGATCATGACGGTTCCCTCATCTGCTTTCAGGAGTCCCGTGATAATGCGGATCGCCGTGGTCTTTCCGGCTCCGTTCGGTCCGACAAAGCCATAGAGCGCCCCCTCCTCCACTTCCATATCAAGCCCGGAGAGAGCCTCAAAATTTCCGAATTTTTTTTTCAGTCCCTGTATCTTCAACATCAGCTTTCCCTCCCCGTCACCATCAGGAGTGGAAGTGTCTGGCTCACTCCGATTTCCGCATTGCTTCCGGCTGTGTAGCGGACCGTGATCTTTCCGTCGGCAGCGATATAATCTGCCAGCTCTTCCCTTGAGAAATCCTGTTTCCGGATATCCACCGGGTCATAGCTTCCTGTCTTTTCGTTGTAAAAACTCGTCTCCCCGGAGAATGGGCGGATATAGGAATACTGGTTGCCCTGGAAAAAGTCGTCGGACACCGGAAGAAATGAGAATTTCTCGATCACAATGTCCGTTCCCGGGTCATATTCCACCACCACCGGGTCTGTCCCGTAGAGGATCATGGAATTTCCATAATTTGCCCCTATACCGGAGGTCACGGATGGTTCCCGGATCTGACCGCAGCGGTAGACCTCGCCATCTGTTCCCATGGCGCAGTCGATCTCCTGGGTGTAGAAGGTCCTTCCGTCCCAGTTTTTTCCGAAGAGATCGTCGTTTCCCTCATAACCTTCCGGGAGGAACGCGCCGAAGCGCACCTCGCCATTGTAGGACGAGTAGTAACGATCCGTAAAGTATCCGCTGAGGTTGGATTTCTGGACATTTTTAATGTACTCCTCATCGGAGTCTTCCTGACGGTCCGGCGTTCCGGTCAGGGTGCCCGAAAGCATCCATGTCATGCCCAACGGCCATACCTTTAACGGCTCCCGGTTGAATTCCAGATACTGTCCCGGTTCCATGTTTCCAATGATCAGCACCTGGCCATAGAGATAGACTGCCGCGTTCTCAAGCGTCACAGGGAGCTTGTTCTCCACATGCCCCGTGATTGTCCCGTCCGACACAGCAAAGTCCGCCTCCACATTTCCAGCCCCCAGGTCTTTCTGCCGCTCCAGAAGGAAAAATCTGGAATCGAAGGCCTTGGACTTCCGACTCCAAAGCACGGTCTGGTCTGCCTCTTTCCGGATCCCGATGGATGCCTGGCGCTTTTTCGGGTAGTCTTCCAGCTGGTTCATGTCGTAGCGGGCGCTCCTCGTAAGGGGTGTGACCCTGTAATCCGTCGGAAGATCCACGGTAAATCCGCTGCTGTCCGGAGTCCGGACGTTTAAGAAGGTCATCTCCTCCGCGCTGTCCCCGGATGCGTCCAGGATCGTCGCTGTCGTGCAGAATTCACTGGTGAATCTCGTCTTAAAACCCATTCCCCAGATCACGACACAGGAGGCTGCGGAAAAAACAAGCACTGCAGTACCGTAGTACCGGTTGATCCCACGCTTCTTTAAAAGAATATACAGCCCGGGTCCCACGATCACCAGATATCCCACAACGATGATCCCGTAGACCGCAAGATTGGGGATCCGTTCCCCGTTTCCCCCGCTGACAAGATTGTAGGCGTTCCAGTAATCAGCATCGCCGCCCTGGGAATAATAATAGATCGTATTCAGTTCATCCTCGTTAAAGATCTCACTGAGAAAATACGACGCGAAGGACGGGTTCTTTTTCGCAAAGCCGGAGAGATCCGACAGGCTTACCCCGTAGACACCGATGGTCCCCTTTCCGTACTTCATGGTCTTAAGAAGCGGCGTTCCATCCGTCACCATCCGCTCTTTGGCCCCGGAGATCACAGGTTCCGTGTAGGTCACGCGGACTTCCGAGTCCTCAGGACTGTTTTTCGTGTATTCCGTTCCCATGCCGACCAAGAGAACCTCCGGATCCCTTAAGCTGACCTTCGGCTCTGCCTCTCCCAGGATATCCAGGGTCTTATCCCTGTCTCTTCCCGTTCCGATAAGCAGTGTTCCGCCATTTTCCACCCATGTGAGGACGGCTTCTTTCTGGACATCATTCAGTGTCCGGCAGTCATATCCGTTTATGAGGAGCACATTAAACATGGAAAATCCCCGGGAATCTTCCGGGAAGTCTTCCCCTGGGATCTCAACGACCCGTGTGGTGAGCATTCCATAATTCAGCCCAATCCCGTCAATCCATGAGAGACTTCCTGACTTGTTCTCCAGGACACCTGCAAACAGACGGTTTTCGTCCTTAGAAACGTCAAATTCCATGGAGGTCTCCCCCATGGTCTTCTTCTTCCCGTCTTTTAATGTCAGGTGGATCGTCCCGCTCTTCTGTCCTAAGGGGACATAGAACTCCATCGTCTTCGTCTCCGCCGGTCCCACCTCTACTTGGTACGAATACTCGTATTCCTCCGTGCCTTCATCGTTATCACTCTCCAAAGTAGAGACAGTAAGTGTGCCGGAAAACGGTGCCTCCGTCTGGCCGTAGATGCTGACCTTTATGGGCACAAAGCTTCCGGGCTTCGCATTTCTTCCGTAAACTGCCGTGATGTCCACCGCCACCGGCACAGAATTCTGCGAGCTGGACTCCATGTTTGTGCTGAAGCTGTCCTGGTCCTGGGCAAAGGCCGGGAATGCCCCCGCGGACAGGACCAGGGCCGCAAGACAGCCAAACAGCAGCTGTTTCTTTTTATTTCTCATACATTCTTCCTATCATTGATCAACGGGTATCCCTGTTCAGTATTTTCGTTACAGTTCAGCCATGCGCTGATTTGAATGAGAAAGTGTGTTGCAAGCTTGCTTGCATAAGCACTTTTTCATCCAAATCAGCATATGGTGGAACCACCAAGCTTCTTGTTTTCATGAATATGAAAACAAGAAGATGTAATGGCTGAACTGTAACGTATTTTCAGCTGTTTTTCTGCCGTCAGAGCAGGAACTATGCGTTTTTGCTGAACAGCTGTTATATCTCTTTACTGGATCATACCAAAATTTTCTTTATTCACATCAAAATCCACCTTCAGCTTCACCGTGAACACCGTTCCGTTCAGGTCGCTGGCCACGGAGATCGTTCCGCCGTGCATGTCCACGATATTCTTTGCGATGGCAAGACCAAGACCCGTTCCGCCTGTCTTTGAGGACCTCGACTGCTCTACCCGGTAGAACTTGTTGAAGATCAACGGCAGTTCCTCCGCCGGGATCACATAGCCATAGTTCGTGACAGACACCGTGACGATATCGTCCTTCGCGAATACCTGGATCAGGACCTTCTTTCCCTCGGCACCGTACTTGATGGCGTTGTTGATCAGATTATCAAAAAGTCTCGCCAGAAGGTTTCCGTCCGCCGTGATGATCTGGGACGGGACATTGCTCTTGAGCTCATAAGTCAGGTCCTTGTCCGCGAAGCTCGGATAAAATTCCTCCAAAAGCTGCCCTAAGAGCTTTACGATATCCACCTTTCCAACATTCATGGATATCTTTCCGTAATTCATCTTCGTGAATCCGAACAGGTCCTCAATGAGTTTTTCCAGACGCTTTGCCTTCACATAGGCGATATCGATATACTTTTTCTGCATATCCAGGCTGATGGCCGGTCCGGAAGACAGGAGTTCCAGATAACCGATAATGGAAGTCAACGGTGTCCTTAAGTCGTGGGCCACGTTCGTGATCAGCTCATTCTTCGTCCGCTCCGACTCTCGTTCCTTATCCATGAGCTTCCGGATATCCGCTTCCATCCGGTTCAGGTTCGATGCCATGGCGGAGAACTCGTTGTCCCCCACCACCTCGATCTGGGTGTTTAAGTCGCCCTCGGAGATATTCTGGATCGCCACCGCGATCTTCCCTATATACTTCATATTTTTCTTCTCGATCATGAGAAACGCCAGCGCAAAGATCCCGATTCCAACGATCACATAGAGGATCGTGGTGATCGTACCCATCTTAAAGATCTGCAGGATCAACAGATTCGCGTATCTGGTCTGGTCCAGGTACGCCAGAAGGAAGTTCATATTCATGATGAGGAACGCGTCCACCAGACATGCGATCAGGGCACTGTAACAGATGTTCACCGCGATCTGCCTGTAAAAGCTTCTGCTCCAATCATTTTTCAATTTTGTATCCTACCCCCCAGACCGTTGTGATGATCTTATCCTGTCTCGTGTCCTCTTTCATTTTTCCGCGGAGTCTTCGGATATGTACCATGACGGTGTTGTTTGCCTCGTATACTTTCTCGTTCCATACCTTCTCAAAGATCTCGTCGGTGCTGAACACCCGGCCGGGATTCGATGCTAAAAGATACAGGATATCGAACTCGATGGGCGTCAGCTTGATCTCCTCGCCATAGACAACGACCTTGTGGTTGTCTTTATTGATCGTAAGGCCTCGGATGCTGATCTCGTTCTTTACGGTCTCATGCACATTGCTGTTCGGGTTTAACTGCGTGTAGCGGCGCAGCTGGGATTTAACCCGGGCTGTCAGCTCCAGCGGGTTGAAGGGCTTTACCACATAATCGTCCGCGCCGGTTCCCAGACCCAGGATCTTATCAAGATCCGTGGATTTTGCGCTCAGCATGATGATCGGAATATTGTTGGTCTCGCGGATCTTCCTGCACATCTCAAGACCGTCCATTCCCGGCATCATGATGTCTAAGAGCACCAGATGGCTCTCCTCCTGATCCAGGATCTCAAGCCCCTCTTTCGCGTTATTTGCCTTAAATACTTTATATCCATCGCTGACCAGATAGATCTCTATAAGGTCCGCGATCTCTTTTTCATCATCCACTACCAGGATATTGATCTGCTCCATGATTTTTCCTCCTTTTAGACTTATTCCTAATATCCCTATCGTATCATATTTCGACCTTTTTTTCCTTACTTTTTTCTGAAAACTAATGAGTAAATGTTACAATTTTTTCCGTTCTCTGGAAGGTTTCCAAAAAACAGCGCACTTTGCTGAATGAACGCCATGTCTTGTGTATACACGCTCATTATCTGTGTATAAAAGAGGCAGCAGAACTACTCTAAAAAGAATATGTCCCACTGCCTCATTTTAGATTTTAATTCTGTTTTCTCCGTACAGTACTTTTATAACCCTAACTCCTCGAACACACCTTTCAGGATGATCTTCACAGAACCATCCTCCAGCACCTTGTGAAGTCCGCTGTATTTCAGAAGGTCGAAGTATCCCATGGATCCGCCCGCTGCGCAGAGCTTATAATAATCTGCCCAGGCTGCCTTCCGGTCTTCCTTCAT
>OGEN01001028.1_pt1 | contig 21411 bp, 19 predicted proteins | sample 1570671 | NCBI WGS metagenome assembly OGEN01 (sample SAMEA2582128, study PRJEB24529) | metagenome | biome: Human gut stool | place: China | collected 2011 | reverse complement strand
GCACCCGCCGCTACCACCCCGGCTATGAGTGCAAGTGGGCGACCAATACCGTGGTACATATCCTTGAAAACAGGGAGTACACGGGCTGTCTGGTAAACTTCAAGACGGAGAAGCCGTCCTACAAGACCAAGCACAGCGTAGAGAACCCCATTGAGAAACAGGCGATTTTCGAGAACCACCATGAGCCTATCATTGACACCCAGATGTGGGAGCGTGTGCAGGAGTTACGCAAGCAGCGCAAACGCCCGAACCGCTATGATGAAGTGGGCTTATTCTCCGGCATACTCTTTTGTGCCGACTGCGGCAGCGTCCTTTACCAGCAGCGTTACCAGAACGCCACCCGCAAGCAGGATTGTTATATCTGCGGGAGCTACAAGAAGCGTACCCGTGACTGTACGGCGCACTTTATCCGCACCGACCTGTTGACCGCCGGAGTGACCGACAATCTGCGGAAAGTCACCAGCTATGCAGCGAAGCACGAAGCCCGGTTTATGAAGCTGCTGATCGAGCAGAACGAGGACGGGGGCAAGCGCAGGAACGCCGCAAGGAAAAAGGAGCTGGAAGCCGCCGAGAAGCGTATCAGCGAGTTATCCGCTATCTTCAAGCGGCTGTATGAGGACAGCGTGACCGGGCGCATTTCAGACGAGCGTTTCACGGAGCTGTCGGCAGACTATGAAGCCGAGCAGAAAGAACTGAAAGAGAGAGCCGCCGCTATCCGGGCAGAGCTTTCCAAAGCGCAGGAAGCCACGGTAAACGCAGAAAAGTTTATGAATGTTGTCCGCAAGTACACCAGCTTTGAAGAACTTACCCCTACCCTTTTGCGTGAGTTTGTGGAGAAAATCGTTGTGCATGAGTGCAGCTATGACGAGAACGGCACACGCAGACAGGACATTGATATTTATTACTCTTTCGTTGGCAAGGTAGACCTGCCCGAATGACCGCCCGACCTATCCGGCGCAATGCGCAAACGCCGGATAGGAACGGCAAAATTTTTTACACTTCTACTACTTCTTTATCACACATCAGCAAAGAGTCAGGGTATGAAGCAGCTCATGGCTGGCGGTGGTGTCGCCCTGATCGGCATTACCCTGATTCCCCTGCTGAGCGGTCTGTTCGGCTAAAAACTGCGGGCGGCATCTGCCGCCCATACATATTGCTCCAACTCACCGTGGCTAACGGTTTTTGTACTTGTGGAGCGAATTTTCAAGCCATACGTTCTATCAAAAAGGAGATGCTTCTATGAATTTTTTGACGAACCTCATCTTTGTTCTCAACCTGCTCAAGACCCTCATCAACCATTTCTTTTAAGGTGGTGGCGCTGAGTGGAAACTGTTCTCAAAGCGATTTCAGATTGGATCAAGTCGCTGCTGACTGCGGCCATCATGTCCAATCTGTCCGGCCTGTTTGATGATGTCAATACACAGGTGGGCAGCATCGCACAGCAGGTCGGCACAAAGCCATCCAATTTTGAACCGCGCGTTTTCGCCATGATCGAAGCCCTCTCCCGGAATGTGGTGCTGCCCATTGCAGGCGTGATTTTGACCTTCATTGCATGTTATGAGCTGATCGAGATGATCACCCAGCACAACAACATGGCGCAGTTTGAGCCTGCACTGCTGATGAAATGGATCTTCAAAACTGCCATTTCGGTCTGGATGATCTCCAACACCTTCGACATCATCATGGCGGTGTTCGATGTGACGCAGCAGGTGGTGGCAAATTCCAGCGGCATTATTTCCGGCAACACACGGGTCAATGATATCGGCTTGTCGATGCTGCAATCCAGCATGATGCAGATGGACGTAGGACCCCTGTTCGGGCTGTTCTTGCAGTCCTTCTTTATCGGCATCACCATGCGCATACTGTCCATCGTGATTTTCGTCATCGTCTACGGAAGAATGATTGAGATCTACATGATGGTCAGCCTTGCCCCGGTGCCCATGGCAACATGGGGCAACCACGAGCAATCCCATGTGGGACAGAACTATCTTCGTTCTCTGTTTGCGCTGGGATTTCAGGGCTTCCTGATTCTGATCTGCGTGGCGATCTATGCTGTTCTGCTTCAGAATGTCGCCATATCCGGGGATGCCATCAACTCGATCTGGAGCATCGTGGGGTACACGGTGCTGCTGTGCTTTACGCTGTTCAAGACTGGTTCTGTTGCCCGGAGCATTCTGGGTGCACATTGATTGGAGGTGAAATTTTGGCAGCTTATATTTCCGTGCCGCGCGATTTCAGCAAGGTGAAGTCCAAAGTAGCCTTCAACCTGACCGCCCGGCAGCTTATCTGTTTTGGTGCAGCGGCAGTCGTAGGCGTGCCGCTGTTCTTTGTTCTGCGGGACACCGCTGGCAATTCCGGTGCTACCCTCGGCATGATGGCGGTCATGCTGCCCATGTTCTTTCTGGCCATGTATCAGAAGAACGGTCAGCCGGCTGAAAAGATCCTGCGGTACTACTTTCAGGCGCGTTTTGTTCGCCCGAAGGTGCGTCCGTACCAGACCCGCAATTACTATGCACTGCTTATGAAGGGAGATGACACCCATGATTCCGTTTCTGAAAAAGAATAAGGACGGCAAAAAACCGCCCAAGTCCATGGTGCCCCGCACGGCACAGGAAAGCATCCCGTTCCAGCGGATGTTTGAGGACGGTACCTGCCGTGTCCGTCCCGGCTACTACACCCGCACCATCCAGTATCAGGATATCAACTATCAGTTGGCGCAGCAGGAGGACAAGACCGCCATCTTTGAGGAATGGTGCTCTTTTCTCAACTTTTTCGACAGCTCTATCCACTTTGAGCTGTCCTTTGTGAATACCGCCACCGATTCCGCAGACTTTGAAAAGTCCATCCGCATCCCGTACCAGCAGGATGGCTTTGACGATGTGCGCGCCGAGTACAGCCAGATGTTGCGGCAGCAGCTTTCCAAGGGCAACAACGGCTTGACCAAGACCAAATTCCTGACCTACGGCATCGAGGGCGACAGCATGGAACAGGTCAAACCCCGGTTGGAGCACATCCAGAACGACCTGATGAACAACTTTCACAGGTTGGGCGTTCTGGCAAAACCGTTGGACGGTACGGAACGTCTGCGGCTGATGCATGGGATGCTGAACATGGACGGAGCCAACAAGTTCCACTTCAACTGGAAAGACCTTGTGCCCAGTGGTCTGTCCGTAAAGGATGCCATTGCCCCCACTGCGCTGGCGTTTAAGAACAGCCGTACCTTTCAGATGGGCGGCATCTTCGGGGCGGTCAGCTTCCTGAATATTACGGCTTCTGACCTGAGCGACCAGCTTTTGAAGGATTTCCTTGATATGGATTCCAGCCAGATCGTTACCATGCACATCCAGTCCGTTGACCAGAACAAGGCCATTAAAACCATCAAGCACACCATTACCGAACTCGACCGCAGCAAAATCGAAGAACAGAAGAAAGCCGTCCGCGCCGGATATGATATGGACGTGCTGCCGTCTGATTTAGCGACTTACGGCAGGGATGCAAAGGCTCTGCTGAAAGAATTGCAGTCGCAAAACGAGCGGATGTTCCTTGTCACTTTTCTGGTGCTGAACACCGGCAAAACCGAGCAGGAACTGGAAACCAACGTGTTTCAGGCGGTCAGCATTGCGCAGAAGCACAACTGCGAATTATGCCGCCTTGATTTTCAGCAGGAGCAGGGGCTTATGTCCTCGCTGCCGCTGGCAGACTGCCAGATCGAGATCCAGCGGGGGCTGACCACCAGTAGCACGGCGATTTTTGTGCCGTTTACCACACAGGAGCTGTTCGACAACGGCAAGGAAAGCCTGTATTATGGCTTGAACGCCCTGTCCAACAACCTGATTATGGTTGACCGCAAAAAGCTGAAAAATCCCAACGGACTGATCCTCGGCACCCCCGGCTCCGGCAAGTCGTTCAGCGCAAAACGTGAGATCTGCAATGCGTTCCTCGTGACGGACGATGATATTATCATCTGCGACCCGGAGGCAGAGTACGCTCCGCTAGTGGAGCGTCTGCATGGGCAGGTTATCCACATCGGCCCTGCCAGCACCCAGTATATCAACCCGATGGACATCAACAGCAACTACTCGGAGGAGGACAACCCGCTGGCTTTGAAAGCCGACTTTGTGCTGTCCCTGTGCGAACTGGTGGTGGGCGGCAAAGAGGGCTTGCAGCCGGTGGAAAAGACGGTCATTGACCGCTGCGTCCATGTGATCTATCGCAAGTATTTCGAGAATCCCACCCCAGAAAATATGCCGCTGTTGGAAGATCTGTACAACGCCCTGCTGACGCAAGATGAACCGGAAGCCCGCCATGTGGCGGCTGCGCTGGAAATCTACGTCAAGGGCAGTCTGAACATTTTTAACCACCACACCAACGTGGATATTAATAACCGCATCGTCTGCTTTGATATCAAGCAGCTTGGCAAGCAGTTGAAAAAACTCGGTATGCTCATCGTGCAGGATGCCGTATGGGGGCGTGTGACCGCCAACCGCAGTGCCGGAAAATCCACCCGGTACTATGCAGACGAATTCCACCTTTTGCTGAAAGAGGAGCAGACTGCCGCTTATTCTGTGGAGATTTGGAAGCGTTTCCGTAAGTGGGGCGGCATCCCGACAGCCCTAACGCAGAACGTCAAAGATCTGCTGGCAAGTCCCGAAGTATCGAACATTTTTGAGAACTCGGACTTTGTGTATATGCTCAATCAGGCCAACGGAGACCGACAGATTCTCGCAAAGCAGCTCAACATCTCGCCCCATCAGCTTTCCTATGTGACCCACTCCGGCGAAGGTGAAGGGCTGCTGTTTTTCGGCAACGTGATCCTGCCCTTTGTCGATCATTTCCCGAAAGACCTTGAACTCTACCGCATCCTCACGACCAAACTCAACGAGACCTCGGAGGGCACACAGAAATGAGTAATCCGAAGCTGAACATCAAAGAGGAATCGTCCGTAAAAAAGACCCGTTCTCCCCCGAAGAAAGCGAGGGTGGAACAGTCGGTGCCCAGAAAGAAAAAACTGAAAACCGATGCAGATAAGGCTGCGGAAAGGGCGCAGCACCTGCGGTTTGGCAAAGCGGAGCTGACCCCGGACGAACTGAGCCGGTTGAGCAAGGCGCAGAAGCGGGAGATGTACGCCGCCCATGCCGCCCGGTCTGCGGTGCATCGGGAGGTTGACCAGTACGAGGACGATAATGTGGGCACACAGGCTTTGAGCGAGGGTGAAAAGACAGCAGGAAATGTCCGGGATATTTCCAAGAGCATCTATGCCCGGAAGCTGAAAAAGAAAGCCAAGATGCGGGGCAAGAATGGCTCCAAAACCGCAAAATCTACCCCGCAGGAGCCGACTGCCGCACAAGATGCAGGTGCATCCGGCACCAGCGAGGGCAGTTCCAACTGGCTTTCCCGCTGGAAACAGCGGCAAGAAATCCACAAAAGCTACTATGCCGCCGCCCGGTCGGGCACGGCGGCGCAGACCGCAGGCGGTAAAGCGGCATCTAATGGAACCAATGCTGCAAAGTCCGGCATGGAGCAGGTCATCGACAAAGGAAAATCGGTGGTCAGCACCGCAGTCAACGGCATTGCCAATTTTGCAAAAAGCAACGCGCACGTTCTTTTGATCGTGGGCGTTTTTCTTTTGCTCCTGCTGCTGGTCATGTCAGCGTTTTCGTCCTGTTCCATTCTGTTCTCCGGCACCACGCAGGTATCCGGGCAGACCATTTACACCGCAGAGGACCGGGACATCCGGGGAGCCGAAACCGACTACAAGAAGCTGGAAAAGGAACTGGATAAAAAGATCAAGCGTACCCCCACCGACCACCCCGGCTATGACGAATACCGATACCATCTGGATGCTATTGAGCACGATCCTTGGCAGCTCACTTCGTTCCTGACTACTCTCTACGACGACTACACCCGCAGCGAGGTGCAGGCAAAACTCAAGGAGACGTTTGCTAAGCAATACAAGCTGACCACATGGGTAGAAGTCCAGACCCGATACCGCACGGTAGTGATGATCGACATTTTTACTGGCATCCCCTACACCGTGCAAGTGCCCTATGAGTATCGAATTTTTCACACCAAATTGGTGAATAAAGGGCTGGAAGTAGTCATCCGGGAAGAATTGGATGCTGACCAGTGGAAACGGTACGAGATCTTTCAGGATACCTTGGGTGGCAGACCCTACCTGTTCAACGGCGGTCTGCCGCCCGGTGGCTCCGATGGCTCCGGCGCACCGGGCATCGACTATCAGGTGCCGGCAGAAGCACTGACCGACAGCGAATTTGCCGCCATCTACAAGGAAGCCCAAAAGTATGTGGGTACGCCCTATGTGTGGGGCGGCTCCACCCCGGAAACCGGCTTCGATTGCAGCGGCTACGTCTGTTGGGTTTACAACCAGAACGGCTACAATGTCGGGCGCACCACGGCCAACGGTCTTTGGAATAAATGCCAGCACATCTCCGAAGCAGAAGCAAAGCCCGGAGATCTGGTTTTCTTCAAAGGTACCTACGACACCCCCGGCATGAGCCATACTGGAATATATCTCGGAAACGGTATGATGGTCAGTGCCGGAGACCCCATCAAGTACGCCAATATCCACTCGTCCTACTGGCAGAAATACCTGTCAGGATTCGGGCGGCTATCCAAATAACAGGAGGACAATATGAGCGAAAAACTCGATAAACTGCGCGCTTCACTGGAAAAAGAGAAGGAACGGCGCATCAAGATCAACAATCGCATCGAAAGTCTGGAGCGGCGGATTCAGGAGGCCGAAGCCGCCGAGGTCAACGAGATGGTTCGGACGGCAAAGGTCACGCCGGAACAGCTTGCCGCCCTGCTGCGGCAGTCCGCAACTTCCACCCCGAACCCGGCTGCGCTGTCCGCAGTCGGTGCTACCTTTGATAAGGAGGACCCCGATAATGAAGATGATGAATAAGGTATGTGCGCTGGTGCTGTCGGTGGCACTGTGCGCTGGCATGGCAGCTCCTGCTTTTGCCTATGACGGCGAGCCTGTGGAGGAAGTGGAACAGCCTGTCCTGACTGCTGCCACCGAAGAGGAAGAGGCTGTCACCGTGACCGATGAGGAAACCGGTGCTCTGACCCCGGAGGGCAATCTGACGCTGGTGGACGATTACCACACTGACTACTCCGATGGCAGCGGACAGCAGTTCATTACGCTGGTGTCGAAGTCGGGAGCCACCTTTTATCTGGTCATCGACCGCAATGCCAAGGGACAGCAGACCGTCCACTTTATGAACCTTGTGGATGAAGCCGACCTGCTCTCCCTGATGGAAGATGAAGATGCCGAAGCCTATACCGCCGAAAAAGAAGCGGCGGCGCAGGCAGCGCAGGAGCGCAAACAGGCCGAAGAGGATGCGAAAAAGGCTGCGGAAGAAGCGGAGGCATCCGGTTCTGAACAGACTGGTGGCAACAAAGTTACGAAGTATGCTGCCACATTCTTAGGCGTACTGGCGCTGGTCGGTTTGGTTGCTGGCGGCGGCATTTACACCTTTATGAAGCAGAAGCAGAAAAAGCAGGCCGAAAAAGAAGCTCTTGACCCCGATGCAAACTACACCGAGGACAAGGGCGACTTTGAGATTCCTGTGGAGGATGAACCGGAAGAAACCGGCGAGGAAGATACCGAACCCATCTGATTTTAAGGCGGCGTTTTGCCGCCGTACATATTGCAATCAGAAACAGATTGGAGTGATTTTTATCGCAAAATTAGTCGTGGCGGAAAAGCCATCCGTCGCTATGTCCTATGCAAAAGTCCTTGGCGCCACCAGCCGTAAAGACGGCTACCTTGAGGGCAACAGCTATCTCGTCAGCTGGTGCGTGGGTCATCTGGTGGAGCTGGCTCCACCCAATGTTTACGATGCTAAGTACGTCAAGTGGAGTATCGCTGATTTGCCCATTCTGCCGGAAAGGTGGCAGTATCTGGTGTCTGCCAGCACCAAAAAGCAGTTCGGCATCCTGCAAAAACTTATGCAGCGCCCGGATGTGGACAGCGTGATCTGTGCTACGGATGCAGGATAGTGCGGTTGGGTGACTCAAGAGAAAGAAAAAAGAGACCTCATCTCGTCAAAAAACTAAATCATAAAAGCATCAAAGAGGGCATTCAAATGAAACAAAATCGAATTTTTGACCAGAATAGTTCTCAAAAAGCACGTTCTTGGCACTATAATATGGACACCAACCGAGCGGAAGCCCAGTTCGCTGATGGCTCTGCCATTGCCATTGACTGCCTTGCCATCGAGGACGAATACGGCAATACCCCGGCACAGCGAGCTGAACTTGATTGGCTACTATACAACAAGCCCTTGGAGTGCGTCCAGCTTGTGCTGAGTGGTGAGATTGAGCATTATCTCTCACTTGGCTGTGACCATGGCAAACTGAAAGACTAACCTCTAAATAGGCCAAACAACCCGCTACTTGCAGTCGCTGCAAATGGCGGGTTGTTTGCTTATTTTAAGTTTTTCCTTTGCTCATAGTAGTGCAAAATCAATGTAGTGCAAAATCAATGGCCCAACGGTCAAAGAAATCACAAATATCAGGCAAATCTACTGGTTTCTTATAAATGTCATTCTAAAATTCAATGGATTTTGCTATTTCTAGCACTTGTTTTTTCGACACGAAAGTCGATTTAACCCTATATTTTATGTATCTCTCGATGATTTCAAGTTTGCCATTTTGGGGGCTTGATTATTGAGAAAATTCTAAATTCCAAAAAGGTCTATCATTTTCATCAATCGCATCGTTATTGAGAATAAGCACTGCACCACCACTTAACAGAGGAGGCAGCTGTAAATAGCTTATATTATTTATTGAGAAAATGAAACGCTATTGCAACAGTTGAATACTGTATATTTTATCAAATTGATACGGATCTGATAGCAACACCTTACCGTTTGATATCACAAGAATGCTTTCGCCTTCTTTAAGATACGACAACTGAAGATTTCCTTTCAAGTAGTTTGATACGCCATAAATTATATAATTGTCATCCGTATCATATAATTGATTTTTTGCAGTCGCATAAATACAATTGTTCTTCAGGTCAACTTCTTCAATTATAAGTTCCGATTTTTTTCTTCCGAATGTATTCGATTGAAATAGAATGCAGAGAACCACTGCCACAAATGCTATGCCAACCATAATCTTCCGTTTGCATTTCATTTTATCAACCTCTGTATGAAAGGAACAGCGTATAAAGCGATTGTGTTATTCTCAATGCCCCTGTATAAGAAGTTGGATATGAAGAACCATCAATTGTGCTTCCATCTTTATGGATTCCGATAGCTACATACCCAGCTCCAGAAATATATTCTACAAGAGGACCACCACTAAAGCCACCTGTCAAATCCCAATCGCCCTTGAGATATTTTGAAGTCTGACTTCTAATATACCCAGAAGATTTACACATCCGATATCTCGCATCGGCACCATTTATTTGGCTCGGATAGCCATAAGCATACACCAACTGTGATGATGAATAATTGCTAGACTGCCAATGTAACCCAAGCCATCCCGTTTTCGTTCCTAAATTATTCTTGAGCGTAATAATCGCCCAATCCTCCGAACTTGTTCCAGCAAGATAAGAATCACTAACAATCATCGAACTTGCCGATACATTTTCGCTTCCAAAAGGTTTACTATTATCAGATCGAGCAGGTGCGACATTTACCGACTTAACGTAGGCTTTTTCCTTTATACTGTATAGATTATGTGCTGCTGTTGCAAGTGCATTAGGCCCAATCATAAATCCAGAACCATAATTTGTCCCTCCATTATTGGTCGTTATCTGTAGGCATACCGTACTACAATATGGTGTTGCCGTTGGATTATCAACAACAGTGATATCATTGCTTCCGATAATCGCATACAGATCGGATAGATCAATATCCGAAATCTTTCCATTTGGAAAATAGCCTGCAGTTGTCTCTCCATCCGTGAAGGAATTGGTTTCAACTATAATTTCCTCTATAGATTCTTCTTTTGTATCAAAATCGTATCTATGGTATCTCTCGATATGAGATTTGCTTCCATCACTTTGATTATCTGCAAAAGCAGTCAGCCCAGAGTTAAGCTCCATTGAAGAAAGAGCCACAATCCCACTTGCTTTCAAAAAAATTCTACGAGATATTTTTTCACTAGCTATTTTAATTTTCCTTCTTTACTTTTAGAGTATACACAAGATTTCTTATACATCAGTTGCTCTGCATTGGAAACACCTCCGTAAAATTTTTCATACGTTAGAGCCATCCTTATTTTAGATTTCAACTTTTACTTTCGCAAAAAAATAAATACCACTGATTTTTTATCCAATAGCCGTGCTAAGATTTATCTCTATGGGATTCAACACATGCGTCTGCTGGCACAACCAAGCCCAATTGTTCACTGTAGTAGTAAACAAGTCGTCATAGTTGTTGTCATATGCAAAATCAAATGTGTCATGAACGGTAATCAAGTAATACATTATAGAATTACCAATCATGAAGCCTGTTCCAGAGGTGCTTACCCTATGCAATGCATAGAATAAATCTGCATTATCAGACTTTTGAATTGTAAAAGACCAACTTCCTCCACTAAAATCTTTCAAGCCACTATTAAGTACTTTGTTTTTATAATTATTAAAAACTGTTGTCGTGTTTAACTTGTCAAGCAATGGCGTCGAAGAATCCGTCACACTCTCAGAATAGTCAATATTATATACAGAGAATTCAACCATAAGAGCCGCACATTCATATCCCTTATCCCGTGCAATTTGCGCAGCTGCCAACCATGCAAGCTGTGTATTATTTAACAAATTTCCAGATGCACGTGTTTGATCTTCATCTTTCATCTTATCGATAAACTTATTTAATTCATCTATCGACATTCCCGAAAAATCAACATGATACTTATCATTCATGCTTTGAATAACAGGATTGCTAGCTTTACGGCTGCTTATGTTAGCAGCATAAGACACAGTATTTATCGAAAACAAAAAACACACTGAAAGAATTAATGATACGAACCTCTTCATAACGAACCTCCTTAAATTCTGTACTCTACTATATAAATTGTGTGCTTCTCATCATCCCAGACAACGAGACTAAAATTCACATCTTCAGAATGTAAAAGCAATGTATTCATTTCGGCTTCCGAGCGTAGTTCCTTATGCTGACTATTATCATAAAGAAAAAAATTTCCACTTGCAATTTCAGGAATCACAAAATCTAATCCAAAATATGACGACACATTTTTTAATATAGAAGATATGGTTGGAGAATCATTAATTTTCTCCCATGAATCGAGTTGATGAATAATTTTGGCTGCATCCACATCGTAGTATACCGCTAACATTATCCCATCATTTTGCAATCCGCCATAAGCCTCATATATCAACGATTCAGAGTATGTTGCTTTTCCAATTTTGAATTGTTTCAAATAATCTCGTTTTTCATATTTGCTTTTTCTTCCAAGCATAAAGCCCAAAAGCAAGCACAGTGCGACTATAGCTAGGTATCGGATAACTCGCGTTGGTCTCGCCTTTATAATTACCTCACACCTTTCTAACTTGCTGAAATATATAACAAACTCCACTTATCTACTGGTACTTCCGGTAATGGTTTCGCTCCGTCCATCGGAATAGCTAAAGGTCGCAGAATACTCAAGCCTATAAGATTTTCCGGGCTTAGTGTTAAAGCTACTGCTCACCATGCAGGTTGAGGTCGTGCTGCTGTTTGAGCAGCTACTTACTTTTTGCCATGTTCCAATTGTCCCCTTTTCATAGAGAACGCCTGAAACGCTGATTTTCTTTACTCCAGTTCGAGTCTGGGCATCAACCTGATAGTATGTTTGGTAAATAGATCCGTTGACCGTACTATCGCCTACATACCGTTCAGACTTTTCAGCGGCCATTGCGGTGCAGGCAAAGCTCAAGAGAATCACCGCTGAAACAACAATGGACAACAAACGCTTTTTCGACATAGACATACACCTCCGTTTTTTTGCTCCCATCAAGAGCCTTTGTATAATCAACGCAATTCGCATTCGCTTCGTTTCAATTTTCAGGAGAAAATTTTTCAAATTTTCCATCTTTGTAAGTTCAGACAAAAAGAAAGCCAGACATTTGTGAACTCTCACAAGTGTCCAGCTTTCTTAACGGATACCTTCCGCAATTTTCATAATCTCATCGTATGGAATGTTTCCCATAACGGTATGTGTAATCCCCCGATGTTCCCAACTTAGAGTATAAACATTCTTTCCATGTTCATCCGTACTGGTTCCAAGTACACCATCTGCTTCTCCGACCTTTACGGTTTCGTACACTGTATGCTCATTATCAAACAGGGACTGCTGCCCTGGCTGGATAATTGAGCAACGGACTGTGTAGCTTTCCTCTGTTTCTTTTGACGAGTAAACATGTAAAAAGTTTTCTGCTCGCTCAAATTTCTGCACATCGTCCATTTCAAAGCCGTTCGGCACATAATGGTCGCTGTATCCATCCGGGAGCCACTCCAGCGGTTCGCCATCCACCTGATAAGTCAGCTGCATCTCAATGGGCAGAAATTTTTGAATCATCGTATAGACTGCCCTGCGGAAATCAGCGCTGACCGCAAGAGCACCAACCGTCAGCATTACGAGTGTCAATGCCGCAATTAGTACTCGTTTCAACACTGGGTGGTGCTTTTTCTTCTTTAAGGCCTCTGTCATTCGTTCGTCCCATTGGGACGTATCTGGGTAGATTTCCTCAAACTGCTTTGGCGTTGGAAGCGAATCCAGTTCTCTTTGCGCATCTGCACGAAGTGCCATCATCAAAGCCGCATCAAATGAAATGTCTGTCCGCTCACTCATGGCTGTTCATCTCCTTCCATAATAGTTTTCGTCCTCGAAAGAGCCGTGTTCGTACCACTTCATCCGTTAATCCCAGCGATTTTGCAATCTCACGGTTTGTATATCCCATTGCCAAAAGGCGTAGCGGATCACGGTACATCGGTTTCATTTGGCCAATCAGTTCTGTTAGACGTTCAATGTTATCGGTGCTAACTGCTGCATCATCCGGCACCGGAGCGGCATCTGGTTCGTTTGGGACATCTTCCAGCAATTCTTCTCGTTGTTTGCGAAGCATATCATATGCACGGCTTCTACTACAACTAACGAGATAAGCAGCGAGTTCGTGACAGTTTTCTCGATGAATTTTAGAAAAATTTTTTGCAACGTACAAAAATACCTCTTGTAGCACATCCTCTGCCAGATACGAATCATCCATGATTTTGTAAGCGGTATGGTAAACCAGCCGTTTGTATGTATTGTACACCTCGGTAAAATCTTCTTCAAAGTTTCGATCATCAAGCACACTTAGATATAACGCAAGCAACGCAGTCACCTCTATTCACATTGATTGTGTGTAGTGTACCACGAACCAATAAAAATGTCGAATACAACCAACTTTTGAAAAGGAGCGTGATGCCATTGACCCAACCGAAAACCGATCTCGCCTATCTCCGCAGCGAGAAAGCCAAAGCAGAACAGCAGCTGCGCTACTACCAGCACCGGGAGAAAATTCTGGAACACCAGATACCGGAGCTGACCCGCAAGGCCCGTGTGCATCGGCTGTGTACCCGTGCCGGAATGCTGGAAAGTTTTCTGATTGCGCCGGAAGAACTCACCAACGATCAGGTGATGGAGCTGCTGAAAATTGCGTTCCGTCAGCCGGAAGTTGCGCTGGCTCTTGCAAAGATGATTCACGACCTGCACGAAAGCCGCAGCGTTCCGCACCCTTTAGAATAAAGGGCGCAATTATACACCTCGTCGTCACTTGCTGCGTATCGTTCGCATCTGTGCAAAAGCACAAATGCTCATTCACTCCGCAGTTCCTCCTCTTCCCCATAAAATCATCTTCGATGCTTTTCCGGGGACCCCTTTGTGTGAAATTGCGGTCTTGCAGACAGCCAGATTCCATCCCAAGGAAAACTGCATTTTCCTTGCGCTGCTTTGCAGCTATCCTTTTGCGGCTCCCGCCTAAGACCGAAGCGCACGGCACTCCGGTCTAAGGCGGCGAGCAAAACCGAATACGATTCCAGACCGTTCATCAAGAGCAATCTTGCTGGGCGGTCTTTTTGTTTGGGGGTGATGCCTATTCCGTGTCCGCATTTCAAAATCACCATCGTCAAGCGCAGCCAAGGACAGTCCGCTGTTGCCGGGGCCGCTTACCAGAGCGGCGAACGGCTGTTCAGCGAGTACGACCAGAAAACAAAATTCTACAACAAGAAGAAAGAGCTTGTCCACGCCGAGATCATGCTGCCATCCCATGCGCCGCCCGGATATGCAGACCGGGCAACGCTCTGGAACGCCGTAGAAGCTGTGGAGAACCAGTGGAACTCCCAGCTTGCCCGCCGCATCGTGCTGGCATTCCCAGTGGAGGTGCCGAAAGAACAGTATCTTCCCATGCTTAAAGATTTTTGTCAGGAGCAATTCGTATCCAAGGGCATGATTGCCGATTTTGCCATCCACGACAAGGGAGATGGCAACCCACACGCCCACATTCTGCTGACGCTCCGGGCAATGGACGAACACGGCAAGTGGCTCCCGAAAGCCCGAAAGGTCTACGACCTTGACGAGAACGGTGAGCGCATCCGGCTCCCTTCCGGGAACTGGAAGTGCCACAAGGAAAACACTGTGGACTGGAACGACCAGAAGTACGCCGAGGTCTGGCGGCATAGCTGGGAGACCATCACCAACCGCTATCTGGAAGCTGCTGGCAGACCAGAACGTGTTGACCTGCGCTCCTTTGAGCGGCAGGGCATCCAGCAGATACCGACCGTCCATCTCGGCCCCGCCGCACACCAAATGGAAAAGCGTGGGGTGGAGACCTTTCTCGGCAACCTGAACCGGGATATTCGAGCCGCTAACAGCCTGATGCAGTCCATCCGCAGTGCCATCCGTGGTCTGCAACGCTGGATCGCAGATCTGAATGAAAAGAAGCAGCTTCTTCTGGACGCTCTGGAAAAGTCGAAGGAACCCACGCTGTCCGACCTGCTGGTGGATTATTTCAACCTCCGCAATGAGCAGCGCAGCGATTGGTCGAGCAAGGCGCAGATAAAATGTACTGCCCGTGACCTTGCCGAAGTCATGCAGGCAGTCGATTATCTGAAAGCTCACTCCTTGAACACGGTCGAGGACTTGAACGCCGCAATCAAAGACCTGAGCCAGACCGCCGCCCCTCTCCGCAAGCAGTTGAAGCAGAACGAGAACCGGATGCGTTCGATTGCTCAAATCAAGGACGCTACGGCCATCCATGTCAAGCTAAAGCCCATCCACGACACCTTTATTAAGAAAAACTTTAAGCTGACCAAGGACGCTTATGCTGCCCAGCACAAGGACGAGCTGGACACCTTTAATAAAGCTGTCCGCACCCTGATGAAGCTGAACGGCAGCACAGCGGTGGATTTTTCGGCATTGGATGCCGAATTTTCTGCGCTGCAATCCAGCAGCGCAGAGCTGCACACCCAACTGGAAACCTTGCAGCCGGACATCTCTGCTCTGAAAAATATCCGCAAGTATATCGACATGGTATTGAATAAGCAGCAGCTTTCCGCACCGGGCAGCAAGACCTCGGAGAAGGAATCGGTGCTGAAACAGCTGGAGCAGCTTCAGCAGAAAAAGTCCAACCACAAAACGATTTCCACCACCCCAAACCGCGAAGAATCGCTCTAAACGATCTTTCTGTCACCGATATGCCGTTGCAATCAGTGGCAGAAATACATAATTCATTTGTTTTTTGCTGGCTTTTGGCTATTCTCGCTGGCTAGTAAGTAGAGGCGTACTTTTAAGGCAGAAATTTTCTCCAACACCCCCCATTTTAGGCCACTTTTTCTGTTAATAGTAGAAGCGCCTCTTTGAAAGTCGGTCATTTGTGACCTTTTTGTTAATTCTCAAAAAGATGGTTGTCTTTGGGCTGTTTTCGTTGCCTACCTATTGAGAGGATTTTTTCAAAAGCGGAGATTTGGTCTCAAGAATTACAATTCAATTACAAGTTTCTCACCAATGCTACGAAACAGGCATTCTCGATGCCTACCAAGTGTAGGGCATCTTTTTCAAGACCATTCTCGGACTATTATGACGTTTTGTTTACAAAATTGCTTGCAATGCTACGAAATGGCCTTTTTCATCGGCTACCAAGTAGAAGGATGTTTTTCGTCCGTCAAAGTCCAGAAATCTTCCATATGTTCCTTGACAAGTGAATCGTTCAATCGTCCGGTACTTCACAAAAGGTACTTCTGTAACTCGCAGCCCGGTCATAACGAAGACGGGGTGGCTGAAATGCCAATGGTGCGGTGCAAGCCCGCCGCCGGACGATTCCCCACTCCTAGGGAAGTCGAGGACCAATATGGGAGACCTTAACTTATTAACGCAGCTGAGCACTTGTTTCGTGCTTTTCTGCGACTGGAGAATTGGAACCCACCAATTCTCGTTACATACTCTTTGTTCCTGATTTCTGCTTCAGCTGGAGGTGATCAACATTTCAGAATATCTTACCACGCAAACTCTGCTGCCGCCGTTTCTCCCATACCCACGCTTCCTTTTGGAACTTGACCTGAGTCAGACTGCAAAAATGACTTATGTGTTGCTACTCGACCGTGCCACACTCTCGCAGAAAAATCTCTGGATAGATGAACGTGGATTCGTGTTTGTCATTTTTACGATTTGCTCTTTGGCTGAGCAGCTAGGGCGCAGCACTGTCAGTGTTTCCAGTGCGCTTAAGGAATTGGACGCTGCGGGATTGATTGAGCGCAGACGAACGCGGTTTTCTTCGCCCAATCACATCTTTGTGAAAATTCCAAATGTTGAATAGTTCTGCGTTTTTCACGATTCAAGAACCGCCAAAATCACGATTCTGTGATGCAGATTCTTAATGGCATCTGCAAAAGATATTTTTCCTATGCAGTATAGCAGCCTTTAAGACTGTATCGAAGAAAACTTTCACCTAACCAACGTAATAAAACAAAAAGAGAAAAACGAATAGAATCCATCCATTCCTTTCCGTATTTGCACCACATGAATGAGGAGGTCTGCCCTTGAACAAAGAAAAATCTGAGAAGAAGCCCACCACACGCAAACGTGCGCCGAGAAGTCCGAAGTCCGTGCGCCTGATCGTGGAACGCCATTATATCGGCAATGTGCCGATGAATACGCTTTTTCAGCGGCTTGTGGAAGAAGAAATTCGTAAAACTGCCGAATCGTATCTCGCCGCTGGCTAATTGGACGTTTTACTGCGGAAAAGGGCTTGCATCGTCACGCAGCATCCGCTACAATGTGATTGATGAGGTCTCTTTTCCATTATGGAGGTACACATGGAAAAGGACAAAAAAGTAACTGCTTTATACTGCCGACTGTCAAAAGATGACGGTTCAAACAGCGAAAGCCTGAGCATCCGCACTCAAAAGTCAATGCTTATGGAGTATGCCACACGCAACGGTTTCGGGAATTGCCAGTACTATGTTGATGATGGTTACAGCGGTACGAACTCTGACCGCCCTGCCTTTCAGGAACTTCTGGATGATATCCGGGAAGGAAAGGTGGCAACAGTCATTACCAAAGACCAGTCCCGACTTGGACGCAACCACATCGAAACCGGAACGTATATGGAAATCTTCTTTCCTGAACACGGTGTCCGCTATATTGCAATCAACGATGGTTATGATTCCAACGAGCAATCTCAGATGGATATTGCCCCGTTCCGAAACATCATCAATGAAATGTACGCCAAAGACACTTCCCGAAAGATCAAGAGTGCCCTTCGGACACGCAAGAAAAGTGGAAAGTATATCTCCAGCGGCGCACCGTTTGGCTACCAGAAAGACCCTGCCGACCACAATCACCTTGTGATCGACCCGAACACCGCCCCCGTTGTTGAGTATATCTATTCAATGGCAGAGGAAGGGCTGGGGCTTCACCGCATCGCCAAGCGGCTCCACGATGAAAAAGTCTTGAAGCCGTGTTACTACAAGAAAGAGATGTTTGGCCGCTTTATTGATGATGAAAAGATGTATGATTGGGACAGTGCCTATATCAGTCAGGTTCTGCACAGCCCAGTCTACGCCGGACACATCATCTACGAAGCCAAGCCCACCGTGTCCATGAAATCCAAAAAGCGGCGTTATATTCCGTTTGAAGAACGCGCTATCGTTCCGAATACACATGAAGCAATCATCCCACAAGACCGTTGGGAGAACGTGCAGCGAATCCTTTACAGCCGTTCCAGTAGTTTTATGTGCGATAAGACCGACTACGACAATATCTTCAAAGGCATCGTCCGCTGTGCAGACTGCGGCAGAACGATGTTAGTCAAGGTCGAGCACAGGCGCAAACGTAACAGTGTTCTGGATCAGACCTTTTATTGTTGCAGCACTTATCGGAAATATGGTGCGAAAGCCTGTGACTCGCATAATTTGGAAGCCCGTGTTCTGCATGAAGCTGTCTTTGCGGACATTCAGGCACACGCAAAGGCCGCTGTGAGCAATCGGGAAGCCCTTGTGAAGAAGATTGCAAATCAGATGCACCTCCGGGTGTCCTCTGACCGGGCGCAGCACAAACGGGATTTGAAGCAGTGTAAAGCACGAATCGCAGAAATCGAAGACCTGTATGCAAAACTTTATGAGGACGTATCAAAGGGACTTCTCCCGGAGAAACGTTTTCAAATGCTTGCAGATCGCTACGACAAAGAACAGGCTGAACTGACCGAGAAGATTGAGCAGTACGAGCGGGAAGGCCGTGCTGAACACGATCAGCTGGACAAGATTCAGGATTTTATTGATGAAGTCAGCAAGTACGCTGGTATCACCGAACTGAACTATAAGATTCTGCATCAGCTGATTGACAAGATTCTGGTATCCAGAGCGGAAAAGGTCGATGGCGAATACGTCCAGAAAATCCAGATTTTCTACCGCTTTATCGGCCCATTGGATGCCATCGAGTAACAAAGTCAGAAAAGTCACCTCCGAGAACTATCCTACAGACGCAGGGCGCGAGGGAGAACTGATTTTCCGCTTGGTGTACCAGCAAGCAGGCTGCAAAAAGCCCTTTTCTCGCCTGTGGCTGTCCAGCATGGAGGAAACCGCCATCCGCGAGGGTTTCCAGAAACTCAAACCGTCAACTGAATACGATGCGCTGTACAACGCAGCACTCTGCCGGGAACGTGCCGACTGGATGGTCGGCATCAATGCGTCCCGGCTTTTTTCGTGTCTGTACGGTCAACCGCTGGCGGTGGGGCGTGTTATGACCCCGGTGCTTGCCATGACGGTGGTGCGGGAAGCTGCCATCGCTGCCTTTGTGCCGGAGAAATTCTACACGGTCGCCCTGACCCTTGCAGACGGCGGCACCGCATCCAGCAAGCGGTTTGCACAGAAAGCGGATGCGGAACTGTTGCTTTCCAAATGCCGAAAGGAGGGGCGTGTCACGGTACAAAAGATGGAGCGCAAGGAAAAGTCCGAAAGCCCACCGCAACTCTATGACCTTACCGCATTGCAGCGTGATGCCAACCGTCTGCTGGGATTTACGGCACAGCAGACCTTGGATTATGCCCAAAGCCTTTACGAAAAACGGCTCATCACCTACCCCCGCACGGACAGCCGCTTTTTGACGGAGGATATGGCGGCATCCCTTCCGGGGCTGGTGACAGATACGGGCAGGGCGTTTGCTGTGGAAGAGCCGTTTCCCATCCATGTGCAGCAGGTCATCAACGGCAATAAGGTCACCGACCACCACGCGCTGCTGCCCACGAAAAGTATGGCAAAAGCAGACCTTGCCGCCCTCCCTGCCGGAGAGCGGAATATCCTGCGGCTGATTGCCGCACGGCTGCTCTGCGCCGTGGGTGAGCCTTACTGCTATGCAGAAACCACCTTGACTACCATCTGCGCAGGCGAAGAATTTACCGCCAAAGGCAAAGTTGTGCTGTCCGAGGGATGGAAAGCGGTGGAGCGAAAAATGCTGGGCGAGCTGCTGGGCAAGCAGAAAGAACCGGTTGTTCTGCCGGATGTGCAGGAGCAGAGCCAGTGCAGCGTTGCCGGTGCCGAACTGAAAGAGGGGCAAACGTCCCCGCCGAAATCCTACACGGAAGATACCCTCCTGTCAGCTATGCAGGCAGCGGGTGCGGACAGTATGCCGGAGGGTGTAGAGCGTCAGGGCATTGGCACCCCGGCAACGAGAGCCGCCACCATCGAAAAACTGGTGCAGAAGGGCTTTCTGGAACGGAAGAGTAGCAAAAAGACCAAGGTGCTGCTGCCCACCGACAAGGGCAAAGCCCTCATCACCGTGATGCCCGAAGAAATCCAATCCCCGGAAATGACCGCCGATTGGGAAACAAAGCTGCTGCAAATCGAGCGCAGCGAAATGGAACCGGAAACTTTTATGACTGAAATCAAAGAGATGATCTCCTCGCTGGTAACGACCACCGAGGCCGTGAAAGGAGCGAATGCGCTTATGAAAAACAAAATCATTGGTGTCTGCCCGAACTGTGGGAAGCATGTTGTGGAGCGTGAAAAGGGCTGGTTCTGCGAGAACCGGGAGTGCCGTTTCGTGCTGTGGAAGGACAATGCGTTCTTCAAGCGTTTGAGCAAGCGACTGGATTCCCATGTGGCGGATAAGCTGCTGCGGGATGGCCGTGTCCGTCTGAAGGACTGCAAGAGCGCCAAGGGCAAGACCTACAACGCCACCGTCCTGCTGTCCTGTGAGAGCGATGGCCGCAGCAAGTTTTCTCTGGAATTTGAGGGTGGGTGCTGATGGATCAGAAAACGGAAGCCCTCTATCTCATCAACAGGGACAGGTTTTTGCATTTGCGGGAAAACGGTGCCGGTGTCGGCTTTGCCACCTACGACTGCGCGAACGGTGCGCCGCTGGAAGCTGGACAGATTTCCACACAGAATCTTCCGCCGGATGGCCGCAATGCTATTCCTGCCGCCCGGAACTGGTATCTGTTTGAGCTTTCCAGTGATGACCGCAAGGCGATTCAGGAGGTCAGCTTGCAGCACCTCGACACCATCCCGCAGTCCGGCGTCCGCAGGCGGCGCATCTGGGATGACCCCACGATTCCCAGAGATGATGTCCGGCTTATCAACAGCCACTATGATGATCTCTACCGTGTGCCGAATCATGGTGTGATTCAGGTTGACCGTTCCGATGGCAGCAGTTACACGGCACGGGTCGAGCATCTGGACGACTATCATTTTGATCTGGGCGAGTACGGAAACGTCTATCACATCTGTCAGTTCGGCGAGATGATGGAGCGCACCGGCTCGACCGCCTATCCTGAAATTCAGACGCAGGACGAGCAGGGCGCATGGGAACTGGGCGGCAAGGGTTATCTTGCAATCCAAAGTTGCGAGGATGGCTGGGATTATACCCTTTATCACAGCGATTATTCTGTGATGGATGGTGGGC
>OGEN01001006.1_pt1 | contig 21849 bp, 23 predicted proteins | sample 1570671 | NCBI WGS metagenome assembly OGEN01 (sample SAMEA2582128, study PRJEB24529) | metagenome | biome: Human gut stool | place: China | collected 2011 | reverse complement strand
TCATCATCTCCCTGGATATAAGTATAGATACTCGCCTCAGATCCCATGAACCCGATGTCCGCATCTCCGGATACCAGGGCTGTCATGACCTTGTCAGCCCCTGCACCGTTTACCAGTGTCAGATCGATTCCCTCCTCCTCAAAATACCCCAGCTCGATGGCGGCATACTGGGGGGCGTAGAAGATGGAGTGGGCAACCTCATTTAAAGTCACGGGAGTTAAAGATGATTCCGTGTTCTTCTTACATCCGGCAAGCAGAGCCGCCGCCGTAAACACAAAAAGAACCGGTGCAAGAATTTTTCTCATAATACCAAAAGACCTCTCTTTGCGATCGTTCTATATGTTCAGTGTATGAGAAATGCCGGAAAGGGTGCAAAAGATCATGATTCCTGCGGTGCCTTGACGCAGCATAAAGCAATAGGAAAAACCTATAGCAGACCCTGAGTACATCCAATTAGACAGATTTTCCAACATATGGTACTATTTCCTTGCAACCAGATAGGATGGTTGGTAAATGAAAATAAGAAATTTTTCGGGAATGAAATGCGATGTCCCGATCCGGAATAAGAGGAGGAAAATCACTATGGCAAAGAAAACAAGAGCAGAGAGAAACTTCAAATTTGAGACATTACAGCTTCATGTAGGACAGGAGCAGCCGGATCCGGTGACAGACGCGAGAGCAGTTCCGATCTACCAGACCTCTTCCTATGTATTCAGAAACTGCGAGCATGCGGCAGCACGTTTCGGACTCACAGACGCAGGAAATATCTACGGCAGGCTGACAAACCCGACCGAGGATGTATTTGAGAAGAGGATCGCAGCATTGGAGGGCGGCGTTGCGGCACTGGCAGTTGCCTCCGGCGCGGCAGCAGCAACCTATGTATTCCAGAACCTTGCTCATGCAGGTGACCACATCGTTGCGGCAAAGAACATCTACGGCGGAACATACAACCTTTTAGCACATACACTTCCGGAGTACGGCGTGACAGCAACCTTCGTTGATCCGTTCAACTACGAGGAGGTAGAGAATGCGATCCAGGAGAACACAAAAGCGATCCATGTTGAGACACTTGGAAACCCGAACTCCGATGTCGTTGATATCGAGAAGCTGGCTTCCATCGCCCACGCACATAAGATCCCGCTGGTTGTCGACAACACATTCGCAACTCCGTACCTTGTAAGACCGATCGAGTACGGCGCAGATATCGTATTCCATTCCGCGACAAAATTCATCGGCGGCCACGGAACCACCATCGGCGGTGTGATCAGCGACAGCGGCAACTTTGACTGGGAAGCAAGCGGAAAGTTCCCGTCCTTAGTTGAGCCGAACCCGAGCTACCACGGTGTAAGCTTCGTAAAGGCAGCAGGAAGAGCAGCATTCGTTACAAAGATCCGTGCGATCTTACTTCGTGATACAGGAGCAACGATCTCCCCGTTTCACGCATTCATCTTCTTGCAGGGACTCGAGACACTGTCTCTCCGTGTAGAGCGCCATGTACAGAACGCCTTGAAGGTCGTTGAGTACTTAAACAACCATCCGCTTGTAGAAAAAGTAAACCATCCGTCCGTATCCGATGATCCGGAACAGCAGAGACTCTACAGGAAATACTTCCCGAACGGCGGCGGCTCCATCTTCACCTTCGAGATCAAAGGCGGCGCAGAGGCAGCGAAGAAGTTTATCGATAACCTCGAACTCTTCTCCTTACTTGCAAATGTTGCTGACGTGAAGTCTCTCGTGATCCATCCGGCTTCCACAACTCACTCCCAGTTAAATGACGAGGAGTTAGCGGACCAGGGCATCAAACAGAATACGATCCGTCTCTCCATCGGTACAGAGAACATCGACGACATCATCGAGGATCTGGACGAGGCGTTTAAGACATTACAGGAATAATCCCCCAACAGTTCAGCCGTGCGTCGAGCTGTGCTGGAAAAAATCCCTCTCAATTAACGAACGAATACAGGACAGCGGTCACTGCGTAGCAATATGTGTGACCGCTGTTCTATTGTTGGACGGAAGTGGAATATATGTGGATGCCATGCTGCCGTCCCCAATATATAAATCTGTAACGGTCTGTGCCGTTGAACAGGCACAGAAAAAACTTCGTAAGAAACTGCCTTAAGACAATTTTTTGCGAAGCTTTTTTGTTTCGATATATAAAATACAATATAAAAAAGTCACAAAGCCGCAGATTTTATGACTGACACGGACCCTTCACACTGTTTAAGATCTCCTCAGCCGCCAGTCTGTGCTTTTCCTCCAGCTCATGCTTCTGATCCAGGATCGTCTGGATCGTGATTCCGTCTAAGTAGTCCATGATGACGCGGTTTAGGCCTTCCCAGACCGGGAGCGTGTCGCAGGCGGAGCAGCGTTCGCAGGGGTTTGGAGTGTGCTCGAGGCAGGAGACCGGGGCGAGGCTGCCTTCAGTGGTCTGTAAGATCGCACCGACGGTGCATTCCGACGGGGATTTTGCGAGTTTGTATCCGCCCTGGTAGCCGCGGGTGGTGGAGAGCATTCCGGTCTTGTTTAAGAGTGGAACGATCTGCTCTAAATATTTTTTTGAGAGACCCTGGCGGGCGGCGATGTCCTTTAAGGAGATAAAGCCATCGTCGGCATGTTCAGCCAGGTCGATGACCATGCGCAGTGCATAACGACCTTTTGTAGATATTTTCATGATTATTTCACCAATTTCAACAGTGATCTGACAAGATGTGAGATGCTCAGATCACTGGACTTCCTAAACAATGTTATAATTGTGCCGATACGGAACAATTTTGCGATATTATTCTGCAGAAATACGCTCAGAGGGCATCCGCAGATGAAACAAACAAAGATTCCGCTCACATGCGGAATCCGGAACTGCTCTGATTATACTACAAAAAAGGTAGGCATTCAACCGACGTTTTGCTTTTTCTCAAGGTTGCCAGAAAAAAACATATGTGATAAAATAGAAGTAATCGTGGATCGAATCAGAAAGGAACCATAAATATTATGAAAAAGCTGGAAGATTATGTAGTAAGCATCCCGGATTTTCCGGAGCCGGGAATTATTTTCCGTGATATCACTTCAATTTTACAGGATTCGGACGGATTAAAGCTGTCGATCGATTCTCTCCTTGATATGGTGAAGGATGTAGATTTCGATGTGGTCGTTGGAGCGGAGTCCAGAGGATTTATTTTCGGAACACCGGTCGCTTACGCGATGGGAAAATCCTTTGTTCCGGCGAGAAAACCGGGAAAACTTCCGAGAGAGACCGTTTCTATGGAGTATGCTCTTGAGTACGGCACCGGAACCATCGAGCTCCACAAAGATTCCATCAGACCGGGCCAGAAGGTCGTGATCATCGATGACCTGATCGCCACAGGCGGAACGGTGGAAGCGATCGCAAAGCTTGTGGAAGAGCTTGGCGGAGAAGTTGTTAAGATCTGTTTCGTAATGGAACTTGCAGGATTAAAAGGAAGAGAAAAACTGAAAAAGTATGCTGTAGATTCAGCTATCATTTACGAAGGAAAATAAATGCTCCAGTAATGATCAACAAGGTGGATTCCGCCGGATGCCGTGAAAAGAAGCGGTACCCGGCGGTTTTGATATGTTCTGTCGGAAGCGCACATTGGATTTATGTGCGTTTGAATAAAAGAAAAGAGGAATCAGAGATGAGGGAGATCGTATTTAAAATGGAACGCCCGGGCCTTGTGGAGGTCGGTCAGGAGGTGGATGTCAGCGAGTCCATCACGCCGGTCAATGTGAATTACATGATCGAACCGGCGGTGGCGATGTCAGGACTGTTTCGGTTTACGGAGCGTTTGAAGAGCAGAAAGGGCATTGTGAAGGATATTATCCAGAATGACCGCGGGTATTATGTGACGGTGGAATTCGACGAGTGATCATGTAGAGGCCGGACTCTGTTTTCTGTGAAAAAACAGCAGAAACAGGAGATACATGGTGGATAAAAGAAGTATCTGCACTGCAGTCCGGAAAAAATCCGGGAGTCCTGCCGGAAGCGGAAGCGTTTCCGGAAAGAGCCGGAAGAGCCACAGGGCGCAAAGCAGGCAGAAAACAGGCTTTCCGATCAATATCCATGCGTTCCAGTCGCATGGGACGATCCTTCGGAGCGCCAGAATATGGAGCAGGGCTAAAAGCATCTCACTCGCAAGCATCCCCCAGAGGCATGCGCGGATCCCAAACTCCGGGATCCCGAACCACACGAAGGCGATGCGGATGAGAAGTGAGACCAGGTGATGGAAAAACGTGAGTTTCGTCTTTCCGAGCCCATTTAAAATGCTGCCGGATGAGGTGGCGAGATAGAGAAACGGGCAGAGCCAGGCGAGGATCTGAATGAAGGATCCGGCGTCCTGGCTTTTAAATATCTGTAAGCCCAGCGCATCTCCGAAGACTGTGAAGACCCCGATGCAAAAAATTCCGAGATAAAGGCTGTATCGGAAGGACATGGAGATCCCGGCGGCAATTCCGGAGTCGTTTCCGGCGGACTGGTGCCTCGCAGTGGCGGGCAGCAGGACCACAGCCAGGGAGTTTACCAGGGCCGATGGAAAGAGGACAAAAGGCATCGCCATGCCTGTGAGAGTTCCATATGTACTGACGGCCTGGGAACGGGTGAGTCCGTAGACGGTCAGGCGCTCCGGGATCATGATCGTCTCCGCGCTTTGCAAAAGGTTCAGGATGAGACGGTTTGCCATGAGTGGGGCAGCGAGGGCCAGGAGGGCGGACATGGGAGAGAACAGATTGCCAGAGAGATCCGAAATTTGTTCGGAATTCCTGAAAAGCGGATTTTTTATGGAACTTTGGCCAATCCTGCAGGATCTGCCTGTATTTTCGTGAAATTCATGAAATAAAAGAAAAAATATCAGCACAAACAATGCCGACCCGGCTTCCCCGGCAACCAGCCCGAATACGGCAAGTGACACTGTGACCGGAATTCGTTTTTCGATGCAGACAGACACCAGCAGAAATACCGTAAAGATCCGGATCGTCTGCTCAAAAAGCTGGGCGGCCGCAGGGACGGAGACTTTTTCTTTTCCGTAATAGTACCCGCAGATGCAGGCATGGACAGAGGTACACGGAATCGCGAAGGCCATGACGGAGAGCAGCGGGGCACACCGCGGTTCCATGAGGACATGTTCCGCAAGAGGGCCCGAGAAGTGCCGGATCACAAAGGCGGCGGCCAGAGACATGGCGAAAGATAAAGAAAAACCAGAGAGCAGCGTTCGCTTCGCATGGTCCGGGTCCGCCGCGGTAAAGCGGGAGATGGCGGTCTGGATCGACCCGGCGCAGAGGGAGAAAAAGATTCCGTAGACTGGGAAGATCATCTGGTAGATTCCGAGTCCCTCAGCGCCGATAGTCCGGGAGAGAAAGATCCGGTAGAAAAAACCGAGGACCCGGGAGAGGAGTCCGGCGGCGGTGAGGAGAATGGTTCCGGTGATCAGTGGGTGAGTTTTATGGGAAGAAGGCATGGGCAGCTCCGTTGAGGCAGAAGGATTCTGTTATATATATGTGGAAATAAGAGAGGGATATGACGGCTGAAACCGCTGAAAATACGGGGATTTCCTAAATACTTAGCGAGTTACTGTGTATTTCTGAAAAAACATAAGATTACCGGTTGAAATTCCCAACCGGTTTCGTATATAATGTAGGATATCTGTGGCTTGTCTGCGCCTTTTTGGGCGCTGACTCACGGGTCATGGCATAAAATAAATGGTAACAGTTCAGCCTTGCGGCGGTATAACAGCAAGACTGGATGATCAAGCTTTACAGAAAGGCGGAACAATGAAAAAAGTAATCTATCTCGACAATGCGGCTACGACAAAGGTACGTCCGGAAGTCGTGGAAGCCATGCTGCCGTTTTATACAGAATATTACGGAAACCCTTCCGCGGTATATGAGTTTTCCACACCGTGTAAGGAAGCCCTCGCAAAGGCAAGAGAGACTGCAGCAAACGCTCTCGGCGCGAAGGACAATGAGATCTACTTCACAAATGGCGGTTCCGAGTCCGACAACTGGGCTCTGATCGCGACTGCGGAGGCTTACGCGTCCAAAGGAAAACACATCATCACAACAAAGATCGAGCACCACGCGATCCTTCACACATGTGAGTATCTCGAGAAGCGCGGCTATGAGATCACCTACCTCCCGGTAGACGAGTTCGGCACCGTCTCCATCGACGAGTTAAAGAAGGCGATCCGCCCGGATACGATCCTGATCTCTGTAATGTTTGCAAACAACGAGATCGGAACGATCCAGCCGATCAGGGAGATCGGTGAGATCGCCCATGAGAACGGGATCATCTTCCACACAGACGCAGTTCAGGCATTCTGCCACGAGCCGATCAATGTGGATGAGTATCATATCGATATGTTAAGTGCCAGCGGTCACAAATTCCACGGACCGAAGGGAGTCGGCTTCCTCTACATCAGAAAGGGCTTAAAGCTCCGCTCCTTCATCCATGGCGGTGCCCAGGAGAGAAAACGCCGTGCCGGAACTGAGAATGTGCCGGGAATCGTCGGTCTCGGAAAAGCTGTCGAGATCGGAATGGCAGAACTTGAGAATAATAAGAAGAAAGAGACAGAACTCCGCGATTACCTGATTGGACGTGTTATGGACGAGATTCCGTACACACGCTTAAACGGTCACCGCACAAACCGTCTCTCCAACAACGCGAACTTCGCGTTCCAGTTCATCGAGGGTGAATCCTTACTCATCATGCTGGACATGGACGGAATCTGCGGATCCAGCGGATCTGCATGCACATCCGGTTCCCTGGATCCGTCCCATGTGCTCTTAGCTATCGGACTTCCGCACGAGATCGCGCACGGATCCTTACGCCTTACCTTAAGCGAGGAGACAACGAAGGAAGAGATCGACCATACTGTAGACTGCCTTAAGAAGATCGTGGAGAAGCTTCGCGCAATGTCCCCACTCTATGAGGATTTCATTAAGAAGAACAGAAAGTAAGAGGAAAAAATAATGTATTCAGAGAAAGTAATGGATCATTTCCAGCACCCGAGAAACATGGGAGAAATTGAGGACGCCAGCGGCGTAGGTACTGTCGGAAACGCAAAATGCGGCGATATCATGAGAATCTATCTCGATATCGATGACGAGAGCCACATCATTCGTGACTGCAAGTTCAAAACCTTCGGCTGCGGCGCTGCAGTTGCTACAAGCAGCATGGCGACAGAGATGGTAATGGGAAAGACGATCGAGGAAGCGATGGAAGTAACCAATAAGGCAGTTATGGAAGCACTTGACGGACTTCCGCCGGTAAAGGTTCACTGCTCCCTGCTTGCAGAGGAAGCGATCCATGCAGCACTCTGGGATTATGCAGAAAAGCACCATATCGAGATCAAAGGCTTACAGAAGCCAGTGTCCGATATCAGTGAGCATGAAGAGGACGAGGAATATTAATGAAGAAAAAAGTCGTGGTAGGAATGTCCGGAGGCGTGGATTCATCGGTTGCTGCCTGCCTTTTAAAGGAACAGGGATACGACGTGATCGGGGTCACCATGCAGATCTGGCAGGAAGAGGATTCCTGTACGGTTGAGGAAAACGGCGGATGCTGCGGACTCAGTGCGGTGGAGGATGCGAGACGTGTCGCGTGGACACTTGGAATTCCCTACTATGTTATGAACTTCCGGAAAGAATTCCAGAAGAATGTCATTGATTATTTTGTTGCGGAGTATCTGCACGGACGGACACCGAATCCGTGCATTGCCTGCAACCGCTATGTAAAATGGGAGGCGCTTTTGGAGCGCAGCCTGGAGATCGGTGCCGATTATATTGCGACCGGTCACTATGCCCGGATCAGCCAGCTGCCGAACGGACGTTACACGATCCGCAATTCCGTGACGGCGGCGAAGGACCAGACCTACGCGCTCTACAACCTGACCCAGTTCCAGCTTTCCAAGACTTTAATGCCCATCGGTGATTACACGAAGGACGAGGTGAGAAAGATCGCCGAGGACCGTGGACTCGCCGTGGCAAAGAAGAAGGACAGCATGGAGATCTGCTTTGTGCCGGATAACGATTATGCCGGATTTATCGAGCGCGAGACGTCCGATGTTCCGGGATGCGGAAACTTTGTGGATAAAAATGGCGTGATCCTCGGAAAACATAAGGGAATCACCCATTACACCGTCGGACAGAGAAAGGGCTTGAACCTTGCGATGGGACATCCGGTGTTTGTCACAGGGATCCGCCCGGAGACCAACGAGGTCGTCATCGGCGATGGGAATGATGTGTTTTCCGATCATCTGATCTGCAGGGATGTGAACTGGATGGCGATCGACGGTCTTCATGGAGAGGAGAAAGAGGTTCTCGCGAAGATCCGCTACAGCCACAAGGGTTCCACTTGTATCATCAGGGAACTCCCGGATGGAACGGTGGAGTGCCAGTTTAAGGAACCGCAGCGTGCGATCACGCCGGGACAGGCAGTTGTATTTTATGAAGATGAATGCGTAGTCGGAGGAGGAACGATCCTATGAGCAGGATGAAAAAGGGAAACGGACTCCTCCGATTCCTTGTCTTTGCAGCCCTTTTTGCTCTGGTGCTTACCGGATGCAATGGGGCGAGGAAATATGAGGCAGTGGATCTGAGCAGTGAGACGGCGGCGGGGGCTGAAATGTCCGGGAATGGTGCAGACCTGGTGGCAGAAAGCACGGATACAGGAACTTCCGGATCCGGGGATGCGGACGTGCAGGCGCTCGGAGAAGCTGCCGGGGAACCGCTAAGCGCAGATCCAGAGGGTGGTGATGTGGCTTCTGAGAGTTCAGAACTGGCGGAAGCAGCTTCAGAATCAGAAGAACTGTCCTCAGAGATGTCCGAGGCAGAGAGCGTTGAGGCCGCGAGAGAGGCGGCTGCGGCGGCGTACACAGCGGCTGCGAGCGATGATGCTGAGACTGCGCCGGAGATCCCGTTTAACGGTCACACCGTTGCCATCGACGCGGGACATCAGGCGAAGGCGAACACCTCAAAAGAGCCTATCGGCCCGTCCTCCACGACCATGAAGGCAAAGATGCCGGAAGGCGCGGTGGGGACATCCAGCGGAGTCCCGGAGTACGAGGTGACGCTGACAGTGGCGAAAAAGCTGGAAAAAGAGCTTATAAACCGCGGCTATCATGTCGTCATGATCCGCACGAGCCATGATGTGAATATGAGCAGCGCGGAGCGGTCTGTGGCGGCAAACAAGAGCGGAGCGGATATCCTGATCCGTCTTCATGCCGGTACTATGGATAACTCCAGCGTCTACGGCGCACTGTCCACCTGCATGACGTCCCAGAATCCTTATAACGCCAGTCTTCACGACAAGAGCTATAATCTTTCCAAGAAGATCGTTGACACCGTCTGCGGCACCACAGGCACGAAAAACCGCGGTGTCCAGGAGACGGACAGCTCCTCCGATATCAACTGGTGCGAGATTCCGGTCTGTGTGTTTGAGATGGGATTCCTGAGCAATCCTGACGAGGATACCTGGCTGCAGGATGACGGCTACCAGGGGAAGATCGCGAGCGGGATCGCCGGAGCAGTGGATGCTTATTTTGCGGAGGGGAATTAGTGGATTGATGCCTGCTGGCTTCTTGTTTTCATGTGCATGAAAACAAGAAGCATTTGGCGTTCGCCTAATATCAGTTCTCATTTAAAAATGTTTATGCAGGCAAGCTTGCAAAGCATTTTGAGATGAAAACCGACGCACGAGCAAGCTGGTGAAAATTATTTTGTAATTTCTCTATACAAATCTGAAAAAATATGTATAATAATATGTAGTCTGCCTTTTTTAAAGAGGCAGACATCCTGGAGACGTAGCGAAGCGGCCGTAACGCGGCGCACTCGAAATGCGTTTATCGGTTCATCCCGGTACGAGGGTTCGAATCCCTCCGTCTCCGCTCCGGAACCCTTGGTTTTCAAGGGTTCTTTTGTTTTTGCGGCACAGGGAAGGCTGTCAGGAAACTGGCGACTTTTATCCTGGACGAAATTTTGCCACAAAGTCTTAGAGGTGTGACAACGAAAATGTAAGAAGTTCTTAATAAAAAAAGAGGGAAATTGTAGTATACTTGTGAAGACTTAAAGAAAACTGTTTGTAACCGTTCAGCATCCTCATAGTCACAACGGTTTCTTGTGCAGCTTTGAAGATGGAAAATATTTAAGGAATAAAACACGGACAGAGAAGAAAGGCGGAATCAGAATGTTTCAGAAAAAATTTCGATATATGGCAGCAGTCCTTGCGGTGCTAATGATCACACAGGGCAGTTTTACCGCGTTTGCGGATGAGATCGGACCAGGTTATGATGAGCAGAATAAGGCATCCACGGATACCAGTGTAACGGATCCTGCAAATGCATGGAAAAAGGTAAATGGTGTTTATGTGGACAATAATGGAAAAACAATAGAGGGAGCGCTTCTCCGCGGCATCAGTGTTGCAAAATGGCAGGGAGATATCGACTGGGCGAAAGTTGCGGCAGATGATATATCGTTCGCTTTTATTAAGATGATGTCTTACGGATATGAGGGTGGTTACACCATGGATCCGAATTATGAGAAAAATATGAAGGGGGCTTCGGACAACGGAGTTCAGGCAGCTCCGTATGTCTATCTTCAGACGAAAACTGTGGAGGAAGCGAAGGCGGCTGCGAAATATGCTGTAGAAAAAGTATCCGGATACAATGTAAAGTATCCGATCGCTGTGGATGTAGAGTCAAAATATATCCTGGAGCTTTCGGTTCAGGAGCTCACAGATGTGGTAAACGCATTCTGTGATACGATTGCTGCGGCAGGCTATACACCGATCGTATACAGCGACTACAGCAAATTTACGACCGAGATGGACACAAAGCAGATCCACTATGATATCTGGCTTGCGAGATACGGTGCGGACGGTACATATGAGGGTCGCACGATCTGGCAGTGTACGGATAAGGGGCATGTAAACGGAATCAACGGAAATGTATGCCTGGAATTCGCTTACAAGGATTATGCTCCGGTCACTAAGGGAACCGCGGTGGATACCGGTGAGTGGAAGAATGAGAGCGGCAAATGGTACTTCTACCGTGATGGCGGAAGAATGAGCGGCTGGATCAATCCGGATGGATACTGGTATTATCTGGATCCGTCTGAGTTAGGTGCTATGGTGACAGGCACGACGATGACAATCGATGGCGTCAGCTATACGTTTGATGCAAATGGTATCATGCAGTAAAACCGGAGTTTCCGGGGAGCAGGCGGCAGATTAGCACATTTTGGATGCTGACGGTCAGGGAAATGGTACATTTTCTGCGGAAATACGCAGTGAGCGGATAAAGGTTTCAGGATAAAATAAAGGATAAAAAAGAAGAACGGGGATGCGGTCTCTTGATGAGATCTGCGTTCCTGTTCTTCTTTTTGTAGATATACATTTAAAGTAACTGTTCAGTAGGTCTGCGCACTTGCTGCGCTGACCGTAAGAAAACATAGGCTGGAAGGCAAAAATCCCATCAGCGAAGCTGATCTGGAATGGATTTTTGCACGTAACTATGAAGGTACTGAATAGTTACCATTTAAAAATAATTCCTGTTAATGGATTCTACAGGTGACTTTAGCGTGTGGGAAAACTGGTACTTACGATGATTGGTGGAAAACGCTGTTTTTATTCCTCCCATGGAAGATCCACGATCGTCGGCTCGTGATGAACAGCCGGAAGAAATTTCTCCATGATATCGGACGTTTTGAGCTTCATGCTTGTGGTGTTGATACACGGATGGCAGCCGAAATACTCGTCCTTTAAGACGTCAGAATCGATCAGAAGCTTTACATGGTCCTCCAGGTCATTCATGAGTCCCATGATGCTGACAGATCCGGGAGTCAGGCCGAGATATTCCTTCATATGGTCATCGTCCGCAAAAGAAAGCCTCGCGGAACCGATCTGTTTGGAGAGAACCTTCGTCTTGAATTTCTTATGCCCCGGCATCAGGAGGAGGTAGAACTTCGTCTTCTGGGCGTTGCAGAGGAAAAGGTTCTTGCAGATATGGATCCCAAGGACTTCGTCTGCACCGTTGCATGCGTCGATGGTGAATGCGGCTTCATGGTCGAAGCGTATATAGGGGATATTTAAGGAGTCCAGGAGATCGTAGGTGCGGATCTCGGTCTCGATTCGTCCGGTGACGTCCTTCGGGCGTCCGGATTCGGCAACAGGGGTATTGGTTTCGTTATTCATGATTTGTTTTTCGGCAGTGTCTGGAGTGTCCAGATGCTGCGTCCTTTCTTGAAAATGTGAGGAACAGTTACAACTGATTTTACTGATGTTTTGTATTCTAAGCCGGCAAAATCTGCATGTTTCATGCAGTATTTTCAGCTCAGAAAATGTCTAACTGTGTATAACGGCCGGAATTGTCCCAGGTAAAAAGTTTCAGTGGAATATTCCGGGAAAAAACGCTATACTTTATGTGTTATTATAATCATCCGCATTCCGGGAATCAAGCGGAATGTTTCAGATAAGAATGGAGAAATATTTATTATGGAATACAGGGAAAAGAAGTTTAAAAGTGGCGGTGATAAGGGAAAGAAGAACTGGAAGAAAGAGAACGCTGGCAGAAACGGGAATAATGGAAGAGATGTGAACGGGAAGACCGAAAGAAATAGCGGAAGAAAAGAAACGCAGAATTTCGTCAGCGGTACAGAGAAAAGAAACGGAAGAAACTACGGAAATCAGGATAAAAGTGTAGAAAAAAAGCTGGGATACATTGATGAAAAATTAGAAAAGAAGTATGGCGGAGCATGGAATCATACAGGAGAGAAAAACATGAACGCTGGTGATAAAAAGAAGGCTGTATCCGCAGCGAAACGCCAGGATGACCGCAAAACAGCACATGTTCGAGGAAAAAATGCATCTGTCCAGGCAGAAGCAAAAACAGAGCGGAAAAAATCCCTCTGTCCACATTTCAAGACCTGTGGCGGCTGTCAGTATCTGGATATGCCATATGAGAAGCAGTTAGAGCACAAAAAGAAAGAGGTTTCTGATCTTCTCCGCCCGTTCTGCAGGGTTGAGGAGATCATCGGCATGGACGACCCGTTCCATTACCGGAACAAGGTCCATGCAGTCATGGCCCGCGACAGGAAAGGCCGTATCATCTCCGGTGTATATAAAGAGGGAACCCACACGGTTCTCCCGGTGGAGACATGCCTGATCGAGAACAAAAAGGCGGACGAGATCATCGGAACGATCCGTGAACTTCTTCCCTCCTTCAAAATGAAGGTATTCGATGAGGATACCGGATACGGCTTCCTGCGCCATGTCCTGGTGCGCACCGCCCATGCCACAGGGGAGATCATGGTAGTCCTGATCACCGCATCCCCGGTGTTCCCGTCGAAGAACAACTTCGTGAAGGCGCTCCGAAAGGTTCACCCGGAGATCACGACCGTAGTGCAGAATGTGAATGGACGTGACACCAGCATGGTCCTTGGGGAAAAGGAACATGTGCTCTACGGACCTGGATTTATTGTCGATGTCCTCTGTGGTAAGAAATTCCGGATCTCCTCAAAATCCTTCTACCAGATCAACCCGGTTCAGACGGAGAAGCTCTACAACCTGGCGATCGAGGCAGCAGGACTCACCGGAAAAGAGACCGTTGTTGATGCCTACTGCGGAATCGGAACCATCGGAATCGTCGCAGCGTCTGCCGCGAAGGAAGTCATCGGCGTCGAGTTAAACAGGGATGCTGTCCGGGATGCCGTCACAAACGCGAAGGTAAACGGCGAGAAAAACATCCGCTTCTACAACAACGATGCCGGAAAATTCATGGTCCAGATGGCCTCCCAGAATGCCGATGTGGTATTTATGGATCCGCCGAGAAGCGGAAGCACAGAAGAATTTATGGATGCTGTAGCGATCTTGAATCCGGACCGCGTGGTCTATGTGTCCTGCAACCCAGAGACGCTGGCGAGAGATCTGGCGTATTTTAAGAAGAAAGGGTATAGGGCGGAGAAGGCATGGGCTGTGGACCAGTTCCCGGCCACCAGCCATGTCGAGACTGTGGTAGGACTACACAGAAAGGATATGTAGAAATCCTTGAATTTACGCACTTTGTAGAGTTTTTCAGCTTCAACAGGATTGCTGAAAATCACAAGGAAAAAGAGCTTGTGAGGAAGGTAACGGTTGTTGTGGCATTAGACCTCGGTTGTGGGAACACAAATAATTCTGAATATGAAAGTAAATAGAGAACTATCAGATATGTTGATAGAACGTAGGGATACTTGAAAGAGTGTCCCTATTTTTTATATTAGGGCATTCCATTAGGAGTGCCTTTTTCAATTCACTTTAGAAGGAGGTCATACAATGACAAACACAGCGTTAGGAGCAGGAGCTGAAAAAGCCCAAGAAATTATTTTTATCAGCGAAGCACATGAGAAATTCTACTACGAGAAATTAAAAGAAGTAAGGTATCAGGATGTGTACCACAAGGCACTTTGCTACTGTCTTGGCATTAACGATGATACCAGAAGAAATGCGAACCGCATTTATGATTTTAAAACAGGCTGTGTAAAAACAGAATGTTTGCATGAAGGCTGGCAGACCAGCGGAAGCGTGAAAGTAGTCAGAATGGCATTTAATTTATATTGCAATGCCACACCAAGCGTGGATGATTACACGGACGCAGAGGAGCAGATTAACGAGTGCAGGCAGTACACAGTGGAAGAATTGTTTTGCTGTGCCTATGCACCATATTTTTGGCAGGCAATACAAATCCGGTATCCGGAGTATGCAACCTATAACCGGAAACTGTATGCCCTGTTTGGAGGAGCAGATTGATGTTAAAAGTTCGATTGATGGGAACAAAGAATGATATTAAATGGTTTGGGAAGATTTTGCAAAGAAATTCCAAAATCGAAGTGACAGAGTTTTCAGATTTATACCCGAATAAAGGGACAAAGAAGTTTTACAGAGCGTATGTAGAAGTGAAAAAGACTAATGTAGCAGAAAGTTAGCAGAGAGTAAAGGAGAATGTATCATGTGTAAAATAATAGCAATCGCAAATCAGAAAGGTGGAGTCGGAAAGACCACCACAACAAGTAATTTGGGAATAGGATTAGCAAAGCTGGGAAAGAGAGTTCTGCTTGTAGATGCCGATGCACAGGGCAGTTTGACTGCAAGTTTGGGATTTACAGAGCCGGACAAGCTGGAGGAAACTCTTGCGACTGTGATGGCGAATATCATCAATGATGTGGAAATGGAAGATGATTACGGGATTTTAAGGCATGAGGAAGGAATTGACCTTATGCCCGGCAATATCGAATTATCCGGTCTGGAGGTATCCTTGGTAAATGTCATGAGCAGGGAGCTTGTGATGCGTTCCTACACAGAGCAGGTGAAAGAGCGATATGATTATATCCTGATTGATTGTATGCCTTCACTTGGCATGATAACCATAAATGCATTTGCCTGTGCAGACAGTATCTTAATTCCGGTACAGGCGGCATATCTGCCAGTGAAGGGGTTGGAACAGCTTATCAAGACTATTGGTAAGGTGAAACGACAGATTAACCCGAAGCTGTCTATTGAGGGCATATTGTTGACCATGGTTGACAGCAGGACAAATTATGCAAAGGACATTAGTGCATTACTGATTGAGAATTATGGCAGCAAAGTAAGAATATTTGAGAATAGCATTCCGATTTCCGTAAGAGCTGCCGAGATTTCGGCAGAGGGTGTCAGCATCTATCAGCACGACCCGAAGGGAAAAGTGGCAAGTGCCTATCAGTCATTGACGGAGGAGGTGCTTGGCAATGAGTAAGGCAGGAAGTGCGGCAAAGGTAAAGTTAAACAGTTTTGATGATTTATTCGGTGCTTCTGATATGACAGCGGGCACCGATCAGGTACAGGAGATACCTCTTTCAGAGCTTTATGAGTTCAAAGGACACCCTTTTAAGGTGCTGGATGATGAAAAGATGCAGGAAACAGTGGAGAGCATCAGAAACTATGGTGTACTTATGCCCGGTATTGCAAGACCAAGGGCAGAGGGCGGTTATGAGATAATCGCTGGACACCGCAGAAAACATGGCTGTGAGCTTGCAGGTCTTTCCACCATGCCTATGTTTATCAGAGATTACAATGATGATGAAGCTACAGTGATTATGGTGGATACCAATATCCAGAGGGAAGATATTCTCCCAAGTGAAAAGGCAAGAGCCTATTCCATGAAGTATGAAGCCATGAAGCATCAGGGAAAAAAGGGAAAAGGAAGCAGCCTTGATGAAGTGGGAGAAGCAGCCGGAGAGAGTGGCAAGACGGTTCAGCGTTATATATGGCTTGCCCGTCTGTCAGATGAATTGCTGGATATGGTTGATAAGAAAAAAATCGGTCTGGTACAGGGTGTTGACATATCCTTTCTGACAGAGCAGGGACAGGAATGGGTGCAGGGCATTCTTGAAGAAACGGGAGCATCTATATCGACTACCCAATCATCAAAGTTAAAGGAATATGGGAAAAACGGCGAGCTGACTCTGCCAATGGTAAGACTTATATTGGCAGAGGAAAAGCCAAAGGAAAGAAAAGTTACAATTAAGGCTGATAAAATCAGCAGATATTTTACGGAGGATTATTCCAGTGAGGATATAGAAAACATTATCTATCAGCTATTGGAAGAATGGCAAAGTAAGCAGTAAAGGAGGCACGGTAAAGTGGGCGATACAATAAACTTTGATTATTATTACGGAATTGAAGCAGAGCAGTTCTCTTTTTATCGTGTTCCCCGGCTTTTGATTAAAGACGAGAGATTTAAGGGGCTTAGTAGTGATGCTAAGCTCCTCTATGGGCTGATGCTTGACAGGATGTCATTATCCATGAAAAACGGCTGGCTGGATGATGAAAGCAGGGCGTACATTATTTATACGGTGGATGCTATTATGGAAGATTTGGGATGTGCAAAGGCAACCTGCATTAAGATTATGAAAGAGCTTGATACCGAAAACGGAATCGGTCTGATTGAAAAGAAACGCCGTGGACTTGGGAAGCCGGACATAATTTATGTGAAGAATTTTTCTACAATTACTGATGCAAAGACAGAGGAAAAGACCGATAATGCTGATAAATCCACAGAAGTTCAAAAACTGAACCTCAAGAAGTCTAATATGCATACTTCCAGAAGTTCAGAAATTGAACTTCAAGAGGTTCAGGATTTAGAACACCAGAAGTTCACAATGCAGACTTCAAGAGGTTCAGAAAGTGAACTTGCAGAAGTTCATAAAGCAGACTCTATTTATACTAACTATAATCAAACTAACCAGAGTTATACTGATATAAGTTATACCAATCCTATCAATCAATCTGGTAATGAGAGTAAGTCGGAAAAAAGGATTGATTTGATGGATGATGTCAATGCATACATAGAACTGATTAAGGATAACATCGAATATGAGCATCACATGAAGTACGATGACTGGCAGAACAAGGCTTTGTATGAGGAGCTCTTTGAGGTTATCTGTGAGGTTGTATGCGTAAAGCGTACAACAATCCGGATTGCAGGGGAGGATTATCCTTATGAGCTTGTAAAATCTAAATTCCTGAAGCTGAACAGTGGACATCTGGAGTATGTGATTGGCTGTATGCACGATACGAATACGAAAATAACAAATATCAAGGCATATATGGTTACTGCTCTTTATAACGCACCCTCAACGATAAACCATTATTATCAGCAGGAAGTGCAGCACGATATGTACGGAGGTGGCTGGCATGAAAAAGGCATTGTTTAAAATAATTCTTCCGGTATGCGTTCTTGTTCTGTGGATGATTACCTGTTATCAGGTTTGCAATAAAGCAGAAGGGTTTGATTATTTCCTTTATTGGATTTTGGTAGGATGTCCCTATGGTATCAGAAAAATGTGCATGTTCCTTGTGCCGAAGAATTTTGGTATTGCAGGAAGTATGGGAATACTGGCACTGAATTGTATCGTTGGAGGTCTGATTGGTGGTATTATTGTTCTTGTGAGGATTATCGTTATATTTACGGAGATAATAAAAGTAATAGCAGGACACTTCTGGACACAATGTCCAAAGGTGTAAAAGAAAAAAGAGCAACAAAAAAGGCATTGTCAATCAATCATAAACAATACCTCTACTTGTCATCTGGAACATATTCCATAATATCTTCAATCCGGCAGTCAAGTATCTGACATAGCCTGTTCAGAATAATGGTCTTTACTACCATATTTTGCCGGAGCCGCTGAAGCTGTGCTTTGTCAATGCCATAGTCTTTAATGAGCTGGTACTGACTGATGTTTTTAGCCTTAAGCGTTTGCCAAAGGGGATCGTATTTAATCATACAGGCAACTCCTTTCCTACCTTGTATTTTAATGGCAGGGAACTTATAATAATATGGTGCGTGTATGCACCATAAAATATGCAAATGGTAAAAACGATAATGATTATTTCAGAAGAATGAGGATATAGATGCAGGTAGTGTGGTTTTGAAACAGGAGGATGGTTAATCGTGAAAGAAAAATACATTACAGACGATGAAAGGGAGAAATGCAGAAAAGTTGCAGATGCTTTTGCAGAGCTGTATGAGATTGAAAATATACTTGTTGTGGATGCTGGAAGATATGGTTTTGTCAAGTTACAGTATTATAGACCACCGCAAGGTTTTGAAGATGCAATTACCTTTACGGATAGCCGGAGCATGTTTGAAAACTTGTGGGAGGAATGGTTTGACACGCAGCTGTTCCTTCTGGCAAAAGGAACACCAATGGCAGGAATGGGATATAATGAGATATTCCAGTGTCTGCCAAAGGAGAAACAAGAGGAACTTATGAATAGAAAAGCCGGATTTGCAAAAACGGCAGGAATAGAATAATCAGGTAACAGCGTTAGGGCAGTTATGAGTGAAATACTTGTAGCTGCTTTTTTTGTGCTTTTGGACACGATGTCCAGAAGCGGGAAGGAGAGATATATAGATGGAATCAATGAGAGATATTAACAGGGTAATGGAGCGTGAGATAGCGAAGGGGAGCTGCCCTTTGAAGCTGGATCATATTGAATTTGGAGATTATTCGTATCAGGAGATAACATCAAAGGAGAAACTGCTGGAGGTATTATCGTATTTGTTACGGATAGGTGATTACAAGCAGTATGCCGGAAAGACTATCCTTAATAATGTTTATATGGACTTGCGAGGGAAAAAGCCCGTATTTAAGAGAACCAAGACAGCTATGGAAAGAAATAATATATTTGCAACAATCAGAAGGTATGCAAAGAAGCTAAAGCCGCAGTATAATGGAGATGTATATTTGGAAACGGTCAGATGTTATTTTGATATACCGCAAGAAAATCTGGAAAAGTGCCGATATACATATCAGGGGAACGAAACATACGCCTTTCTGATGTCGGATAAATATATCATGGCACTATATACGCATTGTCTGGTGGCAAGAAAAGAAGCTGCTGTGCAGGATTGGCAGGTGGAAGGTTTTACTGAAAAAGAATATGAAATGGTAAGACTGGAGAATGTGGGTGATGTTTTGTTTCAGGCATTGATGCTGGATGATGTAAAGATAAAAGATGGAATGATGTATGCAGATTTTTTATCGGTGATTTTAGATAATATTGTTGATAATTATTAAAAAGTTATGCGTTACGAAAGGGAGAGAAAAAAATATGGGTGAACCAAAATGTATTTATTGTGGAACTTCCAAAGATTTGTCTGATTCAGATATTATACCAGATGCATTAACCGCATCAAGGATAATAAACAAGTGTGTGTGTCATGTGGAGCATAATAGTGGAATGACAAAAAAATTTGAATCAGAGGTGGCTGAGAAATTAGCCTTTCTATTGAATTATTTAAATATTAAATCGAAAAAAAGTAATCATTTTCCGACTTATGAAGCAGATTATGTGATTGCAGGGATACGATATCATGATAAAAAGGTGGTCAAAGAACATGATTTTATAAACAAGAAAATTCTGTGGAGTGAGAATAATGAGTCAGCATTTGGACCGTATGAAAAGATTGAACAGATAGCAAAATCAAAAAAGACTAATAAAGGCGATATTGAACAAATAGATATAAATACTCAAGTGATAGAATCACATATTCCACTTAAGTATGAGGTCTTTTTTAGTGAAGCGATGCATAGGCAAGTGGCGAAGATCGCATATGAATGGTATTGTCTGAAAAATAAAGTGGAAGATAAATACGAGGATTTTTCAGATATAATAGCCTATATTCTAGACGGTGGCAATGACCAAGTTGTAAAAATGGTCACAGATAAAATGCTACTCGACAAATTTAGCGAATTTTGTCATGATGGAAGTCATGCTATGTTAGCTTATATTGATAATCAAGGTGGCATTAGTGTATTAGTGGATATTTTTGGAGTTGCAGTATATGATATAAAGGTATGTAAACATATACCAACATTTTGTGAGAATAATTGCATATTGCAAAAGATTAACATTGATGGTTCAGGAAATAGAGAGCGTGAATGTTTATGTGTTCATGACTATAATGATATTGTTTCAGACATGATTAATGGAATGAGTGAGAGTACTGATTTTCCGGCACAGGAAATTGGGGGATTGCAATGTCATGTAATGATGCCCCAAAATCAACATATTAACTATAATCTCTTTGTTTTAGATATTCGTCATATATTGGGTAAAGGAGTGGCAGGAATTCATGGTGGTAATCAATATGTGGTTGATTTTGTACTAAATCAATTACAAGACTTATTAAATACGGATGTCATTCATAAGAGAGGGCTTAAAAGATTTGTTGAGGACAATATTGGAAGTGATGAAATAAAGATAAATGGAGAAAATATAGGAGAACATAGCATCTTTTACTATTACATTCTTTATAAATTTGGGGAAAGTGAAATTCAAACTTTAGATGATAAAGTTGTTGAACAGTTCATTATCAATCTATTTAATACAAGGAAGATTGATTCAAAAGAAGTGAATATGAGGGAAAAGCTTGAAGAAATGTTACGTGAAGAAAAGTATAGTGAATTGATTAAGTTGGGGGCATGTAAAATAAGAAATTGGTAATCAAAATTTCAAAGTAAGTTTGAAGTTGCTGATTTGAAACAGATTATAAAAGAAACAGCGTCAGGGCAGTTATAAGTCGAGAGATTTGTAGCTGCCTTTTTTTATTGCTTTTGGACACGATGTCCAGAAGCGGAAAGGAGAATTATGAGGTATTTATTACATCGGCTGTATGTTCCGCCTTAGCGAAGCATACGCACAGGAAGATGCAGATCGGAGGTACTTATGCAAGAGGAAGTAACGCAGAAAACAATCGCTCTTGTAATTAAGACCGCTAAACTGGATGCCAACGTCTTGAAGGCTGCAATGCGGATGTATTTGAACCACCGCAGGCAGAAAGCACAGAAAACGCATGGTAAAACTTCTGTGAAAAAGCTGGTTGGCGAAGGTGTGGGAGTTTCGTCTATCGAAGTGACGGACGGCAATATCAAATCCTTTGAGCGGGTAGCTCGTAAATACAATGTTGATTTTGCTGTGAAAAAGGATAAGACCACCGAGCCACCGAAGTATCTGGTATTTTTCAAGGGCAGGGATGCCGATGTGATTGCACAGGCGTTCAAGGAATTTGTAAAAGTTAATGAGAAAAAGCAACAGCGTCCGTCATTACGGCAGAAACTGAAAGGACTTCAGAAGATGATCGCACAGAACAAGAACAGTCTTTGGAACTGTATATGCAGTGCAATGCCAGACTGTGGAGACAGGGACATAGGGAAACAGTAATGATTTATCATATCATCAACAAAGGAACATAAGAAGCCGGAAGAGGTGTTTTGTCCGTATCTGGTTTGTGTGGAGATTCCGGATCTGAATATCCGGAAGAAGCTGGG
>OGEN01000981.1_pt1 | contig 22470 bp, 17 predicted proteins | sample 1570671 | NCBI WGS metagenome assembly OGEN01 (sample SAMEA2582128, study PRJEB24529) | metagenome | biome: Human gut stool | place: China | collected 2011 | reverse complement strand
CAGGACATAAAGATTCTTTCGTATATCTTGCTTCAGCGGCAACTGTTACAGCATCAGCAATCAAGGGCGAGATAGCAACAGCAGACATGGTATAAGATAAGGATTTAACTTCAAAGGAGTAATTATGAACGAGAAATTTAGCGGTAAAGTATGGGTGCTTGGTGATGACATTGATACAGATATCATTATTCCTACAGAGTACCTCGCATTAAAGACAGTAGAAGATATGAAGCCATATGCATTTTCACCATTAAGACCAGAACTTGCAGGTCAGATTAAGCCGGGCGACATTATTGTTGCAGGAAAGAACTTTGGTTGTGGTTCATCAAGAGAGCAGGCACCTGAGGTTATTAAGGCATTAGGTATTAAATGTGTTATTGCCAAATCATATGCAAGAATATTCTTCAGAAATTCTATTAATAACGGACTTCTCCTTATAGAGAATGCAGACCTTCACGACGAAGTTACGGAAGGCGATACTATTGATGTTGAAGTAAATGCAAAGATTACACACAATGGAAAAGCATATCCTATTGCTTCACTTCCTGATAATCTTGTGGATATACTTAATGCAGGCGGACTTGTTAAGGCAATGAGAAAGCTTAACGGTCTTGACTAAGACGGGGAGAGGTAAGAATAATGGGACATACAATTATTGAGAAGATTATTGGAAAGAATATTGGCAGGGAAGTAAAGCCGGGAGATATCGTAACTGTTAATGTTGACAGAGTAATGATTCATGATATTTTCATTCCATTTGTTAAAGAAAAATTCGAGGAAATGGGATTTACTAAGATATGGGACCCTGATAAGGCTGTTCTTATATATGACCATCTTGTTCCAGCAAGTCAGGTTGATGATACAAGACATTTCCGTATTGGTAATGAATTTGTGGAAAAATACGGAATGAAGAATATCCACCGTTCAGACGGAATCTGCCATCAGTTAATGACAGAGGCAGGTTATGTAAAGCCGGGAGATATCGCATTTGGTACAGACAGCCACACAACAACATACGGCTGTGTTGGTGCATTTTCATCAGGTATCGGATATACAGAGATGGCAAGTGTATTAGGAACAGGCAAAATGTGGGTTAAAGTTCCACAGACTATCAAGGTAACAGTTAATGGAAAGCTTCCTGAAAATGTGCGTTCAAAGGATATCATATTAAGACTTATCGGTGACCTTGGAGCAGATGGCGCAACTTATCAGGCACTTGAATTCACAGGTTCAACAATTGACGAGATGAGCGTTGCAAGCCGTATGACTATGTCTAACATGGCTATTGAAGCCGGTGCCAAATGTGCTCTTTTTACACCAGATGAAAAGACAGCAGAGTACTGTAATGTAGAACTTACAGATGAATTAAAGGATTTAAAGGGAGATGCGGATGCAGTATATGCAAGAGAGATTACATATAATGCAGAGGATTTAGTTCCAGTTCTTGCATGTCCTTCACAGGTAGATAACATCAAGCCTGTTACAGAGCTTGCCGGAACAGCAGTAGATCAGGTATTCATCGGTTCATGTACTAATGGAAGATTAGAGGATCTTCAGTGTGCAGCAGCTATTCTTAAAGGTAAGAAGGTTGCACCATTTGTCAAGTTAATAGTTACTCCTGCAAGCCGCAAGATATATAAAGAAGCTCTTGCAGACGGAACACTTGAGACACTTGTTGAATCCGGAGCAATTGTTACACATCCAGGATGCGGATTATGCTGTGGACGAACAGGCGGAATTCTTACTGACGGAGAGGTAGTTGTTGCAACTAACAACAGAAACTTCCTTGGAAGAATGGGAACAAGCAAGGTTAAGATATTCCTTGCGTCTCCAGCTACAGCAGCAGCAAGTGCTATTGCTGGAAAGATTGTGGAGGCTTAAAAACAGACAGACTTTACATAATTTCTGAAATTTTTAGATAATATAATATTGTGATAAAGGGAGGCATATTCTACGGAGGATATGCCTTCTATGTAATTAGGGGTATAAGTTATATTTACAAGGCCTGAAAGCATGTCAACGGCCTTGTTATATGCAATTGCAGCTTCTGCTTCGGATGAGAATTCACCGAGTATATAGTCGCCGTTAATATGAATCCTGGTTCTGTACATAATTCGTCCATTCTTAGTAAACTGGGAAACACCATTGTATTTATTGACAACAAGAATGTTTTCGTATCTGTAATCATGCGTATCCCCGTTTTTAAATACATAATCCCTGCCTTTTACAGAGTGGCTTCTTACTCCGAATCTTGAGAGAATGCTTGTCTGCATTCCATAATCATTTACAAAATAATATCCTCCGCGGCTCATAATTGTGTGGTTGGAATAGTAAAAAAGGTCATCAGTAGAAAACTGTAAAACCTCATGTTCTTTGAGAAAATATAGGAAATATTTATGGCACATATATATAGGTGTCTTTATATAAATGTTGTTATCCCTGAAATTGATAAGTGAGATGTATTTACCAAGAGAAAGTGTCATTGCTTCATTATATGAAGTTGTTCTGTGGTCAGTATCAATCCAGTGGTCAGAAGAATTGTTTATTATCTCACAGGCTTCGTTGTACATGGCATGACAGGAAGCCTCGTCAGAGGAACTTCCGAGGCTGATGTGTTTATTCTTATATGTAAATGACGCACGGTAATATATTTCACCACTTTTCTTTCTTGCCTCGTAAACTCCTGTCATGAGAATCCCCCAATCGTTCTATAAATTTGTCCTTTAAACCAACTATTTCATCACATTTTGCAATATTAGTAGTCTTCCCCAAACTTATACTCTGATTTAATGTGCCATTTGACACTACCATTGATATAAAGATTATAACATATATTAATTGTGTATACAGATATAATTATATATAATAAATGATAACACATTGGCAGAACATATTGAAAGGTAAAAGAATGAGTAAAAGAAATATAACATTTATAATTATGATAATTACACTTTTGACATTGCCGTTATCAGCATGTGGAAAGAATAAGAATAACATTTCAACTGATAACAGCCAGAAGCTGCAAAGTGAAAGCGGTCAGGAATATGATGATGGCAGAGATGTACATATGATTCCGGCTGGTGAATCACAGACAAATGGTGAATCACAGAAGACCGGCGAAAAAAAGAATGTACAGGAAAATGCTTCTGATGCGCAGGATAATAACATTAATTCTGAGCTGCCGCCAGTAAGTATCGTACCCGAAAGTACTACTGCCGCCAGTAGCGATGCGGCTGATAAGGATACTTCAGGAACAGACAGTACCGGTTCAGGTAACGATAAAACGGAAAACAGAAGGACAGATCCGATAGAGCTGCCATTTGTTCCAGCTTACTAAAATATTATATTAAGAGGCAGAAAATATGAGATATAAAATTAGTGATTTGGCAAAACTATTAGATGTGTCTACTAATACTGTCAGACGATATGAGGATATGGGTTATATATCGGCTGTACGCGATGAAAACAGTGGATACAGGTATTATGATGATGACGGAATATTCGGTGTGCTTAATGCCAAGATGCATGTAAAGTATGGTTTTTCACATGAACAGATAGCAAAGATGCAGCATTTTTCATTAGAACAGTCTATTGAGGCATACAAGGAACGCATGGATGAGATGGACAGGCAGATTGCGTATATGACATATTTAAGGCACAGGCTGAAAGATGATTATGTGCTGATGAATAAGGCTGCAGTCAATTCGGACATATATGAGAAGAACAGCCTTGACTTAAGATTTGTTCTGTACAAATATGGTGAAAAACTGCTTCAGGAGCCGGAACGGTTATTGCAGGTGAAAGAATTTCTGTATAATTCTCCTGAATTACAACACATATATATGATTCCAAAGGAAGAGATTGAAGAGGGCAGATTTACTATATGCTGTGGAATTGCTGTAAAAGAGGAGCATGTTGAGAAGTACAGTCTTAAGACTAATGACTATGCAAGGCATTATACAGCCAAGCCATCTGTTATGGGAATCTCAAGAATTCCAGCAAAATTAAGCTTGATGAGTGAAAAGTCTGATGATGAGGTTCGTCAGATTATGATTGGAAAGCATATTACATATATGAAAGAACATAATCTTAAAGTGGCAGGAGACGTGACAGGAATTGTTATAAGCAAGGCGTATGAAGATGAAGAAGAGGTGTTATATGTGCTGATGTGTGTACCTGTAACTGGAAAGTAATATTATTTTAAAATGTATTTCGTACATAAGGGTATTGTTTTTGTACAGAAGTCTGTTGTATAATATCAAAAGCCTGCGATGTTAACGCAGGCACACTATATTAATTATGAGGTGTATTAAAGATGAGCATGTTCTACAGAAGTACTAGAGACGACAATGTTAAGGTTACTGCATCGCAGGCTATATTAAAGGGGCTGGCAGCAGACGGAGGACTTTTTGTACCAGAGAGTATTCCATCATTAGATAAAAGCTTAGAAGAGTTGTCTAAGATGAATTATAAGGAAGTTGCTTATGAAGTTATGAAGCTTATGCTTGATGATTTTACAGAGGAAGAACTTAAGAGCTGTATAGACAGAGCTTATGATTCTAAGTTCGATACAGAGGAGATGACTCCACTTGTTAAAGTTGAGAATGAATATTTCCTTGAACTTTTCCATGGAGCTACAATAGCTTTCAAGGATATGGCACTTTCTATACTTCCACATCTTCTTACAACTTCTGCAAAGAAGAACAATGTTAAGAATGAAATTGTCATTCTTACAGCTACATCAGGAGATACAGGAAAGGCAGCTTTAGCTGGATTTGCTAATGTTCCTGGGACTAAGATTATCGTTTTCTATCCTAAGAATGGTGTAAGCCCAATTCAGGAGAAGCAGATGGTAACCCAGAAGGGTGATAATACATATGTAATCGGAATCAAGGGTAACTTTGATGATGCACAGACAGGTGTTAAGAACATTTTCTCTGATAAGGAATTGGAGAAGGTTATGAATGATGCCGGATTCCAGTTCTCATCAGCTAATTCAATCAATATCGGAAGACTTGTTCCACAGATTGTTTATTATGTATATGCGTATGCCAAGTTATTAGCTAATGGAGAGATTAAGGATGGCGAGAAGATAAATGTAGTTGTTCCTACAGGTAACTTTGGTAATATCTTAGCTGCATTCTATGCTAAGAATATGGGACTTCCTATTAATAAGTTTATCTGCGCATCTAATGAGAATAAGGTATTATATGATTTCTTCGCAACAGGTGAGTATGACAGAAACAGAGAATTCGTTCTTACAACTTCACCATCTATGGATATCCTTATCTCTAGTAATCTTGAGAGACTTATATACAGAATTGCCGGTAATAATGCAGCTAAGAATGCAGAACTTATGGCATCATTAAAGTCAGAAGGAAAGTACAAGATTACAGATGATATGAAAGCACAGTTAGTTGACTTCTATGGCAATTATGCTACAGAGGCAGAGGACGCAGCTACAATCAAGAAGATATATGAAGATTGCGGATATGTAATTGATACACATACATCAGTTGCTGCAACTGTATATGATAAGTACAGAAAAGAAACAGGCGATACAACTAAGACAGTTATTGCTTCAACAGCAAGCCCATATAAGTTTACAAGAAGCGTTATGAATGCTATTGATTCCAAATATGATTCAATGGGAGACTTCGAACTTGTAGATGAGCTTAGCAAGATAAGCAATGTCAAAGTTCCTAACGCAATTGAAGAAATCAGAACAGCACCAGTTCTTCATGATATTGTATGCGATTCTGATAAGATGTGTGATGAAGTTAAGAAGATTCTTGGAATCTAATGAAAATATAAAAATCTCCGGACTGTGTAATAATGGTCCGGAGATTTTTTGTTTATCTGTCAACAATTACTCCCTGACAGCCAAGTTCAAGCCATCTTTGATAAAATACAGAAAAATTATAGGTTGTTATATTTTCGTTAAGAGGATCCGCCATATATACTTCATTTTTGGCAGAATCAAATCCAATCATAACAAGGCAGTGTTCCATACCGGGCCAGATAACAAGCTGACCATCCTTAGCAATCCATACAGAAGAACCATAATCAGTGGACTCCATATTCATAGTTGCCCAGACAATAACAGGCTGCCCGTTCTCAACATACTGGCAGAACTGATCAATTGAGGCACCTGATATATTAACGGCATGGGCGCCATACAGATTGGCACAATCAGTGATTACAGGAGCAAAACATCCATAAGAAGCTTTATCAAAAGGTGTTCCTACAAATGTGGTGTTGGGATTAGCATCAGGATAGTCTCCTTTTTCTAGATAATTAGCTGCAATATCAGTTTTATCAGCATCATATCCAAGATAGTTAAGAACCATAGTGAGTGAAGTGACTTCACAGCCGGTAGGTAGCTCCGGTAACTGATTCAGACACGGAAAATTATCTATATATGCTTTTCTTCCGGATGCCAGTAGTTCTTTTAGTTCATTTTCAGAGTGAATTGTATTGTGAAAATCTTTATAAGAATCCTCTGAATTATTATTTTTATTATCTTCCTGTGAATTGTCAGAATTATTAACTTCCCCACGCGATAAATCATCCGATGAAATAGTCCCAACTTGTGTTATGTTAATACTTACATTATCAGGAGAAGAATTTTTCATATCAATAAGGAATGATAATATTGTAACAGATGCAGCGATAAGAGAAAGTATAAGCAGAATCTTTAAAAAAGTTTTTTTTGAACTGTGCTTTTTCATTGTAACTCCTTGGTAAATATCTCTATATATAATAATGATATTTATAGCTGAATTATATAGTATGTTAAGATTCTGTTCAATAAATTTATAAATTATTTATAGAAAAAAGAAATATTGTTGTTGACATCATGTTAGGGTAGTGATATCTTAAATGTATCGATATTAGCACTCCAACTTAATGAGTGCTAACAAGATGAAAGGAGAGGATGCCATGGAGACGGATGGACGACTGGATGACCGTAAGGTTAAGATACTTAAAGCTGTTATTCAGAATTATCTTGATACCGGAGAACCGGTTGGCTCAAGAACGATTTCCAAGCTGACTGACTTACAGCTAAGTTCAGCAACTATAAGGAATGAGATGGCAGACTTAGAAGAGCTTGGCTACATTGTACAGCCACATACCTCTGCTGGAAGAATTCCAACTGATAAGGGTTACAGATTATATGTTGACGATTTAATGGCCCAGAAAGAGGAAGAGATATCCTTAAGAGAACAGCAGGTTGGTGATAAAGAGAAAGAACTTGATTCTATGAAGGATGCCTTATCAGAGAAGGTAGACAGAGTAGAGGAGCTTCTTCAGAATGTAGCAAAGGTTCTGGCGAATAATACTAATTATGCCACGATGATAACAACTCCTAAGGTAACTGGTAATAAGTTAAGATTTGTTCAGCTTTCACAGCTTGAACCGAATAAGCTTCTTGCTGTTATTGTTATGGAAGGTAATCTTATAAGGAACAAGGTTATAACTATCAGCGAGGATATTTCACCAGAGAATCTTCTGAAGCTTAATCTTCTTCTTAATACAACACTCACAGGTCTTACATTGCAGGAGATGCATCTGGGACTTATATCCAAGATGGAGAGCCAGGCAGGTGAGCATATGGGTATTGTTAAAGAAGTGTTAGACGCGATTGTTGAGACTATAAGTAAGGCTGACGACCTGAAGATATACACAAGCGGCGCAACTAACATATTCAAGTATCCGGAGCTTAGTGATTCCGGGAAAGCAAGTGAGCTTATATATGCCTTGGAGGAAAAACAGGGCTTGTCTGGACTTGTTAATGACAAGGATGATTCAGATAAGACTGAAGATGATAACCACGGCATTCAGGTATATATAGGAAATGAAACACCGGTTGAGTCCATGAAGGACTGTAGTGTGGTAACAGCCACATATGAATTGCAGGATGGAATGAAGGGAACAATTGGTATTATTGGACCGAAGCGTATGGATTATGAAAAGGTTGTTGATACCTTAAAAGAGATGCAGACGCATTTGGATGATGTATTTAAGAAAACTTAGGAAAGGTTGGTATTGAAGTGTCAAAGGATGTAAAGAAAAAGAAATCAGAAGAGACAGTTCAGGATGAAGTAAAGAATCAGGAGACTGATGCTAAGAAAAAAGAAGCCTGCGACTGCGAATCAGAATGTAAGGCTGATGAAAGTCAGAATACATGTGAAGCTGATGAATCAGACAAGGCCGAGGCACAGGATGAGAGCACTGAGAGCTCTAAGAAGAAAGATCCTAAGGATGCAGTTATAGAAGAACTTCAGGATAGAGTAAAGAGGCAGATGGCTGAGTTTGATAATTTCAGAAAGAGAACAGAGAAAGAGAAATCTACTATGTTCGAGATGGGAGCCTCAGATATCATTAAGAAGCTTTTACCTATTGTTGATAACTTCGACAGAGGATTTAAGAGTGTGACAGATGAGGAACTTGAAACTCCATTCGCAAAGGGAATGGATATGGTTCACAAGCAGCTTTTAAAGATGCTTGAGGATGCAGATGTTAAGCCTATTGAAGCTTTAGGCGGTGAGTTCAATCCGGATTTTCACAATGCAGTAATGCATGTTGAGGATGATTCAGTTGGAGAGAACATCGTAGTTGAAGAGTTTGAGAAGGGCTACACATACAGAGACCAGGTTATAAGACACAGCATGGTCAAGGTTGCTAACTAGCGATAAGCCAGAAAGCATATGTAACACAAGGTATTAATCAATTTAATTATAGAAAGGACATTTTATTATGGGAAAGATTATTGGTATTGATTTAGGTACAACTAATTCTTGCGTAGCTGTAATGGAAGGTGGTAAGCCAGTTGTTATCGCTAACGCAGAAGGTTTAAGAACTACTCCTTCAGTAGTTGCATTTTCAAAGACAGGAGAGAGACTTGTAGGTGATCCTGCAAAGCGTCAGGCAGTTACTAATGCTGATAAGACAATCTCTTCTATCAAGAGACATATGGGTACAGATTACAAGGTTGAGATTGATGGAAAGAAATATACTCCACAGGAAATCTCAGCTATGATTTTACAGAAGTTAAAGTCAGATGCAGAGAATTATCTTGGTGAGAAGGTTACAGAGGCAGTTATAACAGTTCCTGCTTACTTCAACGATGCACAGCGTCAGGCTACTAAGGATGCTGGTAAGATTGCAGGTCTTGATGTAAAGCGTATTATCAACGAGCCTACAGCAGCAGCTTTAGCTTATGGTCTTGATAATGAGCATGAGCAGAAGATTATGGTTTACGATTTAGGTGGTGGTACATTCGATGTGTCTATTATCGAAATCGGTGATGGTGTAATTGAAGTTCTTGCTACAGCTGGTAATAACAAGCTTGGTGGTGATGATTTCGATAATGCTGTTACACAGTATATGTTAAATGATTTCAAGGCTAAGGAAGGCGTTGACCTTTCTAAGGATACAATGGCTCTTCAGAGACTTAAGGAAGCAGCTGAGAAGGCTAAGAAGGAACTTTCAAGCACAACTCAGACAGAAATCAATCTTCCTTACATCACAGCTACAGCTGAAGGACCAAAGCACTTTGAGATGACTCTTACAAGAGCTAAATTCGATGAATTAACACATGACCTTGTAGAAAAGACTGCAGAGCCAGTTAAGAATGCACTTTCAGATGCAGGTCTTACAGCTTCAGAGCTTTCAAAGGTATTATTAGTTGGTGGTTCTACAAGAATCCCTGCTGTACAGGATAAGGTTAAGTCATTAACAGGACATGAGCCAAGCAAGACTCTTAACCCAGATGAGTGTGTAGCTATCGGTGCTTCTATCCAGGGTGGTAAGTTAGCTGGTGATGCAGGTGCTGGTGATATCCTTCTTCTTGATGTAACACCACTTTCACTTTCAATCGAGACAATGGGTGGTATTGCTACAAGACTTATTGAGAGAAATACAACAATTCCTACAAAGAAGAGCCAGATCTTCTCTACAGCTGCTGATAACCAGACAGCCGTTGATATCAACGTTGTACAGGGTGAAAGACAGTTTGCCAGAGATAACAAGTCACTTGGACAGTTCAGACTTGATGGTATCCCTCCAGCAAGAAGAGGTGTTCCACAGATTGAAGTTACATTTGATATCGATGCCAATGGTATTGTAAATGTATCTGCTAAGGACCTTGGAACAGGTAAGGAACAGCACATCACAATTACTGCTGGTTCTAACATGTCTGATGAAGATATCGATAAGGCAGTTAAGGAAGCTGCTGAGTTCGAGGCTCAGGATAAGAAGCGTAAGGATGCTATTGATGCACGTAACGAAGCTGATTCAATGGTATTCCAGACACAGAAGGCTATGGATGAGGCAGGCGACAAGCTTGATGCTTCTGACAAGGCTGCAGTTGAGACTGACCTTAACGCATTAAAGGCACTTGTTGATGGTTCTGACCCAGAAAACATGACAGATGCACAGGTTGATGAAATCAAGGCTGCCAAGGAAAAACTTATGGAAAGTGCTCAGAAGCTTTTCGCTAAGTTATATGAGTCACAGCAGGCTGCTGGTGGTGCAGGCCCAGACATGGGAGCAGGTGCAGGTCCTGATATGGGTGCTGGTGCTTCTAATGGTTCAGCTCCATACGGTGATGATGTAGTTGACGGAGATTACAAAGAGGTTTAATTGTCAGCAATAACTGACTGGAATAAGGACTGCATGGGGTGTAAACTCCGTGCAGTTTCTGTTGATTAAATAAGAAAGAGGAAGCAATCATGGCAGATAAGAGAGATTATTATGAAGTCCTTGGCGTGCCTAAGGATGCCGATGACGCTGCTATTAAGAAAGCATACAGACAACTTGCAAAGAAATATCATCCTGATATGAATCCAGGGGATAAAGAAGCTGAAATAAAATTCAAAGAGGCTTCTGAAGCTTATGCGGTGTTAAGCGATGCTGAAAAGAGAAGACAGTATGACCAGTTTGGCCATGCCGCATTTGAAGGCGGAGCAGGTGGAGCTGGAGCAGGTGGCTTCGATTTCGATTTTGGTGACATGGGAGATATTTTCGGAGATCTCTTTGGCGGTATGTTCGGAGGCGGCGGAAGCAGACGAAACAGCAATGGACCAAGAAGAGGTGCTGATGTAAGAGTTAATGTAAGAATTACATTTGACGAGTCAGTAAGGGGAACAACCAAGAAGATAGATGTTACATTAAAGGATGAGTGCTCAAGCTGTCACGGTACAGGAGCTAAGCCTGGTACATCACCAGAGACCTGTAGCAAATGTGGTGGCCGTGGACAGGTAACTTTCACACAGCAGTCATTCCTTGGAATGGTAAGAAGCCAGCAGCCATGTCCTGACTGTCATGGAACTGGTAAGATAATTAAGGAGAAGTGTCCGGATTGTTACGGAACAGGCTATATAAGCAGCAAGAAGACTATTGAAGTCAATATCCCAGCTGGTATCGATAATGGCCAGTGCGTACGTATACAGGGCAAAGGTGAGCCGGGAGTTAATGGCGGACCAAGAGGTGATCTCTTAGTTGCTGTTATTATCTCAGCAAGCACAGAATTTGAAAGAGACGGATACAATATATTCTCTAATGTTGTAATAAGCTATCCAACAGCGGTACTTGGCGGTGAAATCAAGGTTAAGACTGTTGATGGAGAAGTATTGTACGAAGTTAAGCCGGGAACAGCATCAGGTACAAGAGTAAGACTTAAAGGCAAAGGTATGCCAAGTGTAAGAAATGCAGCACAGAGAGGCGATCATTATATCACTTTAATAGTTGATATTCCTACAAAGCTTAATCAGGAGCAGAAGGACGCACTTATGGCATATGAAAAGGCGCTTACAGGCAATGAAAGACACGGTAAGAAGAAAGGTCTTTTCGGCAAATAAATACTATAGCTTACATATGTAATGTAAGTTTACACTCACCCCACAATGTGGTAAAATCCTACATTGTGGGGTATTATATTTATATGTATAATTCCTTATTGTAAAGATTGGAGATTAAAGCAGTAATATGAATTTAGAGACAAGATATAACGAACTTAATAAAGATTACGGTGCATATGAGCTTGTGAACATTGAAAAGCTTAATGACCTTAATTCCGTAGGACTTTTATTAAAGCATAAGAAATCAGGTGCGAGAGTTGCAATTATTTCTAATGATGATGATAACAAGGTATTTTCTATAGGTTTTAAGACACCACCGGATAATGACACGGGAATGCAGCATATAATTGAACATTCTACCTTGTGTGGTTCAAGAAAATATCCGGTTAAAGACCCATTTGTAGAATTATGCAAGGGTTCTCTTAACACATTTCTTAATGCAATGACTTATCCGGATAAGACAGTATATCCTGTTGCAAGCTGCAATATGGCAGATTTCAAGAATATTATGGATGTCTATATGGATGCGGTATTCTATCCTGCAATGTATGAGCATGAGGAGATATTCAAGCAGGAAGGCTGGCATTATGAGCTTGAAGATGTAGATGGAGAGCTTGCTTATAACGGAGTTGTATTTAATGAGATGAAGGGTGTGTATTCTTCAGCAGATGATGTGCTTTCAAGATATACATTTGTATCACTCTTCCCTGATTCTGAATACAAGAATGAATCCGGTGGTGACCCTGAGGCTATACCACAGCTTAAGTATGAAGATTTCATTAAGTATCACAAGGAATATTATCATCCTGTGAACAGTTATATCTATCTGTACGGAGATATTGATGTTGATGAGAGGCTTGAATATCTTAATAACGAATACCTCTCAGCTTTTGATAAGAATGATGTCAATATAGATGCCGAGGTAACTTTCCAGAAAGCATTTGACGCACCTAAGTATGAGACAAGAGAGTATGCAATTACTGATGATGAGCCAGAGGAGGATAACACTTATCTTTCTTACAATGTTGTTATCGGAACATCAACAGACCCAGTAAGCTATCTTGCATTACAGATTCTTGATTATGCACTTATCATGGCACCGGGTGCTCCGCTTAAGCAGGCACTTATTGATGCCGGAATTGGAACAGATGTGTATAGTGTGTTAGAGACTTCTGTGTATCAGCCGGTGTATTCAATTATTACTAAGAATGCGAATGAAAGTGACAGAGACAGATTTGTGAGTGTTGTTGAAGACACGCTTTCTGATATTGTTAAGAACGGTCTTAGCAAGAGAATGGTTAAGGCAGGAATCAACTATTACGAATTCAAATACAGAGAAGCTGATTTTGGACCATATCCAAAGGGACTTATGTATTATCTCACAATGATGGACAGCTGGCTTTATGATGAGAACAAGCCATTTGTTCATGTTGAGGCAGGTGAGACATTTGAAATAATCAAGAAGAATTCAGAGAATGGCTTCTTTGAGAAATTCATTGAAGACAATATTATTAATAATAATCATGAGGTAGTGTTAAGCCTTGTTCCAAAGCATGGACTTGCAGAGGAGAAGGAAGCAAAGGAAGCAGAGCAGCTTGCAAAGTATAAGGCAACACTTTCCAAGGAAGAGCTGGAAGAGCTTGTTAAGCAGACAAAGGCATTAAAGGAATATCAGGATACACCTTCAAGCCAGAAGGATCTTGAGAAGATTCCACAGCTTGAGTTAAAGGATATCACAAGAGAGCCGGCTAAGTTATATATTGACCCTAAGAAGATTGGTGGTGTTGATGTAATCCACCACAATATGTTCACTAATGGAATTGCATATATAATGATGTGCTACGACTGTAAGAATGTGCCTGATGAACTGCTTCCATATATCGGACTTTTAAGCTCGGTTCTTGGACTTATGGATACTGAAAAGTACACATATACAGAGCTGACTAATGAAATCAATATTAACTGTGGTGGAATCTCAACTGATGCTGCCATATACACAGATAATAAGGATTTTGACAAATGTACTATTATGTATGAGGTTAAGGGTAAGGTTCTCTATGACAATATCCAGTTCGTCCTTGATATGATGAATGAAATTATATATAAGACAAAGTTCTCAGATTATAAGAGACTTAAAGAGATAATTGCGAAGCTTAAGTCAAGAATGGAAAGCACAATGACAAGTGCAGGACATTCAACAGCAATGCTTGCAGGTATGGCACAGTTCTCAAGAAATGCATATTATTCTAACGAGATGAGAGGATATGGGTTCTATGAGCTTATACAGAAGCTTGACTCACAGTTTGATGAGCTTAAGGAAGATATCGCAGATAAGTTAAGCAAACTTGTCGATTATATATTCCACAAAGAGAATATTATTGTGAGCTTTACTGCTGATGATAAGGGATATGATGCATTTGTACCTGCTTTTGGAAAGTATGCGGAAGAATTGAAAAAATCGGACATGCCAGCATGCGAAAGAAAGTACACACCTGCAAATGTCAAGACAGGATATACTTCAGCTTCACAGGTTCAGTATGTTGCAAGATGTGGTAATTTCAGGGATGGAGGATATGAATACACAGGAGCATTAAGAGTGCTTAAGGTTATATTCTCGTATGATTATCTCTGGATTAATGTAAGAGTTAAAGGCGGCGCATACGGCTGCATGAGCGGTTCTTACAGAAACGGTGACATGTATATGGTTTCTTACAGAGACCCTAACTTAAGAAAGACTAACGATATATATGAAAATGCAGCAGACTATCTTGAACATTTTGATGTAAGCGACAGGGATATGGTCAAGTTCATAATAGGAACAATCGGTGATATAGATACACCTATGAATCCGGCAGCAAAGGGAACAAGATCATTTGGTGCATACATCTGTAACACAGATTATGAATCACTCAAGAAAGAAAGAGGTCAGGTTCTTGACTGTAATGTAGAAAGAATAAGAGAGCTTGCTCCACTTGTAAGATGTGCAATGGATGAGAATTATTTCTGCGTTGTGGGAAGCAGCAAGGAAATCAATAAAGAGAGTGAGCTTTTTGATAAGATACAGCCACTTATCAAGGTGCAGGGATAATAGAAAGGAAGAATGTATGAATTTAGATGAGATGCTTGCAGCCAGTGGAATTACCGGGGGTGCTAAGGCAGAGAACACAAGAACTAAGACAGGCTTTGTAACATTTATAGGAAGACCTAATGTTGGTAAGTCAACACTTATGAATCAGATAATCGGACAGAAGATTGCGATTACTTCTAACAAGCCTCAGACTACAAGAAACAGAATACAGACTGTATACACTGATGAGCGAGGACAGATTGTTTTCGTTGATACTCCGGGTATCCACAAGGCTAAGAACAAGCTTGGTGAATACATGGTTGGTGCGGCAGAGAAGACAATCAGTGAGGTTGACCTTATATGCTGGCTTGTTGAGCCTACAACACATCTTGGAGCTGCCGAGGAGCATATCGTTGAGAAGCTTAAAGAGTGTAAGACTCCTATAGTTCTTGTTATCAATAAGACTGACACAATTAAGAAAGAGGAGATTCTACCGGTTATTGACTGCTACAGAAAGGAACTTGATTTCGTTGATATTGTTCCTGTGTGCGCAAGAAACGGCAATAATGTTGACGACCTGCTTGATGTTATATTCTCACATCTTGATTATGGTCCGATGTACTATGATGAAGATACAGTAACAGACCAGCCAATGAAGCAGATTGTTGCAGAGCTTATAAGAGAGAAGGCACTTCATGCATTAAATGACGAGATTCCACACGGAATCGCGGTTGTTATTGACAGCTTCAAGGAAAGAAGAAATGCAAGAGGTCCTATAACAGATATCGACGCTACTATCATATGCGAAAGAGATTCTCACAAAGGAATTATTATCGGCAAGGGCGGCGAAATGCTTAAGAAAATCGGAACTAATGCAAGATATGAGATTGAGAAGCAGCTTGACATGAAGGTTAATCTTAAGCTATGGGTAAAAGTTAAGAAGGAATGGCGCGACAGTGATATTCTTCTTAAGAACTTCGGATATGACAAGAAGAAGGACAAATAATATACATGACAGGAGGGTGCGATGGCGGAGGTTACTACTGTTACAGGCATGATACTTTCCGCCATGCCTGTCGGGGAATATGACAGAAGACTGGTTATACTGACTAAGGAGTATGGCAAGATAACTGTATTTGCGAAAGGTGCGAGAAAGCCTAACAGCGCATTGATTGGTGTTACGAGAAGCTTTATATTCGGAACATTTGAGGTGTATCGTGGACGCGAATCATATACGATGTATAAAGCATCGGCTAAGGAGTACTTTGAAAATGTGGTAAATGACCTTAATGCCGTGTGCTACGCCTGCTATTTTGCTGAGATTGCAGATTATTATGGCAGGGAGAATCTTGATGCAACAGAAATGATTAATCTGCTTTATATCACTCTAAAGGCATTGGGCAGAGGTGCTGTAAGCCATGAACTTATAAGATTCATATACGAGATAAGAATGATTGCAGTCAACGGTGAATGTCCGGATTTCTTCACATGTCACGAATGCGGAAGAGAAGACAATCTGTATGTATATTCATATTCAAGAAACGGACTATGCTGTAAGAATTGTGCCACAAATGTATATGATGGAATTACACTTTCGGGCTCAACGGTATATACACTCCAGTATATTGTTACAACACAGCTTAACAGGCTGTATTCATTCACCGTTACCAAAGAAGTCCAGGAAGAATTAAGGCTTGTGGTAAACAGGCTGGAAAGCATTGTATTCGATAAAGAATTTAAGTCGAAGGAAATGCTTAATCTGACCATATAAATATTACATAAACTGGCTATGTTATCATATGCCAGTTTTTTGTATATTAAGGGGTAAAGATTTTATGTAACATTCAGACGAAAGGAGAGACAATATGCCGGATAAAAATGTGTGTCATAATAACCAGAAGAAAATAGCAGCAATTAATGATTATTCTGGTTTTGGAAGATGTTCTATTGCAGTTGAGCTGCCTGTTATATCAGCAATGAAGATTCAGTGCTGTCCAATGCCTACATCGATATTTTCTAATCATACAGGTTTTGACAGCTTTTATTTTAAAGATTTCACAGAGAATATGCCGCCTTATATGGCAGAGTGGAAGAAGTTAAACCTTAAATTCGATGGAATTGTAACAGGGTTCTTAGGTTCACATAATCAGATTGCAATTGTTGAAGAATTTTTCAAGAATTTCAAGACTGAAGATAATATTGTTGTTATCGACCCGGTTATGGGTGATTACGGAAATCTGTATCCGACATATACTGATGAGACATGCCAGGAGATGAAGAAGCTTGTAAAATATGCAGATATTCTTACTCCAAATCTCACAGAAGCATGTATTATAACTGACGAACCATACAGACCGGATTATTCCAATGATGAGCTTAAAAAAATTGCGATGAAGCTTGTTGCAATGGGACCATCCAAGATTGTTATTACAGGAATCCAGCGGGGCCATTATATTGGTAATTACTGTTACGAAAAGAACAGGGAAGACTATCTTATTAAGACTATGAAGGTTGGAACACAGCGTTCCGGAACAGGAGATATATTTGCATCTATAATAGCTGCAGATGCTGTAAATGGGGTGAATTTCCATGAGTCAGTAAGAAAAGCATCTACATTTATAAAAAAATGCATACTCAAGGCGATAGAGATGGATATTCCGCTGACAGACGGTGTGCCGTTTGAGGAACTGCTGACTACGTTGAAGTAAAAAGGAGAAGAATTACAATGGAGATATTATATAAGGTTCATAATAATTTATATGTTAATTTAACTAACAAATGTCCATATTCATGTACTTTCTGTTTAAGACAGACAATGGACAGAATCGGAGAGTCAGGCAGACTCTGGCTTGAGAGAGAACCATCATATGATGAGGTTATAGCTGAATTTGAAAAGTTCAATATGGATGAGTATGAAGAGGTTGTATTCTGTGGATTCGGAGAACCAACAGAAAGATTCGAAGTTCTTATCAAGGTTGCTGAATATGTCAAGAAAACATATGGCAAAAAGACAAGAATCAACACTAATGGAGTTGGAAATCTTGTTAATGGCAGAGACATCGTGCCAGAGATGGAAGGCTTGATTGACACAATATCAATCAGTCTTAACAATCCACACAAAGATGAATACAATGCACTTGTAAGAAGTAAGTTCGGCGAAAAATCATTTGATGAAATGATAAGTTTCGCAAAGGAATGTACTAAGTATATCCCTAATGTTGTCCTTACAACAGTTGACACAACCATATCTCATGAGGAAGAGGCAGAGTGCCAGAAGCTATGTGATGAGATAGGGGCTGCTTACAGGATTCGTCCTTGGGAGGATTGATGGCAGCGGTTTTATAATGCGCTATGTACATATATAAAAACAATTTTTTGTTGAATACATTGAAAATATTGACCTTGACATTGGTTCATACTATATAATTGCATTATGAATATTAAATGTTTTTAAAAAAATATTGATATTCATGCAAATATATAATATAGTGATGCCTTTTAATGGCAGAGGGAGGTCAATATGCGCAGAATAACTAAAAGACGTCTTAGCGGTCTTTTATGTGCAGTTCTTATGCTTGTAACAAGCATAGATGTGGCTGCATTTGCAGCAGGATCAGATGCGTCAAAAAGAAAGATTGACGTATGGGATATGGGTGCAGTACAGGAAGCAGATAATAGTAAATATAATAATAATATTACTGTTTCTGATTGGGATAGTTGTGCCAATGTATCCCAGGCTGGAAAATTTGTTGCTGGAGAGACAACATTTGGTGATCTTACTATTAATCATATAGCCAATGACAGATTGTTCTCAACATCAAGCAAAAACTATGGAACCAATGCTTTAGCAACAACAGCATATGATGATGGATATACAGCGGGTGGTATGTATTACTGTAATGGTACAGGAGGAGAGACAAGAAGAAATGTTACCATTAACAATGTAATAGCAGGAGATAAGATAGTTGTATACATGGCATCAAGCAATGCTGCTACAGGTACACTTGTTTTTAAATATCTTGGTGAAGATAATGAACAGGTAGAAAAAGCCAGCTTTACTAACAAGGGTACTAAATATGAATTTGTGGCTAAGTATAGTGGCTCATATAAGGTGTATACAGATGCAGCAGCAGGAAAACCTATATATAACAGAATTGTCAGGATACCTGGAGTTGCAGTAAGTGGAACAATAGATGGCGCACAGCTGAGCGGCTATAAGGTTATGTTTAAGGATGAGGCTAATGGTATTACATATGATGCAGATATAAAGGGGAATACATTTACAGCTACACTTGCAGCAGGCTGTAATTATACAGCAGTATTATCAGGAGTAGCAGGATATGGATTTTCGAATGCTACAAAGAATATTTCGACAACAGTAGATGAAGCTCTTACAGGAAAGTCTGGAGTTACATTAAGCATAGAAGAGAAGAAAGTGTATACATACACAGGAAAGGTTACAGGTTTTGCTGCTGATTACGATACATCTAATTTATCAGTCAGACTTGTGGCTGATTCATCTTCATTAGCAGATGATGTGATTCTTAAGCTTGATTCTGAAAAGGCATTTACAGCTACACTTGAACCTGATGTCAAGTATACAGTTGAACTTATCGGAGTTAATGATTATGAAGTTTTAAGCGGAGGCGAGATAATAAGTCAGGTAAGCTATTCCAGAGATATTGAAGTTTCTGCCAGAAGGTTATATAAGGTAGCAGGAAAGTTTGCAGGACTTGATGGTAATACAGCTGTTACATCTGTTAAGTTTACGAATGTAGATGATAATTATGTATATACAGGAAAAGTAACGACAGATGGATATGAAGTTATGTTAAGAAATGGTTCATATTCAATCGAAGCTGTTGCTGATGGGTATAGAACAACAACACATATAGTAGTAAATGATGCTGATGTGACTAAAGATATTTTAATGGTATCTACTAAGGATAAAGAGCAGATTGAAAGAGTATCTGATATATATGTTGGATATGAAGAAAAAGGAAATATTAATTTTAATACAGTAAAAGAGGCAGTATCAGCAATATCGGCAATGACACCAGCTCCGGATGAAAAGAACGGAGTTACTGTACATATTGCTCCTGGTACATACAGAGAACAGGTTGTTATATCAACTCCTTATGTAAGACTTGTTAATGATGAAAAGTCATCAGGTAAAGAGGTACTTCTTACATGGTATTATGGAATTGGATATGAGTATTACAGCATAGATTCAACCGGTTATTATAATGCTGAAAATGCATATGATAAGTATGATAAAGCTGCTGCTTCAAAGTGGGGATGTTCAGTATTGCTTAAAAATACAGCAACTGGTTTTAGTGCTGATGGAATTACATTTGAAGCTTCTTTTAATAGATATATAACAGATGAAGAAATAGAAGATGGTGTAAGTCCAACTGATACGAAGCTTCCAGAAAGAAATTACTCAACAGATGCTACATCAAAAGCAGCAACTGAAAGAGCAACAGCCATGGCTATAGAAGCTGATAAGGTAGAATTTACAGATTGTGCATTCCTTGGAAGCCAGGATACATTATATACAGGTAATTCTGCAACTAATATGTATTTTAAGAACTGTCGCATAGAAGGTAATACAGATTACATATTTGGTGATGGCAATGCAGTATTTGACGGATGTGAGCTTAGATTCTTTGGTTATAGTACAGGTTCTGTTGGCGGTTATATTACAGCACACAAGCCAACAGCAGCAACTAAGGCAGGGTATGTGTTTAGAAACTGTACTATAACAGGAAACGATGAACTTGAGGTAAATGCGGGATATCTTGGAAGACCTTGGGGACAGGATGCGAGAGTAACATTCCTTAATACTAAGATAAATGGCAGTTACATAAAAGATGAAGGATGGTTTGATATGTCTGGTAACAAACCAGAAAAGGCAAACTATAAAGAATATAATTCTGTTTACACAGATGGAACAGCAGTTGATATGTCTAAGAGAATTACAGGAGTTGTGACAGATGACAGCGTTGCAAAGAAAGATGTTGTGAATGATTATCTTTCTGGCTGGACACCTTCGGATTATGTTGCTGATGAGAGCACAGTGATATTTGAAAAAACACCATATCTTGTTGATAATGGAGATATCAATGCGCCATATCCAGGACATACTCTTACTGTAGTATACTCACTTGGCAATGCAAATGATGCATCTGATGCATCAGTAATCCGTTGGTATATTGTTGATAATGACGGAAACAGGACTCTTGTAAAAGCAACAAGCGCCAATGTAGACAATACATATAAAATCACAAAAGATGCAATTGGAAAGTATATTGAAGTTGAAGTTGTACCTGAAAACATAAGCGGAATAAAGTCTGAAGCGGTAAGTTATAAGGCAGATGCATATGTAAGGGAAGGATATGAAGATCCAACGGGTTCAACAGATATAGAACTTGGAGATGGAGTAAATGTATTTTTAGCAGGTGATTCAACAGTTAAGGATTATTCAGCATCAGGTATGTATATGAGTGGCAAGGCTCAGGCAGAAGGTTCATGGGGTGAATATTTACAGGCATTCTTTGACTCTTCAAAGGTTAAGGTACAGAACTATGCTAATGGAGGAAGAAGCAGCCGTAACTTTATTAATGAAGGATCATTAGATAAGATAAAAGCCAATATTAAAGAAGGCGATTATCTGTTTATACAGTTTGGTCACAATGATTGCGCTAATGGAAAAGGATATCTTGAAGATAGATATGTACCACTTGGAGAACCAGATGCTAATGGAATATATCCGGTAACAGCAGGAACTAAAGTGGCAACACCATCATCACTTGCTTCAAAGTATGGTGACAGCTTTTATTCGTATGACTGTGGAGGCACTTATAAGTGGTATCTCACACAGTATATTGAGACAGCGAGAGAAGTGGGAGCTATACCAGTTCTTGTAACACCAGTATCAAGACTTTATTATACAAATGATGGAAGTATCAAACCACATCATGATTCAACAGATACAACAACAGGAACACTGGTAACAGAAAATAATGCATATGTTGAAGCAGTTAAACAGCTTGCAAAGGAACAGAATGTGTTGCTTATTGACGGGTTTGAGATAACAAAAAATATGTATGAGGAAGCATACAAAGCAGATGAAAAGGCAGCTAATGGCAAATCTGTTAATGGTATGCAGGTTATGTCAGCAGGAGATAGCACACATAGCAATAAGCTTGGTGGTTTTATAACAGCAGAACTTTTTGCACAACAGATTCAGAATATGAATATATCACTCTCAAAGGCTGTCAAAGCACCATCAAGGGTAGCGGGCGTTAATCCAGATGGACAGCAGGTATTTGTTGTTGATAAAAATGGAACACTTACAGCAAAAGCAGCAGATTCAGATGGCAGTTTTACAGTTGATGCAGTTTACTGGACAACAAAAGGTCAGAGTCTTTTAAGTGCTATTAGTGCAAAAAATGAAGAGCTTAATAAGAGTGATAATCCGGCGCCAGGACCAACACCAACGCCAGGACCAACACCAACGCCAGGACCAACACCAAC
>OGEN01000958.1_pt1 | contig 22806 bp, 17 predicted proteins | sample 1570671 | NCBI WGS metagenome assembly OGEN01 (sample SAMEA2582128, study PRJEB24529) | metagenome | biome: Human gut stool | place: China | collected 2011 | reverse complement strand
CAAGCCGATGACCTACTATCCGCTGAGCGTGCTCATGATGGCCGGCATCCGTGACATCCTTATCATCTCCACGCCGAAGGACCTGCCGAACTTCGAGCGACTGCTTGGCGACGGCAGCCAGTATGGCGTGAAATTCTCCTATGTGGTGCAGCCGTCCCCGGATGGTCTGGCGCAGGCGTTCCTGTTGGGCGAGGAGTTCATCGCGGGTGAGCCGTGTGCGCTCGTGCTGGGCGACAACATCTTCTACGGCAACGGTCTGGGCGCCACGTTGCGCAAGGCGAAGGCGAAGGCGGAGAACGGTGAGGGCGCGTCCGTGTTCGGCTACTACGTGGACGATCCGGAGCGTTACGGCGTGGTCGAGTTCGACGCGGACAAGAAGGCCGTGTCCATCGAGGAGAAACCCAAGCATCCGAAGTCGAACTACGCGGTGACGGGCCTGTACTTTTATGACGAGCGCGTGGTGGAGTTCGCCAAGCAGGTGAAACCGTCCGCGCGAGGCGAGTTGGAGATCACCGACCTGAACAAGATGTACCTGGAGGCGGGCGCGTTGAACGTGCGCACGTTGGGCCGCGGCTACGCGTGGCTGGACACGGGCACGATGGACTCCCTGTACGAGGCGGGCGAGTTCGTGCGCACCGTGCAGCGCGCGCAGGGCCTGCCCATCGCCGTGGCCGAGGAAATCGCCTATGAGAACGGCTGGATTACCCGCGAGCAGCTGCTTGAGGCCGCCGAGAAGTACGGCAAGAGCCCGTACGGCAAGCATCTCAAGGATGTGGCCGACGACAAGATCATCGTTAAGCCGAAAGCTGCCTGAAGCCGTTTGAAGTTTTCGCACGGAGGAAGAAGTATGCCCACCGTTTCATTTGTCGTCATTGCGTATAACGTCGAGCGATATATTGCCGATTGCCTGCAGAGTCTGCAAAACCAGACCAATCCGGATTTCGAGGTCGTTGTTGTGGACGATGCGAGCACCGATTCCACGAAATCGGTCATCGAATCCGCGATACAGAATGATTCACGCTTCTCGTTGATCGCTAAAGACAAAAATGAGGGTGCGCATCTTGCCCGGCGTACGGGCGTCTCCCATGCCACCGGTAAGTACGTGGTGTTCGTGGATGGTGACGACCGTCTGCAGGATACCGCATGCGAAGTGCTTTCCTCATATGCGTCCGGTCGGAATTTCGATATTCTGCGATTCGGTCGTACCGTGGTCCCCCACGGTTCGGCCAATCAGGATACGGCGCTCCAGGAGGAGCGGTCGTTCAATCTACATACCGAAGACATGCATGGTGAGGATGTGCTGAGGTCGGTGTTCTCCGAAGATTTCGGAACCCGCAACACGTGGAGTCTTATCGACTGCATGTTCGACGGCGAATTCGTTCGTAGTGGATTCGCCGCAACGTATGATGAACCGCTTGGACGCATGCAGGATTCATACGAGTTCTTCGTATTGGCTTCACGGGCGAAAACAATGCGGTTCTTCATGGAATACCGTGGTCTTCGCTACAATCTGGGTGCCGGGGTGTCCGGTTCCGGTCTTGAGACGTTGCAGAAATTCGAGCATGGCCATACGGGAATCCATTCCTCCATGAATGCTGTGCTGCGGTATGCGGCCGACTCCGGTGACGACAACATGACTCGTTGCGCGCAATGGTACAGGCATGTGGTGCTTGGAATCGTGGGACGTGAATGGGTGATGAGGTTGACGGAGACCGATCAGATTGCCGGTATGCGTTCGCTGCGCCGTGTTTGGGGTGATGAGAATACCGCTTACATGTTGTTGGATCCTCTTACGGCACGTGCGCAGTGGTTCGTCGACCATGATGCGGTCCCGTCGGATGCGGATCCGTATCGTCGCTGGTTGACGTTGCTGAACAGTCTGGATTTGAACGGCATTTCCGATACGGTTATTCAGCAACGCGTGAACGGTTTCCTCGCGTTGAAAGGGAAACTGGACAAGCACGAGTTCGAAATCAAACAGGCGAAAATAGCCGAGCAACAAGAGCGATATCGGCAGCAACTCCAGCTGGAAGAGCAACGCCGCGTGTTGAAAACAGGAACGCCCATTCGCCGTGTGGTTGATGCGGTGTTCCCGGAAGGTAGCGAACGACGTAACCTACTGCGCCGTGCCGCGCATCGGATTCTTCACCGTTAAAAGGAACGGAGATATGACTGTGCCATCCAAAGGACGTCAATGGAAACGATGCGGTATTTACTGCATCTACGCCAAATACGGTCATGTAGCGCGCTACGTGGATTATTTCCTGAGCAAGCTCGTGAAATCACTGGACCAGCTGGTCATCGTCGCCAACGGCGAACTGGACGCGGACTCTCGTAAGAGGCTTGAACGATTCGCTGATAGGATCATCGTTCGTGAGAACAAGGGCCTTGATATCGCCGCATACCGCCAAGCGCTGCTTTCAATCGGGTGGAGCAAGCTTGCCGCCTACGATGAGGTCATCTGCCTGAACGATACGATTCTGGGACCGGTTTTTCCGTTCTCGGAGATGTTCGAAACAATGGACGGCAAGAACGTTGATTTCTGGGGCATCACCGCATATCCGCACGACGTCGCCTTCGGCGAGGAGATTCCGACGCATCTGCAATCATATTGGCATGCGTATCGGAAATCCCTGATCACTTCCAAAGCGTTCCAGCGTTATTGGGAAACCATGCCCGTGTATGAAGACTACGCGGAGGCGACACGTAAGCATGAGATGACGTTCACCAAACGGTTCGCCGATCTTGGATTTACCTGGGCCTCATATATCGACTATGACAAGTACCGGTCGCGTTCGACGTATCCGATGCTGTACGACCCGGTTTCCCTGATTCGCGACGACCGATGCCCGGTGTTCAAGAAGCGTTCCTTCTTCGTTGAATACCAGTACTATTTCAACCAGACCGCCGGTCAGCCCGGTATGGAACTGTTGGAGTATCTGCGCCGGCATACCGATTACGACACCGATCTGATATGGGACGCGGTACTGCCGGCATACAATATTGCGGATATCGCAAAAGCCGTGCATCTCAACTACGTGTTGCCGACCCGTACCGTCAATCCTCGTGAGGACGGGGATGCTCCGGTGCGTTCGGCGTTCATCTACCACGTCTATTTCCTCGACTTGCTGGACCAGACGCTGGGATATCTTGCCAATCTGCCTGAGGACACCGACCTGTACATCACGACGAATGAGTCGAAAATCGACGACATCCGCAAGGCAATGGATAAGCGTGGCTTCACTCATACGGTCGATTTCATCCCGGTGCAAAACCGCGGTCGTGACGTGTCGGCGCTGCTCGTCGGAGCGAAAGACGTCGTTCTCGGTGGAAAATATGATGTCGTCGGTTTCGCGCACGACAAGAAGTCCGGGCAGAACCAGCAGAACGGGCATCAGGGGACCGAGACCGAAGGATTCGCCTACAAGCTGCTGGAGAACACGCTCGGCTCCAAGGATTATGTGCGGAATATATTGACGTTGTTCGCGAATAATCCGCGCTTGGGTATGGCGACTCCGCCGCCGCCTATCCACGCCCTTTATTTCGCGCATACGGTGCCGCACGATTGGGGCATCAACTTCGACATCACCAAGGATCTGCTGGAAAACAAGCTTCACATCCACGTTCCTCTGGATGAACGCAAGCCCAGCGTATCCGCCATCGGATCGTGCTATTGGTTCCGTGTGGAAGCGTTGAAGCCCCTCTACGAATATGGGTGGCGGTACGAGGACTTCCTGCCGGAAGGCAAGATGGGTGTCGATGGCACCATCTCGCACGCCATCGAACGGGCCAATGGCTATATCGCCCAATCGCAGGGGTATTACCCTGCATGGGTGATGTCCGACAAGTACGCACGCATCGAAGTGGACTCCCTGTACTACACCGCGCAGGGCTTCATGGACACCACCAGTGGCGTGCGACGCGGCGAAAGCGTGATGGAGAGCCTCGGCAGCCTGAGGTCGTCGTTGACGTTCGTTGGCCGGCTGCGCCGTACGACGCATCTTGCGCTCGGTAAAGTGTTCCGTGCGGTGACTTACCCGCTACCCAAACCTATGCAGAGCCGGTTGAGGAAAGCCGCTTGGGTGCCGATTCGCACGGCATATGCGGTGCTGAAGAAAGTACGCTCCGGTTTGCATCGATAGAGACGAGTGGCAGGTGGATTCGGCGGAGAAAGTCGGGAAATCCCATGTCTGAGTAGAATAAGGTGTTTATGAAGAAAGCATGGGACAGACTCCGCGACCGTTACCATTACTCACTGGTGGTGTTCAAGGAGCTTGTGAAAACCGATTTCCAGTTGCGCTACCAAGGTTCCTTCCTTGGAGTACTGTGGTCGGTGCTGAAGCCGCTGATGTTGTTCGCGGTGATGTACATGGTGTTCGTCCGATTCCTGAAGTTCTCCGACGGTACACCGAGCTTCGCCATCTCGCTGTTATGCGGTACCTGCCTGTGGAGCTTCTTCAATGAATCCACATCCATGGGCATGTCCGCGATTGTGAACCGCGGTGATCTGCTTCGCAAGATTCATTTCCCCAACTACATCATCGTCGCCTCCACCACGATGGGCGCCATGATTTCCCTGGCCATCAACCTGCTGGTCGTCATCGTGTTCGGCTTCTTCGCCAATGCGCATTACACGTGGCATGTGCTTCTGGTCCCATTGAATATCCTGCAGCTATATGCGATCGCACTCGGCGTGGCTCTGGTGTTGGCCACGCTGTACGTGTATTTCCGTGATGTCGCGCATATTTGGGAAGTCGTTTTGCAGGCGATGTTCTACGCCACGCCTATCATCTACCCGATTACGATGATCACCCAGCGTGCGCCTGAACTGGCTTGGGTGACCAAGCTGCTCATGTTGGTTCCAACCACGCAGACGATCATGGATATCCGACATAATCTCATCTCACCGGAGGACGTGCCGACGATTTGGACGCTGGTGGACAACCGTTTGCTGTGCTTGTTGCCGTACATGCTGTCTGTAGTGATTCTGTGGTTCGGTATCCACGTGTTCCGCAAGCATAGTGCCAAGTTCGCGGAGGTGCTCTGATGACTGTCGTTGAGAATAACGTCAATACTGGCAACGCCGCCACGGCTGCAGATGTGGCGGATGAACGTCCGGTCGTGCTGAAGGTCGACCATGTCGCCAAATCCTTCCGTCTGCCGACGGAACAGGCCAGCGGCCTGAAGATGGCCTTCCTGAACTGGACCAAGGGCATTAAGGGCTATACCGAACAGAAGGTGCTCCGCGATATCAGCTTCGAAGTGCATCAGGGCGACTTCTTCGGCATCGTCGGACGTAATGGTTCCGGAAAATCCACCCTGCTGAAAATCATCTCCCAAATTTATGTGCCGGAACAGGGCACGGTGGATGTCCGAGGCAAGCTGGTGCCGTTCATCGAGCTTGGCGTGGGGTTCAACCCCGAACTGACCGGACGTGAGAACGTGTATCTCAACGGTGCGCTGCTCGGCTTCACCCGTGACGAAATCGCCGCCATGTATGACGATATCGTCGAGTTCGCCGAACTGGGCGAGTTCATGGACCAGAAGCTGAAGAATTACTCCAGCGGTATGCAGGTGCGACTGGCGTTCTCCGTGGCCATCAAAGCCCAGGGCGACATTCTTGTGCTCGACGAGGTGCTTGCCGTCGGTGATGAGGCGTTCCAACGCAAGTGCGACAACTTCTTCTCTGAGGTCAAGAAGGATCCGACCAAGACGGTCATTCTGGTGACGCACAGCATGGACTCGGTGAAGAAGTACTGCAATAAGGCCATTCTGATTAAGAACGGCGAAATCATCGAGCGTGGTGATAAGGACGTGGTGGCGGACCGTTACACGTTGGAGAATTTCGCAACGAAGAAAACCGAAAAGGAAGACGATGCGGATAATGCGTATCCGACCGGTCTGAATGCACGTGTTCCGTTCCTGAAGATCTGGCCGGTTTCCAACCAGCTGTCGGATGGTGTTGAACCGTTCCGCTTCGATGTCGAATACGAGTTCGCGGAGGATGTTTCCTTCTATCTGGCCATTTCTTTGATTGACACGAAACGAGGTGGCGTCGTCTGCGATTCGGGTTCGGTGCCGATGAAGCAGCGTGGACGGCAACGTGTTGGTTTTGAGATTCCGGTCAGCGACTTCAACAACAGTGATTTCAAACTGCTTGTCTCGTTGCGTCTGGACAATCCCGAAGACCCCAACAGGACGGATATGATCGCCTTCACCAATGACGACAATTCCTGCTTCTTCGCTGTCCGAAACAACAGGAACAAGACCTACGCGTTGTTGAGCGACCGCGCTCTGCAATTCAAGATGATTCAGTGACGAGGCGTCTTTTCGTTCGAATTGGATGGTGTCTGCAGCTCGATTGAGGTCGGCAATATAGCTAAGTGACTATTGCCGGCCCTCAATTCGTATGTGCTTTTGTTTCGTGGATTGGAGCCAATGATGGCAATTAAACATAAACATATGAGTGAAACCGTCGATGATATGACCACCGGATGGCGACGGATACTGATTGGTTCCGGCTTCTTTTGCCTCAGCGTTATGATGCTGTGGTGGTGGTACTGCGCGATCAGGGCGACGTCGCCACAAATGATTGACATTGATGTGAGTGGGAATAATCGTTATTCAACGATTTTGCTGGTTGTTCTGCTTGTATTCATTGTGGCGGTATCGGTGTTTGCAAAAGTGAGACAGGCCGTTCGTGGCATCTGGCATATGATGGTGAGGTATAAGTGGATTCTTTTCGTCATCGTGATTTGCTGGCAAATCGTGTTGTTCTTCGCATTAGGGCCGGCAACGGGCTTTGATGCCGAATGGGTTATTGACTATGTCGTCAATCCGCAAGTCATTACGGACAAAGGGTTGGACGGAGCTTCCTATCTTTCCAATTCCCCTAACAACTACCTCCTGTTCTTCGTTGAACTCGGGATTTACAAGGCTCTTCCCTTTGTGACAAGCCCTGAAGCGCTGTTGCTTGTAATGCGAGTGATTTCCGTTCTGGTAGTTGACGTTTGTGCTATCGGAATGTATGCAGTGGCCAAGCGGTATCTTAATGATTCGGTAGCCAATATCGTTCTCCTGCTTTGGTGTATCCTCCTCGGCCTGTCGGGATGGTGCCTGCATCCGTACAGCGATACCTTTTGCATGCCGTTCACGGTGATCAACTGCGCTTTCTGCTTCTGGCTGCTGTCGCAGAAAACCATTGATAAGGCTTTTCTGTCCAGTTGGAAGAATCCGGTTCTTATCTTCCTGTTTGGCCTGAATCTGGCGGTCACCTATAACTTGAAGCCATCAGCTGTGATTCCTGTAATCGCATTGTTGGTTGCATTGCTTCTGAAAATGAATCGCCGATACTGCGTCGCATTGCTGGCGTCACTCATTCTCATGGCCGGTGGCTTCCTGTGTGCGAATGTTCCCTACAACCATGCTGTCCGCACTCAGCAGCTCGTCCCCTACAACCATGAGCTGTCGCTGTCCCCACAGCATTATGTCATGATGGGAATGACCGGCACCGGCGGATATTTGGAATCCGAGTACCAATTCACTATGTCGCATCTCACGTATCAGGAGAAGGTGGATGCGAACAATGCCGTCATCAAGCAGAGGCTGCGCCAATATGGCGTTGTAGGATACTCCACTTTTCTGCTGACGAAGTTCAGAAACTTCACCTCGGATGGCTCGTTCGGCGTTCAGCGATATGCCGGCAATGTTTTCCTGCCTAGACCATTTGCGAATGAGCCACTGAACGCCGTCCATGAAAATCTTTTTATCCAAAAAGTATCCCATCTTTACACTGGCGGTTCCAACTCCAACAGAACGCTGATTCAGATAGAGCAGATTTTCTATATTTTGTTGGTGAGTGGAATCCTGATGAATTGTTTGAGAATGTCTAGGACTTTCTTTAAGGAGGAAGAGGTACTTTCGATAGAGAAGTCCGGAGAACATGTTTCTTACGATGTATGGCTCGCCATTGCCATGGTCGGTGCAATCATTTTTTTACTGATTTTTGAATCCGGGCATTCCAGGTATCTGATACAGTTCCTTCCGATTATGTTGTTCATGTCGGGGATTGGGCTTTCCTCAATTTCGTATGTGCGGAAATAAACGCAGGAATAAGCGTTGTCCCGCCTCTTCGGAGGAAGAGACGGGACAACGCTTATTCGTCTGACGCGAATCACGCGATTCTAGGTATCTCCACTTCCGGACTACTCAGAACGATTCGATCAGTCCCTGCGGAACAGGTCCCTTGTGTAGACCTTGCCTGCCACGTCCTTGAGGTCGTCGTTCCAACGGTTGGAGATGATCACATCCGCTTCGCGTTTGAACGCGTCCAAGTCGTGCATGACCTTGCTGCCGAAGAAATCGGGTGCGTCGAGCGTCGGCTCATAGACGACGACCTCGATGCCGCGCGACTTGATGCGCTTCATCACGCCCTGGATGGCGGACTGGCGGAAATTATCGGAACCGCTCTTCATCGTCAGACGATATACTCCCACCACAGGTTTGGTGGCGCCGTTCACCTTGGCCCGGTCGACGAGCTCCTCGATTTCGTAGGCGATGAAGTCCTTACGCGTGCGGTTCGACTCCACAATTGCTTCGATGAGGTTCTGCGGCACCTTATCGTAATTGGCGAGCAGCTGCTTCGTGTCCTTCGGGAGGCAGTAGCCGCCATAGCCGAAGCTTGGATTGTTGTAGTCGTCGCGGATGCGCGGATCCATGCACACGCCCTTGATGATTTCGCGCGTGTTGAGGCCGCGGCTTTCCGCATACGTGTCTAATTCGTTGAAATAGGCGACGCGCAACGCGAGATAGGTATTGGCGAACAGCTTGATTGCTTCTGCCTCGGTTGTGCCGACCACCAGCTGGGGGATGCCCCTCGACCCATCCGGGTTGACGCGGTTCTTCTCCTCCGGGGCGGCACCGTGGGCGAGCAGGTCCACGAACGTGTGCGCCGCCTGCACGGCCTCCGCATCATCCTGCGGCGCGCCGACCACGATGCGGCTCGGATGCAGATTGTCGTACAGGGCGTGGCCCTCACGCAGGAATTCCGGAGAGAACAGGATACGGTCGTCGTGGAACCGTTCGCGAATCTGCTGGGTGTAACCAACCGGAATCGTCGACTTGATGACGATCCATGCGGTTTGGTCGTACTTGCGGATCGCCTCGATCGCCGCCTCCACGCTGGACGTGTCGAAGTAGTTCTTCTGGGCGTCGTAATTCGTCGGCGTGGCTATCACTGCGTAATCCGCTCCCGTATACGCCTGTTCCGGGTCGAGCGTCGCCTGAAAGTCCAACGGCCGCTCGCCGGACCGGTCCGCATCGAGGAATGCGGTGATCTTGCTATCCACGATGGGGCTCTTGCCGTTGTTGAGCAGCTCGACCTTCTCAGGCACGATGTCCAACGCGTGCACCTCATTATGTTGCGACAGCAGCAACGCCACCGACAATCCGACGTAACCAGTACCGGCAACCGCAATCTTCACGGGACACTCCTTCTACGATGCGCTACACGTAATTCTAGCCGTGGTCGGAGCGCAACAGTAAAGATGCTACGTGATTCTATCGTGAACTGAACTACGTGACGATGCCTTCTTACCTATGCTGTGTGCTCGGTACATTGAAGAAATCGGTATTGGCGAGATAACCTTTGCCGGCAGTCATGTCGTATTGGATGAGCCGATACTCTTTGAGCAGGGTTTTCTGCTGTTTGGAGAGGTCCTTGCGTTTCACAACATCGCCGTTCTTGTCCAGATATGTGGTGGATGTATCGTTCGTGAAACCGCCCTCGCCGAGCACGAGTCGTTCCACGGCAGGCAGCTTGGTGCGTACGGTGGACAGGAACGCGAGATAAGGAGACACTTTCGCGTTCATGTGCTCACTGGCCATTTCCATGAAATAGTTCGGTGATGTGTAGTTCGTGCCGGCTTTCGATGGGCTGAGCTTCATACCGGAGCCGGCCCCATTGGATAGAGAATGGTCATTGCCGGTGTTAGGTGTCAGTTTTTGGTATGTTCATCGCCTTCTCCCGTATGCGGTTCCGCTCGAGACTGGTCAATTCCGTGGCATCTTGGACTCTGGGGGTGTATCTTATTACGGATCATCCGTTCGTCCGCGAATTGCTTTGGACTCAGTGGTTTGCCTTCGATAAGTACTACCAGACGAGATTGCCGATTGTATGGATGCTGGCGATTTCCGCCTTCGTTTTCGTCGTCGCGCTCATGCTCGAGGCGATTCGCAAATCGTTGTTTGCGATTATCTTCAATCGGGAAGGTGTTTTTGAACGTATGTGGGGCATCGCGGTACATTCGATTGGTTCCGTTTCCAATATCAGATAGGAACAGTGTCAATCACAACAACGGAGGTAGCGTGCCTAGCTCATGCTGAGATGGATCGAATGATGGAGTGAATCCCTACTGCTTACTTCATGTTCTTGACCTTGCGGTCGTAGACGTATTTCTCCAGCAGACGGATGCGGCGGGTAATAGTGCAGTAGAAACGATGCTGGCGGGAAAGGTTGGCGAGCAGCTGGTCGAGTTCCGTCTTATCGGTCTCATGCTGGGCCTGATTCTCGGGCAGGTTGAAGTCGGGGGACGTGGTCTCTTCCGTGCAGGCTCCCACCATCGTGTAGTAGCTTCGCATCGGCAGCACGCCGTGTTCCAGACAGAAGCGGAAGTTGTGCGCGCCAGCGGCGAAATTGTCATGGTAGAAACCGAAACTGCGCTCCTGATGCGTGACGGAACCAGCGGACTGCAGCCAGTTATACAGGTTCACGTTGAGATCGGCGACTTTATCCATGCGGGCGTACAGTTCGCCGGCGACCATCACATCCTGCGCGTACATGCCTTCCGGGAATCGCACGCCGTCCCATAGTTCGCGCTTGTACAGGCGGCACCAGTTCGCCTCGTTGAAATAGCGGGCCTCCGTGTTGTGGCCAAGCTTGTCGCCGATCAGGCGCAGGCTCTTGCAGAATACGGTCTGGTAGGCGTTCAGCGGATTCGTGAACACGCTCACATGTTCAGGTTCGGCGGCGCCTTCACGGGCTTCCATCGCGACTTCCTCGATCTGGGAGACGCCGAACTGCCTCCAGCGGGCCTTGCTCATGTCCGCGCCGGTCGAAATCAGCGCGTGCAGCAGCAGTTCGATGTTGCGGCGGTCGAGGATGTCGTCGTTGTCGGCGAACGCGATGTAATCGCCGTGCGCCGCATCCAATCCGGCGTTCTGCGCCTTCGCGATGCCACCATTCGTCTGGTGGATAACGCGCACGCGATTGTCTCGCCGCTGGTATTCGTCCAGAATCATCGGGCTGGAATCGGTGGCGCCGTCGTCCACGAGGATGATTTCCAGATGCTCGTACGACTGCCGAAGAATCGAATCCACGCAGTAACGCAGGTATTTCTCGGCGTTGTACACCGGCACGATGATCGAGACAAGCGGCGAAACCTGCGTCATGGCGAATCCTTCTAACGTGTCTGCGCCCTGCGGCCGTAACCGGCAGGCCGCCCTGTTTATGCGGACATGAACAGTATGTCACAGGGTAGGCGCACGTCGCGCGTGCACCAAGTAAAGCCGAAACCCAGCCTGCGCAAGCCGGAAGCCCGAAGCCTATAGGAGCCGCTGAATTCGGAATCGCATGTGTACATAGGTGCTTCTCGCTACACTGGTGGACAATGAAACGCGTGTGGAATCGCACATGAAATCATGAAAGGTTTTGAGTCATGGCAAATGCGGCAGAGAATACGCAGCACGGCCCGTCGGAGGGCGCGCAGTACCCGGATTTGGTAATTGTCGGCGCGGGCCTGTTTGGCCTGACGGTGGCGCAGCAGGCGGTGGAGCACGCCGGCGCCCGCGTGCACATCATCGATATCCGCGATCACATCGGCGGCAACGCCTACTCGTATATGGACGAGGAGACCGGCGCAGAGATCCACAAGTACGGCGCCCACCTGTTCCACACCTCCAACAAGCGCGTCTGGGATTACGTGAACCGCTTCACGAGCTTCACGAACTACGTGCACCGCGTGTATGCCACGCATGACGGCGAGGTCTACCCGCTGCCCATCAACCTGGGCACCATCAACCAGTTCTTCCACGCGCATTACACGCCGGCCGAAGCCAAGGCCCTGATTGAACAGCAGGCGGGCGAGCTGGCCGGCACCGATCCGGCCAACCTGAACGACAAAGGCATCCAGCTCATCGGCCGCCCCCTGTATGAGGCGTTCATCAAGAACTACACGGGCAAGCAGTGGCAGACCGACCCCTCCGAGCTGCCGGCCGCCATCATCAAGCGCCTGCCCGTGCGCTTCAACTACGACAACCGCTACTTCAAGGACACGTGGGAAGGTCTGCCGAAGGACGGCTACACCAAGTGGATGGAGCGCATGATTGACGACCCGCGCATCACTGTGGAGCTTGGAGTCGACTTCTTCGACGAGTCCCAGCCGTACAACAAGACCGCGCTCAAGGCCGCCGGCGTGCCGGTGGTGTACACGGGCCCGGTGGACCGTTACTTCGACTACGAGCTGGGCGACCTCAAGTGGCGCACGGTCGACTTCAAGGAGGTCCGCTACGACGAGGGCGACCACTTCGGCTGCCCGGTGATGAACTTCTCCGACGCGGACGTACCCTACACCCGCGCCATCGAGTTCAAGAACTTCAACCCGGAACGTCATGACTCCCAGAACCCGAACAAGACCGTGGTGTGGGAGGAGTACAGCCGCTTCGCCGAGCGCGGCGACGAACCGTACTACCCGGTCAACACCGACGCGGACAAGGCCCTGTACGCCCAGTACGAGGCCAAGGCCAAGGCCGAGCCGAACACCGTGTTCGGCGGCCGCCTCGGCACTTACAAGTACTACGACATGCACAACGTGATCGACACCGCCCTCACCGCTTACGAGGAGCAGGTCGCACCGCTGCTGAAGAAGTAGATCGTCGTTTCGCCAGAGGATTAACGATTGAGCCTGAAACCGACTGAATATTGCTGAGGCAATAGCCGGTTTCAGGCTTTTGTGTTTTTGGAAGCCAAATTTCCTGGGGTGCTTAAGACTCGCCACGAGGAGTACAGTTGTCTGTAACGCACAATGTGGCGCGTAAGACGAGGGGCATCTCGCAAGTGGGGTGCGATGCAGTTGAAGGAGTGCATGTCATGACTGATCCGAATGTCAATCCGAACGGCCAGGTGCCGTGGCAGCAAGCTGACGCCAATCCGACTGAGCCGTTAAATGCGATGACGGCGGAAACGGGAACCGCCGCCAACAATGCTCCAACCCAAGCACTCGCAGCGGGCGAACAGCCCACTCAGGCGTTCACTCCTGTTGAGCAGCCTACGCAGGCGTTTACACCTGCCGAGCAGTCCACCCAGCCTCTTGCGCCGGTCAATCAGCCGGTACCGCCTACGCAGGCTTTGCCACCAGTGACTCCTGCCGCTGCGCCCGCGCCCGCATCGGCAGCGCCCAATTCGCCCTATCCGGGGGCGGCTTCGGCAGGCGGATCGGTTCCTCCGGTCTATGGCAGCGGTAGTGCTCCGGTATATCCGGGCGGCGGGGCCGTGCCTCCGCAAACGCCCTATAACCCGTATATGCAAGGCGGCCAACCGAACGGCCAACCGGGATGGTCTGGTTCTTACGGCAGTGTGCCGCCTGAAGCGAACCAGAAGTACAACGGCCTGGCTATTGCCGGTTTTATCTGCTCGTTCCTTGTCTCACTCCTCGGTCTGATCCTGAGCATCGTGGGCCTCAACCAGATTAAGAAACAGGGCGGCAAGGGCAAGGGCTTGGCCATCGCCGGCATCATCATCAGTGCGGCGGGCATGGTGATACAGGTAATACTGGTCATCGCGCTGATCGTCGGCGGTGCCTCGTATGCCAGCAAGGCTATAGATGAGGCGAAAACCGATTCCTTCTATAGTCAGTCCTCTTCGGGCAACGGTGATAGCAGCGATAAGAGCAAAGCTCAAGATAATCTTGACGATGCGCTGGACGACACGTTGGGCGAAACCCATGACGATCTAACCGACGGCGATTATGGGCTGTACGATTCGATTCAGGATTTCGTCGACTCTTTGGAATTCAAGGACTCCATTGAATCCGAAGCGGATACGTTTGCAGACACCGGCATCACCTTCAACTACCGTGTCGACGGTGACACCTTGGTGTACGAGTACGTGCTCGACGACAGCTATGCCTCGCTAGGCGATACCGCCGCTTCCTCACTGGATGCTATGGACAGCACCTATCAATCCACCGCGAATCTGCTGGGCTCGATGTGCAAGACCTCCAGCGGCAAGGCATCATTGCGCGTCATCATGCACACGCAAAGCGGCCAGTCGCTGTATGACAAAACCTGGACCGAAAAGTAGCAATCCCAGCGAACGTGCGTTTTGGTCGATTGAAGGCCGGTCTGCTTGCTCCTTGGACGGATGCTTCTGCGGAAGGAACCGCCAAGGAGTAGGCTTACAGGCATGAGACTCGCACGTTTTTCTTTGAATGATTCGCCGCGCTACGCCTTCGTGCAGAAGGACGAAACGGACGGCAAGGACTACCTCATCGAACTGGACGGCCATCCGCTGGCCGGCGACCAGGTCAAGCCCACCGGCACTCGTTACCCGGTCGACGGCGATGGCATCCGTCTGCTCTCCCCGGTCATCCCCTCCAAGGTTTACGGTCTAGCCAAGAACTATGAGGCCCACGCCCAGTTCATGCACGAGGCCGGCCACTCCGAAATCGCCCACGCGCCGGAAGACATGGTGATCTTCACCAAGCCGTCCACCTCGGTAATCGGCCCCGACGACCCGATTGTGTACCCGGCCTGCTCCAAGGACATGAACTTCGAGCCGGAAGTGGCCGTGGTGATGGGCCGTATCGCCAAGAACGTGACCGTCGAGAACGCGATGGATTACGTGCTCGGCTTCACCTGCGTCAATGATGTGACGTTGCGCGATCTGCAGGGCATCGACCCCACGTGGACGCGCGCCAAGGGCTTCGATACCTCCTGTCCGCTTGGCCCGTGGATCGTGATGCGTGACGACCTCGACTGGAAGGACGCCAAGATTTCCTTCACGCTGAACGGCGAGGATGTGCCGATGGCGTCTGGCACCACCGCGAACCTGATTCACGGCATCCCCGAGCAGATTGCCGCCATTTCGTCGTTCTCCACGCTGCTGCCTGGCGACGTCATCATGACCGGCACCCCGAACGCCTCCGGCCACCTCGACCCAGGCGACGAGACCATCGTGCACGTCGAAGGCATCGGTGATCTGCGCAACGTAATCGTTCGGGCGTGACTCGTTCTGGCTCCCCTCTCTGAGGGGAACCGTCCAGGCGGAGAAGCTGACTGAGGGAACCAAGAACGCGCCTTACGCTCCCGGCAGAAGTGCGTGCAGGGCGGTCATCACCACCAGGCTGATGATGGCCGTCACTGTCAGCGAGAAGCCGGCGAGTTTGGCGTTGCCGGTCAGCGAATCGGTGAACTTAGTTGAGAAAATCGTGATCGGGGCGAAGGAGCCCAGCACGATGATCTCGCGAATCCTCATGTCAAACTGCCGCCCGCGCCGAGACGCCGGGACAGTTCCGTGCCGGCAAGCCGCAGCTTGGTCTTAAGCGACCGCTCCTGTTCGGGGCGCAGCGATCCGCTCACGAAAGTGAGAGCCAGCCCGGCGATGGGAAAGTCGTTGTAGTCGCGCACAGCGACGGCGTATGAATCAAAGCCGGGCGTCACGTCTCCGTGTTCCTCGGCAAAACCGGTGCGTTGGGTTTCGGCGAGCGTTGCCTCCAGCTCCTTGGGCGATTTGGGGCCGATGCCGGTGCGGTCGGTGAACGCCTGACGATTGGGATATAGCGCGCGGACCTGATTGCGGGGGAGTGCGGACAGAATGGCCCGCCCGGTGGCGGTCAGGTGACTGGGTAGGCGCACGCCCACGCCTGACACTAGCGGCGGGCGATGCGCGGCGCGCTCCTCAATCACATAAATGATTTCGTTGCCGTGCAGCACGGCCAGATGTCCGTTTTCGCCGGTCTCGTCAACAAGACGCGCCAACACCGGATGCGCGACCTGCGATACACGATGTTGGCGAGAATAGGCCGATCCCAGCTCGAAAGTCTTGAGTCCGATGCCGTACGCGCGCTGCTCGGCAAGGCGGGTGACCAGTCCGTGACGCTCCAAAATCTCCAACAATTGGTACACCGTGGAGCGCGGAATGCCGAGTTCGCGAGCGAGCGTGGCGGCTTGCGTCTGACCATTGCTCGCGATGAACTCGAGGATGTCGAGCGTACGGTCGGCCGCCGGAGCCAGCGAGACACGTGGCGCGGATGATGATGTCTGATGTTCCCGTTCTGATGGCTTCACCTGCGCCCGCTTGACGGTACGTGGCTCGGTGAAGGCGTATTGCTGCGAGGCATGGCTCATATTTCCATCACCTTACATGTCTGAGATTTCAGACACAAGATGGACGAAGTGGCTTATGGCGGGCATCCGACTGAGGTGAAATGGCCAAGGTTTGATTACTCGGGGAGCGATTGGTCGCGTTTGCGTCGCCTGCTGTTGATGGGCAGGTGCGGTGAGCGAATGCGGGCAGTCGCGGATCCCCGGCGAAGCATGTGCCGCATATGTCGTATATGCGGAATGCGGCACATATATAGAAAGGTATGAGTATGGCAGAGCAGACGGTCACCGTAGGTGTTGGAGCGCTGAGCATCGAGGACGTTATCGCCGTAGCGCGCGGCGGTGCCAAAGTGGCGATTTCGGACGAATCGAAGCATGAGATGGCGCTGAGTCGCGCGGTTATCGATCATTTGGCCGACGACACCGTGCCGCATTACGGTATCTCCACCGGATTCGGCGCGCTCGCCTCCACCTCCATCCCCAAGGAACAGCGTGCGCAGCTGCAGAAAAGTCTGATTCGCTCGCATGCCGCCGGTGCCGGACCGGAAGTGGAGCGTGAGGTGGTGCGCGGCCTGCTGGTGCTGCGCCTGAGCACCCTGTGCACCGGACGCACCGGTGTGCGCCCGGAAACCGCGCAGGTCTACGCCGATATGCTGAACGCCGGCATCACCCCGGTGGTCTACGAATACGGTTCACTCGGATGCTCCGGTGATTTGGCGCCGCTCGCAGCCTGTGCTTTGGTGGCGATGGGTGAAGGCGAGGCCCGCAACGCTGACGGCCTCAAGATCGGCGGCGGCGAAGCGCTGCGTGCGGCCGGCATCACGCCCGTCGATTTGAAAGAGAAGGAAGGACTGGCGCTGGTCAACGGCACCGACGGCATGCTCGGCATGTTGTGTATGGCCATCACCGATCTGCGCCTGCTGCTCAAGACCGCGGATGTCGCCGCCGCGATGAGCGTGGAAGGCATGCTCGGCAACGACCGCGTATTCGCCGCCGACTTGCAGGCGCTGCGCCCGCATCGCGGCCAAGGCGATTCCGCTGCGAACATCGCCCGCATGCTCAAGGACTCTGGTCTGATTGAGGCCGGCCGCCCGGGCTCCACCGTGCGTGTGCAGGACGCCTACTCGCTGCGCTGCACCCCGCAGGTGCACGGCGCCGCCCGCGACACCGTGGAATACGCGGCCTCCGTGGCGGGCGTGGAACTCGCCTCCGCCATCGATAACCCGTGCGTCACGCTGGACGGCCGTGTGGAGTCCAACGGCAACTTCCATGGCGCGCCGCTGGCCTATGTGCTCGATTTCCTGGCGATTCCGACCGCCGACGTAGCCTCTATCTCCGAGCGTCGTACCGACCGCTTCCTTGACGTGGCGCGCAACCGCGGCCTGCCGGCGTTCCTGGCTGGTGACCCGGGCGTGGACTCCGGTTTCATGATCGCCCAATACACCGCTGCCGGCATCGTCTCCGAAATGAAGCGTAACGCCGTGCCTGCCTCGGTCGATTCGATTCCAAGCTCCGCCATGCAGGAAGATCACGTGTCGATGGGTTGGGCCGCCGCCCGCAAGCTGCGCCGGTCGATTCCGGCCTTTGCGCGCGTGCTGGCCGTGGAACTGCTGTGCTCCTGCCGCTCCTTCGACTTCCGCAAGCCGTACCGTCCGGGTGCGGCGGGCGCCGCCGTATACCGCGTGGTGCGCCAGTACGCCAACGAAATCGGCCCCGACGTACGCGATACCTGGACCACCCCGCAGATTGAGGGCGTGGCCGAGGCGATTCTCTCCGGCGAAGTCCTCGCCGCCGCCGAATCCGCCGTCGGCGCACTGAAGTAGCGGCTGCCCAAGCTTCCTCATCAGAGGGGGCTACTAGTCACCCTCCCCACCAAAATCCAAAACTTGAGTCATATGCACTCAAGTTTTGGGAATAGAATGGGTTCCAGGTCGGTTGACCATATCAGACAACGACAAGTTGCGGTCTGCGGTGGCGCTTGCGGGGCTTTCGAAGCCCGCGAGCCGCTCCGCGCGGGCCGCATGATATGGAGGAATACGATATGGAACAGAAGTTCACCACTATGGCCCAGGAGGCCGTCGGCGACGCGATTCAGAGTGCGTCCGCCGCAGGAAACGCGCAGGTTGAGACCCTGCACGTCATGGATGCGTTGCTGCGTCAGGAAAACGGCGTGGTGCGCTCCCTCATCAAGGCCGCGGGCGGAGACCCACAGGCCATCGGCGCCGCCGTGCGTAACGCTTTGGTCGCACTGCCGAGCGCATCCGGCTCCAGCACTTCGCAGCCGCAAGCCAGCCGCCAGCTGACCGCCGCCATCGCCCAGGCTGAGAAGGAAATGCAGCAGATGGGCGACGAATACGTCTCCACCGAGCACCTGCTTATCGGCATCGCGGCCAGCAAGCCGAACCAGTCGGCCGAAATCCTGGAGAAGAACGGCGTCACCGCAGCCTCCCTGCGCAAGGCCGTACCCGGCGTGCGTGGCGGCGCGAAGGTCACCAGCCCGGACGCGGAAGGCTCGTACAAGGCCCTGGAGAAGTACTCCACCGACCTGACGGCCGCCGCCAAGGAAGGCAAGCTGGACCCGGTCATCGGACGTGACCAGGAAATCCGCCGCGTGATTCAGATCCTCTCCCGTCGTACCAAGAACAACCCGGTGCTGATCGGCGAGCCCGGCGTCGGCAAGACCGCCGTCGTGGAAGGCCTGGCCCAGCGTATCGTGGCGGGCGACGTGCCCACCACCCTGCAAGGCAAGAAGCTCATCTCCCTTGACCTAGGCTCCATGGTGGCCGGTTCGAAGTACCGTGGCGAGTTCGAGGAGCGCCTGAAGAGCGTCCTCAACGAAATCAAGAACGCGGACGGCCAGATCATCACCTTCATCGACGAGATTCACACCATCGTCGGCGCGGGTGCGGCCGAAGGCTCGATGGACGCCGGCAATATGTTGAAGCCCATGCTGGCCCGTGGCGAGCTGCGCCTGATCGGCGCGACCACGCTGGACGAGTACCGCGAGAACATCGAAAAGGATCCGGCATTGGAACGCCGTTTCCAACAGGTGTTCGTGGGCGAGCCGAGCGTGGAAGACACCATCGCCATCCTGCGTGGCCTGAAGCAGCGTTACGAGGCGCACCATAAGGTAACGATCGGCGACGACGCGCTGGTCGCCGCCGCGACCCTCTCGAACCGGTACATCTCAGGCCGTCAGCTGCCGGACAAGGCCATCGACCTGGTCGATGAGGCGGCCGCTCACCTGCGTATGGAGCTCGACTCCTCGCCTGAGGAGATCGATGAACTGCAGCGCAAGGTGACCCGTCTTGAAATGGAGGAAATGCAGCTCAAGAAGGCCGAGGATCCTGCATCCAAGGAGCGTCTGGGCAAGCTGCAAGCCGAACTCGCGGACACCCGTGAGAAGCTCAGCGGCCTCAAGGCGCGTTGGGATGCGGAACAGGCCGGCCACAACAAGGTCGGCGACCTGCGTGCCAAGCTCGATGACCTGCGCGTGCAGGCGGATAAGTATACCCGTGAAGGCAACTTGGCGGAGGCCTCGAAGATTCTGTACGGAGAGATTCCGTCCATTCAGAAGGAACTCGCCGCCGCGGAAAGCGCGGATGCCGAATCTGCCGATGCCGGCGCGGCCAACCCGGCCGATGAGCCGATGGTCCCGGACCGTGTGGACGCCGACTCGGTGGCCGAGATCGTCTCCGACTGGACCGGCATTCCCGTCGGCCGCCTGATGCAGGGCGAAAACGAGAAGCTGCTGCACATGGAGGACTACCTCGGCAAGCGTGTGATCGGCCAGAAGGAAGCCATCGCCGCCGTGTCCGACGCGGTGCGCCGTTCGCGTGCCGGCATCTCCGACCCGAACCGTCCGACCGGATCGTTCCTGTTCCTCGGCCCCACCGGTGTGGGCAAGACCGAACTGGCCAAGGCGCTCGCCGACTTCCTGTTCGACGACGAGAAGGCCATGGTCCGCATCGACATGTCCGAATACATGGAGAAGGCTTCGGTCTCGCGCCTGATTGGCGCGGCTCCGGGCTACGTGGGCTACGAGCAGGGCGGCCAGCTGACCGAGGCCGTGCGCCGTCGCCCGTATTCCGTGGTGCTGTTCGACGAGGTCGAGAAGGCCAACCCGGAGATCTTCGACGTGCTGCTGCAGGTACTTGACGATGGTCGCCTGACCGATGGCCAGGGAAGGACCGTGGACTTCAAGAACACGATCCTGATTATGACCTCTAACCTCGGCTCGCAGTTCCTCGTGAACGAGGACATGGACGCCGACGCCAAGAAAAAGGCCGTGATGGACGCTGTCCACATGAACTTCAAGCCGGAGTTCCTGAACCGTCTGGACGACATCGTCATGTTCCACCCGCTTACGCGCGAGGAGCTTGGCGGCATCGTGGATATCCAGGTGGCTGGCGTGTCCCAGCGTCTGACCGATCGCCGCATCACGCTGGACGTCACCGACTCGGCTCGCGAATGGCTGGCCAACACCGGTTACGACCCGGCTTATGGCGCTCGTCCGCTGCGCCGCCTGGTACAGACCGAAGTGGGCGACCAGCTGGCCCGGATGCTGCTGGCCGGCAAGGTCCACGACGGTGACACCGTGCTCGTCGACCAGACCGGCGGCGAACATCTGGAGCTCTCCGCTTGGGCGAGCGACCAGATTGTCTCCGACAATCCGGACGTGAGCGTGGACAACGTCACCGAAGACAAGTGACAATCACTGGCTCCCCTCTCTGAGCAAAGCTGTCAGCGAAGCTGACTGAGGGGAGTTCGGGCTGGCGAGCTTCACTATATTGGCTCTCCTCTGAGGAGGAGAGCCTTTTCGCTACCATGGTGCTGAACTTCATACGAGGAGGGCCAGTGACTGGACGATTCGCGCCGACGCCGTCGGGGCGCATGCATATCGGCAACGTGTACGCCATGTTGGGGGCATGGCTTTCGGCCCGCTCGCGTGGCGACCGCATGCTGATGCGTATCGAGGACGTGGACAAGCCGCGTGTGGTCGCCGGTGCGGACCAGCTCATGATGGATGACCTGCATTGGCTCGGCCTCGACTGGGATGGCGAACCGATGTTCCAATCCCAGCGCACTGAACGATACGAATACGCTCTCGAATGCCTGCGCTCGCAAGGTGTGCTGTACCCCTGTTTCTGCTCGCGTGCCGACATTCGCGCCGCCTCGGCCCCCAACGAGGGCGACGGCTTCATGGTGTACCCCGGCACGTGCCGCCGCCTGCTGCACGACCATCCCGACGAGGTCCGTGCCCGTTTGGTTCGCGGCGACCAGCATTCCATCCGTATCGCCATGCCGGAATCGGCAGCGGGAGAAAAGCAACGTACAGTGCCTGACGATTCCGCTGCGCTGTCGGGAGCCGTGCCGCCGGAACAGCAGGGCGATGCCGGAATCGTTGATGGTGTCGCATGCTTTAACGACCGTGTCTATAGTCCACAGCACTACGATTTGGCCCGCGAGGTAGGCGATTCCGTGATTCGCCGAGCCGATGGACTGTTCGGTTATCAACTGGTCGTGGTCGTGGATGACCTCGATATGGGTGTTGATGATATCGTGCGCGGCCGTGATCTGCTGCGCTCCACCGCGCTGCAAATGTGGATTCGCCAGTGTCTGTTGGCTGGCGGCTTTGAGCCGGAATGCGGCAACACGGAAAAGCCTCTCGCCGAGCACCCCGAGTATGCGCACCTGCCGCTTATCGACAATGCGGCCGGCCGGCGTTTAGCCAAGCGCGAACGTTCGCTGGATATGGGAGCCTTGCGCGCCCGCAACGTAACCCCCGAGCAAATCATCGGATACTGCGCCTGGCTGCTGCGTCTGCAACCCACTCCAATTCCTTGCAAACCCGCCGATCTGCTGGCAGATTTCAGCTGGGAGCCACTGCGCGCCAACCACCTGGACCGCGCGCTGAAACCGGATGATCCAACCACTCCACAATGGCTGGCAGAAGCGTTAGGCTAGAGGCAGCCCAACAGGAAGGATTCCAATGTCGTCGAAGCTCTGGAGAAACGTGGCGCTGGCAGGCGTGGCCGCCGCCGGTGCTGCCGTGTGGGCCGTGGCCCCGCGCACGTTCAATGACAAGCGTCGTAATTTCGTGCCCTCCATTCCGGAGGTATGGTATGCCCATCGTGGCTTGCATGATGCGGGTTCTGGTTTGGTCGGCTATATCGATATCGCTGATTATGGTGGGGATAATCCGGTTAGCGCCCAAGCCGATACCACTGAGCGATCCATCGCCGAAAACGATGATTATGTGTCGCTTGCCCGTCGCATGGCTGTCAAGGCCGGCTACGGCAGTGCGGATATGACCGGTCCGATTGCTCCCGAAAACTCGCTGGCCGCGTTCGCCGCCGCCTGCGAGGCTGGCTATGGCATCGAACTCGACGTGCAGCTTACGCTCGACGGCCAAGTGGTCGTGGTCCA
>OGEN01000954.1_pt1 | contig 22834 bp, 16 predicted proteins | sample 1570671 | NCBI WGS metagenome assembly OGEN01 (sample SAMEA2582128, study PRJEB24529) | metagenome | biome: Human gut stool | place: China | collected 2011 | reverse complement strand
AAAATATGGTAGAGATCCAGTATAAAGCGGCAAAGAGGAACGGAGGTGGAGAAGCATGATTGAGACAAGTGGATTGACAAAACGGTTTGATGATATTCTGGCGGTCGATCACATCAGCGCGAAGATCAGGGACGGCAGTGTGTTCGGACTGATCGGAACGAACGGTGCCGGAAAAAGTACATTTCTGCGCATGGTCAGCGGAATCTTAAAACCGGATGAGGGAGCAGTGCTGATCGATGGTGAAAACGTGTACGAGAACCCGGCGGTGAAATCGAGATTCTTTTATATCTCAGATGACCAGTATTTTTTCGCCAACGGAACCCCGTTGGAGCTTATGAAATTTTATAAGTCTATCTACCCGGCTTTTGATGAGCCAAGATTTTTCCATCTCTTACAGTCCTTTGATCTGGACAAAAAGAGAAAGATCTCCACATTCTCAAAGGGAATGAAAAAACAGCTTTCCATCATTTACGGAATCTGCGCGGGAACGGACTATATCTTCTGCGACGAGACCTTTGACGGTCTGGATCCGGTGATGCGTCAGGCGGTAAAGAGCCTGTTCGCGAGCGATATGGCGGAGCGGAATCTGACTCCGATCATCGCCTCCCACAACCTGAGAGAGCTGGAGGATATCTGTGATCATGTCGGCCTTTTACACAAAGGCGGGATCCTGCTCTCTAAGGATCTGGACGATATGAAGTTAAACATTCACAAGATCCAGTGTGTCTTAAAACCCGGCATAAAAGTGGAAGATCTTACGGAGCTTGATATCTTAAAGACAGAATACAGGGGAAGTCTTGCGACGATCACCGTCCGCGGTTCGAGGGAGAATGTAGAACGGCAGATGGCGGCGTGCGAACCGCTGTTCTTCGAGCTGATCCCGCTGTCTTTGGAGGAGATCTTTATCAGTGAAACGGAGGTGGCAGGATATGACATCAAGAAACTTATTTTTTAAACTTATGAAGGAGGACCTGAAGCGGCGACTCTGGGCCATTGGTTTTTCGGTTCTGGCGCTGTTTTTTGCGATGCCGATGGCGGCAGCCATGGGGATCGGAGAGATCGGAAACCAGTACAAGCAATGGCTGATCTCCGGAACCGGATACGAGAATATGGTGCCGGAGGCACTGCGTCAGACGAAGATCCTGCGGCTTGCCGGTGAGATCCTGGGTTTTGAAAATTATGCCCTCTTCATGGTGGTCGGAGCCGCGGCGATGATTCTCGGACTCACAGGATTTTTGTATCTCCACTCAAAGAAACAGATCGATTTTTACAACAGCCTCCCTGTGAAGAGGGAGATGCTGTTTACCGTGAAATTCTTTGACGGATTTCTGATCATCCTGGCCGCTTACCTGATCAATATGTTTGCGGCGTTTGGAGTTTTCTGCGGAAACGGGATCGCGGCGGGCTATCTTTTCAAGGTGATGTTTGCTTCCTTCGCGGTCAATATGATCGGATTTCTCCTGATCTATGTGGTGATGGTGATCGCGGTGCTTCTCACAGGGAATCTCTTTATCTCGATCCTCGGCGCAGGCGTCCTGTACGGATATTTGCCGGCGGTCTCCCTGCTGATCGAGGGCTTAAAATCCCTGTTCTTTGTGACACGGGGAAGAGAAGGCGATGTGTATTGGCTTGCAAAATACGGTTCCCCCATCGGCTATTTCACAAAACTGGCAGGCGCGGGGCTTGATGCGTTCCACTCAGACCAGTTTTATGACGATATCGACTATGGATTTTCCAGGATCCAGATGGAGCTGCAGAGTACCGCTGACAGCGGCGCAGAGCTCTTAAAGCTTTGCGGGCTCGGGATCTTTGCGGCGGTGATCCTCACCGGGATCGCACTGGTCCTCTATAGGATCCGACCGTCGGAGGCGGCGGGAAAGGCCATGTCATTTAAGAAGACTCAGGCGCCGATCAAGATTCTGCTTCTCATTCCGATGACCGTGACCACGACAGTATTCTTATGGAGCATCTACTACAGCGGCGTATGGGCAGCGGTCGGCTTTGTACTTGGACTTGTACTTACGAGCTGCCTCATCGAGATCATTTATCATTTTGATTTCACGAAGCTTTTTGCAAATCCGGTCCAGACGGTGATCGGAGGTGCCATAGCTATTCTGGTGGTGGGGGCCTTCTGGATGGACGTTTTTGGATATGATTCCTATATTCCGGACGAAAAGGACTTCGTATCCGCATCCATCGACCTGAACCTTGACAATGAGCCGGACTGCGGGCTTCCGTACCGGAGCGGTGATTCTTATAATTGGCGCTATATGAATTCAAGTGATTACGCGGACGCAAATATGAAGCTTACCGATTACGCTGTTGTCCGTGCCTTTGCGGAAAAGGCGGTAGAGAACGCGAAGCAGCAGAGAAACCAGCAGATAAAAGGCGACGGCTCCTACAGCTACCGCGATGACGGCGGCTATATGATCTATGTTAAGGCAGGCTACCGGCAGAAAAACGGAAAGACGGTTTATCGTTCTTACCGGATCACCCGTTCCGTTCTTGGCAGTACCCTGGATGAGATCTATGCGACGAAGGAGTACAAGGACGGCACATATCCGGTGATGTCCTATCAGCCGGAGAATATCACGGGGATCTACTGGCTGTCAGACCGTGGTATCCTTGAAGTGAGTGCGGATGACACACTTCGCGCGGAGATCCTCGCGGCGTATCAGGAGGAATTGGCAGGGCTCACCATCAATGAGAGAGCCGTCGAGGTTCCGGTGGCAGCACTGAGATTTCTCACAAAGGCGGAGAATGAGTATCTCGGCGCGATCAGCAGCCAGAGAGGCTATACTTCCCAGGGATTCCAGATGGAAGATATGCAGATAGTGAACTTTGTTCCGGTCTATCCGTCCTTTACAAAGACGATTGCCCTCTTAAAGCAGGCGGGCACGGATGTGACAGCGAAGCTCTCTGCGGATGATGTCACACAGGTAAAGATCCTGTATCCGACGGAGTATGAGAGTACTGCAGCCGGGGAGAATGCGGTCACAGGAGAGGACGTCCCGATCAGCGAAAAAAGCGGGGGAGTGACGGCAGAAACGGAATTGAAGGCTGTTTCTTATGGCGGTCAGAAGATGCTCACCATCGTAAATGACGGGTCGGAGGAGAACCGAAGGAAGATCGAGGAGATTCTTTCCGCCAGTGCGCCGGAGATCATGCTTGACAGAAACCGCCTCTGCACCTATGAGATGGGAATCGAGATCGATGTGTCCATAAAACCCGACAGCGCCTTTTCCTTCGGAAATGGAACTGTGGATGAACGGGTCTACCGGATCATGGGAGATACGGTTCCGGAGTGTATTGAGAAAGCGTTAAATTACAGTAAAATCAGTACAAAATATGTTAGAAAAGGCATCGGAGTGATGAAAAACGATTGATAGATCAACGAATATCATGTATAATCGAACAAGTCTGAATAGGAGAGGAAAAACCTGGCAGGGAACTGCCGGGTTTTGCCGTTTCCTGAATCTGAAATATGGATAGAAAAATCGGAGGTTTATCATGGAATTTTTTGGAAATATCATAAAGGGGATCATGATCGGCATCGCGAACATCATTCCGGGCGTTTCCGGAGGAACAATGGCGGTGTCTCTCGGTATCTATGACCGGCTCATCGGTTCGATCTCCGGCCTGTTTCGGGAATTCAAAAAGAGTATCCTGTTTCTGATCCCGATCATTATCGGCGCCGGAATCGGCATTGTGGGTTTTACCTACGCCATCGAATACCTGCTCGATAAGCATACCTTCGTTACCTGTATGGCATTTGTCGGCCTGATCCTCGGTGGACTTCCGGCGATCTTTTCGTCCATGAGGGCAAAGGTATCTTCGGGCGGGGTCGGTGTGTTTGGAATCCTTGCCTTTGTGATTGCCTTTGCGATCTCCGGCGGCATGCCGCTTTTAAAGGAGAGCAAGGACGCCCTCACGGTGATTGCGGTGACTCCGGGAAATATGGTGATCTTATTTATCCTCGGTATTGTGGCTTCTGCCACAATGGTAATTCCGGGTGTTTCCGGCTCCATGATGCTGATGATCTTCGGCTATTATTACGCGATTATCAATACGATCAAGACATTCCTTGACAATCTCCGCGCCTTTGACCTTGCGGGCATGAAGGAGGGGATCCTGCTCCTGGCGCCGTTCGGGATCGGCGTGGTTTTGGGAATCTTTCTGATCGCAAAGCTGATCACGTTCCTCTTTGAAAAGTACGGCGTGCAGACATTCTGCGCGATCTTAGGCCTCGTGATCTCGTCCCCGATCGCAATCTTTATCAACACGGGACTTGTATCGAAGCTCGGCTCCCTGTCACTGTGGGAGATCTTATTTGGAATCGTCCTCATGGCTGCCGGGGCTTTCATTACGGTATTTGTGGGCGAGCGGTAAATAAAAAAGACCGTCTGCGGGAAATGGCGAAACTTTCTGGTAGTTCCGGTCCCACAGGACCGGTCCCGCCATTGCGAAATAGCTTATTCCTGATCCTCTGTAACGTTCACAGTTGTCTCAGCAGCTTCGGTCTCAAACTTCTCATCCGGTACTGCCTCGCAGGTGCAGGTCTCAGCAGTCGTTTCTTCTCCGGCGGTTTCAGACGCTTCGGCTGTATCGACAACATCGATATCGTCGCCCTCCGGTTTTGCCTCCGCGATCTTTGCGCCGCATTTGCTGCAGAAAGCAGAGGTCTTTTCAATCTTTGCACCGCATTCCGGACAGTGGATAAATCCTTCTAAGGTGGAGAGCTTGTCCTGAAGCTCGTCGATGGTCTTTAAGCTTTCGCGGATCAGGGTGAATTCTGCAGTGTATGCCTCCTCATCTGCTTCATTTGCGGCTTCGAATACCTTTTTGCCGATCTGCGCATACTGGCGGTTCAGCGCCTCCTTCTCCCTTGAGAGCTGCGTCTTTAACTGGACCGTGTCAGAAAGCTCCTTTGTCTTCTGGGCAACCTGTTTCCCGGTTTCGGTGAGACTGCGTTTCATATCTGTAAAAAATGCCATAGCAATAGACTCCTTTCAAAAGTAGATTGGTATGACCGCCTTAAAAGGCGGCGATATATTATCTTTATTTTAATCTTTTTAGAAGGAAAAGTCAATTTCTAACACCAGATTCATGAAACAGCGGAAAAAACAAAGTTCATAACGGTATCATACGGAATTTTCAGTTCAGAAAATTCCTGCCCGCGTACAGTAAACGCAGAACAATTATAGGACTTTAGTAGGTTGATGCGAAAGATAAAGTGTGCTATGATAGAAGCATTCAGCAGGTCTGCGCTTCCTGCGCAGTCCATATGTCAGACATAATGGAGGAAACGATCATGGGAGAAAAGAGAAAACCGGCAACGATCTGTATCCAGAGCGGATGGAAACCAAAGAACGGAGAGCCGAGAGTTCTTCCGATTTATCAGAGCACAACTTTTAAATATGAGACGAGCGAGCAGATGGGAAGACTGTTTGATCTGGAGGAAGATGGCTATTTCTATACAAGACTTGCGAACCCGACGAATGATGCGGTAGCGGAAAAGATCTGTGAGCTGGAAGGCGGAGTGGCTGCGATGCTCACATCTTCCGGACAGGCGGCGAACTACTATGCGGCCTTCAATATCTGCAATGCGGGTGACCATATTATCAGCGCAGCGACGATCTACGGCGGAACCTCCAACCTGTTTACAGTGACAATGAAAAAACAGGGGATTGATGTGACTCTGGTGGATCCGGACGCACCGGAGGAGGAGATCGAGAAGGCGTTCCGTCCGAATACAAAAATGGTATTCGGTGAGACGATCGCGAACCCGGCTCTTGTCGTTCTCGATATTGAGAAATTTGCCCGGATAGCCCACAGACATGGGGTGCCGCTTATCGTGGATAACACGTTTGCGACACCGATCAACTGCCGGCCGTTCGAGTGGGGCGCAGATATTGTGACCCATTCTACCACAAAATATATGGACGGACATGCGATGACTGTCGGCGGCTGCATCGTTGACAGCGGAAACTTCGACTGGAATGCCCATGCGGATAAATTCCCGGGACTTACCACACCGGATGAATCCTATCACGGAATCGTGTATACCGAGCGCTTCGGTAAGAAAGCCTATATCACAAAGGCGACTGCGCAGCTTATGCGCGATCTGGGTTCGATCCCGTCCCCGATGAACTCCTTCCTTTTAAATGTTGGTCTTGAGACCCTGCACCTGAGAATGCCGAAGCATTGCGAGAACGCCCAGAGGGTTGCGGAGTGGCTGCTTGCGAGAGAGGACGTGGCATGGGTCAATTATCCGGGGTTAAAGGAGAATAAGTACCATGCTCTGGCTGAAAAATATATGCCGGACGGAAGCTGCGGCGTGATCTCTTTTGGATTAAAGGGCGGAAGACAGGCGGCAGGAGAGTTCATGGACAAACTGAAATTCGTTGCTATCGTCACACATGTTGCCGATGCGAGAACCTGCATTCTCCATCCGGCAAGCCATACCCACCGCCAGCTTACCGATGAGCAGCTCGTGGAGGCGGGAGTTGATCCGTCCCTGATCCGGCTCAGTGTTGGAATTGAGGATGCGGATGATATTATTGAAGATTTAAGACAGGCACTGGAAGATTAAATGCTCCTGATGCACAGGCTGCGTTGAGGACCAGATGAAAAGAAGCCGCCGGGGAAACAGGCTCCGGAGGCTTAACAGAAGATATGAGGCATAATTTATGATCGAAATGGATGAAATGAAGGGAAGAGGAAAGCGTGGTCTTTTAAGGGTCGTATTCGGACGAACCATGTTCTTCCTGCTGTTTATCGCGCTGCAACTGGCGTTTTTCTTCTGGATCTATGTATGGCTGGATAACAAATATCAGGCCTGGGGATACGGCTCCTTCGCGTTGATCAGCGCGATTCTCACGATCCATATCCTGAACGAAAAGCAGAACGCCAGCTTTAAAATGGCGTGGCTGATCCCTGTCCTGCTGTTTCCGGTATTCGGAACCTTGTTCTACGTGTTTGTCCAGCTTCAGATGGAGACGAAGATCTTCGCCAAACGGATCGCCGAGGTTCAGAAGAGGACGGACCACTTTCTGGAGCAGGACACGGCTGTCTATGAACGGCTTAGCCGCAGGAGCCGGAGAAATGCGAATCTCAGCCATTATATGAAGAAAAGCGGCGGCTATCCTACCTGGGACCGCACGAACTTCAAATATTTTCCGCTGGGAGATGAGTTCTATACGGATGTCCTTCAGGAGCTCCAAAAGGCCAGAAGATATATTTTTGTCGAATATTTCATTATTTCAAAAGGGATCCTGTGGGATTCGATCCTGAAGATCCTTGAGCAGAAGGCGAAAGAGGGCGTAGAGGTAAGAATCCTCTATGATGGCATGAACTCCTTTTCCAACCTGCCCCACGACTATCCGAAGGAGCTGGAGGCAAAGGGAATCCGCTGCCGGATCTTCAATCCGATCCGCCCGGCGATCTCTACAAGCCAGAATAACCGTGATCACAGAAAGATCCTTGTGATCGATGGTCATACCGCCTACACCGGCGGCGTGAACCTCGCGGATGAGTATATCAACCGGAAAGTCCGGTTTGGCCACTGGAAAGACAATGCGATCCGCCTGAAGGGAGAAGCCGTGAAGAACTTTACGGTGATGTTCCTCCAGATGTGGGATGTCTGCTCAAAAAAGCTGGATTCGGATTTTGATTACAGCCCATATCTTGATACCGGGGATTATTTCCATTCTCCGGAGCTTGACATGGACGGATTTTCGATCCCGTTTTCTGACAGCCCGATCGACGGGGAACCGGTGGGACACCAGCTTTATCTGGATATTATCTATCAGGCAAAGAAATATGTGTACATTATGACCCCTTATCTGGTGCTCGATGATGATATGATCACAGCCCTGACCTATGCGGCAAAGCGCGGGGTGGACACGGTCATCATCATGCCTCATATTCCCGATAAAAAGTCAGCGTTCATGCTGGCCCATTCTTACTATACGGAGCTGATAGAGGCGGGGGTAAAGATTTACGAGTACCTGCCGGGGTTTGTCCACTCAAAGACGTTTGTCAGCGATGGGGAGAAAGCTGTGGTTGGATCCGTCAATATGGATTTCAGAAGCCAGTATCTGAATTTTGAGTGCGGGGTTTATATTTATGAGAATCCGGTGGTAGAGCAGATCAAAAAAGATTTTGATGAGACACTGCCGAAATGCGTGCGGATGACAAAAGAGAGCGTAGAGGCGCTTCCGGCACTGCATAAGTTCTGCGGAAAGGCGATGCGGCTGATCGCACCGTTGATGTAGGGAGAACGCAGGAGAAAAACGGCCTTGCGGGGAAAGAACCGGATGGCATCATACAGAAAAAGAAAAGGAAGCGGGCAGAGGAGAATTTCCTCTACTCGCTTCCTTCCTTCTCGTTCAGCGGGTCGGCAGCGGCTGTGTTGATGGATGATTCTGCGCGTTCCCGTAAAGAGGTTGCGCCAATCTCCTTTTTGTAGGCTGCGATCGCGTCCGCGATCCGTTCTTTGATGTACTGGTCTTTTTCTAATTTTCTTTCCTGCTCATCCGGATTATCCAGAATGGGTACGAAGAGGATCGCAACGGCAACACAGCCGATAAGAGCTTCTTTGATGGCAAGGTGGTCGATGACCATCTGTCTTGCCACGGAGAAGAGAAGGACTTCGACGATGGAGTCGATGTCATGGCGGCAGAACATTTTTAAAAGCTCTACGCCAATGACGAGATCGAAGCTTTTCTTCATGAAATCGGAAAGATCGAAGCCATTGTCGAGATACAGGCTGTACAGGTTGTGGGGAACCGGCACAAAGGCGATCAGGATCGCGACGATCAGGATCAGGGCGCAGACAATCTCCAGATAGGAGGAGACTTTCATAAGGAATAGCTGCGCTCTCTGGATGCGGGGACTTGTGTAGTGCTTCATGAGCTGGTACCTCCCGGGGTATAGAGAAGTCTTGATGACTTATGCAGAGGTGGACGGGTTGCTGCTTTGTCTTGAAACGTGCTGCAGGTGGTGGAAAACTACAGCAATATGGACAAATATTTAAAAATATTATACAGAAAACCGGCAATATTATCAATTATGAATTGAAATTGTGTTAAATAAAATACAAAATCGCCCCGGATCCGTTCATACTTTTTTAATAGAAAAAATTTTGATTTTTTATTACAAATATGTTACACTATTGTTCGTATGTATTGTACAGGAAGACGGAAAACAGTAATGGAGATAAACACATGAATGATGATAAAGATACAGTAAACTATATGGATTCTATCAACAAGGCGAGCAGAAAGCGGAGAAGGAAACCGTCTTTCTGGGAACAGTACGGAATCCTTGTGATCGGAGCGGCTGTTCTTGCAGTGATCGTTGTGGCGGTGGTATTTGGCGGAAAGGCCGTGAACGCCGTAAAAGGAAAAATGGCGGCGGCGCAGGCTGCATCTGAGTCCGCCTCGGAGAGCGAGAGTGCGGAGGAAGCTTCTCTTCAGGCAGAGGAGGAGAGCCGTGCAGAGATCGAATCCGAGTCGGCGGAAACGGATGCAAAGATTAAAGAAGTGATCGATTCCTACTCGAATCTTGGTATTGCGAAGGTCACAGGCTACTTAAATATCCGGAAAGACCCGAATGAGGCAGCGAATGTGATCGGAACACTTTCCGATGGAAGTGCCTGCGAGATCCTGGAGACTCTGGAGGGCTGGTATAAGATCAGCTCCGGCGAGGTCGAGGGATATGCCAGCGCGGAATATATCCTGACCGGGGATGAAGCAAAGACCGCGGCGAAAGACCTTGTAAAGGAACGTGTATATATTACCGCAGACAATTTAAATATCCGTGAGACACCTTCTATGGACGGAAACATCGTTGGAAAGTGCCTTCAGGGCGAGCTTCATGAACTTCTTGGGGAGACGGATGGATGGTATCAGATCTCCGGCGGTTATATCTCTGCGGATTACGCGGAAAAACGGTTCTGTATGAACGAGGCAAACAAGCTGGATATGAAGGCGATGGTCTTAAATTTCTATGACCGCCCGGGCGTATCCAATGTTTCCAATTATTTAAATATCCGTGCGGGCGCCGGTGAGAGCGAAAAGATCATCGGAAAGCTCCCGAGCTATGCCGGATGTGAGATCTTAGAGGACGCCAACGGCTGGTATAAGATCAGTTCCGGTGGAATTACCGGATATGTAAAGAGTGAATATATCCTGACCGGTGACGCAGCGAAGGAAGCAGCCATGAGCCATGCGGAGCTTATGGCGATCGTCCATGCGGACCGCTTAAACGCGAGAACAGAGCCGTCCACCGACGCGAAAATCTGGACCCAGATCTCCGAGAATGAGCGGTATCATGTCGCGGAGCAGCTTGACGGATGGGTAAAGATCGAATTTGATGAGGGCGGAGAAGGCGATGGAAATGATGAGATTTCTTCCGCGTATGTTTCTTCAGAATTTGTGGAAGTACGATATGCCCTGTCTGAGGCGATCAAATTCTCACCGACGGAAGAAAGTGCTTCCTTAAGAAGCCGGATCGTAAACTACGCGATGAAGTTCCTGGGCAATCCATATGTCTGGGGTGGTACGAGCCTTACAAGAGGCGCTGACTGTTCCGGATTTACCATGTCGGTTATGAAAAACTTCGGGATTTCTCTTCCGCATTACTCCGGTTCCCAGGCGAACAGCGGAAAACGGATCAAGTCGAGCCAGATGAAGCCGGGCGACCTGATCTTCTACGGAAGGAGCAACCATGTTGCCATGTACATCGGCAATGGACAGATCATCCACGCAGCGAGCCGAAGAAGCGGAATCAAGATCTCTACCTGGAACTACAGAACTCCGGTGTGCATCGTGGATGTAATTGGAAACAGGTCCTGATCGGGTAAATTGTGATAAAAATGGATATGAGAACTCCTTTCTGGACATACTGGGTGTACCTGGCATGTCAGAAAGGAGTTTTTTTGTTATGAATGAAAAGGAACAGAAGGAGACAAAGGCGGAGGAGGAGCGGATCCGGGAGAACGGACAGGTGACGCTGGAAGAGAACGGTAAGAGGATCCATCTCTTATCTATCATCGGGGAGATCGAAGGGCATGACAATCTATCCGGGAGTACGAAGACTACAAAGTATGAACATATTCTGCCGGAACTTGCGAAGGTGGAGAGCGATGAGAAGATCGGAGGGGTCCTGATCCTTGTGAATACCATCGGCGGGGATGTGAGCTGCGGGCTTGCACTGGCGGAGATGATCGCATCCCTCAGCAAGCCGACGGTTTCCTTAGTCATCGGGGACAGCCACTCCATCGGTGTGCCGTTGGCGGTGGCGTCAGATTATTCCTTCATCGTACCCACCGGGACCATGCTGGTTCATCCGGTACGGATGAGCGGGGTGGTGATCGGGACGGCACAGACCTACGAATATTTTGAAATGATCGAGGAACGGATCATAAGCTTTGTATCAGAGCACAGCAGGATCGATCGGGAAAAACTGAAACGGCTCATGCACAATACGAAGATGCTGACGAAGGATCTCGGGACGGTTCTGGTCGGAAAAGAAGCGGTGGAGTGCGGACTGATCGACGGAGAAGGCGGAATCAGGGACGCCATCGAAAAGCTGAATGCGCTGATAAAAAACGACTGACCGAAAATATGTTCGGCTTATAATTTCTTACGGTTGCATTTTGGCATTTTTTTTTGTATACTATATTTTGGGGTACTTGCCCCGTAAAGTTAAATGTGCTGATCAGTTGAAAAATGTCGCTGTTATCATAAAAAGTGTCAAAGATTCTAAGGAAACTTAGAATCTTTTTTTATTATAAACTGCTGCTGCCACTGATCTGCCCATGAAAAGCCTCTGAAAGAGATTTGCGAGGATTTAGATTAAGAAACACAGAAACGGCCGCAGAGGCATTAAAACTCTTATAAAACGGAAAGCAGAAGCTGAAATAGCCAGAGAAGCTAAAGCAATGAAGATCAAAATAAGAATAGCTGCATGTCGCAGACATAACAGATGACAGAGCAAGCGGCAGAAGCAGGAGAGAGCATTCTGTAACTAATATCGGAATTGCATATGATATACATCAAAATTGCAAAAATGATTTTATTGAAAACCAGTTAATTATGGGTAAAATGAATTGATTTTCTATCTATAACTCATTAGAAAACCAAATCTATAACTGAATTTTTATAAAAATCCGTTTTATAGTTTTAGGATTGTAATGAAATATTTTTTCTTTATGATATAATCAGAAGCAGAAGTAAAATTATAGGTGCAAAGGAGATTATCCATGAAAAAAACATATTTCGTTACAGTTGAAGAAATTACAGATACTGTTAAAGACAAATCATATACTACAAAAGAAAGAATTGTAACAAAGATTATCTTGTGTATTTATTTGACAGCTTTAACAGTGGGTATACTTTTTTCACTAAAACAAGTTATATTAATATCATCATTTGTTTCGTTCATTGCATCTATCGCTTTTGGACCATTAAGCAGCATAGCATCAAGATCTGATTTGACTAAGATAATAACATGGTTTATTTCATTTGCTGGTGGATGTGCATTAACCGTTATGACTTACGAAAATTCATATTTAGAAAGAATAACCCAGCTTAATAATGAAAATATTGGAAATACGTTGACTCTCAGTGCCATAGGAATAACTCTTCTATACGATTTGTTGAAGGTAAAGTAAACGTTTAATTAGGTTTGGTTAGCGAGAGACCCAATGAGTAAATTAGAAATGGATCTATTATCAAGAACAATACTATCCATAGAGCTTTATTGGGAAAATAGGGATATATAAAAACAAACATGGGATTTATTATTAAAAATAAACCTAAAATTGAATAAAAAAGGACATTAGATGAATCTAAAATTTTTTTATATTTAATATTGAATTTATGAATAAAACTTTTCATGCAAAAACTCCTTTTTATTTATTATGTGAGTTTTACGAAAAATAGAGATGGAGATTAGAGATTTTTCTGCATCTGCCTCTGAATGCCACGGCCACTGATGGCAGTAGGACTAAAATCATGATTAAGAGCTGATCTGCAGCTCAGAAGAAGCGACAGCCACAGAAGCAGCAGGAGCTCATAGGTTTGAATGACAGTACAAACTGCCTGAAATGTTTCTGCATTTGAACTCTATAATTTAAAGCAATTGCAGTTAAAATCCAGCCGCATTTGCATCCTTAAATATTAAAATACTTGAAATAAGAGAGAAATACTGCTATGATTACCTATAAAACATGAAAATAGAAAAAGTTAAATATGCCAGAATACTAAATATAGTATATAAATAGATTTTGTAGAAAAACAGGTTAAACAAGGAAACTGAAATGAATAATAATACATAAATATGAATATTATACACAAATAATCGAGTTAAATATAGAAAAATAGCTTAGAATCTTTTTTATTATAAACTGCTGCTGCACTGATCTGTCACTGAACTGCATCTGAAAGAGATAAAAAAAGGCAAATAAAGGCCGAAAAGAAAACGATAAAGTAGATTATGATGCAATATTGGGATTCTTGTATGTTTAAAAATTGATGCAGTTAATGACTGCTCCAGACGCAGAGGTTTATTGAAAGGCGAAATCTGCTTCTGGCATTGTTTCAGCTTCGCGACTGCTTTGACATTTTTTCAGATACATTGACATTTTTTGACAGATGCAGACATTAAAGGGGGAAAAGCACTTGGCTGGAACCAGAAAACAAAAAGAAACGACAAAACAATCACAGGCGTCTGCGAGAACAAAAACCACATCAAAGACAACGCAGAAATCTGCACAGACGCCTAAGAATAAGACAACAAGGACAGGGGCGAGAGCTTCCGAAAAGAGAAGAGAAACGAAACCGCAGTATGAGGAAGATACCGGATTCTTACAGTCTGAGGCAGTGATCCTCGGCACCTTCGCGGTATGTGTGCTGTTATTCTTGAGCAACTTCCATATCTGCGGATTCCTCGGTGACTTTTTCAGCCGGATCATGCTGGGCGTGTTCGGCTGTATCGGTTATCTGGCTCCGTTATTGTTGTTCACAGAACTGTTATTCTACGCTTCGAATAAGGGAAATATCCGGGCAGTCTACAAGATGATCGCGGTGGAAGTCCTTCTGATCGTGCTCTGTGGTCTTGCGCAGCTTGTGTTCGGCGGCGGATACCGGGAAGGTCAGACGATCCTCGACATCTATAAGTCCGCCGGAGTAAGTGGACTTGGCGGCGGCGTGATCGGCGGTGTCCTTGTTATGGTTCTCCACACAGCGGTGGGAACCATCGGGGCCTATGTGGTCCTTCTCGTATTTATGATCATCTCACTGGTGTGCATCACGGAAAAATCCTTCGTGTCCGCTGTTAAGAGCGGAAGTGGAAAGGCATATCGGTATGCAAAGGAAGACTACAGCAGAAGAAAAGAGCTCCACGAGGAACGTCAGGAGGAAAAACGCAGACTCCGGGAAGAGCAGCGCGTTCAGGGCGTGGATCTTGCTGCGACCGATCTCTCGAGAACTCCGGATTTCGGTGGAATTGCCGGTGGCTATATGGGCGTTGTGGATGCTGAGGCTGTGTCCGAGGCAGATGAGACGAAACAGGAAATAGATGTTTCCGATACATATAAAGAAGAAACAGCGGATCCGAAGGCGGAGACAGGAAGTATGCAGCCGGATCCTGCAGATATCTTTAAAGGAAAGATCACGATGGGAGGCAGGCCGGTAGAAAATCCGGAGTCTTCCAGTGAGGATCAGAGTAAGGAAGGCCGGTCCGGAGAAGACGCGATGAAGGATGTGGAACGCGTTCCGTTTGAGGAAGATGCTGTCCCGGCCGGAATCCATGAGGATGAGGACGTGTTTATCAGTCATGGGGAGAGTGCCTTTGATGATGAGGATATGTTCCCGGACGAAAAGAAAAGGGAGACAAAGGCCTGGGAGAAAAAACCGAAGGTGTCCGTCTTATCCAATATCCCGGATATCCCGTTAGATGAGCCCGCGGCGGACGATGACGAGATCTTTGAGTCCATGAGAAGGGACACGGAGAGAAGAGCGGACGGACTCCGTGCAGAGAATGCCAAACCAGACAAAATTGCAGAGCCAGACGAAACTGCAGAGACTTCGAAGACGGCAGAGGAGGAAAAAACCGAGTTCCCGGAGACGGAAGAAAATGAAAAGACGGCCGGAATTCCTGTATCCGGAGAAGGATCCATGAGCGATCTTTCAGATGACGAATTTCTCGACACAGAACCTTATGTGGAAAATGAGGACTACTGGATTCAGGCAGCAGAGCCGGGAAGCCGCGCGTATGCGGCGACACACGGCAGCAACGTGAAATCCCCTGAACCTCCTGCCGCTAAGGAACCGTCCGAAGAACACCAACACCGTCAGGTCGTGACCGCGTCCGGAAAAGTCATTGAAACAGATACAGAAGAGATTATAAAGAAAAAGGCGGAAATAAGAAAGCGGGAAGCAGCCGAGAGGGAAGAGGCAGGAAACGAGGTATTAAAGGAGATCCGGCAGACGGAAGAAAAACCGAAGAAACCTTATATGATCCCGCCGCTTGACCTCTTAAAGAAAGGCGCTCCCGTGACGGGGCAGTCGGAACAGGAATTTAAGGATACGGCGATCAAGCTCCAGCAGACATTAAGAAACTTTGGTGTCGGAGTCACTGTTACGAATATCAGCTGTGGGCCGACCGTTACCCGGTACGAACTTCACCCGGAGCAGGGGGTAAAAGTGAGCCGGATCCTGTCGCTGGCGGACGATATCAAGTTAAACCTTGCGGCGGCAGATATCCGTATCGAGGCGCCGATCCCCGGAAAAGCAGCCGTGGGAATCGAGGTGCCGAACAAGGTCAACAGCATGGTCTATCTGCGTGACCTTTTAGAGAGCCCGGAATTTAAAAATCATAAATCGACACTGGCTTTTGCGGTGGGTAAGGACATCGGCGGACAGGTAGTCATTGCAGACCTCGCAAAGATGCCGCACCTTCTGATCGCCGGGCAGACTGGTTCCGGTAAATCAGTAGGGATCAACACGATGATCATGAGCCTGATCTACCGCTCATCCCCGGATGATGTGAAGCTCATTATGATCGATCCGAAGGTGGTTGAACTTTCCGTCTATAACGGAATCCCACATCTGCTGATCCCGGTAGTCACCGACCCGAAGAAGGCGGCCGGTGCCCTCAACTGGGCAGTTGCAGAGATGATGGAACGATACAATAAGTTCGCTTCCTCGAATGTCCGCGACCTGAAAGGGTATAACGCGAAGGTGCAGACTCTGGCGGAGAGCGGGGATATCCCTGCGGACCAGATTCCGAAGAAACTGCCGCAGCTCGTGATCATTATCGACGAGCTGGCGGATCTCATGATGGTTGCCTCAAACGAGGTGGAGGACGCGATCTGCCGTCTGGCACAGCTTGCCCGGGCAGCGGGAATTCATCTTGTTATCGCGACCCAGCGTCCGTCCGTCAATGTCATCACAGGTGTGATCAAAGCGAACGTGCCGTCACGGATCGCGTTCTCTGTTGCGTCCGGCGTGGATTCGAGAACGATCCTCGACATGAACGGCGCAGAGAAACTGTTAGGAAACGGCGATATGCTGTTTTACCCGTCCGGTTATCCGAAGCCGCTCCGTGTGCAGGGCGCTTTTGTATCGGACGGCGAGGTGTCAAATGTAACCGAGTTCTTAAAGGAACAGAACGAGGATACAGGATATAACACGGAAATCGAGAAAAAACTGACCCAGTCCTCCTTAGCCGGAGGAGCGGGCGGACAGAATGAGCGGGACGCATTGTTTACCGATGCGGGCAAGTTCATTATCGAGAAGGATAAAGCGTCGATCGGCATGCTTCAGAGAATGTTCAAGATCGGCTTTAACCGTGCTGCCCGGATCATGGATCAGCTTGCCGAGGCCGGTGTTGTAGGGGAAGAGGAAGGAACGAAGCCAAGGAAGATCCTGATGTCCATGGAAGAGTTCGAAGAATTCCTGGAAGCGGGGTACTAAAGCCTGCGGCTGTTGAAATTGAAATGGCTGCCGGCTGCGGAATCCGCAGATCCACAGAAATGATATGCTACTACAAAAGGAGGATACCGATTATGAAGACCGATATCGAGATTGCACAGGAGACGAAGATGCTCCCGATTACCACCGTTGCGTCCCAATATGGAATTACTGAGGACGATTTGGAACTTTACGGAAAGTACAAGGCAAAGATCTCCAATGAGCTCTGGCAGGAGATCAAGGACAGACCGGATGGAAAACTCGTTCTGGTGACAGCGATCAACCCGACTCCGGCAGGAGAGGGAAAGACCACAACCAGTATCGGACTTGCACAGGCGATGACAAAGTGCGGAAAGAAAGCAATGCTTGCTCTCCGTGAGCCATCCCTCGGACCGTGCTTTGGAATCAAGGGCGGAGCAGCCGGCGGCGGATATGCGCAGGTCGTTCCGATGGAGGACTTAAACCTTCATTTTACCGGTGATTTCCATGCGATCACGACAGCGAACAACCTGTTGGCAGCACTTCTTGACAACCATATTCAGCAGGGAAATACTCTTGGAATCGACCCGAGACAGATCCTCTGGAAGAGATGTCTTGACATGAACGACCGTGTGCTGAGAAACATTGTAGTGGGACTCGGCGCAAAGGCAGACGGTTTCGTCCGCGAAGACCATTTTGTGATCACGGTTGCCTCCGAGATCATGGCGATCCTCTGTCTGGCAACGGATATGAAGGACTTGAAGGAGCGCCTCGGAAGGATCATTGTAGCGTATAATTTTGCGGGTGAGCCGGTGACAGCGAAGGATCTCAACGCGGTCGGCTCCATGGCAGCTCTCTTAAAGGATGCCATCAAACCGAATCTGGTACAGACCTTAGAGCACACGGGAGCCCTTGTACATGGCGGACCGTTTGCGAATATCGCCCACGGCTGCAACAGCGTTATGGCGACAAGAACCGCATTAAAGCTTGCGGATGTGGCGATCACAGAGGCAGGATTCGGCGCAGATCTCGGCGCAGAGAAATTCTTTGATATTAAGTGCCGCAAGGCGGGGATCCATCCGGATGCCGTTGTTCTCGTGGCTACTGTCCGCGCGTTAAAGTACAACGGCGGTGTTCCGAAGGATCAGCTCTCCGAGGAGAATCTTGAGGCATTGAAGAAAGGTATCGTAAACCTCGAGAAACACATCGAGAACATCCAGAAATACCATGTGCCGGTTGTCGTTACTTTAAACTCCTTCCTCACGGACACAGAGGCAGAGTATGAATTTATCCGGAACTTCTGCGAGGAGAGAGGCTGTGAGTTTGCGCTGTCCGAGGTATGGGCAAAAGGCGGAGACGGCGGAATTGAACTCGCAGAGAAGGTAATAAACACCCTGGAGAAAAAAACGAGTGATTTCGCTCCGTTATATCCGGATGAGATGGGAATCTCCGATAAGATCGAGACCATTGCGAAGGAGATTTACGGCGCGGGCAGCGTAAGCTACTCACCGGCGGCAAAAAAGGCGATCGCGAAGATCACAGAGATGGGCTTTGGCGATCTTCCGGTCTGCATGGCGAAGACCCAGTATTCCTTATCCGATGACCAGAAGAAGCTTGGCCGTCCGGAAGGATTTGACCTGACTGTGCGCGATGCGTATGTGTGCGCGGGCGCAGGCTTTGTGGTTGCGCTTACCGGTTCCATCATGACTATGCCGGGACTTCCGAAGAAACCGGCAGCGGACAATATTGACGTGGACGAGAACGGAAAGATCACAGGATTATTCTAAAAAAGCAGTAAGAAAACTCACAGGCGGGCGCATATGTTCCCGCCTGTGTGGGTTATGAGAAAGGATGACGACAGTGGTAATTGGAGATTGGTTAAAACGCATGAAATACGATCTGGTTTGCGGCAGTCTGGACCAGAACGTAGATGAAGTGATCTATGATTCGAGAAAGGCAAGACCGGATTCCGTATTCGTGTGCATTCAGGGCAGCACCAGGGATTCCCACGAGTTTATTCCGGACGTATTAAGGGCTGGCTGTAAAGTTCTTGTGGTAGAAAAAGAAGTGGAAGTACCGGCGGATGTGACTGTGATCCGGGTTGAGAGCGGACGACTCGCGCTGGCGGAGCTTTCTGCGGCGCGATTCGGTTATCCGGCAGAGAAACTGATCACCATCGGGATCACCGGCACGAAGGGAAAGACCACGACGAGCTATATGATCAAGGCGGTCCTTGAGGCAGCCGGAAAGAAGACCGGTCTCATCGGAACGAATGGCGCAGTCATCGGGGATGTGAAATTCCCGACCTCCAATACGACACCGGAATCCTATGTGGTGCAGGATTATTTCCATAAAATGGTGGAAGCTGGCTGTGAGTGCTGTGTGATGGAGGTCTCCTCTCAGGCTTTAATGCTTCACAGGGTCGGCGGGATCATGTTCGACTACGGTCTATTCACAAATATTTCTCCGGACCATATCGGACCGAAGGAACACAAGAGCTTTGAAGAGTATCTTTTTTATAAGTCAAGGCTTCTTACTGTCTGCAAAACGGGGATCGTGAATCGTCTGACAGACCACTACGATGAGGTCGTAAAGGATGCGTCCTGCAGACTTCTTACATATGCCCTGAACGGAAACGCAGATTTCATGGGTGATGACATTCACTATGCATCAAATCACGATTTTGTGGGAATTGAATTCTCAATCCACGGCATGCTTGACGGAAGAGTCCGCGTAGGGATGCCGGGAAAATTCAACGCGGATAATGCTCTGGCGGCGTTGGCGGTCTGCACTCTGGCGCTTTCCGGTGGAAGCGGTGTGCTTGATGATCATACAAAACAGGCAATCCTTGGATCCCTCGTGAAGGTCCGCGTGGATGGTCGCATGGAGATCGCGCACGTATCGAAAAAGTGCAGTGTGATCGTGGATTACGCTCACAATGCGGTCAGCATGGAAAGTCTGCTCACAACACTCCGGGATTATCATCCAAAGCGTCTCGTATGTGTATTCGGCTGTGGTGGAAACCGCGCCAGAGATCGCAGATATTCAATGGGGGAGATCGGTGGAAAGATGGCGGATCTCTGTATCATTACGGCCGACAATCCGCGTTTTGAGAAAAACGAGGACATCATCAAGGACATCGAGGTGGGCCTTGCGAAGACGGACGGAACATATCTTGTGATCCCGGACAGACGGGAAGCAATCTTTTACGCGATCAGGAACGCCGAGGAGGGTGACATGATCGCCATTATCGGAAAAGGCCATGAGGATTATCAGGAGATCGAAGGTGTGAAACATCATTTTCTGGATCGGGAAGTCGTGGAAGAGGCGGTAAACGGATAATGTATGATCGTCCGCAGAGGGACGCAGACTGCAGCAGTAAAGGAGATTGGAAAGGAATGGAGAACGTAAGCGTTCAGGATATCGTCCTTGCCACCGGAGGCGTACTGCTCTCCGGAGATGACGGTGTCATGTTAAACAAGATCCGCCTGGATTCCAGACAGGTTGAGACCGGAGATCTTTTCGTGCCGATCATCGGCGAGAAAGTAGATGCACATAAATTTCTGGAACAGGTTGCCGAAAAAGGAGCCGGTGCGGTGCTTACAAGTGAGCATAAGGAAAAAACGGAAGAAATGGCGGAGACCTCCTGTGCCTGGATCGCTGTGGATGACACGAAAAAGGCACTTCAGGCCGTAGGCCGTTACCTCAGAAAACGTCTGACACTGCCCATTGTCGGTGTCACAGGGAGCGTCGGAAAGACCACAACGAGGGAAATGATCGCGGCGGCACTCTCCGCGCGGTTTCATGTATACAAGACTCCGGGCAACAGCAACAGTCAGGTAGGAGTTCCGATTACCGTGTCCGAGATCACAAAAGAAGATGAAGTGGGTGTTCTGGAGCTTGGAATGAGCGAGCCGGGTGAACTTACCGTGATCGCACGGATCGCGAAGCCGGATGTGGCAGTGATCACAAACATCGGGATCACCCACATCGAGCAGCTTGGATCCCGCGAGAATATTTACAGGGAGAAGCTGACGATCCAGGACGGACTTTCCGATGGCGGCATCCTCATCTTAAACGGCGACGATGATATGCTTTGCAGGACCAGGGGAAAGGCCGGTGTGAAGACAGTCTACTATGGCACCGGGGAAACCTGTGATTACCGCGCAGTGGACATCGTCCTCATGGACGGAAAAACGGAGTTTACGGCTGTTCATGCGGGAAAAACCCAGAAAGTCCTCTTGAACGTCATGGGCACACACAATGTGATGAACGCTCTGGCAGCCATTGCGGTCTGCTGTGAACGCGGTATGACGATGGAAGAAGCCGCGGAGGGTCTTCTGACTTTCCATGGATTCAAACACCGCCAGCAGGTCTATGCCGACGGAAGATTTACGGTGATGGATGACTCTTACAACGCGAGTCCGGCATCCATGAAGGCGGCTCTCGATGTGTTTCAGGGACTCACGGGAAAACGCCATATTGCTGTCCTTGCGGATATGAAGGAGCTTGGCGGGAATTATCTGGCCTACCACAGGGAGGTGGGCGAGTACGCGGCCAATTCCGGCGTGGATCTTGTTGTGACGCTGGGCGAGGCATGCAGGAGTCTGGCAGAAGGCGTCCGTGCGGTAAAGGAGATCCCGGTGGTGGAATTTTCAGACTGCGGGGAGATGGTGAAATATCTGGAGACGGAGATCCGGGACGGAGACTGCGTTCTCTTTAAGGGATCCAACTCCATGGGACTGTCTGCTGTGGCAGATCAATTCGTGGAGATGGCCGGAAGGTAGGAATGGACGGAAGTTTTGAGAAGGGAGGGATCCGAAATGGAACCGTATGCGGATGTCATCATTGATCTTTCCGTAAAAAATGTGGACCGGATCTTCCAATACCGGATCCCTGACCATCTGAAAGAGCTTGTAAAGCCCGGAGTTCAGGTGAATATCCCTTTCGGAAAGGGAAATACCGAACGGAAAGGGATCGTGGTAGGTCTCTCAAAAGAGACAGATTATGACCCTGAAAAAATGAAAGAGCTCCTGGATGTGGAGACAGGCGCTGTCCCGATCCGTACTCAGATGATCTGCCTCGCCTTCTGGATGAAGGACCGCTATTCCACCACGATGAATCAGGCACTGAAGACGGTTCTTCCCGTAAAGGCGAAGGTGATGCCGAGGGAAGAACGTGTGATCGTTTCCTTAAAACCGAAGAATGAGATCGAAACGCTGCTTATAGAAGCGGAAAAGAAGAAATACCGGGCACGGATAAGGCTTTACCGGGCACTTCTTGAAAACGGGGAGCTGCCTTTGAAGCTGACTTCCGAAAAGCTCGGCATCACGGCTGCGATGCTGAAACCGTTAGTAGAAAAAGAGATCGTGGACCTGAAAACAGTCAAAAAAGAACCGGGAGCAGGAAACAGATTTCCAGAGACCGGACCTGTTGCCCTGAATCAGGAACAGAAGAACGCGGCGGAGACCGTGATCCGGGACTATGATTCCGGACAGCGTAATACCTATCTGCTCTACGGAATCACGGGAAGCGGTAAGACGGAGGTCTACATGGAGCTCATCGACCACGTCCTTCGGAAAGGCCGACAGGCCATCGTCCTGATCCCGGAGATCTCCCTGACTTACCAGACCGTGATGCGTTTTTACCGGCGATTTGGAAACCGGGTTGGTATCATGAATTCCAGACTTTCGGCGGGAGAGCGCTATGAGCAGTCGGAGAGGGCGGCAAACGGGGAGATCGATATTATGATCGGTCCGCGTTCCGCTCTTTTCACACCGTTTCCGGATCTGGGGCTCATCATCATCGACGAGGAACATGAGGGAGCTTACAAGAGTGAGACAGCACCGCGGTACGATGCCAGGGAGGTTGCA
>OGEN01000949.1_pt1 | contig 22996 bp, 21 predicted proteins | sample 1570671 | NCBI WGS metagenome assembly OGEN01 (sample SAMEA2582128, study PRJEB24529) | metagenome | biome: Human gut stool | place: China | collected 2011 | reverse complement strand
TTGTTTCCAACGGTTTTGGTCGGGCTGACAGGATTTGAACCTGCGACATTCTGCTATAACGGGTGGTTTTTGCGCTGTTTTGCACTATCATGCGTTAACCACCTTTTTGGCTATTTTCCAACGTTTCTCAGCAATTCTAACTTCGCGCTGGGACACGCTGCAACACCCTCTTGAGAATAGCAATGTACCCGATTCGTACCCGATTTACGAGTCAGAACAATCATGAGAATCAGCCAATCTCACTCCACTCCATTGATCCATATAAGGGTTTTGGCCATCTCGTCAAACCTCTGCAACGTTGGCGATGCCTGAAGGTCCAGCGCTTGTCTAAATGACCTTCCCTGTAAAATCGGGTATGTAAAATCTTTGGTTGAATAGCTGTCTTTGGGAGATAGCTATCTCCTCGGACTTCAAAAGAGAATAGTTGGTTGAAAACCGCTCGAACCATGTTTCTGTTTCAACCAAAGATTTACCGTTAGCCGAGTATTTTACCGGTGACCTCATCCACTTCGTATTCAGGCTCGGGGAACGGTCCCCATCCGTCTTCCTCGTCGTTCTCTTTTTCTGCCTCGGTGGTGAACAACGCGCCTTCGGCGAGGATTCGGGCCGATGCTTATTCCGACGTTGTTGATGATGTTGAGGAGATTGGTTTTGCAGTATAGACTTCTTCCCCGCAGCGTTTCAAAGGAGCATCCGCGTCCTTTCATGTTGGATTCACGTATAAGCCTATTGACACATTCTGTGTACCCGTTGCTTATGGCTATGGGACAGTCCCAGTATTGGAAGATCTGGGTGTAGAAGTTGCGGACCGTCTTAGCGAGGGTCCTGAACGTGTCGAATAGCTCGCCTTCGGGAATGTATCCTCCCATGCTTGAAATGCTCTCTGGGCGTTGCGCTTCGACCCGAAGACCGGTCACCATCTCCAATGTGCCCGCTTATACCAATCACCATCAATGAGGCCATCTAAATAATCATTCCCCCAATGCATGCCACATACGCGCACATTCCGATCCTCTGGTTTCATCATCTACCGTACGACCATGCTAAATCCAACAATGAGGCCGGTCCACCACATTCATCCCGTTCTAACCGCACATTCGAATTCTGATACCCGGTTTTTCGATTGGTTAAGTTATCTAACTAAAAATGCCTTTAAGCACGGTTGCCGCAGCGGCTACTGCGCCTGGATAGGCCAGAAGCGCGAAGCACAAAAGAACCAATACAGATTTAATACCGGTGTCAACAATTATGCCTAACTCCTCGCTCGTCTTGTTCATTCGCTTCCGCTTGTCTGAATCGTTCCCGTCCGCCGATTCTTTCCCAGCTTTCCAGATAAATGCACAAGACTTGATACAGCCCTGACATGCACTGGAGAGAAATTTAAGCATTAAAAGATATGTGGAGAGGGAAACGAACACCTCAGACTATCTCTGTGTCTCAGAACTTTTCTGCACCTTAGAATATTCCTGCGCCTCAGAACATCCCTGTTCGGAAGACTTTGTCAAGACCTGTATAACAAAGACGGTAGTGATGGCGATGACAGCCAAGAAAACAAAAGATATATTCTATTTACGGAATTCCAAAAAATCACCATCAATGCCGCAACGAAAAGCACCAGTATTATTATTACTGGGATTGGCGGGAGGCCCCCCGAATGTTCCCTCAATTTTCGTCACAGTATCCCCCACAAGGTCGCAATAGCCGTACACTATGAGAAGGTAAACAGCAGCAGCACACAAAACCAATGCGAAAATCACGCGACTACAGTGCTTCTTTACCCAAGAGCGACAATTTGTCTTTGCACAAGAATGTTTTGGCCGTTCCTGATGCCCGCCGCACATTTCAACGTCCTTTCAGACAATCCATCAACACCAACGTTAGACTATGTCCATCAACGACGACTGTGCAAGTCTTATCCGAAACAAGCGTCATTTGCATGCGACGCCGTCACGGTCGCGGTCCAGTTTGGTCGAATATCCGGGATCGCCCTCATGCAATGGCGCCTTACCTGCCTCCCGCACGGCGGTGCAGTTCGGATAGTACACGTCCGTGCCGGTCGACTGCTGCTGTTGCGTCTCCTGCGGGGCCGGCGTCGGGGCAGGTTCCGGCGTGGCCTGGATCGCGGTGATGACGCCACCGTCCGTCGGCACGGCCTGCGTCGGGCATGACACGAGGATACCGTTCATCGCGTCATGCTCGGACTGGGTCACCCACAGACCGTACTTGTGCTTGACACCGATCTGCCGCGCGACATACCCGCAACGGAAGCTCTTGTTCGCCGGTAGCCAGGCGGCCGCGTCACCGTCGCCTTTCCGGGAATTGGCAGGCCTGTCCACGGCAAGCAGGTTGTACGGGTCGTTGGCGAACCGTACACGGGTCTCCGCGAAGAGCTGCTGAGTGCCCTTCTGCCACGCATCCGACAAAGCGACGACATGGTCGATCTGCACGGCATTGCTGGTGTCCTGTCCGCGCTGGAACGAAATGGCCTTGCCCGTGTACGGATCATTGAGCACGCCCGTCAGCACGATGCAGTCATTCGTTCCCGCTTCATGGGTCTTGTCCGTCAGATCACGGTTGAGGATGTCGTTCCTCGTATCGCAGCCGTTGTCGTCCACGTCCGGCCACGACGATCCGAACCGGCTACGGGAATATCCGGTCTTCGAAGCACGCCCCTTGACCGGCAGCGAGACAAGCACGTCAACAGCGAGAGACGAATCACCCGGATCCGCTGCCGCCGCGTCCCGGTTCTCGGATTGCAGGCCAGACGACGAAGGGGAATCCTCCTCGCCATCAGGCTGGGTATCGGTCTGGGACCGGGACTGCGTGGATTCATGACTGGCCGGCCGACTGCCGCTCTCGCTGGCACAAGCCGCCATCAGACCAACCGCCATAACGAAGACGACGAACAGGGTTGATAGACGTTTCAATAAATTCCCCATGCCCTTCCATTCCTCCACCCTCGCACTCCTTTGTGCGTCGACATGCGTCTCACCTATGAATATATTCCTTCAAGACCGCATAGCCCAACCCGCAGTTTGATTGCAGCATGCAGCAGGATGCCGCGGTTCAAATCCTGTCAGCCCGACCATAAACCCCGAAACGTCAACGTTTTCAAGATGTTGGTGTTCCGGGGTCTTGTCATGTCCGACATGGTTGGACACGATGGCTGTGCGTATTCGATGAGTCCAAGCGGATGATTCCTGCTAATGTGAGGCATGCAACGTTTCCATTGCGGACATAATTCCGGATTGGTGGTGCGTTCCGCTACAGTGACGACATGGTGGCATCTACCGCGGCTGCAGCAAGAACCATGACGATCATCTGCGGACGCTAAGCCGTGTGGAGAAGGATACGGCGGCGCGCAGCGGCTGGCACGATGAGAGCATCGCGTTCAGTCCGGGTGCGAATAATTCCTAATCTCTGCCGTTTTCGGATTCGTACGAGGATGGTTCAAGGTGAACCGCACCCGTAACATGACTTCAGGAATAAGGACACACGCATCATGCTTCAGACACTTCTGCTGTTATGGATGCATCATTCATACCCGAACCGGTCAGCATGGCGATGCGTGTCTGCTTTTCGAAAATGAATCGCTTCTGATAGAAGATGTTGGCGTAGTCGATGCATCGTGCGATCTGCCATGTATCGACACCGGCGCCAATGACACCGCCAATGATGGGGACGCTTTTCTGCACCGTTTTCAAGGGCAGTTTGCGTCCGATCATCTGGAAAACCCTGTTGAAGATGCTTTTCTCCAGTCCTTGCTGGCCTGCCTTATCCAACGCCTTGGCCGCCGCTTTATTGGCGAGGGCACGCATCTGCGCAATGAGTAGGGGCACGCCGCCTTTGGATATCATCTCGCCCCACCCTTTGCCGGCAGCGATTTTCACCACCCCTGCCTCGGCTATCATCATGACTTTGCCCACGGCGGCGCCAAGACCCCCTATCTCATTATCGGCGGATGGCGCCATGGAATTCGCAAATACCGCTCCTGCGATTCCCAATTCATCGGGATCGTTCTTGACATCGTACCCGTAAATCAAAGCCACGTTCTGCACCGCCCGGAAACATTGGAAAGTATTCAGTACCAGACTGAAAGGGAGGCCGGCAAAACCGACGGCTCCGGTGGCGCCGCCTTCGATAGCGGCAACACCCATATTCTGTGTCTTGACCGAGTCGACGACTTTGCTCAAGGTATAGCTTCGTGCCAGACAAAGTTCGTCCAAGGATAAGTACTCGTTGCCGAGATCCAATTTGTTGACCTGAGCGAGCACATCATCTTGGCTCAACGTGTATTTCGCCACTCGCTGTTCCACTTGGGAAAACCCGTCGGCAATTACCTTAAGCATCTGCTGATAAATCTGGGCCTGCGCTATGGACTGGGCCGCGTCCTGGCCGATCTGCTTAATCTGCTGAGGTACGATGTCGACGATCTTGTCTCCCATTTTTCTCGCGATACCCGGCTCTAGCATCTTTTGATATCGAGCCGTCAACGATTCAAGCGAACGCTGCTCCTTACCATCGATTATCGGGTCGGGAAGGGTAAAACGCGGTGCATCAGCCATAGTCTGAGTATAAGCATCGTCACGGCCATCCAAGGATTGCTCTCACGATACGATCCCTACCTGTCCGTGGAATGGCATTATCATATTCGGCTGTCGCATCCGACTTGTGCTTATGGGCAAGGCACTAAAATTTCCTTATTTGTAAATGCATTTACTGCTCAGGAGAATCAACGCTTTTCAGGTATCTTGCTCGTTGTTCCGAAGCCTCTGCTAGGCCGCAACCTCGCCCAACATGCGCTGCTTATCCCCAGTCACGTTCACGACGGTTTCTCCAAGAATCAAGGGGGGTGCAGACCTAGCTCGTTCCCACGTTCGATGCAGCGGTATTGCTTCCGTCCAAAGTATGCCCAGATTCAAAATTTGTAAGTGCAACACCGGCCTTTGTACCAATGGTCTTACCGGGTTCAAAATAACAATTGTAACGGGGCTGCGGAGATGGTCATCGAAGAGATTCATGGTCGGTCGACGTCTTACAACGGAGGATTCAAAGATGAATGATTCGCAGACACCAATGATGGATATTCAGATTTGTCGAATATCTCCGCAGCAACCATCATCGCCGCCGGTATCGTCGCGCTTGTTGCACCAGCACTCGTGCAGGCGTTCAAGAAACACATTCCCGCTGACTACGTGGGCCTGACCAGCCTCGGAGTGAGCATCCTGCTCGGCGTCCTTGCCATCGCGGCCACCAACGGCCTTCACGGCTACGGGTAGGGCATCGTCCTCACCGGCGCGTCATCGGCGTCGCTCAGGCCGTCTACACGCTGGTGAATCAGGCGTTCAGCGGCAAGCTCAGCAAAGACAACGCCGAGGCGTAGGAAATGAAATAAGAGTAGACAACGAGAACGGCCGACATCCTCATCTGGTCTATATCGGATCGAAGATGGCGGCCATTTCTCATCACGAGGCAGCAGACCCGCTGCCGACGGATTTCTCACGTAGTGAGTCGATAACGGCTGCAAGTTCCGTGCGGTTCAGCAACCCCAGCTGTCTGGTGGACATTTCCAACAACACGTCTCGTCCCATGTCAGCGATGGCATCGGACGACCCAGTGCCGTCTTCGCGCTGCATCGAATCCATAACGGCCCACATGACATCCGAGTTTTCGCCCACGGAACGATCGAACAGCTGCAGAAGACGGTTCTCGACACCAAACACCCATTTCGTATATGCGTACTGATCATTGCTGGCCTTGCTCAGGGCATGATTGAGCGCACCATCGTAAGTGAGTTCAGCGGCCCACCATAAGCGGGCGACGCCGTGCCGAATCAGTCGCCCTCGGCTGGGCGTAGCCGGAAGAATCCACCGCTGTTTCGCTCGATTCTTCCAATTACGCACCCCGTCGAGGGACCAACGGTCGGTCATGTATTGCAGGCAAGTGTTGAAGGCCATGTAAGTCCATAATCCTGGCAACGCGGCGTTGACCCGATCGATCTGGCCGACCGCCTCAAACAAAATCTCAGCGTTGACAGAGTCCGGCCGGTCTGCGGATAGAGGTTTCTCCAAGTCGATTGGATCCCTGTCAAGTAGCCAATCAGGGTCAACGGATAGCTCCCCGACTTGGGCAAGGAAATCACCGGGGGTCTCGGCGGCATCAAGCTTGGTCAAGATCAAAGTTACGGCATCGCGCTTGAACTGTTTGGCGCATGTCAGGTCATTCATGCCTGCATCTCCTCACTTTCTTGTTGAGCGGCAACATCGGCCGCGTATCCGTCTATCGGGTTAGCGAGAAGCTTCTGTGCGATGGCGAGGGGCCTGTCATCGTCATTCAGATCGTTCGCTTCCATTAGCTTTTTGATGGTCCGACACCACTGGAAATCCGAAAGGTCTTCGCCGTCGTTTTGGATCTCGTTCGATCGGATGAAGTCGATGGCATCAACCAAAACGGGAAGAACGAGAGACGTAAGCTTGAGATTCACGGAATCAACCAGCTGCATCCGCTCGAACAAAACCTTAGGTAAAGTGATGATGATTTGCTCTCCGTCACTGTAGTTGACCGAAACACCCTTTGTGCGGGGACGGTCGTCCTTGACGATCTTGAAGATTGAATTGAGCGGAGGATTCTGTGGATCATAGAGCTTGGCCGGATCGAACGTGAAGTCCGTAGGTACGCTCAGTAAATCTCCCGTACGCACATCGAACGTCTCATCTCCGTAATCCTCGTGCTGTCGAAACCATCGGAAAGCCGGGATGGGGCTGACAGCAACGGCGAACACGCTGACAACGACAGAACCAAGCACAGTCCGTTGGTCAAGGGAAGAACGGTAAGTGATGCCGTCTGCGTGCTTGGTGTCCTCGATCAAATCAAGGTACCCCGAAGAGATTGTGGATGAACACTTCCACCTAGCCATGATTCGCGCGTCTCCTTCATCGAGGAGTCGCTGCAGATCTGGATCATCGTGGAATACCCGGAAGCGAATAGTAACGTCTTCAGCTCCGGACGCGAAGGTAAAGTTACCGACACGCCATTCGGAAGCTACATCACGTTCGTCGCCTTGCCCGCTGCCGAGAACTGGGATCGGGAATGATGCCGTATCCATGTCACTTCACCCCCAGTTGGAGCCTGATGCCACCCTTGATGCGTACCTGAAGCCGGGTGGGATGCTTGCCTGTTACTTTCACCGTGGAGATGTTTCCTTCCTGAACCTTGAGCGGACGCGGCTCAGCGCCGCTGATGTCGGATGCTTCTTCGATAGGCGGCGTGTAGTTACCGAACGTGCCGTCAAGAGCGGCCGTGAGCCGGAGCGTCCCTTTTTCGGTTTCGCCAGTTCTTGAGCGCAACACGAGAATGTAGCTGCCGCTTTTTGCGTCAAACCAGTAACGCATGGATAGGTTGGCTCCATTGATGACGGAGTTACCGTCACCGGTCTTTCCTGAGCCGGGTATGCCCGCTACATGCTTACCTCGCTTGGATTCTCCGCCGCGCTGTCGGCCGGTGGATACGTTGCCGCCGCTGCCGTCGGATACCGCGGGCTTTGTCAAGGTGATGCTCACGGACTTGCCCCCGGTATTGGGAACCTGTTCAGGAGCGGACTCGCGTCCCTGCAGGGAAGCGGACTCGCGTTCGCTACCCGGTCCGTTCGTAGCTCGCACGCCATGGCGGTCGATGTTGCCATCAATCTGAAGCTCCGACGGCAGCAGGGTGTTGAGCTCCTTGATGATGATTTCGTCACCGAGCTCCCGATGTACCCGCTTGCGCAACTCTTCGAGAATGAACTTCTTGATGGAACGAAGTGCGGCCTGACCATTCTCTTTATCGCGAGCCGCTTGCCAGTCGTCGTGCCGCACCGGTTCCATTCCTCGGAGGATACGGTTGCCCCGCGGTGAGGAACACTCCAACACGGCAGCATATTTCGCGGTGATGGAGGTATTTGCGTAGGTGCGCACCTTCATCAAAGGCTTACGCATGACAATTGTGTCCAGCTTGCGCGGCAGAGAATCGTCTATGTTGACGTACAGCTTCATCTCCCCCAGCAGCCGCTTGTCCGTCTTGACGATGGGCGGTTGGAGAAGCGCGTTATGGAATGCTTGCATGACGGTCCTGCGCTCGGGGTCGGGAGTCATGTCGATGACGCGTTTGAGATTACCTGAGTCAAGACGCCAGCCTTGGCCTTTGTCGGTTATGCCCTCGACCACAAGATGCCCTCGCATGATGGCAGCCATAAAGTTGTCAATCATCGCATCCCGAATTTGCTCAAGTTTCGGATCATCGGAAGCTGCTGAGTATCCGACGATGTATACGTCCGTGCCGGGTTCGGTCCTTTGGGGGAAAGGGCCCAACGGCGCGGGGCCGCGCAGGTAGTGGTAGTCCTCCTTGTCGGAGAGCCGAGTATAGGTGCCCATAGGACCCAAGAGAGCGCGCGGATCGTCAGAGTCAGGCGTTTGATGGGTCGTCAGTTGCGCGCATCCGGCGAACACGGTCTCATCGGAGCCCGGGGTGCGCGTAGTCCAAAACTCAACACGCGCAAGAGACGACAGTATGCCTACCGATTTGCCGATTCCGAACGAACCGCCGGAGTCGGTCTTGCCTACGCTCACACCAGAGCCGCGGGTTAATGCAGTAAGTACGGAATCTTTGCTGGCAATCGACTCGCTGCCGGACAGTCCCTTTGTGCCATAATCACCCACTCGCAGTACATCGACAAATTCACTTTCGAGCGTGCTGACGGCTTGCTGAAGCCTCGGGCTATCGGGATACCGATTGCAAGCGGCGTGCAGATGCTGTTTGAGATTGTCTACATCGGGAATGTCGGACACCTTCATGCGGTGCAGCTCAAAAACCATGGTCACGGGCCATGCCCCATCTGTGGCGATCGCGTCGAGCGAGTTCTGTCCAAGTTCACGGGCGAGAGCCTGCGCCACAGTATCGCCGCTAAAGATTTCCTCGCCGGAGTTCGACGGTCCTTGTTCCTCATTCCCGTTCGGCTTGAAGAGGAATCCGTATTCGCTGTCGCTCATGACAACCTTACCTTTCCGCCCGCAGGCTTGTCTTCATCGAAAAGCCCCTTCGTTTTGGCTAGCTCGTCCTCAATGGGGCCGAACAGAGCCGAGACTTCTTCGGGCGTGTACTCATAATTCTTCCTGTTGGACAGGTTGCCTAGAATCTGTATCTCTCTGATCAGCCTGTTGCCGCGGCTTTCGGCAAGCCGTCGGAAGCGTTCATTCTTTGTTTCGGCCATACCTCATATACTACATTTTGGATATATATCCGTCAAGTATCCATTATTTATCCTCCGAAACCCGGCTACCCTGTCAGTTGGCACATCCGTTCGATATGAATGGGAGCTTTTGTCATCATTATGAAGTACATTCGTCCCTATGGGCAATGTGACACTGCAAAACACCATTGATGATGCCGACGAGTTGATCGCCAAGCTGCGTGAGAGTATGACCCGGCGGCAGCTGGCCGAATCGCTTGGCCTGTCCACGTCCACCGTGGAGCGCTGGGAATCAGGCAAGGTTCAGTGCAAGCCCGCCTACATCCCCGCGCTGCAGGAGCTGTATTTCGGTACCACGCATGAAGACGGCACCGACTTCCGAACCATCGATCTGTTTGCGGGCATCGGCGGCATCCGCCGCGGTTTCGCATCAGCCGGCGGTCACGCGGTGTTCTCTTCGGAATGGAACGAGTTCTCGACACGTACCTATCGGACGAACTATGGGTTCGCGGAGACGATGGCCGGCGACATCACGCAAGTGGACGTGAACGACATCCCCGACTGTGATGTAGTGCTCGCAGGCTTCCCGTGCCAGCCGTTCAGCCTGGCCGGGGTGTCGAAGAAACGCAGTCTGGGCCGAGAGACGGGTTTCCGCGACAAGACGCAGGGCACGCTGTTCTTCGATGTGGCCCGCATCATAGCGGCGAAGCGTCCGTCGGCGTTCCTTTTGGAGAACGTGAAGAACCTGACCTCACACGACAGGGGACGCACATTCCAAGTCATCCTTGATGCCCTGCAGAACGAGCTGGGCTACGAGGTGCATTGGAAGGTCATCGACGGGCAGAACTTCGTGCCCCAGCACAGGGAGCGCATCTACATCGTGGGTTTCCGATCGCGCACCGACTTCACATGGGACGACCTCAAATATCCGGAGCATAAGCCCGTGCTCGCCGACATCCTGCATAGGACCGACGGCGCCGAACCCTATCTGCCTTGGGACGGCGACCGGTACTTCGACCACGAGCACGACAGGGTTCAGGACAAGTACACGCTCACTCCGCGCCTGTGGCAGTATCTGCAGGATTACAAGGCCAAGCACGAGGCCATGGGCCACGGGTTCGGCTACGGTTTGGTGACGCCCGACATGGTGTCGCGCACGTTATCCGCCCGCTATCACAAGGACGGATCCGAGATTCTCGTGGCGCAGGAAGGCGAGAGGCCACGCAGGCTCACGCCACGCGAGTGTGCACGTCTGATGGGTTACCCGGATGATTTCCGCATCCCCGTATCGGATACGCAGGCCTACCGCCAGTTCGGCAATTCGGTGGTCGTACCCGCCATCGCGGAGATCGCCCGCATCATGCGCCGGCACATCCTCAAGGTCATGCAGGAAGGCGAGAAGCCAGAGCTGGTCTCCGATTCTGAGCTTGCCGGCGAGGCAATCCTGAAGGCGCGCCAGATGGCCGTCGCCGGAGCAGGACTTGACTGATACCGCCATGTCGATGCAATAATGAAGCCGCTGACATGGGTATTGTTGAAATATGAGCGATACCCATGTCAACGACGATCGGCAATGGTTCGACGTGGCCGACATCCAACAGGTCCATGACTTGCTGACCCGGGCCGGTGCCGAAAGCATCTGGGTCAAGTGCCTGACGCGTAACCACAACTCAAAGCAGCAGGTATGGCTGGCTAGCGATCCTTCCGACTTGTCGTTCCTTCCACTTGGCGTTCCGTCGTACACACCTGCGAAGTCACAGAAGAAGAAGGCCGGGGCACCCGTCATCCAGATCCCGGTGCCATGGCATTGGGTCACACCCAACGGCGAGTTCGATGCACCGAACGCCAAGATGTGCTATTACCCTCAATATCCAGAGGTCCGGTTCTCAGGATTCCTGCAAGGATGCAAGGAAGCGCCATCCGAATTGCTGGGTGAATCAAAACGCGGCCACGAGCTCAACCGCTGCCTGTTCTTCGGACCGGTGAAAGACAAGGACGGTACAATCAGTCACGTCGTCGGTCTTGTGGTTGGCGCCCCGTCGTCCGCCAGCCATTACGTACTGGATATGGACACGTTCGAGGAAGGCCATATATGCCCGGTCAAATACAAGACCGAGCACACGGTCGGTGAAATTTCCATCCTCGAAAAGGCTCTGGTCAAGATCATAGGCAGGAAGATCACCCCGTGGCGCATGCTTAACGACGGACAGCAGGTTAGACCGTATATCGCGCCCAATGCTCCGGGACTGACCTTGGAAGCGGAGCTTGGCGTAGGAGAGAATGCCATTCCCGGTCCCGATTTCGACGTGTGGGAGCTCAAGGCGATCAAACAGCCATCGCTCGAACGGCTTAGCAACCACAGGGTTACCTTGTTCACGCCGCAGCCGGATCTGGGATGGACGACCCGGCATTCCCAAGCGGAATTCGTGCTGCGCTACGGTCACGTCAGCGGCACCGACGAGAGCGGCGAACCCAACGAGTACTACTTCACGTCAGGTGACATCAACCGTTTCGGCGAGGACAAGGACAGGGCGAAACTGAATCTCAAGCTTGAGGGATTCATCGACGCCAAGCACTTCGACCCCAATGGCATGATTGCCCTCTATGACAAGGAAACCGGCGAACTCGCCGCCGGATGGTCATACCTCAAACTGCTCGAACACTGGCAGCGCAAGCACGACCGTGCCGCATACGTGCCCTATCTCAAGGAAGGGAGAGGCGACAGCACCACCGTGGAATTCGGGCCGCTCATCACGCTCGGCATCTCTACTAGCTTCGGCCTGTTCCTCCAGGCATTCCAGGATGGCAAGGCCGTCTACGATCCGGGCGTCAAGATCACACTCAAGAACGGCAAGTGGGCATCTCATCCGCGCAGCCAGTTCCGCATCAACCTCAAAGACATCGGAGCCATCTACCAAAAGGTGCGCGAAGTAGACTTGCGCGCTTCGGAAGCTGTACAAGAAGAGGGACGGTAATGCCGATGATAGATAATGTGCCCCGGGTGCGGTACGAGTATTTCCGATAGGGCTTTGGCGTGTCCTCAATGCGGTTTTGCGGGCAATGCCCCTACCCGCACCATTGCTTCGCAGGCGACTTATGAGATGGCGTCCCGGTTCCAAGTGGAGCTTGAACGTTGGGATCCGCATCGCAAGCGTTGGTGACCGAGCCGATGGACAGGTCTCTTGAGACGCGGCGAAAAAATCTTCGGATTCCTTGGCGATCTGGAACAGATTCAAGCTCTCGCGCCCAGATTGTTCCAACTCATCAAACAATTCTCCAATTAAAGACGAGGCCACACTGGTGGAGCACCTGCCCGAAGAAATCATGAAGATGGTTGACGAGGGCAAGCTCTTCTTCAAAAAGGATTCCACCGGCAAAATCCTTCCGCAGGTATTCGACGAGAATGGGGAGTTCTACAAACAGGTATGCCTTGACTGGGAGCAGACGTCGCCGGATGTCATGGACGCCATTCGGCTACATACTCGCCGACACACCTCGTTCGGCGGTGGGAAAGACCTGTCATCTGCTTGGCGCGAACATCCGCCTCATCGTTTCAATCCATGCATTCCGTGCGGGCTGCGACTGCGAAAAACGGACATTGACGGTCCGGATACCGGACGCTGAGACGATCGGCCGTCCGCTCCTATCCCGGGTTCCGCGACCTCTCGGATTATGCCAACCATTGTATTCCCATCCGCTACGGCGGCTTCGGGAGCCTCATGTGATTCATATGGTTCATGCCCCATGCGATGTGTCCCGTCGAAGAACGGGCACTCACCGGCTTAATCCCGTCGCGGCAGGGACCGGCTGGGACTTGCCGAGGCGGCATGAACCTAACGCAGCATACAGTGCAAACGCCTAGCAGCAGTACACGCCCAGCCGCCGCGCCTCGCCACGCATCGCGGCGACGATGCAGTCACGAGTGATCTCGATCGCACGAGGATTCAGATCCTCTCGATTGCACATCTGCATCAGCACGTCAATCGAGTGGTCCGTCACGGACGGCGCGAGCTGGACCAACGCCGAAAAATACGGGCCGCAGCCAATCCGGGACATGACACAGACCACATGATCGTAAAAACGCCACAAACGGTCATCCGCCTCCGCCTGCTCCCGAGCGGACAGGCCATCCGGCAGATCGACGAAACGTCGCGGCACATCAAACATCATGATCCCATCCAACCCGACCTCCGCCAGATCGGCCAGCTCAGTGTCGGACGGCGGATCCGGCATGGACAGGATGATATGACGGGCGATATCGTCGGGCGTGGTCATGATGGCATCCTTTCATTGCACAGCAAATAGGTATACAAGGTGTCGTCTATGCGGCACATGCGAGCGACGGTCGGACAATGCCATCCTCCCTGCACGCCATCCGCGACCGGCATCAGACAGCCACGGACGACGCGCGAAGCGGGACGATCACCTGCCCGAATATGCCTTGTCAATCGCCGACGTGATGCACGCATCCGTATCCCGGGGATCATGACCGGCCGGGACGGCGGCACGCAGGCGGTCCATCTCGCCGTCAAGCCACTGTCTGTCATAGCCACGATGCGCGGCACGGCCCGCGATCCGCAACGCGGTGTCACGCAGGACATCATGCGTCGCGCCCGGCATCATGGGAGGGATATACACATGACTGTCGTCGTCATCGTCGACCACGGTGGGACGATCGGGACGAACCCGGATATCAGGTTGACGAGCGGGACGCCTCAGACACTTCCCGTCCCGCTCTATCCAGTCGGCCAGCGGCCGGGGAAGGATCGGCAGCATACGGCGGACGCTTCCTCCCCACTCCGCACTTGTCTCCGGCGGCAGGCCGACCACGCCGGGATATGCAATCGTCTGCCCGTCGCACGCCAGCACGGATCCTGGCCCGACCACGTAGCTTGACTGTCCCGGCCGCAAATCGACGAGTGAACCGTTGATGTGAGTGCTGGCCTTGACACGGCCGACCCATGATTCGGGCATCCGGTACACCAGATGACAGCCGTGCGGCGACCGCATCGCCAACGTGTCGAGGTCCTCGACGCGCATGTCTGGGATACGCATGATCGTGTCCAAACCGGATTCGACGGCATCGTCGCCGGAATGGGAGGCGTCCAGGTCGATGATGATCGTATGCTCGTCGACCGACAGGCCGTACCGTGACGGCAGCGATGACAAATCGACCTCACGCAGGGGATGCCGGATGGTTTCGTCCGTCGTCCATGACGCGCGGATGCCCTTGCCCGCCCACTGGTCCTCCCGGGGCGTGATGACGGTGGCGTCATAGCCTGCGACCTGCCGCAGCAATCCGATCTGCCCGGCGACGCCCGGCTCCGCGGGCACGAGAGGCGCGTCGAGCAGCTTAGTGCGTGCCGCCCGCAGCAGTTGTCCGGAGTCGCGCTCCTCCTCCGCGCGCCGTTCCTCTTCGTTCGCCCGCTGGCGTGCCGTCCATGCCTGCGCGAACGGCGCGAAACGGGTCTGGTCGTCGACGTAGTACATCTGCTTCGTGCTCTTGTCGCCGTGGATGTCGCGCAGGCTGTCGGCCTTGACGCCCATGATCCGCATCTGCTGCCGCTTCTCCTGTTCGCTCGCACGCAATGAGGTCAGGGCGTCGCTGCGGACGGGCACGCGAGGCCGGTCCGGGATGCCGGTCTCCGGCTCGACCGGGGCGCACGACATCAGCATGTCGCGCAGGGTGCGGCCGAAGGTCGAGAGGTCGTCGACGATATGGGTGGTGGTCGCGGGATCGGGACGGCCCTTCGCGAAGGATATGCAGCCGCCCATCAATGCGTCGATGATGCCTGAATCCGGATCGTCGGCGGATCCGAGATAGTCACGCCAGCGCAGCACCGTCTCCTCAGAGGTATCGAATCTGAACGGCACGTACCACGCCCTGCGCCGCCATTCGGGCTCCGACGGCAGGCTCGACCCATGGTTCGTCGCGACGACCAGAAACGCGCACGGCGCCGCGGTCACGACGTCGTGGCCGAGCTTACGCATCGACACGGGCTCGCCGACCGTCGCTTTCTTCAATATATCGCCGTTGCCCGCTCCCGGATCGCACGCGTCTTCGTCATACGCCATCAGCCCCGTCAGCAACGGGACCGGGGCCTGCTCCGCGCTGGTCGACGACGCGTTATGGCCGATCAGCATGTTCAGTGAGAACGGGTTGGCGAGCGGCCCGTACAGGCCGGCCATCGCCTGGATGAGCGAACCCTTGCCGCTGCCGCCCGGCCCGGTCAGGATCGCCATCCCGTGCATATACGGCTGAGCCACCGGCGCGGCCACGACGCGGGAGATCATTTCAGCCCCCTCGTCGCCGATGATGACGGCCCGGGCGTTGGCGCGGAAACGCTGCACCCGAGCCTTGTCATAGTCGATGCCGCTCAAGTCAAGCGCCCACGGCAGTGCGTACAGCGGATCGTCGGGTTTGACGCGGACGGTTTCGGATCGGACGGGCGAAACCCATCGCCGGCAGAAGCCGTAGTTGCGGAATTTGACACCCGGCACGACCTGCGAGCCCGTCTGCTTCGTCACATGACGCACGAACCGCTCGATGTCCGCGTACTTATCCGGCGCGAGGATGCCGTACTCATACTGCACGCTGGATATCGGCCGGAACGCGACCCGCGGGTGGGCTGTGCGCTTCCACAGCCGGCTTCCGCCGTGTTCGACGGCGAAGATCGGATGATCGGTGGCGGTATCGCGCAGGTCGACCATCACGCGTGCGACGGATTCCGGGCACAACACGCGCCCGTAGTCGCCGATGGGCTGTTTGACGAGCCGCCCGGTGGACGACATGACATCCCACACCCCGTCGTCCTGGTCACGGACGACCTGGACCCGGTTGTACAGATCGATTAGTCTGCGTCTGAGGCCGGGATACGGCAATATCCGTACTCCGGCGGGCAGGGAATCATATCGTATGGGCACGGAGACGATATCAGGATCGCCGTTGGCGTCAAGCATGGTCACACTCCTCGGTCAAGGCCGTTGCACGGCCGGTTTCGTTTACGCGTGGCACCTATGCGGACGGCTTATATCGACTTACGGTTAAAATGAACGACGAAAGCCGCATATCGCACGGATACGCTCGAAAACGGCGGGATTCCAACGGAAAACGTCCGACATGCGCCTGGAAAGAGAAAAGCCAGAAACGAGAAAAACACAAAAAGGGGACGGTCGATGCTTGGCTTAGGGAGCCGACTACAGGCATGGCGGATGAGCAACGGCTGCTCACGATCGGACCTGTCGCAGAGAACAGGCGGATACGTACGGCCGGGCGCCATCGAAGCATGGGAGCAGGGGCGCAGGAAGAGCATCACCGTCGGCGAGCTGCTGGCATTGGCCCTGGCCACCGGCATACCGCCCATCCGTATGCTGGTCGATTTCGACCACATCGAAGACCCATGCGACTACCCCCACTTCCGCGGCGGAGCCACCAATTACGGCGTCTCCGTCGACCTATTGCAGCGGATACCGGCACGGACGGGCCGCGGGCCGGACGGAAACGGGCGGGAGCACGACCTGTCGAGTTTCGGCGGGCGTCTCGCCGCCACACGAAAGAGACTGTCCAAAACCGTGCAACGCGTATGCGACGATGCGGGCCGGATGGTCGAGAAAAGCGCGATCGAGTCGTGGGAGTCGGGGCGGAGGACACGGATCAGTGTGGAAGACCTGCTGGCGTTGTCGTACGTCTTCGCCGAGCCGCCCGTCTGCCTGCTGTTCGACGTCTACAGCCCGGACGAGCCGTGTGACTATCCGCCCCTGCAATCATTGACCAACCGAGAGGCCGCACGCCTGTACCTGTCGGGCCGGTACCGGCGCACGAAAAGGCAGGTGGAGGACGCCCGGCGTTACGCGGCAGAGCGTCACCTGACCCCGGGGACCCCGATGTGGGAGGCAATACAGCATCCCAAGCTCATGCACGACCCCGCAGACAACAGGGACACGATGCCGCGACGGCCGAAGAGGGGCATCCCTCCGGGATGCTTGTCGGTCGAGCAGGTGGCGGAACGACTTTGCTGGCAGGCGACGAGCCGGAACATAGGACTGGTAATGGCCCTTATCCGGCGCGGATATCTTCCCAAGCCGACGGACGGTGCCATACCGTTACAGGCGCTGCTGAAGTGTGAGGAACGTCATCCGTGGCTCCGGGCACTATGCACGCCCATGAGCTGTCCGGAGTTGGACGGAATCGGCCTGCCGGTGTGCAGGATCCCCTTGTCGATAACGATGATGCCGGGACATGCCATGGCCACGCCGCGGAACGTGCTGCTCTGCGCATGGGGATTATGACATGTAAGGAATCCGTCAGGCGTGGACCTGACTGCCAAAACCAAGTCGAGAGTAAGCATGCCGGTCGGAATGTCAGGAAACATCGACAGCTTGTATCCGACGTCACATATATAGATCCAAGCGGAAAACTGACATATTCTCCAACCCGTCTCCGATACCCCCATCCCTGCCCGCATAGTCGTATGCCAAGGCCGGCGACCGCCGGCCTGTTCGACAGATGTAAGGAGGACGACATGCGTCGTATACCCGTCGATCAAGGAGCCCTGGGCGACATGCGTTACATACAATCGGAGACCCGCACCACGCCGGACGGTGCGATCGTGATGCGCGACGGCCTGCCCGTGCAACGTGTCAGCGTGCTGGTTAAGCCTAAGGGAGACAAGCCGGAGGTCCTGGAGATTAACGTGCCCAGCGCCGCCCCGATCAGCATGGATGACAACGCCAAGGTGCGGATCGATGACCTGACCGCAATGCCCTGGAGCAACGACGGCAGGTCGGGTATCAGCTGGTCCGCTGCCGGCATCAACCAGATCGGAGGTGTCCCAAAGCCATAACGACACGCTGATACAGCGTCATACCGCATAGACAGGGGACGTCAGCCAACCGGCTGGCGTCCTTTGTTTTTGAGGAGTCACCATGGAACATCTTGTTGCCCAGCTCATCGGCCTTCTGCCGATCGTCATCCCCTTGATAATCGTTGGCATTGTGATCGCACGCGCCGCGTACGAGACACGTGAGAATCACGAGACCATATGCTCGCTGCTGCGCATCAAGCCCGATGAGCGCCACATGGTACGTGTCACGTACGGCCCCGGCCTGCCATGCACGCTGGGCTACGCGCATACCATCCGCATCCGTGTCCCTGACAAGCTGATCCCCCATATCGTCACCCCAGAGGATGCGGTCGAGATGGGCGTGACGCTGATGCGGTCACTCGACATGGACGATGCATCATCGGATAAGCCGCGCGCCCGATACCGTGATTGGACGCTGACGCAATGATGCATCGTGTTTCGCCGCCGCCGTCCGGCCGTGGAATCATGTGGTACCGCAATACGCTGGACGGCGGCGTCATCACCATCCCGTCCGGCCTACACACTTTTGTTGCAGGTCGGACGGGGTCGGGTAAAAGCCGACTGATTACCCAGCTCTTGTTCAATGCGCTGCCTGACGTATTGCGTAAGACGACCATCATCTATGGGATTGATATGAAGGACGGAGTCGAGTTGGGGCCGTGGGTGCACTGGATGCAGGATTTGGCCGATGATTACGACAAGGTCCTGCCCTTGCTCAATCAGATCGACCAGATCCGCCATGAACGCAATCAGACCCTACGCGAGCATGGAGCGACGAAAGTCTCCATCAATACGGACACGCCGTTAATCACATTGATTGTCGACGAAATGGCCGAGTTGTCTGGCGCGGTGGGACGCGAAGACAGAACCCGACAAGAGCAGTGCCAGCGGCTGCTGGATCGGATTCTAAGGCTAGGAAGGAGCGCGGGAATCACGGTGATCGGAGCGTCGCAGGATCCACGAAAAGAAGCCACGCCCCTGCGTGACAGGTTCCCCAATCGGATCGCGCTGGCGCTGAATTCGCGCACCGAGACCGTGATGATGATGGGCGAGGACGCGGTCAGGGACGGCTGCGCGCCGCACACGATACCGACCGACATGCCCGGCACGGGATACTGGCATGACTCGCTGCACCGACGGGCGTTACGTTTTCGCACAGTGGATTCGCTCGGTTTAGAGGGATTCGAATGACTGCGCAAACCAAGGAGCAGCAGGATGCCCGGCACAAGTCCGATGATTTGCGCCGTTGGCGAGAGGAGCAGTACGCACGCCGTGCCCGATCGCAGGCTTGGCTAATGGATCGCGAGTCCGGCGGGAGTGGCCGGCTGCAGTCACGGCAGCTGCGGGATCTGCCACGTCCGGCGCGTTGCGGCTGGCCATTGACGGCGACCAGTATCCGTCTACGTGATGGCAAGGCCTACATCGCGGGCACGGAGCATTGCGCCAACCCGTGGGCCTGCCCCATCTGCACGCCCATCATCCGCACGCGACGCGCCCGCGACCTGCGCATGGCCATCGAACGGTGGAAGGAGACGGCCGAGCACGGTTTGTGGTTTTTAACCTTGACTATCGCCCATCGCAAGTCGGATCCACTCGATGTGACTCTACCCATTGTCAGTAATGCGTGGTCGTGCATGCGTGGATCGCAGGCATGGAGGCGATACGCCCAGTCAAACAGCATCGAGCATTACGTGCGCGCGATCGAAATCACGTGGAGCCCACAGCACGGATGGCACCCGCACCTGCACGTACTGCTTTTCACACGGGGAACGAGGGAACCGGACCGCAAAAGCATCATCAATATGTGGACGACGACCCTGCAAACAATCGACTCTAATCGCAAGGCCCCGTCCAAACGGCACGGGGTGCTACTCGAGTCTGCTGATAGCAGCGTCGCACTGGCCGACTACTTGTCAAAAACACCAGACAAGAGACGGGACATCGCGTCCGAAGTCGCCCGTGGTGATCGTAAGCAAGCCCGCCGCAACGACGGCATCAACCCGCTGCAGTTGCTCGACGACGGCGTGATACAACAACTAGGGCCTGACCAGGCGAAACGCCTGTGGACGGAATATGTCGACGCGACCTATCGCAAGCGCACGATCACATGGAGTCGTAACCTACGCCGGGACATGGGCATCGGAGGCGAAGAGCCGACAGACGAGCAGATCATCCAGCGATCGGTCCACGGCATTCCCGTCATCGATCTGACCACTGAGGCATACCGCATGCTGCGCACAACGCCAGCCATCCACTCGTACGTGTTGCAGAGGGTTGAAGACGGCGAAGTACCCATTGCGATACAAATCATCGACGAATGCACCGCGTCTTCGCGCAATTAAGTGCGATTCTATTACCGAGCCGCCCCCTTGCCGGCCGTCGGCCGGCCGGGGGCTCGCCCGCGCCGAAGGCGCGGGCATACACCAGTATCCGACAATCCCACCATCCGCGGGCGGAACGACGACGTTTTGACAGCGACAGGATACGGAGCGGGCATAGCCCGCCGTTGATAGGGACGTCCGGCATCGAGGCCGGACGACTATCTCTCCCCATACTCTTTGCCGGCCGACGGCCGGCGTGGTTTTCCCGTTCCTCGCACGTTCCAGCCTGATCCGGTCGGTGTGGTCATGCCAATCACCGCACGCGGAGTCTTCTCCCGGCCGTCGTTTTGCATGACCGCATCGACCGGATCCTGCGAAGCGTGCCGAGGAACGGCAAAAAACAAAGTCACAGGATAGGAGATCTCAATGAGCGATATCAACATCACCATCAACAACATCTGGCACGATTTGCAGAATCCAGAACGAGCAAGCCTGGCAGACCTGGCGGAAACCATCAACCACAGCTATGCGATGCGTGACGCAGTACTGCTATCCACGGTTGACGACACTCTGGATAGGGACACGTTCGCCCGCATCGTCAAAGATCCGCACGGGACAAAGGACGAGATGGACAGCCGCTTGACCCGCGCCTACCATCATCCCGACAGCATCCCTCGAATCCGGGTGCAGCGCATTGCAGACGGGCTTGCCGAGGAGGGCACACGCCGGCATCTGGCGCATCCGCTGGCATCCGCGGCCTACCTGCATTGGGTACTTGGGGACTACCAAATCGCGGTAGACCTTGCCAATACCGCCTTGCAAATCGATGAGGACACGTCGCTGGCCGCAATCGTGGTATCGGCGATATGCCACGGCATCGGCTGGGGTCGGTGACGCGCATTAAACCGCGTTTATGTACTAAAGTAGAATCTCCTTGTTGATGGCGGCGGCGACCTCGCCGGTCCGGCTGGGCCACAGGTCCGCATACGTGTCCAATGTCTCCGCCGCGGACGCATGTCCCATGACCGCCTGCAAGGTCTTCACATCCGCTCCGGCCTTGATCGCCAGACTCGCGTACGTGTGCCGCAGCGAGTGTATCGTCAACCCGTCGATGTCGTCCATGCCCGCGGCCCGCAAGGCCGGGAACCAGATTCGGTTCCGCCAATTCTGCGTGGTCTGCATGCCTCCGCGCGGCGCGCGGACGAGGTACTCGTCCGATCCGTGCCCGTCGATCAGTCGTATGATTCCCGGTCGTAGTCCGTCGGGGATCGGCACCGTGCGGGACCGGTTGCCTTTGGGTGTGGTTTCGATCGTCCGGTTGCCCACGTCCACGGACTGGGTCTTCGTGATCGATATCGCCATCCGGTCAAGATCCACATCGCCGCACCGCAATGCAAGCAGCTCACCGATGCGTGCCCCGGTATATGCCAACAGGTATACCGCGATGGCATTGCCGTCACTCATCTCGTCGGCGATGGCCTTGACCTCGATAGGAGTCAGATAGATGCGCCGATGCATGGGCAAGGCCCGCGGCAGCTTCACCCGATCGACGGGATTAGTCATCAGCCATCCATTCGATACGGCGAGATCCAGTACGGCTTTGAACACGATTTTCACGATCGAACGAATGGATTTCGGGGCCAACGGCCTTGCCTGGCCGATTCGACCGTCGCGGGGCGCGTCCCCGGAGACGAGCTGTGCCACCCACCGCTGCACGGTTGCCGTGCCGATACGTCCCAAGGGCACCATGCCCCATCGCGGGAGCACCCAGATCCGCAACTCACGCAGGTAACGGGCCTCCGTGGACTGTTTGATGCTCCCCCTCAATCCCGCGATCCAGATTTCGGCGACCTCGCCAAAGGTACGTTCGGCATCCTTGGGATTCACATACCGGGCGGATCGAATATCGTCCTCCAAGCCCGCCCGGAACTCATCCGCCTTGCGGTAATCCCGAAAATTCTTGCGATGACGCTCGCCATCCGCCGTCCAGAACACGGTCCATCTGGCTCCTTGGCCGAAGACGCTGGTTCGAAACTCAGCCGGGACCTTCGCCTTCTCGGGATCATTCACATGCATCGACAGCGCACGCTTTACCGCCGACGAGGGAGGAACATGCACCTTTGAGCCGTCATCCAATATCTTCACGGCATCGGTCAGCCATCGATCGTTAATCCAACTCTTCGCCATGACCGTCACCTATGCGCCCTGACGCACGTCGCATAGAAGCACGGCATGAAGAACAATGCTGATGATGCCGGTCGTAGCCTGCTTACTCCGGGACAGGCCGCGGAGCAGCTGAACATTCCCGTTTCGACGCTTTCACGCTGGCGCAGCGAACGTCGCGAGCTGCCGTACGTGACCGTCGGCAGGCTCATCCGATACCGGCAGATCGACATCGACCGATGGGTCGACGACAATACCGTCAACCCAGTCGAATGATTTAATGTAATTCCCGCAATGTACCCGAAATGTACCCGATGGCATTTCACCCGAAAAGCAGAAGGACGGAAATCGTTGATTTTCCGCCCTTTTTGTCGGGCTGACAGGATTTGAACCTGCGACATTCTGCTCCCAAAGCAGACGCGCTA